>Ga0070717_10001114_pt1 | contig 18140 bp, 13 predicted proteins | sample LARL113metaG_FD_71366 | JGI IMG/M metagenome (GOLD analysis project Ga0070717, IMG submission 71366) | Corn, switchgrass and miscanthus rhizosphere microbial communities from Kellogg Biological Station, Michigan, USA - LAR L11-3 metaG | ecosystem: Host-associated > Plants > Roots > Rhizosphere ... | reverse complement strand
CGGATCTGACGACATAGAGGCTAGCGCTTGAATGAGACTGAACGGGTTGTGGGTTGTAGGTAGTGGGTTGAGGGTTCGAATAGGGAAGGCCGACGGCATCGCCGTCGGCCTTTTTCATTCTCCGCAACCCGCAACCCGCAACCCTCAACGCTCAACCCGCAAGCCGTCACCAGCCCACGTGTCGCAGCACGGCCGCACCCGCCACTCCGGTTCGGCTGATCGGCGTCACGGCCACCCACTCCGCCCCGAAGGCATCGGCGACGGTCAGCGACAGCGGTTCTGAAGTCGCGGGCAACACGCGCTGCGACCACTGTTGATCTTTACCTAACGACTGCACCACCCACCACCGCACGGCAACGCTGTCGCCCGGTATCGCGACGAGCGCGGCGTGCGACAGGCTTGCTTCGCCGGCGCGATCCTGACCACTCTCCGATTGCTGGATGGTCGTGTCGGCAGGCGCAACGATCTTCGGCTCCGCGGGAATGGCGTCGCCGAGCCAGGGACTCGCCGGCGGCAGCGCCGGTGTCGCGTACTCCGTCGCGCGCAGCTCGGCGCCAAAGGTGAGCGTGTCACTCCCGAGATGCGCGAGCAGCGTGCGCATCCGGAAGTGGACGTGGCCTAACGACTCCGTTGTCCCGTGGCGTGCCGCGCGCAACGCATCTACCTCGTGCGCGATCTCGTCAGCCGGCCATGGATCGTTGCGCGAGTCGACGCGCATCGTGAACAGTCCCGGCCAGACGTGCCGGCCGAGGACGTTTTCACCGCGCCACCACGCGTCGAGCTTCGTGAAGCGCTCCTGGTAATTGTCGAGCGGCCAGTAGAGTTGCGGTGCGAGATAGTCCACCCAGCCTTCACGCAGCCAACGTCGCGTGTCGGCGAATACCTCGGAGTACGAATCGAGCCCCGTGACGCCCGGCGGATGACCTGGGCGCCAGATACCGAATGGACTGATGCCGACGAGCACCCAGCGTTTGCGCGTCTTTACCTCGCGATAGAGCGTCTGAACGAAATCGTCGACATTGTTGCGACGCCACGCATCGCGATCCGTCCATCCCCGCGCACGACCATACTTCCTCCAGGATGCATCGTCCGGAAAATGCAGCGTCACCCGTTTCGAGATCCGCCGACGATGCTTGCCGTGCTTCACCGTGCGCGTGATCGTCCCGTCCTCGATATACGGATAGAAGTAGTCGTCGAGGTGCACGCCATCGATATCGTACTTGTCCACGACCTCGAGAATGGCGTCCAGCACCGCGCGACGTGCCGCCGGGATGCCCGGGTCGATCCACGTCGACTTCCCGTAGTGGCGGATCCATTCGGGATGCGTCCGCGTGATGTGCCCGACGACCGCGCTGCCGAGATTGTCCGGCGGCATCGCGCGGAAGGGATTGAACCACGCGTGCAGTTGAAGCCCCCGCGCGTGCGCCTCGGCGACGGCCAACGCGAGCGGATCGTAATCCCCGTAGCCTAACGATGATCCACCGCCGATGAGATAACGCGACCACGGCACGCGCCTGCTCGGATAGAACGCATCGGCGGCCGTGCGCACGTGCAGCAGCACCGCGTTGAGGCCGTCGGCTTTCGCGGCGTCGAGCATGCCGGTGAGCTCGGCCTTCTGTTCCTCGACGCTGAGTCCGGGTCGTGACGGCCAGTCGCCGCCTTCAGTGGGCGACACCCAAACTGCACGGAATTCGCGCTCGATGGGCGGCGGTGTCGGCTGCGCGGCAGCGCCAACGCTCGCCACAATAACGACGAGCGCGGCCGATGCACACGACTGAAGGCCGCGACAGCAGCGGCGCGCCCGCCTTCCGAGAACCATCTCGAGACCTCTTCTCTGGCGCTGGGCAGAGGGTTGTGGGGTCTGGGTTGTGGGTGAGAGTCGTTCGCCGCTCAACCCGCAACCCGCAACCCGTACGTCGCAATCCGCAACCCGCAACCCTCTAATGCAATCATCGAACCCTTTCGGCGAGGACTCCATCCAGCGTTTCTACCAACCGATCGCCATTGGCTTCGTCGAAGGGCGTTGGAGGGCGGATTTTCAAGACATTGTGGAACGGCCCGTCGGTCCCGATGAGGATTCCTTCTTCGCGCATGCGGTTCACAATCTCCGCGGCTTCGTGGTGCGCCGGCTCCAGAGTGTCGCGATCGCGCACCAGCTCGACGCCGAGAAAGAGGCCCGACCCGCGCACATCTCCTACCAGCGAGTATCGGTCGACGAACGGCCGCAGTCGATCGAGCATCCGGTTGCCGACGCGCAGCGCGTGGGCTTGCAGCTGTTCGTCGCGGACGACGTCGAGGACGGCGAGGCCGATCGCGCACGACACCTGATTTCCGCCGAAGGTCGAGAAGTACTCCATGCCGTTCGCGAACGACGCGGCGACCTCGCGTTGTGTGACCACCGCGGCGAGCGGATGACCGTTGCCTAACGGCTTACCCATCACGACGATGTCGGGGACCACGTCCTGCTGCTCGAAGGCCCAGAAGTGCGTACCAATCCGGCCCAGTCCGGTCTGCACTTCGTCAGCAATGCAGACGCCGCCCGCGGCGCGCACGAGATGGTAGACCGCCGCGAGATAGCCCGGCGGGAATACGATCTGTCCACCGACGCTGGGACAGCTCTCGGCGATGAATCCGGCGACGGCACGCCCCCGCTCGCGAATCCGCGTGACGAGCTCACCGACTTGCGCCGCGTACTTCGGCCCCGCCTCCGGATCCCTTCGTTTGTACCGACCGCGGTAGTCATCGGCGAGCGGCGCGAGATGAACCCAGTCGGGCGTCCCCGTCCCGCCCGGTCCGTTGTGCTTGTACGGGCTGATATCGATGAGCGAAGTCGTATTGCCATGATACGCCGCCTCGAGCACGATCATGTCGCGCGCCCTGGTGTGTGCGCGCGCCAATCGCAGGGCAAGCTCGTTCGCCTCGCTCGCCGAGCTCACGAGATAGACGACGCCATCCCGCAGCGAACCCGGCATCGTGGCTGTCAGGCGGTTCGCATACTCGTTCGCGAGATCGCTCGGGTAGCGTGTGTTCGTGTTGAGAACGGACATCTGCCGTTGTCCAGCGGCGACGACACGGGGATGGCAGTGTCCGACATGCGGCACGTTGTTGTAGCCATCGAGGAAGCGTCGTCCGACATCGTCGTACAGGTACTGCATCCAGCCACGCTCGGCCCTCACGGGCGATCGATATGCGATGCTGAGGTTTCCACCGAATCGGTGCCGGCGCTCGTCGATGGTCGTTAGGCTGTCCGGCACTCGCTTCGGAAAACGGTCCGCGGGAACGCCGACGATCAGATTCGGGTCGGGCGAGAGGCTGCGCCACACGGCGCGCTGACTGGCTGGCGCGACGCCGGGGAAATCGGTCCCGAGGTCGAGCAGATTCGTGATGATCTGGAGGTGAAGGTGCGGCGTCCAACCGACGTTCTCGTCGGGCGTCCCCAACCAGGCGAAACGTTTGCCACGCTCGATGAATTGGCCCTGTGTGAGCCCGTCGAGCGATGCGCTGCTGAGATGTCCATACAGAGTGAAGAAGACATCGCCGTCGTCCGTCTTGTGACGGAGTATGACGACCGGCCCGTAATCCTGCGGCACTGCGTTGTTCGCCAACGCGTGTACGACGCCCTCGAGCGGAGCATGGACGGGCGTGCCCGCCGGGGCGAAGAGATCTAGGCCGATGTGGATCGTGCGTCGCTCGGCGTGTTCGCTCGGCCCCGCGAAAAAGGGGGCCGTGTAGAGCAGCCGTGGCTCGTCGTAGCGGCCAATTGCGACGTGAGCGCCGGAATCCCGCATCGCAGCATCGATCCGCGCGGTCAGCTTCGGCTCGGCGTTATCGTCATGGTCCCCGCTGATCAGTGGGCTCGCGACGCTCAGGTCGAGCACAAGGCTTTGTTCTGAGCGGAGGTCCGCGTTCAGCACGGGGGCGAACGTATCAGTGCGGACGCCCAACCACCGTCGCACGCGTGCCGAACGTTCGACAGGCTCACGGCCAGCGGCCTCGCGCACGACTGCTGTCGCGAGCTCGTACGGAATAGCCGTCAGGCGTGGCAACGTCCGGCGAATCGGCGCCTGGCTCACACCGAGGTACTCATTCTCCGGATGTTGGAAGAGCTGAAAGTTGGCGATGGCGGTGCTCAGGGCGAGCCGCATGCAGGCGAGACCGTATAGCACCTCGAGCTCAGCGTCGTTGAACTGCACTTCTCGAGTTGCGCCACGGACGAGTGCACCCAGGACGGCGAGGGGGTCCGGCGCGTCGAGCATCGTGTACGCCGCGGCGATGGCAAGGTCCGCGATCCGCCACCCCACGAGCATGTCGCCGAAGTCGATCACTCCGGTCACTCGATTCTCGTCCGGGCTGACGAGAATGTTGTGATCATTGAGGTCGTTATGGATTGCGGTCTTTGGGAGCTCGGCGACGCGCGGTTGCACGTAACGCCCCATGTTGTCCAGCGTCCGGGCAATCGCCTCATCTACCGAGGCGCCTGATCCGAGCTCTCGCGTGCGCGACACGAGGCTCACTGAGCTCATGAGGTCCCAGTGAAAGTCGCGTTCGAGCGCGGGGTGAGTGAAATCCGCGAGCGCCGCGACTATGCGGCCGATGGTACGGCCGACATCTTCGAGCAGCTCGATCGGGCGGTGAGGGCGCTCGGCAAGCAGGATTCCCGGCAGCAGTGACACAGCCCAGGCCTGATGACCCCGCCCGTCGCGTCCGCGAATCTCGAAGTGCGGCTCGCCAGCTTCCGTGCACACGACGCGTGGGACTGGTGCACCCCGCCGCGCGAGGACACTCATCGCTAGTTGTTGAGTCTCGACCAGTGCACCAGCCTCGAGGCTATTGGCGATCTTGAGAACGATCGGACTCTGGCCGTCTCCTTCGATCAGGAAATTCTGATCGCGTTCGCTGGTGAGTTCGCGCGCGCCCTGGCGCCCGTATCTCTTCGCGGCGAGCTGTGCCTCCTCGATGGTGAATTCGGGGACCCCGCTGGGCGCAATGAACCCAGCGAACGCTCGTTGGTGATCGGACATCGGAAGGGCTAGGGGCTAGGGATTAGGGGTTAGGGGTAGGGCCACGCGCAGAGCCGGTGATCGCCGGCCTAACCCGTAGTCCCTAGCCCCTAACCCCTAATAAACCACGTGCGACCGGCCGCCGCGATCACTCCTCCCGCAACGCAATTGTCGGATCGAGCGCAGCCGCACGGCGCGCCGGAATCCATGACGCAAGAATCGCGATGGCGATGAAAAGCAGGACGATCCCCGCGAAGGTGAGCGGGTCGGTCGGCGTCACCCCAACGAGCAGGCTCCGCATAGCGCCAGTCAACGCGAGTGCCGCCACGCCGCCAATGAGGATTCCGAGAGCGCTCAACCGCAGCCCCTGCCCGACTACGAGCTGCATGATGCTCACCGGCTGCGCACCGAACGCCATACGGAGACCGATTTCGGCGGTGCGCATCCGAACGAGGGTCGACAGCACGCCGTAGAGGCCGACAGCTGCGAGAATGGCGGCGATTGCCGCGAAGATTCCAATGAGGACGAGGGCGAAACGCGTCGGGGCCATCGCGACATCCACGTAATCGCTGTATGGCTTCGCATCGGCCACGACGAGCGATGGATCCATCTCGCGGATTGCGGCCCGAATGGGCGCCGTGAGCGTCGTCGGCGGCACGTTCGCGCGCACGACCCACGTCGCCGCCGCAAAGTGACTGAATAGCCCATCGGTGAAGTACATCTGCTCGGGACCGGCAGTGGCGAGCGACTCGTGCCTCTCGTGCTCGACGACGCCGATGACGTCGAACCACTCCGGCTCCTCGGTTCGAACTCTGATGAGCAAACGCTTACCGACCGCGCTCTGGCCGGGAAATGCCTTGGCGGCGAGCTGGCTGTCGATGATGACGACGGTCGCGCTGTCGCGGTTGTCGGCCGGCGTGAAAGTGCGCCCCGCGATGAGCTTCGTGCGCATCGTCTCGAAGTATCCCGGATAGACGGCGAAGGTCGTCGCCTGGCGGAACTTCGCCGGGTTAGCCGCCGCTTCAGCCGTGCCGTAGCGTGCATTGGAGAGCGATCCGTCGAGCGGCAATGGGGAGGCGATCGTCACCCCGCGAACACCCGGCAACGCGGCGAGCCGATCGTACACACTCCTCTTGAACACCGCCTGCTCCTCCGGCTTGGTGAGCCGGGGGTTGAACATCGTGAAGGTGAGCACCTGATTCGGATCGAAACCAGGATCGACGTGCGACAGCGCGACGAAGCTTCGCATCATCAATCCCGAGCCGATCAACAGCACGAAGGAGAGCGCGACTTCCGCCGTCACGACACCACTGCGCAGGAGCTTCGCGCCGCCGAGGGCCGGCGAGCGTCCCGCCGCGCGCAAGACGTCGGCGAGGTCCGGGCGCGAGGCACGCCAGGCCGGGACGACGCCGAAAAGCAGTGCGGACACGACCGCGCACCCAATCGTGAAGGCGAGTACGAAGGGGTCGAGCGATACCGTGTCGAGGCGCGGCAGATTTGATGGCGCGAGCGCGATCAGGAGCTTTATCGCGAGCTGCGCAAGCACGAGACCGAGCAACGCTCCGCCCCCGGCAAGCAGCATGCTCTCGGCGAACATCTGCCTCACGAGGCGCCATGGTGAGCCACCCAACGCGGCACGAACGGCCAGCTCGCGATCACGAACCGACGACCGGACGAGCAGAAGATTCGCGACGTTGGCGCAGGCGATCAGCAGAACGAACACAACCGCCCCCATTAGCGCGACGATCGCCGGCTTTATCTCGGCGACCATGTCCTCGTGCATCCCCTCGACGTCGATGTGGAACCCAGCTGTCTGGTCGATCGGGAACCGTCGGCGCATGTCCGCGGCCACACCCTCAGCTTGGGCCTGCGCTTGCGCGACTGTCACGCCCGGCTTGAGCCGTCCGATGACGCGCAGGAATACATTCTTCCGCGAGGAATTTTCGAAATCGATGCGCTGCGCGAACCAGATGTCGGGCGTGCGCTCGATCGACGCGCGCGGGGGAAACAGCAATTCGAAGCCAGGCTGCAGGACGCCGACGATCTGCGCACTGCCGCCACCGACATCGATCGATTTCCCGACGATGCTCCGATCGCCTCCGTATCGCCGACGCCAGAACTCGTGACTGAGAATGGCGATGATCGGCAGCCGCGGTCCCGGCGGTGCCGCTGCCGCCACGCCAGGTGCCGCCTGCGGCGGCCGTGGGGCTGGCAGGGCGTCCTTGTCGGTAAAGTCGCGTCCGATCTCGATCCGAGCGCCGAGCATGCTGAAGAGGTTCGGCGTGACGCCGGCATTGCTGACCTGCTCGGGGTCGCCGCCGTCGCCCGTCACTGTCCCACGCCCGGTCGTCACCGCGGCAAGGTCCCCGAACAGCGTCGCCTGATCCTTCAGATCGCGAAAATCCGGCGGCGAGAAGGGGAAGTTATGGACGTTGCGCGTCCGGAGCTCACCCCAGACGAGCACGAGCCGGTCGGCGTTAGGATAGGGCAATGGCCGCAGAAGCACGGCGTTGACGACGCTGAAGATCGCCGTGCTGACGCCGATGCCTAACGCGAGCGTCAACAGCGCGGTCGCCGCGAACGCCGGATTCTTTCGCAGCGACCGGGCGGCGAACGCGAAGTCGCGAAGAAGAGTGTCCATGAGCTAGTCTCGCTTCAGGTTGGCCATGCTTCCAATAGCCGCCTAACAACGACCAATTCGCCGACATGGTATGCCGTGTGGTCGGCGACGAGCAGGACTTCCCGCAGGTACGTTTGCGTCGTCCCATTCGGCACGCGCGCCATGAGATCTGTTTTCGGGTTGGTCGTCAGCGCCTCGAGTGCCTTTCGGTCGCGACGGACCGCGGTGATGCTGTCGTCCCATGCTTTCGCCGACGGTGGGTCGGCGCTCTCCGGCCAGTAATCCTTGGGCCACTGCTTCTCTTCATAGCGCTCTGCCTGGCAGAACTCGAGGACGTCGGCCTGCGTTCGGCGTATGTGCTCGACGAGCTGCCAGGGCGAGTAGGGTAGCCCCTTCGGCACTTTCCCACGCAGTGGGGTGGGCAATCCGTCCACCGCCCGGTCGAAGCCGGCGTGCGCCTCCTCCCATTCCAGAGTTCGGGCGATCTGCTTTCGAAGTTCCTTATCGTCAGGCATGGATAGGGGCTAAGGCTAGGGACCTGGGGGCCAGGGCCTCACGGATCCCATCGCTACCACTGCGGGCTGCCTTCAGTTATCCGCTGACACGGAGGGTCTGTCAACCAGCACGAATGTATCAGGACTCCCCCTTCTAGCCGACGAGGCCGGAACGTCGCATACTGAATTGTCCCATTCGTAACCGGAGGTTGTTCATGCCAGCTACTTCTCCGCCGATGGGGTCCAACAATCCGCCCTCCCCCGGCGTGCCGCTCAGCGACCCTCGCTCACTCGAGGAATACTTCCGGTCGCACTTCAGCGATCTGGCGACCGAGGCCAAGGCGCAACTGGACGACGCGGGGTCGGCCGCCCCGCGCGTCGTTGAAGGCGCCTTCCGCCACGCCTGGGAAGAACGTGAGCGAATTCTCACGCCGCAGGACCTCGACGACTTTCTCCACGAGGAAGTCCGGCACGGCGCGGCGCGAGAGAAGAGTCGCCGCGCGAGTCTCCATCGACACGATGCCCGCGGCGCGGCGAAGGCCGCCGCGCCACATGCGACCACGACGCTCGACGTCGATCAATCATGGACGCATCTCTCGCACACGCTGCACTTCGTGCCTGACGAGACAAGCACCGACCACGCCCAGGAAGTCGCCGCGGTGCTTCGTCATGACGCCGCCGGTCACGTCGCGGAAATGGCGAAGAAGCGATCGTGGAAGGTGCCGATCGCGATCGGTGTCGTCGCAGCGGCCCTGGTGGGCGGCGGCATCTATTATGTCGACCGGTTGGGCGACGAAGGCGCGATCACCGGTGCGCTCAACTCCGCCGACGCCCGCACTCACGTCGCCAACACCGGACAGCTCGCGATCGTGACGCTCGACGACGGCACCAAGGTTCTGCTCTCACCGGAATCGAAGCTGATCGTGCCGAAGCAGTTTGGTGACGTGATGCGCGCGGTGAAGCTGGAGGGCGAGGCGACATTCACCGTCACCCCAGGCAAGGCAAAGCCCTTCGAGGTCCGCGGTCTGAATACGAGCACCGTCGTCACCGGCACGAAACTCACGGTGCGGGCCTTCGCTAGCGAGAGCAGCGTCGTCGTCGTGGTCGCGGAAGGGAGCGCGAACGTGAGAGTCGGTGACAGCGTGCGCGTCGTGAAAGCGGGCCAAGCGGTGTTCGTGAAAGGCAACGCGATGCGCGAGCCGACCGCTCTCGAGGTGCAGGAGGCCACGACCTGGAACGACAACAAGCTCACCATCGCCAACCGTCAGCTCCGCGACGTGCTGCCGCTGCTGAAGCGGTGGTATGGCCTCGACATCAAAGTGGTCGATACGAAGCTGCTCGATCGGCCGGTAACCCTGCAGGCTTCGCTCGATTCACCAAAGGAGGCCTATACGGGCGTCGAGCAGAGCGCGAACGTCAAGTTCGGCTATGAAGGAAAGACGATGGTGTTCAAGGACGCGCCGCCATCGAAGAAGAAGTAGATCGATCTTTCTGTGCATACTGTATCGGCAAGTAGCACAAGTTGAGAAGCTTGAACGCTGAGGACGCAGAAAGCGCTGAAGACGCTGCGACTGCATTGGCAGTACAGCGTCTTCAGCGTAGCAGTCCGAGATGCCTGCGTGCCACGCGAGCACCGGAGCAGCAGAGCCTTTCTTAACGGCTGGATGCCACTCGCTCTAGGCGCCCGCTTTTGGCGAAATAGAAGGTGAGGCTGCCGAGCGACACCGTGGTGTCGGTTGCGAGGATCTTCGCCTTGGGATTGTCATGGCGAAGCGACTTGAGGATGGTTGAACGCGTCGCCGGCGGCTGCTGCTCTTCCAGCAATCGCGTCAGGACCTCCACGCTCTGCTGCGCCCGATCCTGGCTCTCGAGGGCATAACTGACCTTCTTGTCGGAGCGCCCGATCAGCAGGCTGCCGATCACCACTACCGACGCGCCAAGGAGGATAAAGAAGCTCCGGCGCCAGATTCTGCGACTGCGGCCAATATCCGTCATGATCCAGCCGCGAAGCCTAGCTCACGCGTTTGGTGTCGTCGGTGACCAATCGCACAATGAGAACGAGCTCAACGAGCGGCGAAGGCAGCCCAGCCAAGCCGCATAGGGTTTTTGACGCTCCCGTGAGATTCGCGTCTCAGGACGCGCGGATGTACTTGCAGCCCGCGTCCTGGGCGTGCAGCGCCGCGAACACCCCGGACGGCTGCACGATCACGCCCGGCACCATATAGCCGAGCGCCTGCTTTCGTGCGTCCTCGGGGCTCACGCTCTCCTTCTTCTGGATTCCCTCCACGACCTCCTGGAGCGCCAGGTTGCAGGCCAGCACGATGCCGCCGCGACCGAGGAACTTGTCCAGGGCGGCGTCGTCGAACATCGCGGGGACCTCGTTGCGCGCCGAGGAGAGGAGTGCCGGATTGCGATCCGTCCCCTGTTGAGTCACCGGATGCAACACGTTCTTCTCCTTGCCCACCGCGTACTTGTCCCAGTACGACTGCTGCATGGCGAGCGCGATGCCGTTGTGCCGGAGCACGAGCACGGCCGACAATTCGTTAGGCTTGGCGCCGAGGACCTCCTGGTACTGCTGGCCCCAGATCGACGCACGCCAGACGCCATAGCCGCTGTCGATCTCCGGTACATCGAAGATCGCGCGGTACTTTCCCGTAATGCGCTTCACCCAGCTCAAATCCCACTCTTCCGCGGGAGAGGCCGAGGAGCGGGATCTCACATATTCACGTGCCTCGGAAGACATGGGCATGCCTGCCAGCAGCGCGCCAGCGGCAAGGCGTCCAACGAAGTCGCGGCGATCGAGAGTCATGTCGGTGGTCGGTGGTGAACGGTGAAGACGCTGATCGGTGATCGGTGATCGGCTACATAGTACAGATCACCGACCACTGTTCACAGACCACAGTACAAGACCACCGTTCACGACCTCACATCGCCGAGAGCGTCTGCTGGCCGGTCCATCGCTCGTTGGGCTCCAGATGAATTGGTGCGCCAATCGCTGCTGCCTCGACGCACAACATCCGCAACCAGCCACTCGGCTCCAGGTCCGTGAGCGACGCCGCTCGTTCGGCTCCGGGATTCCACACGACGGCGTCGCTGAAGCCGGTCATCGATACGCGGGTCCGCCGCAGCGCATCGCGGACCTCGATCGGCAACCTCACGTCATAGTAGATGCGATCGAGCTCGCCCGCAGGCGTGAGCGTCCGGTCGTCCTGGCACTTCCGCGCATTGCCGGCGGCACTGTCGCGATACTCGGTGCCCTGTAATCCGAGCACGGTGGTGCTCCGCACGTCGTCGACGAGCAGGTATGTGTGCAGCGCCGCCGTGAACTCGAACGGTTTCGTATCCTCGTTGAGCACCGACAGCGCCATGGTGAGGCTCATCCCCTGGACCGACACGACGAAGCTCGCCGAGAATCCGTGATCCCACACAGCCCGCGTCTGGGGCGTCGCCGTTAGGCGGAGAAGCGCCTCGCCCTTCCGTTTGCTGGTTTTGCCAGCGCGCACGACTTCCCACTCGGTGACGCGCGCGAAGCCGTGTTTCGGCAACGGCCCCATGCCCGCGAACTGCGGAAAGATGATCGGCACCCCACCACGGATTGCGGCGCCGGGGGCGAAGAGCGAACGCTGACTGAGAAAGAGACGCTCCTCACCACTGGCCGGCTTCCACGACGTGACGTGCGCACCATGCGTGCAGAGCTCGACGCATGCACCATCGCTCGCGACGATTTCTACTTTTTTCATTGATGGTCGGGATGAACGGTGGACGGTGGTCCGGGTCTGTGGTCAGTATCTGTCAGCTGACGAGCTCACAGATCACCGATCACGGTTCACCGACCACCAACCGCTAATCTGATCGCAACGCAGTTATCGGATCGACTCCAAGGGCGCGGAACGCTGGCAGAACGCATGCCGCGAGCGCGACGCCTGCTAGCAGCAATGCGACTCCTCCCAACGTCAGCGGATCCGCGGCGTCGATACCGTACAATAGACTTTGCAGGAACCGTCCGAGTGACAAAGCACCCACTAGGCCGATCGCGAGACCAGCGACGGCGAGCCGCATTCCCTGGACCATGATCATCCGGAGGATGGCGCCCGGCGTCGCGCCGAGGGCGGACCGCACGCCGATCTCCCGCGTACGTTCGGCGACGGCACCGGCGAGCACTCCATAGATCCCGGCGACGGCCAACACGAGAGCCAGGCTCGCAAAGGCGCCGAACAGCATGAGCGCGAGTCGGCGCTGTGCCGTGGACGTGGCCACCACCTGCTCCATCGTCGCGACCGCGGTGACGGGCTGTGACGGATCGACGCCCTGCACGGCCGCGCGCGCGGCACGCGTAAGGGCGGTGGGATCGCTCTGCGTTCGCACCACCACGGCCACGACGTTGTCGGCGAACTGCCATTGCCGCTCGGGTACATAGAACTGGCTCGACTCGGACGCGTCGAGTGCCCGTTGGTGAACGTCGGCCACGACGCCGACTACCGTTCTCCAGGGCGGATTCGGTCCGCCGATGTGCACGCGTTTGCCGATCGCGTCTTCACCGGGCCAGATGCGCGACGCGAGTCCCGCGCTCACGACCACGACGAGCGGCGCCCGATCGCTGTTGTCGGCTTCCGAGAAGGCGCGGCCCCGTAGCACCGCGATTCCCATCGCGCCGAGGTAGTCAGGCGACACGGCATATCGGTCCGCGTACGGAGCCAGCTCCGGATTGGCAAGCGGCTTGTCCTCGGCGTTCACACCATATGCGTCGAGATTGCCACCCAACGGCAACTGACTCACTGTGGCAGCGCGCCTCACCCCCGGGAGCTGGCGCAGAGCCGCAAGCACCCGCTCGTGATTCAGATACACCGCATTGTTGTCCGCGTACTTCGGCCCGGTCGCTTGCGTCTGCAGGGTGAGCAGGTGGTTGGCGTCGAAGCCAGTGTTCACGGACATCAATCGCACCAGACTGCGCGACAGCAGACCGGCGCCGACGAGCAGCATCAGCGCGAGGGCGACTTCGGCGACGACGAGGCCCGCGCGCGCCAGATGCCGCCTGCCGCCCGTTAGGCGCCGGCCGCCTCGCAGTGTGCTTCCCAACTCGCCGCGCCCGTCGCGCATCGCGGGAACGAGACCGATGGCAACGCCCAAGAGCAGCGTGATCGAGGCACCCACCAGCAACGCTGTGCGATCGAGTCCGATCGCGCTGAGCCGTGGCATCGTCTGAGGCAGACGGGCGACCAGGATGGCGAGCGTCAACCTCGCGACGAGCAGCCCCGCCGCGCCGCCAGCCAGTGCGAGCAGCAGCCCCTCGGCGAGCAATTGGGCCGTGAGGCGCGCGCGCCCTGCGCCAAGCGCGGCACGAATGGCGAACTCCTCCTCGCGACGCATCGCCCGCGCGAGCTGCAGGTTGGCGACGTTCGCCGTGGCGATGAGCAGCACGAGGGCCGACGCGCCCAACACGGCCCAGAGCACGGGCCGCGCTGTGCTTGTCGTCGCATCGCCTAACGACTGTACAATGGCGCCGGCCGCCGGATACTCCTTCGGGTACTCCCGGACGAGACGTGACGAGAGGGCACTCAACTCGATCGCTGCACTCGCGGGCGTGACGCCCGGTCGCATGCGCGCGATCATCCGCAGGTGACGACAGGTGCGGCACGCATACGGGAGCGAGGCGTCGTAGCCAAGGACGCGCCAGATCTCCGCTCCCGGCGCAACGACACTCTCGTACGACGCCGGCAAGACACCAGCGACGACGTACGGGACACCGTTGATCGAGATCGTATGCCCAACGACCGACGAATCGCTGCCGTACCGTCGCTGCCACAGCCCGTGGCTCAACATCACGACGCTATTCGTACTCGGCGCGTCCTCGTCGACGTTGAAGTCCCTGCCGAACGCCGGATGCACGCCGAGCACCGAAAAGAAGCTCGCGGAAACACGCTGGCCGGCAACGACCTCGGGGGCGCCATGGTCGTCGAGCGTCACCTGCCAGCTTCCCATCGCCGCGCCTCGCTCGATCGTGCGCGACTCGCGCACGAAGTCACGATACGTCAGAAAGCCGAGGTTGGTCATCGTCCCATCGGCGTCGCGCTCTCCGACGATTACGAGGCGTTCGGGATGCGGATAGGGCAGCGGCTCGAAGAGCACCGGATTGGCGACGCTGAAGATCGCGGTCGTCGCGCCGATGCCTAACGCCAGCGTCAGCACCGACAGCATCGTGAATGCCGGTGCTCTACGGAGCAGGCGCAGGCCGTGTCTGAGGTCGCCAAGGAAGGTGAGCATGCGTGGATCTCCGGCAGGTTGACATGTCGGTGAGATGACTCGACGGCGGCGTAGCATGAGCAGCGCAACGAGACTCTGATGCCAGAACCAGCGTCGCGCGGCGCGCGCGCCGGTGCGGCCGCGCACGATCTGCCCCTCCTCGAGCAGATCGCCGATGAACACCTCGCGTTCGGTGACGGGGAGCAGGTGACGCAACAACCACAGCGCCCCACGAGGCGGAACGAAGACACCCTTCATGAGGGCTCCAGCCCGAGGCCGAGTCCGCGCGCCATGCGGCGCACGACATCGATCGACTGCCGAAGCGCGCGCTTGCCGGGGGCACTGAGTGCGTAGTAACGCTTGCGTCGGCCGCCGCGCTCCGGCGTCGGCTCGCCGACGCGCGCGATGACGAAGCCCTTCTCCTCGAGACGGGTGAGTGTCTTGTAAACGGCGGCGAGACTCACGTCACGTCGCGACTCCTCGACGATGGCGTGTCGGATGGTGACGCCATAGGCGTCGTCCTCGACCCGAAGAATCGCCAGCAGCACGAGTTGTTCGAACTCCCCGAGCATGCGTCGTCCTTTATATGAGAGACAATGTCTACTATATGCCGGTCGGCGTCGGGAATGGCAAGGATCGAGGGACGAGACGGCCGTTGGGCGTTGGGCGTTGGGCGTTGAGCGTTGAGCGTTGAGCGTTGAGCGTTGGGCGTTGGGCGTTGAGCGTTCAGGCCAGGCTTCGTTAGGCAGCAGTGGATACCAGCCGGCGTTCGGAACGTCGCCCTGCTGTGACGAGGAAATGTCCGGCTTCGTGGACGGCGCCGTCGTCCGCCCGCACCGGGCCGAGTGGTCGAGTTATCAGGTAAATACAAGTCGCAGCGTCAGTTGCAGACCACAGGCGAGGTCGCGGCAACGGCCTCTGTTCCCGTTTGGCATGCGGCGCGGGCGTTGCCTTTTACACGGGCGAGGGTGGCGTCGCACGACGCCGAGATAACGACCAATCGCGCTCGCTCCAGAAGGAGGCGCCTATGACGATGATTCGTTCGACTCTAAAGATGCTTTCGTTCGGCCTTCCACTGCTCGTGGGTGCCGCGCCAGCCCTGCTGGCGCAGAATCGCCCACTGTTCACGTGGAGCGGCCGCGTCGATCGTGAGGTCCAGATCACGATGCGTGGACACGATGTCTGGACGAATGGCGCCGATCGAGACGACGGTTCCCGAAGCCGCGTTGCCGTCGGCTCTGCCCTGCCCCGGAGCGATGGTTATGTCCGTGTGCAGGTCGACAACGGGCGAGGTGATGTCTCCGTCGTTCAGCAGCCCGCATCGTGGAACAACTATACGACGATCGTACGGCTGGCCGATCGTGGCAGTGGTTCCGATCGGTATCGAGTGTCCGCCTACTGGGAGTCTCGTTACGCGGACAATCGCGGTGGCTACGGCCGGCGTGATGGCGATGACATGCCGTCGCGCATCGATCCGCGCGATCGGGACGGCAATGGCAGCTGGAACAACGGCGACGGCGGCTATAACAATGGAAACGGCAGGTGGAACAACGGGAGCGGCACGGCGCTCCGCTGGTCCGGCAGCGTCGACAACGAGGTCGAGATTCGCCTGAGCGGTCGCCGCCTCGATGAGCGCGTGCTTGCCGGTGGCGCGGTCATGAACGAGCGCAGCTCGGTCGTCGAAGGGCTGCCCCGGCGTGACGCGCAGCTCGTCGTCTCGCAGCGCCAGGGGCGCGGTACGGTCTACGTCGCGCAGCAGCCATCGGCCTACAATGGCTACACAGCCGTGATTCGGGTTCGCGATCCGCAGGGTGGATACGGGTACTACGACTTCGATCTCTCCTACCGTTAGGCGACCGAAGACGCTTCAAATTTCATAGACGCCGAGGGCCATCAAGATTCTTGATGGCCCTCGGTGTCTCTGCGCCTCTGCGGTTTGAATGACTTCTCACTCTTCGGGGGGCGGTCCGCCGGTCCTCGCAATCTGATCCGACTTGATCTTCGAGGCATCGAACTTCCGCGCGCTCGCCAGCATCTTGTCGATGGTCTCGTCGAAATCCGCGGTTGGCTTGCGCTGAAAGCGCAGCGGATTGATGCGCGCGACGATGAACGCCTTCAGGTACGGGCTCTCCATCCCGCGCTCCTTGAGCGATTTCACCGCATCGTTCACGGCATCGTTGAGCTCGAGCAACTTCGCGGCGCGTTCGCGCCGTGTCTCCAGCGCCTTCGGCAGCTTCGTCGCCAGAAACTTGTCGCAGCGTTTGAGCACCGGATGATACGCGCCGCCGGAGAAGCGGCCATTCTGCTGGTAACAGAGGCCCAATGTCACGAGCGCCGGTTCCTCGAACTCCACGGCGAATTCGCGCTCAGGGCGGTCGTCCATTTCCGCGAGCGCCTCCGCGAGTCGCACCACCTCGAGCGCACGCTCGCGGAGATTGTGCGCCTTCTCCGTGTTGAGAAGCAGAATGCGGTGCGCCACTTCCTGCTCAGGCACCACCAGCGCCACGATCGACTTTGCCCCGAGCTCCTTCAGAGCGCCAAGACGATGGTTGCCGTTAGGCGACCAGTACTTCCCTTCTGGGGCGGGTACGGCGATCACTGGATCGAGGAAGCGATCGAGAGCATCGATCGCCTTGGCGAGACGGCCGACGTGTGCCTCGGAGAGATCGCGCTGATACGGCGTCGGCTCGACGCGATCGAGGGGAAGCGCGGCAAGCAACTGCCAATGTCCGCCGAGGGGATCGCGATAGCTGGCGAGGACGTTGCCCCCGTCGTCGGCGATGCGGCTGGCGAGCGTCGTCACCGAAGCCGGCGCTGTTTGGCTCGTCAGGCGACCGGCGTCGAGCCCGCGGGAGGCCGCGGGAACTTCCGGCTTTTTTTTCTTTCGGGTGCGTTTGGCGGTGGCCACAATGCCACGAAATGTCGCTCAGCTGCGCCGAACGCGCACCTCGTCCTTTTCCTTTTGGAAGACGATCGGCTCGGGCGATCCAGCGCCGAGTGCCGGCAGCGGCTGGCCGCCATTGAGCGGCTGCGCCGCGGCGGCATTATTGGCGGGCGTGCCCTGCGCCTGGGTCATCAGCCGCGTCATGAAACGCTGGCCCTCGGACACGCGCTCTACCTCGACGGCGATCGTATCCACGGCTTGCTCGAGTCGCTCGAGACGCTGCGCGGCATCGTTCCATCCTGAAGGAACCGCGGCCGTTCCCGAACGCCGCCACAGGAGTCGGCCCAGCGACATAGCCAGAGGGCCGAGAACGACGACGGTGAAAACGATGGAAATCGCCGTGAGCTCGCCGGAGTTCAAGTTCGGGAATTGTGCCGGAAAGCCCGCCGACGCGGTGGTCGTCGTCGACACGGGCGACTGATACAACGCGCGGCCCGACGCGTCGAGGTCGGCCTGCAGCTGAAGCAGCCTGCCATCGATCGACTGGAGTTGCTGTTCGAGTCCCGCCCGGCTGGCCCCAGTGCTCTTCTCGTACGCTCGTGCGATGGAAGCGCGCTGTGAACGCACATTCTCGATCTGATCGGAGATGATCTTCCGCTGGTTGACGAGAACTCTCAACTCCTGCGCCGTTTGCGGAACTGGAAACACCGTCGCAAACACGGAGGGCGCGGGTGTCGGAACTTGAGCGATCGTGACGCGGGCCGCGCTCGGAGGCGCTGGGGGTGATTGCGGCGCGCTCGGAGCCGGTGGGGATGATTGGGGCATGCCCGATATACGGGTATGGGGGTGAAGAGGTTACATGGTTGCCGGTAGAGGGTTGCGGTCGAGGGTCGCGGGTGCAG
>Ga0070717_10001112_pt1 | contig 18150 bp, 21 predicted proteins | sample LARL113metaG_FD_71366 | JGI IMG/M metagenome (GOLD analysis project Ga0070717, IMG submission 71366) | Corn, switchgrass and miscanthus rhizosphere microbial communities from Kellogg Biological Station, Michigan, USA - LAR L11-3 metaG | ecosystem: Host-associated > Plants > Roots > Rhizosphere ... | reverse complement strand
TCGCTATCCATGATCAGGTCGATCGCGAAGTATTCGACGTAGAATTCGGCCGCGTGGCGCAGCGCCTGCCCGTACATCGTATGGAGCATCGCGTGTCCGGTGCGGTCGGCGGCTGCGCAGGTCCGTTGCGCCGTTCCCTTCCCGTAATGCGTCGTCATGCCACCAAACGGACGCTGGTAGATCTTGCCGTCTTCTTCGCGGCGCGAGAACGGCAGGCCCCAATGTTCCAGTTCATAGACGGCAGCCGGCGCGTTGCGGCAGAGATACTCGATCGCGTCCTGGTCGCCGAGCCAGTCGGCGCCTTTGACGGTGTCGTACATGTGCCAGCGCCAGTCATCCTCGCCCATATTGCCGAGCGCCGCGGCGATGCCGCCCTGGGCGGCAACGGTGTGCGAGCGCGTCGGGAACACCTTTGTGATGCAGGCCGTGCGAAGACCCGCTTCGCTGCATCCCACGACGGCGCGCAGGCCGGATCCGCCAGCACCGACAACAACGACGTCGTAGCTGTGATCTTCAATTGGATACGCGCGACCGTTGATCGCTGGCGCGCCACTCGACTTTCCATTGGTCGCCATGGATCAGACCCCGAACGAGAGTTTCAGTATGGCGTAGATCGACGCCAAACTGACTGAGATGACGAAAAACGTGTTCGCCATCAGCGCAAGAAACTTCCATCTCGCCTCGTGCACATAGTCGAGAATGATTTCCTGCATGCCTATCCACATATGGTAGGCCGTGTTGATGATGAACAGCAGCATGATGATCGCGACGATCGGTGAGCCAAGAATCTGGACAACCGCCGCGTGGCTGCGCCCAAGCAGGGCGGTGATGATCATCAGAAGCGCGATCGTCAGCGGAACACCCGCGACCGACGTCACACGCTGATGCCAGAAGTGGCCGGTGCCGGATCGCGCCGCGCCCAGTCCGCGAACCTGGCGCAAAGCAGTGCGCATGGGTTGAAGCTCGCTCATCGTGGACCTCCCATGACGAGATAGCCGACGACCCAGAGAATGAGTGTGAGCGCGATCGAGCCGATCAGTGTCGCGAGCGTGAGCATCTCGCGTTCGGCGGGCTCAAGACCGTGGATCGTGTCCCAGATCAGATGGCGGATGCCACCGAGCATGTGATGGAGCAATGCCCAGGTGTAACCGAACAGGACCAACTGCCCGATCAGACTGCCCATGAACCACTCGACATTGGCATAGGCGTTCGGGCCGGTCGCAGCCGCGACAAGCCACCAGGCGAGCAGGAGCATCCCAAAATAAAGCGCGGCGCCGGTAATACGATGGACGATCGACATCACCATCGTCAGCATCGGCCGGTAAATTTGCAGATGCGGAGAAATTGGCCGCGGCCGCGTTGCTCCGGTCGTCATACCCGTATCGAGCTCGGCCATTGTCAGCCTCCAATCATCATCCCTACGCGAGCGGAGGGGGGATTGGCATCGCCGGGTTTGAGGACCGCGGGAGATGGGTCAGCACTTGACCCAGGGCCCAAACCCATTACTTCATGATTTGCGAAGCTTGAACCCGGAAATGCGGCGTTGCAATATGCCTTTTGCGTAGCCTGCCTTCGTAGAATAAGAAGGTAAGCCATCATGCGGTTCGATTTCACGGATCTCAATCTCTTCCGGCACATCGTTGAGGCTGGGAGCATAACCCATGGCGCGGAACGTTCGAACCTCGCTTTGGCAGCGGCTTCGACTCGGATCCGCAAGATGGAGCTGGCGTTCGGGACCGAGCTGCTGATTCGGGGACGGGCGGGGGTCACGCCCACCCCGGCCGGCCGTACCCTGCTACAGCATGCCCGCGGAATCCTGGCCCAGACCGAGCGACTGCAGGAGGACCTCACCCCTTTTGCCCGCGGTCTCGCCGGGCAGGTGCGGGTGCTTTCCAACACGAACGCCCTTACCGAATTTCTGCCTGAGACGCTGAGCTCGTTCCTGATGGCTTATCCGGACATCAGCGTGGATCTCGAAGAGCGGCTGAGCGACGAGATCGTCGGTCTAATCGCGGAGGGAAATGCCGACATCGGCATTGTCGCGGGCACGGTCGACTATGGCGGACTGAATACCTTTCCGTTCCGCAGCGACCGTTTCGTTCTGGTCGTGGCGAAAAACCATCCGCTCGCAAGTCGATCGCGCATCGCCTTCTCCGAAGTGCTCGACTACGACATGGTGGGGCTTGATCGCGCCAGTGCGATCCAGCGCTTTCTTGCCGACAAGGCAAACCGTATCGGTCGTCCGCTTCGGCTGCGTGTGCAGCTGCGCAGCTTCGACGCCATCTGTCGCCTGGTCGAGTGCAACGTGGGTGTCGGTATCGTGCCGGAAACTACGGTTCAGCGTACCGAGCGCACGATGGCGATCAGCGCCGTCCGCCTTACCGATCCGTGGGCGCTGCGCGAGCTGACGATCTGCGTGCGCGATGTCAATTCACTGCCGCCATACGCGCGTCAGCTGGTCGATCATTTGCGCGAGAGCGGTGACACCGTCACCGCGGCATCACCACCCAATAATCGAGATCGAGGATGACGGCCGGATCGTAGTCGTCCCCGCTCTTGAGCGGGAAGTCGGCGCACGGACGATCTTTGGTCGCAATCGTCCGGATACGCAGCGCGCCAACGTCGCTGCGGTTCGGCAGGTCGGCGCTTGCAATCACTTCCGACCATGCAAACACGGTGTCACCGGCAAACAATGGCGCCACGTGGCGCCCACCGTTGATCGCAGCAACGTGGAACGCGTTACCCAGACCGTTGAATGAAAGGGCACGCGCAAGCGAAATGGCGTGACCACCATAGATCAATCGCCGACCAAAACGGCCTTTGCTTTCGTTGAATTGATTGAAATGGATGCGCGCCGTGTTCTGATAAAGCCGCGTGGCAATCTGGTGCTCGGCCTCTTCGACGGTGATGCCGTCAACGTGGTCGATTTTCTCACCGACCTTGTAATCGAAAAAACGATGTGAACTTCCCGCCAGCACATTGTCGTAGGCGGTTCCCGCGATTTCAGGGCAGCCTTTGCCGAGTTGTCCGGGTTCGACGCTCTTGGGGAGCTCCGGAACTTTCTCTTGTGGGGCCGGCGCCGCCTGGTCGCGCTTTTGCACCATCACCCATCGCGCATAGTCGATGACGGTGTCGCCGGTCTCATCGAAACCGCGGGAGCGTACGTAGACGATGCCGGTCTTCTTGTTCGAGTTTTCCCGCAGCCCGATCACTTCGGAAACCGCATTCAGGGTGACACCCGGATAGACGGGCTTGAGAAAGCGGCAATCGGCATAGCCAAGATTGGCAACGGCATTGAGCGAGACGTCGGGAACGGTCTTGCCGAACACAACGTGGAACACCAGAAGATCGTCAACCGGAGACCGCGGGTAGCCGATTGATTTCGCGAAGGGGTCCGACGATTGCACCGCAAAGCGAGGCCCGAACAACCCGTTGTATAGCGCGACGTCGCCGACGGTTATCGTGCGCGGGGTGGCGTGGCGGATCTGCTGGCCGAGGCGGAAATCCTCAAAAAAATTGCCGGGGTTTGTTCTCGTGGATGAGGGCGCGCTCACGAACTCACTCCTTCATTTCTGCCGGCCCATCATTCTCACAAAAACGTGAGCCCAACGCCAGCTTGTGGCAACGAACTACTGATGAGGGCATTTCGAGACGTTGTGATAGCGCAACTTGTCCCACCCCGTTGACGCCGGACGCTGACGTGAATGACATGAAGAATACAGCCGATCGGATGCATCCATGGGCCCACCCATGTCGTAGGTGTGGTAGGAGCTGCGCAAGGACACCTTTGCAATGACCGCCGAAACGATCACCACCGCTGTCGATACCGGTGCAACGATTCACCCGCGCTGGGTACGCATCTGTCACTGGATCAACGCGCTGGCCATTCTGGTCATGATCGGTTCGGGCTGGCAGATCTACAACGCCTCACCGTTGTTTGGTTTTGTCTTTCCCCGAGAGATCGCTCTGGGCAATTGGCTCGCGGGCGCCTTGCTCTGGCATTTCGCCGCCATGTGGATCCTGGTGGTCAACGGCATCGTCTATGTCACGCTCGGCATCGTCACTGGACGCTTCCGCCGCAAGCTGTATCCAATTCGTCCGAGCGAGGTTGTCGCTGATCTGAAGGCCGCAGCGACCTTCAAGCTCTCGCATGACGATCTCTCGCACTACAACGCCGTGCAGAAGCTGCTCTACACCGGCGTCATTCTCGCAGGCGTCGTGATCGTGCTGTCGGGCCTCTCCATCTGGAAGCCAGTGCAGTTTCAGGAATTGACTGCGCTGTTTGGTGGCTATGACGCGGCGAGATACGTGCACTTCCTGGCGATGGCGGCGATCGTCGGATTTCTCATCGTACATATAGCGCTGGCCCTGCTCGTGCCGAAGAGCCTGCGCGCCATGATCACCGGCCGTTAGGAGGACGCGCCATGCGAAAGCGCAGAATCATCCCCGGTGTCGATCCGAAACTTCTGATCAAGGATGCGGGCAAATTAATGCCGGACGCGAGTCGACGCGGTTTCCTTCGCGGCGCGGCAAGTCTTGGCGCGCTGACCTTCCTGACCGGATGCGACATCATCGATGGCGATACCGCCGAAGGCGTGTTGCGCAAGATTTCGGAATTCAATGATGGCGCTCAGGCTGCACTCTTCAGCCCCACGAAACTCGCGCCGACCTATCCCGAAAGCGCCATCACCAAACCCTTCCCGTTCAACGCCTACTACGACGAGGACGATGCGCCGGAAGTGGACGGCAAAACCTACAAACTCGAAGTCGCCGGCCTCGTTGAAAACAAAAAACCGTGGACGCTTGAGGAATTGTACGCGCTGCCTGAGGTATCGCAAATCACCCGCCACATCTGTGTCGAGGGCTGGAGCGCGATCGGCTCATGGCAGGGCACGCCGCTGTCGGAATTTCTCAAGCGCGTCGGTGCGGACACGCGCGCGAAATACGTCTGGTTCAAATGCGCGGAAGGCTACACCAACACGATCGACATGCCGACTGCGCTGCACCCGCAGACGCAGATGACATTCAAGTTCGCGAACCGGGTCCTGCCGCGCGCCTATGGCTACCCGATGAAGATCCGCATGCCCACCAAATTGGGATTCAAGAATCCGAAATATGTGGTGGCGATGGAAGTCACCAACATCGACAAAGGTGGTTACTGGGAAGACAAGGGCTACAACTGGTTCAGCGGGCTGTAGGCGTTGCCGCAACGAACGGTGTTGACGCGGCCGGGCCTTCGCCGACGATCAGAAGGACAGCATCGGTATCCTTGGCGCCGTCCCAGTGCACTTGCTTTCCAAAATGGGTGACGAAGGATCCAGCCGGCATGGGAACGCTCGCGTTCGGATCAAAATCGGGCCCGCTACCCACCCACCAGGTTCCCGACAGCACGGTGATGAAACGATCGTTTGGGTGAAAGTGCGGTCGGCTGAAGTGATTGCCGGCAAGCCACTTCGTCATGACGCCGTACAGGCCTGGCTTTGTCGGATCGCCGAACAGGATGGCCTGCTGGTTGCCGTTCGGCGTGACCGGGCCCCAGTTGATCTGATCGGGCAGCTTGAAAACGACGGCCTTCGGATCGAGCTCGGCGGCGGAGGAAATCATAGTCATGCCGGACAGGAACATCGCGGCAAATGCAGCAGGCAGGACTCGTTGGCGACCATTCATGTTTTCCTCCCGATCTCTGTTTTTCGAGCTGCGGTCCGACGAGTGTTGCCGCACTCAGGCGTCGCGTCCAGTCCCTCCGCTATTCGGCGGATCCGTGATCAAACGCGCGCCGCGCTGGAAGGTGACGTAGTCCCAGAACCAGTTGAAGGCGACGACAAAGCGGTTGCGTAGCCCGATCAGAAAATAAATGTGTGCGACGCTCCAGAACACCCAGCCGATAAATCCCTTCAACTCCAGCGGTCCGAATTTTACCACCGCGGCGCGACGGCCGATCGTCGCGAGGTCGCCAAGATGCATGTACTTGAACGGCTTATTCCACTCGCGGCCCGCGACGCGGGCTGAAATCAATTTGCCGACGTAGGTACCCATTTGTTTTGCAGCGGGCGCAATGCCAGGGACGGGATGACCGTTCTTGTCGGTCACCGCAGCTGTATCGCCGACGACGAAAATCTCAGGGTGTCCCGGCAACGAAAGATCAGAATTGACTTTGACGCGCCCCGCACGGTCCCCTTCGGCATTGAGCCAGCGCATCGCGGGAGAAGCCGTTACTCCGGCTGCCCAGATAACGGTACCGGCATCAATACGGCCGTCCTTGAGATCGACCCCATCCGCATCGCACTTCGTGACAAGCGTTTCTGTCCTGACCTCGACGCCCACACGCGTCAGCGTTTTCAACGCATAGTCAGACAAGCCCGCGGGGAACGTCGGTAGCAATCGTGGTCCCGCCTCGATCAAGATGATGCGTGCCGAGCGCGGATCGATGCGGCGGAAATCGGCGGCAAGGGTCTGACGCGCAACATCCGCAATCGCACCGGCCATTTCGACGCCGGTGGCACCGCCTCCGACGATGACAAAAGTCAACAGGCGCCGTCGCTGGTCTTCATCTGTCATCACTTCCGCGCGCTCAAAGGCAATCAGTATGCTGCGGCGGATGCGCGTGCCGTCTTCGATTCGCTTCAGGCCAGGCGCGAAGCGCGACCAATCATCATGACCGAAATACGAGTGCGTGGAGCCGGTCGCGATCACCAGATAGTCGTAGGGAATTTCGCCGAATTGCGTCTGAACGCATTTCCGCTCCGGGTCGACGTCGCGCACTTCTTCCATCAGGACCGTCGCATTGCGCTGCGGACGCAGAATGTGCCGGATAGGCCAGGCAATATCGGCCGGTGAAAGTGCCGCGGTCGCCACCTGATAGAGAAGGGGCTGGAAGCAATGGTGGTTCTCCCTGTCGATTACCGTCACGTCGACCTGGGCCCGTCTCAGCGCCTTGGCGCACTCCAGGCCACCAAAACCCGCACCGACGATCACGACCCTTGCATTTCCTGTCACGGCCCGTCCTCTCGGCTCCAGTCGCGCAATGTCCGCACATAGAAGGCCGGTTGCCAAGCCTGCGCCGAGGCTTTAGCAATCCGCGCGTGTCTGCAACGACGAGGCGTATATGGCGACCCACAATCTTCTTCTGCTTCCTGGCGACGGTATCGGCCCCGAAGTCATGGCCGAGGTGAAGCGTGTCATCGATTTGTTCAACAAAATTGGGCCCGAGAGGTTCAACAGCGAAGAGGCGTTGGTCGGCGGCGGCTGTTACGACGCGCACGGGGTTGCCGTCACCGATGCCACGGTGGAGAAAGCCAAGGCTGCGGACGCAATCATCTTCGGCGCTGTCGGCGGGCCGAAATGGGACAAAGTGCCGTACGACGTAAGGCCTGAGGCGGGCTTGCTGCGCCTGCGCAAGGACCTCGCGCTGTTCGCCAATATCCGTCCGGCCATCGTCTACCCCGCTTTGGCGGATTCATCCTCCCTCAAGCGTGAGGTGGTCGAAGGGCTCGACATCATCATTCTGCGGGAGCTGACCGGAGGCGTTTACTTCGGTGAGCCGAAGACGATCACCGATCTCGGCAACGGCCAGAAACGGGCAATCGATACGCAGGTCTATGACACCTACGAAATCGAACGGATCGGTCGCGTCGCGTGCGAGCTCGCGCGCAAACGGCGCAACAAAGTCACGTCGATGGAAAAGCGTAACGTCATGAAGACGGGCGTTCTGTGGAACGAAGTGATGACGCAGATGCACGCGCGCGAGTTCAAGGATGTTCAACTTGAGCACATGCTGGCCGACGCCGGAGGAATGCAGCTGGTGCGCTGGCCCAAGCAGTTCGACGTGATCGTCACAGACAATCTTTTCGGCGACGTTCTGTCCGATATTGCGGCAACGCTGACCGGCTCGCTTGGCATGCTGCCGTCAGCCTCCCTGGGCGAAGTCGATCCAAAGACCCGCAAGCGCAAGGCGCTCTATGAACCGGTGCACGGATCAGCACCGGACATCGCCGGAAAGGGCATCGCCAATCCGATCGCCATGATCGCCTCGTTCGGGATGGCCCTGCGATATTCCTTCAACCTCGGAAAACAGGCCGACTGGATCGATCAGGCGATTTCCGCGGCGCTGGCCAGAGGTTTGCGCACGGCCGATATCAAATCGGAAGGTACCGAAGTCGTTTCGACATCAGGAATGGGTACGGCGATCCTGTCCGAGCTTGAAAAACTCGCGGTCTGAAAAACGGCAAGCGCGGAAAGAAAAAACGCGGCCACTCGGCCGCGTTTCATATTCTGATGGGTCCGGCGCTCAATACTGCAGCCAGGGATTATTCTTGCTCGGCAGTGTGAAAGGCCCCGGAAGCGGCGATTGCCTGTTGTTCAGGCCGGCGGACGTATTGTCGATCACACTTCCCGCGGTCTGAGTCGGATTTTGCACATAGCCGGTATTGCCGACGCGCTCGCCCGGAAAAGTTTCCGTGCCGGGATCGAGGAACGACCGCTTCTGGATGATCACGCGGGTTCGCGTGCGGCCGTCTTCGTCGCGGCTGATCTGAACCGTGTTGTCACGATTGTTGTAGACCACGGTGCGCTTTTTCGGCGGGCTCGTCTGGGCATCTGCCTGAATGGTCGGCAGGGCCAAGGCTCCGACCAGCGCGATCGCCGCAGTGACGACTTTCAATTTCATAGGGTCCTCGACCTTTGCCTCAATGTGTCTAACGCAGTGTAGCGGGGTTCTGTTTCCTGGAACAGGGCCCGATTGATCGCAAATGTTCGTAAAAATGCAATAAAGCGCCGCCGAATTGGCGGGGCTATCTGCGCAAAGCGGCAAAAGCGCGATTAGCTGCCGTGGTTCTTATTGAGGTATTCAGCGCCCGCTGCGCCGCGTTTCCTGACGATTCGCCAGCGCTTTCCAGAGCAGATGATACTTCGGCGTTGCCGCAAGGATCGGATCGCGCTGGCCGCAATAGCTGCGATTGAGTTCCGCCTGAGCGAACAGTGCACCGACCTTTGGTTCGCTGCCGGCAGAGAGAAGAGTCAGTCGATCAAGCGCACACGCGAGCGTGCTTTGCTCGACGAACTCGGTGCCGCCCTGACAGAACCAGCCGGACAGCTGCATGCGTGGATTGTCGTAGGCGCGCACAAAGCCAAGGCAACGACGTGGCGTCCCTTTTGAAGCGACGAAGGGAACGAGCGTAAGCGGACCGAATTTGGTTGCGAGCGGTTTTTCGAGATTCTGTATCTCCACCGGACCAAGCGCATCGGCGCTCAGAATCATCTCGGCAACCGGATCTGCATAGCGACCAATTTCGTTTCCGGGTCGATAGATTTCGACGCGCAGGAGCGGCGCGGTACCGTCCGGCTCACCCAGAGTAAGAATGTCCTTGCGGCCATTGCCTACGCCGTGCCGTCGGATTGCATAGCTCGCCGGCACATCGGCCGCTTCCGGTATAGATAGCGCGAAGGCGGCGAACGGTCGCTCGATATCGATCCACTCCGGTTGATGCACCGGCGTGATGGCACCCATCACTTTTGGCGATTGAGAAAAATGCGCGCTGGCCATGGAAAGCAGCGCAATAGCACCCAGATATGCGAGCAAGCGCACGATGTTGGGCGGCAGGTCGTTACGCCATGAGCGCAGGGCCGGATGCATGCGGAGCTGTCTGCACTGTGCCGTTGTATTGGATGCAGTTCTCGCCTAGAAGCGCTGCCATCCGGTTGCCCCGAACGGGTTGCCGGGCGGAATCCAGTCCGGAGCGTTAACAATGGGTTACAAGGTCGTCGTGGTAGGTGCTACCGGCAATGTCGGGCGCGAGATGCTCGACATCCTGGCGGAGCGCAATTTCCCCGCTGACGAAGTGGTTGCCGTTGCCTCGCGACGGAGCCAGGGCGTCGAGTGCTCGTTTGGCGACAAGACGCTCAAGGTCAAGGCGCTCGACCATTTCGATTTCTCCGACGTCGACATCTGCTTGATGTCGGCGGGCGGTGCCGTGTCGAAGGAGTGGTCGCCGAAGATCGCCGCGCAGGGCGCAGTCGTGATCGACAATTCGTCGGCATGGCGGATGGACCCTGACGTGCCGCTGATCGTGCCGGAAGTGAACGCCGATGCCGTCACCGGTTTCACCAAAAAGAACATCATTGCCAATCCGAACTGTTCGACCGCCCAGCTTGTGGTGGCGCTCAAGCCGCTCCACGACAAGGCGAAGATCAAGCGCGTCGTCGTGGCGACTTACCAATCGGTGTCCGGCGCAGGCAAGGACGCGATGGACGAACTGTTCTCGCAGAGCAAGGCTGTCTTCACGCTCGACGAAGTGCAAACCAAGAAGTTCCCGAAGCGGATCGCGTTCAACGTGATTCCGCACATCGATGTCTTCATGGAAGACGGCTACACCAAGGAAGAGTGGAAGATGATGGTCGAGACCAAGAAAATTCTCGATCCCAAGATCAAGCTCACCGCCACCTGCGTCCGCGTCCCAGTCTTCGTCGGCCACTCAGAAGCGGTCAACATCGAGTTCGAGAACCCGATCACCGCTGACGAGGCGCGAGAAATCCTGCGCAATGCACCCGGGTGTCTGGTTATCGACAAGCACGAGCCGGGTGGATACGTCACGCCCTACGAGTGTGTCGGCGAAGATGCGACCTACATCAGCCGCATTCGCGAGGATGCGACGATCGAGAACGGGCTGCAGATCTGGGTTGTGTCCGACAACCTGCGCAAGGGCGCGGCACTGAATGCGGTGCAGATTGCCGAGTGCCTGATCAATCGCAAGCTTATTCAGGCCAAGCGCCGGGCAGCATAGGCCACCAGCAAGCATCAGAAACGCGGTTGCGCGAACATCCGCACGTAATCATCCGCCGCGACCTGGGCGAACTTTTCGGTCGCGGGATCGCGCACCGAGAGCTGGCCCGTCGCGACACCGAAGTACGCGCCATGCACTACAACCTGCCCGCGTTCGATCAGAATGCGCAGACGCGGAAATGTCATCAGGTTATCGATGCTGTTGACGACGTTCGCCTGCTCAAGTCGTGTCAGATATTCATCGCGCGATAAGGCGCCACGCGGTCCCAGTCTCTCCGCCGCTGGCGACATCAGTTTCATCCAGTTGCCGATGAAATCGCCCGGAGAGAGCGGTTCGGCATCCTCGGCGAATGCTTTGACGCCGCCGCATTGCGCGTGCCCAAGCACGACAATGTGTCTGACCTTCAGGGCACCGACACCGAATTCGAGCGCCGCCGATACACCGTGAGCGTGTCCGTCCGGCGCGTAAGGTGGCACGATGTTCGCCACGTTACGGACAACAAAAAGCTCGCCGGGCCTCGCGTCAAAAATGACTTCAGGCGAAACGCGGGAGTCGCAACAGCCGATGACCATGATTTGCGGGGACTGTCCGCTTTCGGCAAGGCCCCTGTACCGGTCTTGTTCGTGGCGGAGCCGGCCGATGAGAAAGGCGCGATATCCGTCGATCAGCTGCTGCGGAAATGCCATTGGTAGCCGTTCATGAAACCAGTGATGCAGACTCACACAATCATGGCTGCATTGTCATTGGCAACCCGCCGAAAGGTGGGAGTGGCATGCGGGTCATGCGGACGATAGTCTGGACGCGGATGGAGGCTTACGAATGAACGTCCGCCCGCGCCGCAGCGTCCTCTATATGCCGGGCTCGAATGTCCGTGCGCTCGAAAAGGCGAAGACCCTGCCCGTCGATTGCGTGGTCCTCGATCTCGAAGATTCGGTTGCCCCCGAAGCGAAGGAAGACGCGCGTCAGAAAGTGACTGAAGCCGTGAAATCCGGCGGTTTCGGCCCGCGCGAGGTCTTCATTCGCGTCAACAGCGTCGAAACGCCCTGGCATGCCGACGACCTTGCCGCTGCGGCACACGCAGCGCCGGATGCGATCCTGGTTCCGAAAGTATCGAGCCCGGATACCCTCGAACTGATCGGTAGGCGGCTGCTCGATATGGGCACTCAGCACAGGACGCGCGTGTGGGCGATGATCGAAACGCCGCTGGCGATTTTTAATGTTCTGCGGATCGCGGGGGCGGCGAGCGATTCTGAAACGCGGCTGTCCGGTTTCGTCATGGGCACCAACGATCTTGCCAAGGATACGCGCGCGCGTCTCGTGCCGGGCAGGGCGCCAATGCTGTCCTGGCTGTCGACCTGTGTTGCCGCCGCGCGCATCTATGGCATCGATATTCTCGACGGCGTTTACAACGACATCGGAAACGCCGATGGCTTTGCCAAGGAATGTGCCCAAGGCGTCGAACTCGGCTTCGACGGCAAGACACTTATTCATCCAAGCCAGATCGAACCGTGCAACACCGCTTTCTCTCCCTCGCAGACTGAGGTTGAACAGGCACGCAGGATGATCGCCGCCTTCGACCTGCCGGAGAACAAGGGCAAAGGGGTTGTGTCGATCGATGGCCGCATGGTCGAGCGGCTGCATGCGGATATGGCCCGGCGAACGGTGGCGATCGCGGAAGCGATTGCGCGACATCACTAGTGAGCGACCATGTGCTTTCCTCGCGGAAGAAGGAATGAACTATGCTGCGGCGCCGCTGGCTGATCGCTTCCGCACTGTTGCTATTCTCTTCACTTGCGTTCGCCCAAGATATTGCGCCGGGCGGCACGCTGCGCGCCGCCTATCTGGCAAACAATCCAGCGCAAGCGGTGCGTGATCCAGTCAGCGGTGAAATAAGGGGCGCATCCGCAGATCTCGCACGCGAGCTGGCGCGACGACGCAACGCGCCGGTCGTGTTCCTGCCGCTGACAAACCCACCCACAGTGATCGAGGCTGTGGCCAAAGGCGACGCCGATATCGGTTTCGTCGCTTATGCACCCGAGCGCGTGGGGACGGTCGAGTTCTCGCAAATCTACATGTTGGTGCAACAGTCGTTTATCGTTCCGGACACCTCGCCCATCCGCACCGTTGCCGACATCGATGTGCCGGGACGGCGCATTGCCGGCGGCAAAAATGATTCGATCACGCTTTATCTCGCGCGCAATTTGAAACAGGCGACCCTGGTCGAAACCGACAACACGCCGGCTGACGCCAAACGTCGGCTGTCGGCTGGCGAGATCGATGCTTTCGGCGCCAACCGTCAGCGCCTGACCAATCTGCTGAAGGAAATGCCCGGATACCGCCTGCTGCCTGACAATCTGTTCGGCGTGACCCAGACAATCATCGTCCCGAAGGGAAGGCCGGAGGTCCTCGCGGCGATCAACGGCTTCATCGACGAGGTTCGTGCGTCGGGGTTTTTGCAGAACGCCATCACGAAAAGCGAGGTAGTGGGTCTTGAGATGGCCCCCGCGGGCGCGACACTTCAGCGATAGTTTACCGGTCTGCAGCTGATTGCCGCATCCGCAGTGCACTGCGGCAACCTCGTCGCACAAAACAAAAAATGTCCTGAATAAACAGTTTTGTGGCCGGTTCAGCGCACCCGCGCAGCGATAAAAACGTCGTAAACGCAATAGTTTAGAACACTTTTAAAGAGTGTTTTTATTTTGACTCCTAGCGACACTCCGGTTAGCGAATACCCCACAAGGTGTCTGATGATCGTCTGCTCCTGCAATGTATTGAGCGACCACGAGGTGCGCAGTGCCGCGAGTTCAGCGTCACGGCGCTCGACCAGCCACGTATATGGCTGTTTAGGGTGCAGCGCCCAATGCGGGCGATGCGCGCGCACCATTCGCAAGATCATCGATGAAACCCTGCACGGCGCGAAAGTCGGTTGCCCGGTCGGTTGCGCCTGCGCGCTGCACGCCGCGGCTGATACGCTCTAAACCAGCCCAATACCGTCTACATGTGGAATGTGCCGCCAGCTCGGGCAGCACGTTGCAAAGTTTTTTGCTAGCGTTGCGCCGGGCGGATATGAACGCCCATGACAGGAGCCATTTATGAAGGGTGACGCTAAAGTCGTCGAGTTTCTCAATAAAGCACTGCGGCACGAACTGACCGCGGTCAATCAGTACTGGCTCCATTACCGGCTGCTTGAGAATTGGGGTTACAAAGACCTGGCCAAGCAGTGGCGTAAGGAATCGATCGAGGAAATGGAACACGCCGACAAGCTGGTCGAGCGCATCATATTTCTCGACGGGTTCCCCAACATGCAGGTCCTTGATCCGCTGCACATCGGTCAGAACGTCAAAGAAGTGCTCGACTGCGATCTGGCGGCGGAGATGTCGGCGCGCGCACTCTATCAGGAGGCGGCGACCCACTGTCATGCCGCCAAGGACTATGTCACGCGCGACCTGTTCGAGAAGCTGATGTCGGATGAAGAGCACCACATCGACTTCCTCGAGACGCAGCTCGACCTCGTTGCCAAGCTCGGTCTCGAGCTGTACGCCCAACACCACATCGGCGAGATGGGCGAGGAAGGCGAGGACTGAGTTTTGGAATTTCGGCTGGCTGACCGTTCAGCCGATCATGCCCAAGGTCTCGCCGATTTCGCTTTGCCTTCGTAGCTCTCGATCTTGCTCTGCTTTTGCTTCGTCAGGCCGATGTCGTCGAGGCCATTGAGCATGCAGTGCTTGCGGTGAGCGTCGATCTCGAAACGAACGACGCCGCCGTCCGGACCACGGATCTCCTGCTTTTCAAGGTCGACAGTGAGCGTCGCGTTGGCGCCGCGATCGGCATCGTCGAACAGCTTATCAAGATCCTCTGGCGACACCCGGATGGGCAACACGCCGTTTTTGAAACAGTTGTTGTAGAAGATGTCGCCGAACGAGGTGGAGATCACACAGCGAATGCCGAAATCCATCAGCGCCCACGGCGCGTGCTCACGTGACGAACCGCATCCGAAGTTGTCGCCGGCAACGAGGATCTTCGCCTTGCGATAGGCAGCCTTGTTGAGCACGAAGTTCGGGTTCTCGCTGCCGTCGTCGTTGTACCGCATTTCAGAGAACAAGCCTTTGCCGAGACCGGTACGCTTGATCGTTTTCAGGTATTGCTTGGGGATCACCATGTCGGTGTCGACATTGATGATGTTCAGCGGCGCGGCGACGCCTTCGAGGGTCGTGAATTTGTCCATTGGTTGCTCCGGCCTTACCGACAGCTCAAATTGGAACTGTCCTGTTTCATAAGGCGTCCGGTGGTCTGGTCAATAGCGGTCCACGAGCTAGAGGTCAGATATGCGTATTTGATGGCTGCGGGAAGAGACAAAGGCGTCCTTACGGTCAGGCGGACGCGCGTTCCTCACGGTTGAATCGGGATTCCCGGACCAGAGTACACACCTGCACGCAATATTCTGAATAATATGTTTCACGAGCCTTTTTCTGCGCCGCGCGGTGTTCCGGATGCATGCGCCACGCCCGTAGACCTTCCTCGTGTTCAAATTCGACGATTGTGACTCGCTCGCCATCGTCGGCGAAAAAGCCTTTGTGAGAAATATAACCCGGGATGGTACGAGCGAGTTCGATCATGCGGTCGACCAGAGCGACATATTCCTCGCGGACATCGGGCATCAGGCGAGAGCGAAAGACGGTAACGATCATGGTGAGTCTCCCATGAGCTGTATTTTGGAACAGAGACTGAGTGTCGACCAATTCCGTTTTTGAATAGTCGGCATCTGTTTTCGAGATCGTAGTCTAATCCGCGGCTGCTTCGATCGCTTCCATGTCTGCATCCGACAGGCCGAAATGGTGGCCGATCTCGTGCACCAGCACGTGCGTCACGATTTCGCCGAGCGAATCCTCATTCTCGGCCCAATAATCGAGGATCGGACGCCGATAAAGCCAGATCATGTTGGGCATCAGTTCCGGGACAGCCTCTGACTGGAACGGTAGGCCGACACCCTGAAATAGGCCGAGCAAGTCGAACTCGGTTTGGGCACGCATCGAATCGAGAACCTCCGAGGTAGGAAAGTCCTCGACGTGGATGACAAGTCCATCGCAAAGCTTCCGAAACCGCTCCGGGAGGCGAGCGTAAGCCTCCTCAGCCAACTCCTGAATGTCGGCCAATGACGGCGCCAACGAGCCTCGCCAATTGAATTGGCCTGTCATGACAACGTTGTAGGGCAGGTCGCCGTGGCAACCAAGCGGTTGACGGGGGAGATGCGATGCGCAACGTTTGATTGTCGTGACGCGGGGTTCGGGTTTCCGATGGCAAAGGTTGCGGCCAGTCTGGCCGTTTCAGGCCTGATTTTCGTTCTGCTCGGCGGGTCGGTGACGCCGGCACCGGCGGGCTCTGCGAACTGCGTGGACGGTTTGACGCGCTCCAAGTCGGCTTGCGCCGACGCGTCCTCACAGGAATTCACCGCTCAGAAAAAGCGCACGCGCGTCGTCATTTATGGTCGGCGCACCAATCTCGGCCCCAATGCCGTGCGGCAGTGCCGCTCTTGGTTGGCGAAGGAATACCGCGTCAGCGGTCCGGTCATCGTGCCGCAGATGTACTGCTGGTGGGAATAGCCGGGCAGACTTGACGTTTACTTCCAGTCCCGCACGTCGATGAAGTGTCCGGCGATCGCAGCCGCGGCAGCCATGGCTGGCGAAACAAGGTGAGTCCGTCCCTTGTATCCCTGGCGACCTTCGAAGTTCCTGTTCGACGTCGACGCGCAACGCTCGCCGGGAGCGAGTTTGTCGGGATTCATGGCAAGGCACATCGAGCAGCCTGGCTCACGCCATTCGAAACCCGCGGCCTTGAATATCTTGTCGAGCCCTTCCGCTTCCGCCTGGATTTTCACGAGTCCGGAGCCGGGTACGATCATCGCGTTGACATTGGCGTTGACGTGCTTGCCGTCGACGACACGGGCCACTTCGCGCAGGTCTTCGATGCGTGAATTGGTGCAAGAGCCGATGAACACGCGGTCGAGTTTGATGTCGCTGATTTTCTCGCCGCCTTTGAGTCCCATGTAACCGAGCGAGCGTTCGGCGGCGATGCGTTTCTTCTCGTCCTGGATTTCGGATGGGATCGGCACCCTGCCGGTGATGGCGATCACCTGCTCAGGGCTTGTGCCCCAGGTGACAAGTGGCGGCAGCTTCGCCGCATCGAGTTTGATCTCGCGGTCGAAATGTGCGCCGTCGTCGGAATGCAACGTCTCCCAATAGCGCATCGCCTCGTCCCAGGATTTGCCTTTGGGCGCTTTCGGCTTGTCCTTGAGATAGGTGTACGCCTTTTCGTCCGGCGCAATGAACCCGGCCTTGGCGCCGCCCTCGACCGACATGTTGCAGACGGTCATGCGTCCTTCCATCGAAATCGATCGGATCGCCTCGCCGGCATATTCCAGGGCGTAGCCTGTACCGCCCGCGGTACCGATTTCACCGATGATGGCGAGAATGATGTCCTTCGCCGTGACACCTGGCGGCAATTTGCCGTCGACGACCGCGCGCATATTTTTCGATTTTTTCTGGATCAGCGTTTGCGTCGCCAAAACATGCTCGACCTCGGATGTTCCTATGCCATAGGCGAGAGCACCGAACGCGCCGTGCGTCGCGGTGTGACTGTCGCCGCAAACGATCGTCGTGCCGGGCAAAGTGAAACCCTGTTCGGGCCCGATGACATGAACTATCCCCTGTCGATCATCGAACTCGTGGAAATATTCGATTCCGAAATCCTTGGCATTCTTGGCGAGCGCGGCGATCTGCTCGGCGCTTTCCGGATCCGGATTTGGTTTCGTACGGTCGGTGGTCGGCACATTGTGATCGACGACCGCGAGTGTCTTTTCAGGTGCGTGCACTTTGCGCCCGGCGGTGCGCAGGCCTTCGAAAGCCTGCGGCGAGGTGACTTCGTGCACCAGATGGCGATCGATATAGAGAAGACAGGTTCCGTCGGGTTGTTCGTCAACCAGATGGTCGTCCCAGATCTTGTCGTAGAGCGTGCGCGGTTTCATGGTTAGGTGACTTTGCTCAAAGGAAAACGGGGAAGCTGCTTGCAGACGCGCCGGTATGGCCGGACGATCAAAGTCCCGCCTGCACCGCCGTCAACCGACCGAAAAATCGCCACGGCAACCGCGCGTGGTCGGCCAGGACAATCCGCTGAGCTCTTAAAACCATAACCGGTATATAGCCAATCGATTTGGGTTCGACAACGAAGCGTCGGCCAAGAAAAAGGGGCCGCACTGCGGCCCCTCGATGCATGCTTGCGCGCCGCAAGTGCCGGTGAAGTGCTAGTCCCGGGCGGCTGCCTCGACAGCCTCGGGTCCGCCGGCGCCCTGCGCCTCGGAAATGCGCGCCTTCTTGCC
>Ga0070717_10001111_pt1 | contig 18150 bp, 13 predicted proteins | sample LARL113metaG_FD_71366 | JGI IMG/M metagenome (GOLD analysis project Ga0070717, IMG submission 71366) | Corn, switchgrass and miscanthus rhizosphere microbial communities from Kellogg Biological Station, Michigan, USA - LAR L11-3 metaG | ecosystem: Host-associated > Plants > Roots > Rhizosphere ... | reverse complement strand
GCATGCGCCATTGTTCCCCAAATTCAGCGGAGGTCACGGACTTTTTGTTGGGCGTGTTCACGCCATAAATGCGCGCCGGGCGAAGCCGGCTTCGAAGTCGCTCAAAAGGCCTCACTGCGCCGGGCATACTCTTGCACTATCCGACGCCGCGCTTTCCGCGGACTTCAATCTCCAGGATCGTCTTACCCAAATCCTCGTCATCAACGATCGTACATCCCTGAACTGAAGGCACCATGCCTCGTCGGGCCGCAGTCCGGTATTGACCGCGAATAGCACAAAGTCGTGCAGCTGTTCCGCTTCCCAGTTGAATCCCTTTTTTTTCGGCTCATGCGCGCGCTTTCGTGTCGCTTCGTAGAGCTTTTTGTATTCCTCTGGGGAGAACCACGCCCTATGGGAGATTTTGGGGGATGACCGGTACGGCTCGGAAAAATCGGGAAGCCGATCGAGCCATGCGTGACGCAGAGCCGTTTTTAAAGTCTGGCGAAGCGTCACAATTTCCTGATGGATGGTGCTGTGGCCAGGGGGCTTGCCGCGCTTTGCAATAGCCTCTTGGTGTCTGTGGACTCGGTATTCCTGGATCTTCCCTGCGGTGATCTCTGAGATGCCAAGGTTCCCGAAGAAAGGGACCAAGTGAACCCTCGATCGCCAGTGCTGGCCGTCCACGTATCGCTGGTTGCGTTGTCCCTGCGTGATGATGTCGTACTCGCGCAGATAGTGCTCAGACACCTCGCGAAAGGTCTTTTCGCTCTTGATCTCGCCAGCACGGAGTTTTCCGCGAAGCTGTAGGTACCAGTCCTCGGCGATTTCCTTGGCCTTAGAGAGGCTCTCCTCTTTGGTGCTGGTGCGTCGATTTTTGCCAGCGAAATAGCTTGAGCACTGCCAGAGGCTGCTGTTTGGACGCTTGTAGACGTGAACCTTGCCGCCAAGGATGGTGTGTTGTTCCGGCATCTTCGTTCCTCGTTCGAAGCGGCGCGAGAACTCGAAAATGTGTAATAGATGTGTAAGTTACTGCCACCCTTCAATGTTGTCAATAAACTTATTTATTTCAGGGGGACATGCTATTAAGCCGAGTTATATGTGGGATTTTTAGTCCGCTGCGTCTGCCAGTTCCGCCATCCCGGCTGGAGAGGGAAGCTGATATAGAGTTTCTAGCTTAATTGATCTGCGGAGTGCTCGCAATCGTGCTCCAACGATGGACAACGATGGAAGAGCCTACTGACAGCGTATTCCTGTTTTTTGGAAATTACCTGACAACTCACGGGGATACGATCTCGCTAGGCCCCAACAGAAACTCCTTCGTCCGCAGTTCTTTGATGGTGTCCCTTAGTTTTGCCGCTTTTTCAAATTCAAAGCGTTTTGCCGCTTCACGCATATCACTCTCAAGTTTGGTGATGTAGGCATCGAGCTCTTCCTGCGAGTTAAACTCGGGGATGCCTTCGACTTCTCCGCCTGTCAGATCGGCATAATCAGCTTCGACGATGCTTGCGAGAGTCATCTCAAGCGGGCGCACAATGGATTGCGGGGTGATGCCGTTCGCATCGTTGTAAGCCTGTTGAATGGCGCGGCGGCGGTTGGTTTCGTCAATGGCTTTCTTCATCGAATCGGTCATACGGTCGGCGTAGAGGACCGCCATGCCATTTAGATTTCTGGCGCAGCGGCCAATTGTCTGGATTAACGATCCGCTGGAGCGCAGGAAGCCTTCTTTGTCGGCGTCCAGGATCGCTACCAAGGACACCTCGGGCAAATCCAGCCCCTCGCGCAGCAGGTTGATGCCGATCAGCACGTCGAATTCCCCCTTGCGCAGATCGCGGAGAATCTTTACCCGCTCGAGCGTTTCTATTTCCGAGTGCATGTAGCGGCACTTCACGCCGACCTCGCTGTAATACTCGGCGAGATCTTCGGCCATGCGCTTGGTTAGAGTGGTCACGAGCACGCGCTCACCGCGCTCTACGCGGCCGCGGATTTTGTGCAGCAGATCGTCAATCTGGCCTTTCACTGGGCGCACTTCGACCGGAGGATCAACTAATCCGGTCGGCCGAATAATCTGTTCGACTACAACTCCCGCCGACTTGGTCAACTCATACGGGCCAGGAGTGGCCGAGACGTAGATCATTTGATTCATCCGGTGCTCGAATTCTTCAAACGTCAACGGGCGGTTGTCGAGAGCCGAAGGCAAGCGGAATCCGTATTCGACCAGCGTTTCTTTGCGCGAACGATCGCCGTGATACATGCCATGCAACTGCGGCACGGTCTGGTGCGATTCGTCGATGAACATCAGGTAGTCACGAGGAAAATAATCGAGCAGCGTTGGCGGAGGTTCGCCCGGCAGGCGTCCGGTGAAGTGCCGAGAATAATTCTCAATCCCGTGGCAGTAGCCGACTGACTTGATCATTTCCAGGTCGTACATGGTTCGCTGGTGTACACGCTGCGCCTCCACTACGTGGCCCTGCTTCTCTAATTCTGCTTCCCACCATGCCAGCTCTTCGCGGATGGATTGCACCGCGCTGGCCCGAGTTTCCGGCTTCATGACGTAGTGGGTCTTAGGATAAATCGGCAGCCGTACATATTTCTGCTTCACTGTTCCGAATAGCGGATCGATCTGCGAGAGTGATTCGACTTCGTCTCCCCACAGCTCGACCCGATACGCCATGTCGTCGTAAGTTGGAAAAATCTCGATCACGTCGCCACGAACGCGGTATGTTCCGCGGCGGAACTCGCCATCCGTGCGCTCGTACAGAATCTCCACCAGCTTGCGAGTGATGTCCTCCCGTTTGATTTTCTGGCCTTTCTCGAGGAAGAGCAGCATTCCGTAATAGGCCTCGGGCGAGCCCAAGCCGTAAATGCAGCTCACGGAAGCGACTATCAGGCAGTCACGACGCTCGAAAAGCGATCGAGTCGCCGAGAGCCGTAGCTTGTCGAGCTCGTCATTGATGGTCGCTTCCTTTTCTATGTAAAGATCGGCAGCAGGGACGTAGGCTTCCGGCTGGTAGTAGTCGTAGTAAGACACGAAATATTCCACCGCGTTGCGGGGAAAGAAGCTCTTGAATTCGTGATAAAGCTGGGCTGCCAGAGTCTTGTTGTGAGCCATGACCAGCGTTGGGCGATTCACGGCTTCGATCACCTTGGCCATGGTGTAAGTCTTGCCCGATCCAGTGACGCCCAGCAGAACCTGGTGCTGCTCGCGGTCGTACACACCCCGGCTTAGCGATTCAATGGCGGTTGCCTGATCGCCTTGGGGCTTGTAATCGCTGACCAATTTGAAACCCATGGGTGCCCAGCTAGCTCCTGGTTCAGCTTTGATCTCATGCCATCACGAGGTGGATCCGCACAGAAGCGAATATAGACTGCTTGATATCTCCTGATTATACCCGCTGGGTTGGCACGCTCCGGCGTGGCGGGCGGAGGGATTCCGCGACGGCCTGGGGAACAACGTGCAATTACGATGTTCGAGATTGTTAGTGGAAATTCCTACGGTAGTTTGAAATTGACCGTGATTTGCGTCTGGATTTCGACCGGCTCGCCGTTCAGGAAGTAGGGTTTGTACTTCCATTGGCGGACGGCATCGATAGCGGCGCGTCCCAGGATTGTGTCTCCGCTGAGCTGCTTTATTCCGCTGATACTTCCATCTTTGTGGATGCTGGCGAGCAATTGCACTGTTCCTTCGAGATGCATTTGCCTGGCTTGTGGGGGATAGACGGGCTGAACGCGTTTGACGAGCAGGCCCTGCGACACTCCTTGCGAGACTTTGAGCGTTTCTTTAACCGGATTCGGGACATGCACTGGAGCGGCGACGATGCTGGTGAGGGCTTGATCGTTGGGCGCTGAGGCGATGCTCAGAGGGGCGGGTGCTGGAGGAAGCGCGGCCTCCCACTTTGTTTGTCTGGAGAAATCGTTCTTTACCACTATCGGTTGCGGCTTGGCAGGCACAGGTTCCTTGCTGGTTGGGGCTGCATTGATGGTCGCAGGCGTCGGCTTCGCGTGAGCAGGCTTGGGATTTGGATCTACGGAAATCTCTTCCGGCTGCTGCGCTGGGCTTTCGCTTACCTCAACCTGATTTGGGGGCGTGGGTGCTGATTGCTCCTCTGGGGGTGGTGGGGCAGGCGGCATTACAGAAGGAGCTGGACGCACCACCGCAGACGGCTCTTGCACCACGGCTGGCTGACTGCCGGCGTGCATTTTACTCCATCCGAAGTAGCCGCCAATAACCAGACTCGCAGCTAGCAGCACAAACACGAATTTCTTGGTTGCCCCTCCGGCACCGGATTCTTGCTGCGCTTCAATTCCGGAGAGCGATGAGAAAACTGGAGCTTCCGATTGCAACCGAGCGCTGGCGCTGTTGATCTCAAAATCGGCCTCAGGCCTGGCGGGCCAGATCGGCTTGCTTTCAAAAGGTACGATCTCCGGATCCGCAACTTCTTTAGCGGGTGCCGGAGCTGCCGCGGCCCCGGCAGTTGGCACAGGCGTAGCTTTGCTAGCAGCGCCCAATTCGGGATCGAGTTTTTCAGCAGCCTCGGCGGCGGGTGGTAGAGCTGATGCAATGGGCTCTAAACCGCGTTTGGAAACTGTCTGCCAGGGAAATTCCTTTGGCACATCGCTGGAAAGCGTCTGCGCGGGTGAAGTAGGAACATCCGGCATGTATTCGAGCAGAGTGGCTTCAGCCGCGTCCGGTTTCACGTCCGGCTCTGGTTCTACTTCAAAACCGGAGGCGCTTGCGGTGGGAGTTGGAGCTACCTGCGAAGGCGCTGATGGGATGATTGATGGTGGGGGAGAGAAGGGCTGCGCGACACTGGATTCCGCAATTCGCGTGGATGGATCTGGCGGCGTGGCCACAGGCTTGGCTGCCTCCGCCTTGCGCAATAGTCCTCGGGCAACACGGAGCGTCCCCTTCGACTGCTCGACGTTAATAGGTCTAGTGAGAACCAGGTTGGCTCCGATGCGAAACGCTTTGGCTACGCCCGCCTGCCCTTCGACCACGGCAACCGAGAGCGCACTCGCATTCGAACCGGAATTACGGGCACTCTTGAACAGCAAAGTGGCATTCTGCTCGTTCTCGCAATCAACGATGATTGCGTCGAAGTGTTGCGCCATCAGCTTCTTAACCGCAGCAAATGGTTCGTTGCAGCACTCAACCTGAAAATCCAATTCACTCAGAACTTGACTGACGATGCGGGCAGTCTTGTCGTCCGGGCAGAATAATAGCGCCTGGTAATGCATACGCTGCAATCGTAGGTACGCCCGTCAGCAGCGGCAAGTTACGTAGGTAATTTTCGTTGGCCAGTGCGCTGCTCTTGGGCGCTCAGACGACCTGGGCTGTGGTAAAGCCGGCTATAGAATGTCGGGCATGCGCCTGCCGCTGTGGCTCAAGATTCTGTGGACGGTCTGGGTAATCGCCTGGGCGCCCTTGTACTGGAGACAATACGGGGCGCAAAACTTCCTTTACTTCTGTGATCTGGGGAACTTCTTGATCGCCGTAGGATTCTGGCTGGAAAGCCCGCTAATTTTTTCCTGGCAAGCCGCGGGCCTTCTGCTTTTTCAGACGCTCTTCGCGATTGATCTTCTGGGTACGTTTCTGACCGGAAAGCATTGGATCGGAGGCACAGAATTCATGTTCGATGCACACTTGCCTCTGTTCCTGCGCCTGCTCAGTTTGTTTCATGTGGTGACGCCGCCATTACTTCTCTGGGCGATCTGGCGTCTCGGCTACGACAAACGGGGATGGAAACTGCAGGCATTCACAACGTGGATCGTGGTCCCTATTAATTATTGTTGGCGGCCCGAGCAGGATGTGAATTGGGCGCGCGGGCTCTTCTTCCACGAACAGCATGTGATGCCGGGATGGAGTTACTTGCTGCTTTATTTGATTGCGGTGCCCGCGCTGGTCTATTGGCCAACGCATTTGCTGCTTCAGCGCTGGGCGGGCAGACGGAACGTTTCAATTGTTCGTGAACGTAAGAGTTGCTGAGTGAGCACGAGCGTGGACGCTCGCGCCTACATCGCCGGGTTGCTCGCATTACCGGATTTGAGCCAGAGCTCGCTTTGTTGCTTCAAGCAACGCGTCGGGTCCGACCGGCTTCCCGGTTGCGTTTTCCATCCATAGGTCAGGCGTGAGGTCGCCGAGCTTAGCCATGCGCTCGAATTCGGGGCCGATTGCTCCCGCTTTCTTCATCTGCTCTTCAATTTGTGCCGCAATCAGATGGCCGATGGAGTAATCGGGAAGGTAGAGGAACGAATCGATCATGTGTGAGTACACGGCCAGCAGGACCACATCCTTCTGGTGAAACACCGGAGCGTAGTAGCGGTTCCAAACGTCTTTCGCGATTTGAAGTGTGGCCGCGTTGAGCTGGCTGGGCGTGGCTTGAGGATGATCGTACATCCAGTGCCAGACCGCGGTATCCACCAGGCCGACGCCTGCGATCTCGTAAGTCGTCCAGAAGTCGTTTAGAGTCTTCTCCGCCTCGCTCTTTGCGTCAGGCGCGGGAAGACCGAGCAGTTGAAGATCGCGTCCCTGAAAGACGAACGCCAGCGCTTCGGTGAAGGCGGTGTTGGGAACGCCTTTCAGCAGAGTGTGATCCACGTCATTTAATGAGAAAGTTTGTTCAATGTTGTGACCCATTTCATGGACGGCGATGTTGAAGCCTTTATAGTTCATGCCAGTTTTTTCAACCCGAGTGCGAAGATGGGCTTTCTCCGAGCGCATCTCGGCGCCCATGGCATGACCGGAGCCGCGGGCGGGCTCAATAACAATATGCTGCGCCACATACTGCGCGCGTTCAGGCGAGAAACCGAGCTTGACTAAAAGATTCGGAATATCTTTCTGGTAAGTCTCGGCCGCAGGATATTTCTTGGCAACGATTGCGTCGAGTTCGCTCTCGCTGTATCTGCTGTCCGGACGAAACCCGTTGTACCAAATGTCAAACGGCTCGAGGGGACGTCCGAGGCGCGATTCGATCAGTTTCGCGATCTGCGGAACGAGCGGTGAAGTAAGTACTTGCTCCAGCATCGCTTTCACGCGCGCTTCTGGAATCTCGCGGTCTTCATCGAAGCGGCGTGCGATTAAAGTCGGAGCGGTTGGGGAATACGGATCGGCCTTTTTAGAAGCGAGGAAATCTTTTTGCAGAGTCGCATAACGGGTATCCGGCTCACGCGCGTTGCTGATGTTCATACTGGCAGGCGCGGGAGAATCAGAATCGTTCACTGCTGCTGGTTTCACCTCGTTCGTGAAGGGATTCCAATCCACATTCGGGTTGTTGACGACAACCGCCGGAATAGTCTGCGTGACTATGCGCTCCATCACTTGCTGAATCATGCGCTGTTTCGCGGGGCCATTTTGTTTGTCGGCATAGTCGGCCTTGATCTCGTCGCGAAGATTCCAGTGACTTAACAGGCGCATCTTCGGCGGAAAAAGGCGCTGGCCATTTTCATCGAGCAGGTGGTGCATCCAGATGTTGTATTCCGCGACATAGCGGGCGGCGGCGGCTTCGGCCTGGGCGATCCCCAGATTTACATCCGCGGGAATGCGTTTGGAAAATCTCTGAGCGAGCCGGACCTCCGCCCACTGACGCCGAGTCCAGCTTGGGCCTTCTTTCAAGCGTTCATCCAAAGTTGTGAGCGGGAAATTCAGCAGCACGACAAATGCAAGCTTGTTCTGAAAGAAGTCGTCGATGATATGTGCCGAGGGATCGTAGCCGCCGAACATCTCGTCGAATGGAAGCACCGGGCCGAGATCGAGATCCATTTGCTGGCGGAGCTCACGATTAATTTCATGCATGTGGCCGCCGAGCTGCTCGAGCAGGCGCTCGAAACGGTTAAACATGGTATCGAGTGTTGCTTGATCGCCGGCGAAATTTGTGCGGACAAATTCCGCGAATACGGCAGCCTCGCCGTCTTCCGCTCGCCAAAATTCGGCACCTTGATGCAGGCCGCGTTCTAGACGTGCGCGTTGTGCCCCGCCATATTTGGGGAGCAGTTCGCGTTCGAGCTTCGCGCTGGAAGTATCCATCCAAGAGAGTTGTGGGCGCGTGGCAGTGGATTCGGACATGGAGTTCTCCTGGGCGTGCATTGAGGCTAGGGTGATGGTGATCATTACCCAAGCACAAATCAGGCGCATGGGATTTCCTTTTCGTTTGGGTTCTGCAGTCTCGGAAGCTGATTCATAACTAAATCAATCAGCGTTTCGGGCGATAGATGTCGGTGCTGGTTCCGAAAAATACTTCGGCGGATTCCATGACGGTTTCTGAAAGCGTCGGATGCGGATGAATCGTGAGCGCGACATCTTTCGCCAGCGCACCCATTTCAATTGCAAGTACGCCTTCTGCAATCAGTTCTCCGGCGCCTGTGCCCACGATACCTACCCCCAGCACGCGCTCACTCTGCGGATCAAAAATCAGCTTGGTCATTCCTTCGGTGCGATCGAGAGTCATGGCGCGTCCGGAGGCGGCCCAGGGAAATTTTGCAACCTTAATCTCTCGATTTTGCTGTTGCGCTTCTATCTCAGTGAGACCGCACCATGCGATTTCCGGATCGGTGAAGACAACCGCGGGAATGGCATTTGGCTCAAATGCGACTTTGTGACCTGCGATGGCTTCGACTGCGGTGCGACCTTCATGCGAAGCCTTGTGCGCCAGCAGGGGTTCTCCCGCCACATCGCCGATGGCGTAGATAGCAGGATCATCCGTTTGCAACTGCTTGTTCACCTGGATGAACCGGCGTGAGCCGACCCGCACCTGAGTTTTTTCGAGCCCCGGAATCTCGGAGTTCGGCTTTCGTCCGACCGAGACTAGAACCTTGTCGAAAACCTTTTCGTGCTCCTTGACCTCCGGCCCATGGAAGGTGACGCGAATTCCGCTGCCTTCGTCTTTCATCGATGCGACGGTCGTGTTCAGGAGAATGGAATCAAAAAGTTTTCCGATGCGCTTGTTTAGAGGAAGCACGAGATCGCGGTCGGTGCCGGGCAGCAGTCCTGGCAGCATCTCAACCACTGATACCTTGCAGCCGAGAGCTGCATAAACCGTGCCCAGTTCCAGGCCGATGTACCCGCCGCCGATCACGAGCAAAGTTTTGGGCACTTCTGCCAAGTCCAGCGCTACGGTGGAATCCATCACGCGAAGAGTATCGAGTTTGAGAACGGGAATAATGGCTGGCCCTGATCCCGTAGCCAGAATGATGCGGTCGAACGAAAGGTTCTCTTCGCCGCCGTTCGTCTTTGTCACTCGCAGCGTTGTGGAATTTTCAAACGCAGCGCGACCCTGTACATACTGGACCTTGCGCTGCTTCGAAAGCACACCCAGGCCGCCGGTCAGTTTCTTGACAACATCTTCTTTCCAGGCGCGCAGGCGAGAGACGTCGATTTTTGGCTCGCCGAACTCCACTCCCCAATCTTTCGCCTGCTGTGATTCGCCAATCAGCTTGGCAACGTGCAGAAGCGCTTTGGAGGGGATGCATCCGCGATAGAGGCAAACGCCGCCGGGGTTCAACTCCGGATCGATTAGCGCGACCTTCATCCCGAGATCAGCGGCGAGAAAGGCGGCGGCGTAGCCGCCTGGCCCCGCGCCGACTACTGCAATGCGCAAGTTAGAAGTTTCGGTCATTATTCTTATCAACCAGGAAGGGCACGAAGGAGCACGAAGTGAAGCACACAAATCCTGTCTTCCTCTGTGGTCCTCTGTGTCCTCTGTGGTTCTTCTTTCATCCCTGAACGGACAGCAAGAACGGTTGTTCGAAAGCTTCCGCGATCCAGCGGAGGAAGCGGGCAGCGTCGGCACCATCAATTAGCCGGTGATCGTAGGAGAGCGAGAGCGGTAGCACTAAGCGTGGCTCAAATTTCCCATTGATCCAAACCGGCTCCATGCTCGATCGCGACAAGCCGAGAATTGCGACTTCGGGATGATTCACGATGGGCGAAAAACCTGTGCCGCCGATCCCGCCTAGATTGGTGATGGTGAATGTACCGCTTTCCATCTCCTGCGGCGTCAGCTTCTTGTCGCGGGCCTTCTTCGAGAGCTGCGTGAGTTCGGTGGCAAGCTCGACGATGTTCTTTTTATCCACGTCGTGAATCACGGGTACGAGCAGCCCGCGATCGGTGTCAACCGCGACACCGATGTGGATGTACTGTTTGTAGATGATCTCCTCTTTCGACATATCGATGCTGGCGTTGAATTGTGGGAAAACTTTCAAGGCGGAGGCACAGACTTTCAGCGCGATAGCCGTGACCGTCATTTTGCCGCCGACTTCTTCGGCCTTTGGCGCGAAGCGAGCTCGCAACTGCTCGAGTTCGGTGATATCAGCTTTGTCGTGCTGCGTGACGTGCGGAATTGTGCTCCATGCTTCCCACAAGTGCTCGGCGGTTTTGCGCCGGACGCCCCGCATAGATACGCGCTCGACCTTCCCCCATTTCGAAAAATCGGGCAGCTCCGGCTCAACCACATGGGTGCGAGGCGCCTGCGCGGCCTCGCTGACTGAGGTGAGCAGCGCCTTGGAGTGAGCCTTGACGTCATCTTCACTGATGCGTCCGCCTGGGCCGGTGCCTTTCACGGCTTGAATGTCGAGGCCTAACTCACGCGCGAGGCGTCGAACATGCGGCGCGGCGGGAACGGGCTCACGATATTCAGTGCCGGCTACTTTGCCAAGTTGCGCCGGCATGGTGAAATCCGACGTTATGGACCGCGGCTGATCGACTGGAAGCGCCTGCTCTTCGGTCTTGCCCTCGGCTTTTATCGCCGCTTGAAATGCGAGGCGGGCGCCATGCTGGCCGGAAACGTGTTCAACGGGCGCGTGTTTCACCGGCTCAGGCTGCAGTGTGGCGCCACCTTCGAGCGTAAAGATGACTTGTCCGACTTTGACCTTCTCGCCTTGCTTTACTCGAACTTCCTTCACTACTCCGCTCACACTCGATGGCACCTCCACGACAGCCTTGTCGGTTTCGAGTTCCATGATTGGCTGGCCTTCGGAAACCTTGGTGCCCGGCGAGATCATCAGGCGGACGAGATCACCTGCTTCGATGTTTTCGCCAAGTTCAGGAAGTCTGAATTCTGTGGCAGCAGCGTAAGGTGGCGGTGGAGGAGTCTTTCGGCGCTCGGCCTGCGGCTGGGTGGCGGGAGCTGGCGCCGGCCTTTCTTCAGGGATTGCTGTTGCTGGCGCTTTGGATTCCGGAGCTTTCGCTTCAGGAGCTTTCGCCTTCGCGCCCGTCCCATTTTCGACTGTGAAGATGACCTGGCCGACTTTGACCTTCTCTCCTTCCTTAACGCGAATGTCTTTTACGGTACCGCTTACCGACGAAGGAACTTCGACCACGGCCTTGTCGGTTTCGAGTTCCATCACCGGCTGGCCTTCGGCGATGCTCGCGCCCGGAGAGATCATGAGGCGCACGAGGTCACCCTGATTGATGTTTTCGCCGAGTTCGGGAAGCTTGAATTCGGTCACGATAATTCCTTGCCTTGTTCTGTGCACCGCAGTTTTAACCACGGAGGGCACAGAGGAACACACAGGTAATAACTTTTAGCTGATTGCCGGGTTCGCCTTCTCCGGGTTAATGCCGAGGTCTTTTACGGCCTGCTGGACCTGTTTGATATCGAGTTGTTTTTCACGCGCCAGCGCATTTAACGTGGCCAGCACAATATGTTTGGCATCGACTTCGAAAAAGTCGCGAAGGGACGCGCGACTCTCGCTGCGTCCAAAGCCATCTGTGCCGAGTGCCACCAGCGGCCGGGGCAGCCATTGCGCAATCGATTCCGGCAGGACTTTCATGTAATCCGACGCCGCCACGAATACCCCGGGGGCATCTTTCAGGCATTGCGTCACGTACGGCACGCGCGGAGCTTGTCCGGGGTGCAGCATGTTCCAACGTTCGCAATCATTGCCGTCGCGGTACAGGCATTTGTAACTGGTGACGCTCCAAACATCGGCTGCGACGTCGTATTTTTCTTCCAGAATCTGCTGTGCCTTGAGCGCTTCGTACATTATCGTGCCGCTGCCGAAGAGCTGGGCGCGCAGCTTGGCGTCCTTCTTCGCTGAGGCTTTAAAGCGGTACATGCCTTTCAGAATGCCATCACGAACTTCGTTGCCTGGGGGCATCTCCGGCATCGGCAAGGGTTCGTTCGTGACCGTCAAATAATAGAAGATGGATTCCTGGTCCACGTACATGCGCTTAATGCCGTTTTGAATGATCACAGCGATCTCGTATGCGAACGCCGGATCGTAAGCCAACAGGTTGGGCACGGAGAGCGCCAGCACATGGCTGTGGCCGTCCTGGTGTTGCAGTCCTTCACCAGCGAGTGTCGTCCGTCCTGCTGTGCCGCCGAGCAGGAAACCGCGTGTGCGCATATCGGCGGCGGCCCAGATCAGGTCGCCGATTCGCTGAAACCCAAACATCGAGTAATAAATGAAAAACGGGATCGTATTGATCCCATGATTGGCGTACGCGGTTCCGGCGGCGATAAACGAGCACATCGAACCAGCTTCAGTAATGCCTTCTTCCAAAATCTGGCCGTCCTTCGCCTCTTTGTAATAGAGGAGCGTATCCATGTCGACCGGCTCGTAGAGCTGGCCCACGCTGGAATAGATTCCCACTTGGCGGAACAGCGCCTCCATGCCAAAGGTGCGCGCCTCGTCGGGAATGATCGGGACAATCAGTTTGCCAATCTCTGGATCGCGCAGCAGCTTCGAAAGCAGGCGGACAAAAACCATCGTCGTGGAAACTTCGCGCCCTTCGGTTCCCTTGTAAAACTCTTCAAAGTGCGATTCCGCGGGCGGTTGAATCGGCTTGGCGCGAACCTTGCGCTCGGGCAGATACCCGCCGCCAAGCTGCTTGCGGCGCTCCTGCAGGTAGCGGACTTCTGGACTGTCATCCGCCGGCCGATAGAAGGGCGCTTCGTGCAGTTCTTCATCCGGGATCGGAATGCCGAAACGTGAGCGAAACATGCGCAGCTCTTCTTCGTTCAGTTTTTTCTGTTGGTGCGTGATGTTCTTGCCTTCGCCCGCTTCGCCCAGCCCGTAACCTTTAATCGTTTTCGCGAGAATGATGGTTGGCGATCCTTTGTGCTCGACCGCGGCTTTGTAAGCTGCATGAACCTTGATCGGATCATGTCCGCCCAGCCGCATGCGCGAAAGCTGCTCGTCAGAGAGATGCTCGACCATCTTTAATAAACGAGGATCGGTTCCGAACAGGTTCTGGCGGAAATACGCTCCGCTCTCAACAAAATACTTTTGATATTGGCCGTCGGTGATCTCACCCAATCGCCGCACCAAAATTCCGTCTCGATCATTGGTGATCAGGCTGTCCCAGTCGCTGCCCCAGACAACTTTGATTACGTTCCAACCAGCCCCACGAAAGATAGCCTCGAGCTCCTGAATGATTTTGCCATTGCCGCGAACCGGCCCATCGAGGCGCTGCAGGTTGCAGTTCACCACGAAAATTAAGTTGTCGAGGCGCTCGCGCGAGGCTAGCGTGATCGAACCGAGCGACTCAGGTTCATCCATCTCACCATCGCCGAGAAATGCCCAGACTTTTCCGCCGGTCGTCGGCTTCAGGCCGCGATTCTCGAGATATTTGATAAAACGTGCCTGATAGATTGCCTGAATTGGGCCAAGTCCCATGGAGACCGTCGGAAACTCCCAGAAATCAGGCATCAACCAGGGATGAGGATAGGAAGAGAGTCCTCCGCCCGGCCTCAGTTCGCGCCGGAAGTTTTCCAGTTTTTGGCGCGGAATGCGGCCTTCCAGATACGCACGGGCGTACATGCCGGGAGCCGCATGGCCCTGAAAATAAACGATGTCGCGATCGCCGCTTTCCATTTTCGCATGAAGAAAATGATTGAATGCAACTTCGTACAGGGTGGCGGACGATGCAAAGGTAGAAATATGTCCGCCGATGCCCTCTTGCATTTTATTCGCCCGTACCACCATGGCCAGCGCGTTCCAACGCACCAGGCTTTTAATTCGACGCTCCATTTCCTGGCTGCCGGGAAATGGCGGCTGCTGGCGCGAAGCTATCGTGTTCTGGTACGGCGTAGTCGCCGTAAACGGAAGGTTGACCCCGGCCTGGCGCCGTGCGTGTAGTGAGAGCTGTTGCAGCAAACGGCCGGCGCGATCCGGCCCGCCCTTGTACAAGACATAATCGAGCGAGTCCAACCACTCTCGCGTTTCCAGAACTTCCAATCCGTCGGTCTGAGTCTCAGGCACGTCAGCTCTTCTCCCAGTTTGGTGCGGAACCTTCAATCATAGTAAATCGCGCGGAAATTTGCTGGCACGTAGGTCTTGGAGGAAAAATATGCTTGATTAAGCTATCGCGCATCGGTTTGGCAGCGAGAATCATCCAAACGTTGTAGCTCTTTTAAGTCAGGCCCACGTCGATCAACAAGCGAAATTTGATACCAGCCCCAAGTTCCGAAAATCATTGTTTAGGAGAGTTTCTATGCCAAAGAAAATGTTTGCCGGCAACCACGGCAAGATCAGCGCCCAACCCCGTTTTCATCAACGAGCACGCGAAATCCAGCAGTACGGCACTGTTAGTCACGCGCTGCCGCTCGAATTAGAAGAACCCGTCCGGCTGGAAATGACGGAGCAGCTCAATCAGCTTCTCGCCGACACCATGACCTTACGCGACCTGTATAAGAAATCTCACTGGCAGGTCGCTGGCCCGACTTTTTACCAACTTCATTTGCTGTTCGATAAACATTACGACGAGCAGGTGGAACTGGTGGATACCATTGCTGAGCGCATTCAGATCTTGGGAGGCGTAAGCCTTGCCATGGCCGCCGATATAGCTGAAACTACGCAGATCGAGCGCCCGCCGCGTGGCCGCGAAGAAGTCCCTGTACAACTCTCGCGGTTGCTCGACGCCCACCAGATCATTATCCGGCACTGCCGTGATCTGGCCCGACGAGCCTCAGAATTGGGCGACGATGGCACCAATGACATGATTATCAGCGACGTCCTGCGCGGGAATGAAATGCAGGTCTGGTTCCTGAGCGAGCATCTGGTGAATGTGCCTTTGGTGGAAGCAGAGGATTGACGGCACGGCCAGGTGAGAAAAAAATTCGGGGTTGGCAGCGGTGACCCTAATCTCCACTCCCAACCCCGTCTCCCAGGTTCTGTGGTAGGTGAGTGGAGTATGCGTCAGGGCTTCACGCCCGGCAAGATTACCTAGGTCAGTGTCCTAAAGTAACGCCTTACTTTGCCGAAACTAGCGAGTGCGTGATCGCATGAACTGACAGCGCAATCCTGTTCTGCACTCCGACTTTGCGCATCAGCTTGGCTACGTGGGCCTTCACGGTCCGCTCTTCTATTCCCAACGCAGCGCCAATTTCTTTATTGGAACGACCTGCGACCAGCATCTCGAGCACTTCCTTTTCGCGATCTGTAAAAGTCACACGGCCTGCGGGGAAAATGCGACCCGGGGCAGCGCTGACCCGTTCGATGAACATCGAAAGCACCCGTCGCGGCGCCCAAACTGAACCTTGATTCACCACGCGAATGGCCTGCACGAATTCTGTGGGCGACGCGGCCTCGTCGAGATAACCTTTGGCTCCCGATGCGATAGCCTTCAGAATCGTTTCTTCATCCATGCCGGAGCCAGTCACAATAATGCGGAGATCGGGGCGCGTCGCCTTCAGGCTCGCCATGAGATCGAAAAGATTCTGGCCGTTGCGATTGCCCAGCAGGATGAGATCAACGTTAACCAGTGTAGCTATGTCGGGCATCGAAGCGGAGATCAGTTCGAAATCCGGTTCGGAATCGAACAGGGCGCGAAAGCCCACGAACCGCAGCGGATCGCTTTCCACCACGGCAATGCGAATCGGTACTTTTTTGGCCGGTGCCACTGCTGCAGATTTCATAGCGTTCCCGTTTTTCATGAACTGCGGCTAGCATAGCTGTATTCATTGTCGATGGAAAGAGTTGGTAACGGAGGGGAATTACCGGGGTAACATAGGACGCATCCTATACAAAAAGGGCAAAAATCCATGAAACGACGGTACGGAATGGCTGTGCGCTGGACTGTAGCGGTGGTGCTATCGGCAGGGATGGCGGCGGCCCAGGCGGCTTACACGCCTAAATTTCCCGGAGATCCGGCGCGTTCGGATGCAGAGGCGGCGGCGCTGGGTTACATGCGGACTGTGCTGCGGGCCGAAAAACTGTACAAAAAGAAGAACAATCATTTCGCAACTTCGCTGGCCGATTTAGTGCACACAGGGTCGTTCACGCGGCGCATGGTGAATCCGGACCGCGGGGATTACACAGTCGGATTTCGTGCTCACAAGGACAAAGACACGTTTGAGCTGGCCATGACGCCTAAGCACATGGATGCGCAGCATCGGTCATTCTATGCCGATGAGGACGAAGTAATTCACGCAAGTGAGGAGGGCCCGGCGGATGAGAAGTCACCAGTCGTGAAATGAGTTGCGCCGCGGGAGCCTGCGTCTGGCGACCTTATGATTTCGGTTTCGGTCCGGGCGTGATTTCGGATGCTTTGCCGTTCCGGTAGATGATGGTGAGCGGATTTCCGCCGTTCGGGTAATTGATGGTTCTTATTGCAGAATCATATTGACGCTGAGGGACTCCCATCCCAATGGCGAAATCTGCCTGCAATTCGTTCATGCCTGGCTTAACCTCGTGCTTCTCGATTGCCTGCCAGACGTCAGCGGGCCAATGTTTGTAGAGTTCATGCGGATCCTGAATGTACAGCATGTTGTCTGAATAGATTTGGTAATTCCCGGCCCGCACCGAGCCGATTGGAAACGCGTAGTCCTTTCTGTCCTCTTGAAACACAGCCATGATTTGACGCTGATCGGACGAGCCGGGGGAAAGATCAGTAACAACAGCCTTGATCTGTAACTTTTGGATTGGCAGCAATTGCCCCGCTTCATGGGCAAAATCGGTGCGGCGACGCGACGGATCGTACGGATAAAATGTGTAACGGTATCCGTCCCTTGCCCACACCGGCTGCTGGGTTAGCTGCTGCGCTGATTTTAGATCGTGGGGATAGAGCTTCTTCGGGGTGACATAGTAATCGGGATTGAGTGGCGGTGCTGCCTGCTTTTTCTGCTGCTGGATGTTTTCGGCATGACGCTGATAGAGAACATATCCGGCTCGTACCGCAGCTAATACGATTGCCGCCAGAAGGAAGAGTTGAATTTTCTGCTTCGCTTCGGGAGTGATTTGCATAGCCATAAGCTACACAGCGCTTGCCGCAATGGGTCAGCAGTCCGCGTTAGATGAGCCGCCACGCTTAACTTCTTCCCCACCCATGACGCGGGTTTCGCTGATTTCAATTGGAGTAATCTTCTGGATCTGCCTTGATCCGCGTAATCAGCGACAGCGAAGTCAGATCCTAGCCACGCAGCAGCGCTTCGTACCAGGCGGAACCGCGGTTCTCGGCGGCTTCGGCCAGACGCTCTCCGACGCGAGAGACGACATCCAGGAAATGCGTTCCTCGTTCCACATAATCGGGGAGGTTCTCGCGAAATTCGGCAAATTGATCGGGATACTCCGACGCCAGCGTTGCCAGACTGATGCCACCGAAGAGAATGCCAGCTGCCCGCTTGCCTTTCAGTAACAGAATGACGCTTGCTCCGGCTGAGCCCGCCAGCAGCGCCCGCTTCCAGTTTTCCATTCGTTCCTCCAACTCAGGGAATTGTAATCGAGAGAACAAGAGCTGTGCTTTATACTGCGGAACGCACTCCGGAGGACTTTGATGCCGAAATTTCATCCTAGAGCATGCGTTTTCATTCTGTTTTTTGCGGTCCTGGCTGTGGCGCAGACCAAGCCTCGCGCCCGTGATTTGGGAGTTCCATTTGATGGTACCCCCGGCCCCTTTAATGCGATCACGGATGTAATGGGCGTTGAGGTCGGGCATACGACTCTGATTTCGGGCGAGGGTCCTCTGAAAGTCGGCGAGGGGCCGGTGCGTACCGGAGTTACGGCAGTTCTGCCCCGGGGAAAAGGGTCGAGAGGCGCAGTCTTTGCAGCGTGGTTCACGGAAAACGGCAACGGCGAGATGACCGGCACAACGTGGGTGGAAGACTCCGGCTTTCTCGATGGCCCGGTGATGATCACGAACACGCACAGTGTCGGCGTCGTCCGCGATGCCGTGATTGCGTGGAAAGTGAAACATGGACATCCCGATATGGAGGGCTACTGGTGGTCGCTGCCGGTGGT
>Ga0070717_10001110_pt1 | contig 18155 bp, 11 predicted proteins | sample LARL113metaG_FD_71366 | JGI IMG/M metagenome (GOLD analysis project Ga0070717, IMG submission 71366) | Corn, switchgrass and miscanthus rhizosphere microbial communities from Kellogg Biological Station, Michigan, USA - LAR L11-3 metaG | ecosystem: Host-associated > Plants > Roots > Rhizosphere ... | reverse complement strand
AGCTCGGGCGGCGTGTCGATGAGTATTCTCATACCATCGTCGGTCTCGATGAGCGCGCCGACTCGCGTGCGCTTGTCCCGCGGATCCGACGACCGGCAGACCTCACACCCGCATCCGAGCATGGGGACGCCGAAGCTGGTGCCGGTTCCGAGGAAGAGAAGACGCATGCGCGGGGCGCGGGTGGCGGGCCGCGGGATACGGGCGCGCACATACATATCGCCCCGCGTCTCTCGCCCCGCGTCCCGCGGTTACACCGTTTCCACCTTCAGCATGTTCGTGGTGCCGGGTACGTCGAATGGCACACCGGCGGTGACGATGACGCGATCGCCCGTGCGCGCCAGGGCTCGGCGCCGCACCACGTCGAGCGCGATGCGCACCATCTCTTCGTACGTCCTGCAGTGCGGCACGAGCTCGGGAACGACGCCCCACACCAGCGCGAGCTGCCGGTATGTGCGCGGCTGATCGGTGAGAACGAGGATCGGGACATCCGGCCGCTGCGACGCAACGACACGAGAGCTGAAGCCGCTCTTCGTGAATACAATGAGGCACGGCGCGCGGAGCATGCCCGAGGCCGCGTTGCAGGCGGCGGCGATGGCGAACTCAGTCGACATCGCCGATTCCTCATTCGGGCGCGCCTGGCGATGGAAGGCACCGGCCTGCTGCTCGACCTCGGCGATGATGCGATTCATCGCTTCTACGGCGAGACGCGGGTACTGGCCCGCGGCCGTCTCGGCCGAGAGCATGACCGCGTCGGTGCCGTCGATGATCGCGTTCGCGACGTCGCTTGCTTCGGCCCGCGTCGGCCGCGGATGGGTGATCATCGACTCGAGCATTTGAGTTGCCGTGATCACCGGCCGGCCGAGGCGGTTGCATAACGAGATAATGCGTTTCTGAGCGAGCGGCACCTGTTCGAAGGGCAGCTCGACGCCGAGGTCACCGCGCGCCACCATGATACCGTCGGACGCGCGGATGATGCTCTCGATGTTCTCGAGCGCCGAATCCTTCTCGATCTTCGGAATGACGAGGATATCGCGCGGGATCAGCGAGCGGAGCTCGGCCACATCCTGCGCGCGGCGCACGAAGCTCAATGCGAGGTAGTCGAGGCCCTGCTCCACCGCGAACGCGACGTCCTCACGATCCTTTTCGGTGATGGACGGCGCCGACACGGAGACGCCCGGCAGGTTGATTCCCTTGTGACTCGTGAGGCGGCCCCCGTGCAGCACGCGCGCGGCAACGCGCGGCGGCGCGACCTCGAGGACGACGAGCTCGATGAGGCCGTCGTTGATGAGGATGCGGTCGCCGACGTGAACGTCGGTCGCGAGGTTCGCGTACGTTACGGGAATCTCGTCACGACTGACGACATCCTCGGGAGCGAGTACGAGATCCGATCCGTCAGCCAAGTCCAGTGGGGCTTGCAAGTCGCCGACGCGAATGCGCGGCCCCTGCAGATCCCCGAGGATCGCCACGGGGCGGCCAAGCTCTTTGGCGGTTTCGCGGACGAGTGCGATCGTCGCTGCGTGCTGCTCGTGCGTACTGTGCGAGAAGTTGATGCGGGCGACGCTCAGGCCCGCGTCCATCAAGCTCCGCAGCGCTTCGGGTGAGCAGCTCGACGGCCCGAGCGTGCAGACGATTTTCGTGCGGCAGAATGTCAAAGTCGCGTGGGGGGGATCGGGGGTGGGGCCGAGGTGATTACCTGGAGGCGACGAGGTCGCGTCCGAGCGCCTTTGTCTTCTTCGAGAGGCCAGCGATCAACGTGTCGAACGACTTCTGGAAGCTCGCGAGCCCATCGACAAGGAGCTTGTCGGTGACCTCCGTCATCGAGATGCCCAAGGCCTCGAGCTCGCGAACGACGCCGCGCGCAGCGTCGAGGTCCTTGTCCACCGTGCGTGTAACCTCACCGTGATCGCGGAACGCGTCCACCGTCTGCGGCGGCATGGTGTTCACGGTGTGCGGGCCGATGAGATCCTCGACGTACATGACATCGCGGTACGACGGATTCTTCGTGCTCGTGCTGGCCCAGAGCACGCGCTGCACAGTGCCACCCTTCGCCTCGAGCTTCTTCCACCGGGGGGACGTGAACTCCCGCTGGAAGATCTCATAGGCGAGCTTGGCGTTCGCGATCGCCGCCTTGCCGTGCAGGGCATCGATCTTTTTCTTCTGATCACCAGACGCCGACTTACCTAACGAGTCCAGGCGCTTGTCGACCTCGGTATCGACGCGGCTGACGAAAAAGCTCGCGACCGACGAGATACTCCGGATGTCCTTGCCTGCCGCGACTCGCTCCTCGAGCCCGGCCATGTACGCCTCGATGACGCGCTTGTATGCCTCGAGCGAAAACAGCAGCGTGATGTTGATGTTCATGCCGCTGGCGATGAGGCGACGCACGGCGTCGGCGCCTTCCACCGTCCCTGGCACCTTCACCATCACGTTAGGCCGATCGACCGTCGACCAGAGCCGCGTCGCTTCACTGACAGTGTTCAGCAGGTCGTGCGCGGCCGCCGGCGACACCTCGATCGACACGAAGCCATCGGTGCCGTGCTCCTTGTCGAATACGTCGGAAAAGAGATCGCATGCATCGCGAACGTCCGTGGTGGCGATGAGCTCGAACAGCTCCATGGCCGTGAAATCGCCCGGCGCCGTGCGGATCTGGTCGTCGTACGCGGTCCCCTCGGCGAGCGCCTTCTCGAAGATCGTCGGGTTCGACGTCATTCCCGTCAGCGACTCGTCGCGGATGCGACGCTCGAGATCTCCATTGCGCAGGATCGTCCGCTCGATGAAGTCGAGCCAGATGGACACACCCGCGTCATGCAGGCGTTGAAGTCGGTCAGCAACAGGCATGAAGAGCTCGGGAAAAGGATACGGCTGAAAAATACAACGAGTGGCTGGTGGTTGGTGGTTGGTGAATAAGGAGTGCCGGCGCGCCAGCGCCGGCCATCCGAATTCTCACCAGTCACCAGTCACCACTATCGAGCAACCACCTTCCACACCCGGCCACCAGCGTCATCCGTGATGTAGAGAGCGCCGTCGGGGCCTTGAGCGAGGCCGACGGGACGCCGGTTGCCGGAGCCCCGCATAGCGCGCTGCACATTCAGGTTCGGCGCGAAGCCGTCGGCGAAAATCTCGAAGGCGCCGTCCGCTTTGCCGTTCTTCATCGGCTGGAAGACGACGTTGTAGCCAGCCTGCGGAAGTGGCGCGCGGTTCCACGATCCGTGGAACGCGATGAAAGCGCCCTCGTGATAACGCGCCGGGAACAGTGAGCCGGTATAGAAGAGCAACCCGTCCGGCGCCCAGTGCGCCGGGAAATGCCCGATGTTGCTCTTTTTGCTGGCGCAGCGGCCGACCTCCTTCCCATCACCGCCGTACTCAGGCGCGAGCACCTTCTTGTTCTGCTGCGGATCGAAGTAGCAATAAGGCCAGCCGAAGTCATCTCCGCGCTGAAGGTGAAACAGCTCTTCCGCGGGCAGCTCCGCGCCCTGTTCGTTGGTGTAAAGCTTTGGCCAGTCCGCGCCGCCGCCACCGAGTTGGTCGCGGCCGTGCTGCACAACGTACAGATCGCCATCGCGCGGATTGATGGTGATTGCCACGGAATTGCGAATTCCTCGGGCGAAGTGCTCCCCCTGGGCCTGCGTCTGGTGGAGCTTTCGCGCATCGAAACGCCATATACCAGCCCGCGTCTCCAACTCCGTGCACGGATCCACGCCAGGTACCTCGAGCTTGCGATCGGCGCTCTGACAGGCATTGGTAGCCGAGCCGACATTCACGTAGAGCGAGCCGTCACGACCGATGGTGAACGACTTTGCGCCGTGGCCGCCCTTCGGCAGACCGGTGACGACCTCTTCCGGCTCGCCAGTCGGAGAGAGCGAGCCGCCCGCCAGTCTGTATCGAATTATGTCAGATCCGTCTTCGGTGTAGAGATAGCCGTCGAAAAGCGCCACTTCCGTGGCGTGAGCCTCACCGAACTTGTTCCGCTCGTCGGCGACACCGTCGCCATTTCGATCACGCAGGGCCATAACCCCGCCGCCACTCAGGGCGACGAACACGTCGCCGTTAGGCGCGACGACGATGTGGCGCGGCTGAGCCAGGCTGTCGGCGAAAACCGTCGCACAGAACCCGCGAGGCAGGGTGATGCCGCCGTTGTCAGGAGCGCAATGAACATCGGCGCGAGGACGTTGAGCGGCCTGGCCCCGAACCCCTGCGGGGGCGAGACTCACGAGGAGGGCGAGGATGGCGGTGCGGCGCATTCGAGCTCCGGAGAGTGAAGGCAGTCGGCGCGGAATATACCTCGCCCTACCCCTTCCAACCATCGAACCACAAGATGTGTCTAGCTACAGGGTGGCACGGGTCACGCTTTCCTTTGATTCGGCCACGGCATTCTTCGCTTCGTTAGCAAATCAGTAACTCGGGTGACACGTCATGCGCATGACCAGGACCATCGTTCCCGCAGCCACGCTGCTTCTTCTCTCCGGCGTGCCAGCTCTGGCACAGCGCGGCGCCCGCGATCCGCAGGCCGCCGAAGACGATTTCATGGATCAATGCCACGATAACCAGCGCCGGTGGAACGACGACCGCGTCCGCTTCTGCGAGGTGCGCGAGCGGCGGATCCCGGCGACGCGGCTGCTCGACGTGGACGGGCAGCAGAATGGGAGCGTGAGTGTCCACGGGTGGAGTCGCTCGGAGGTGCTCGTCGTCGCAAAGATTCAGAGCGAGGGCGAAGATCCGAATGAGGCGCGGGATCTGGCGGCGGGAATCAACATCCAGACCGGCGGGGGGCACGTGCGGGCGGAAGGTCCGTCCACGCGTCGCCGTCAGTCGTGGTCCGTGAGCTATGACGTGTGGGTGCCGCAGCAGACCGACCTGCGCGTCGCTACACAGAACGGGGGCGTGAGCGTCGAAGACGTCGATGGTCGCATGGAGATGAGCGCCGTCAACGGCGGCATCCATCTGCGCGGCGTTTCGGGCGATGTCCGCGGCGAAACGACAAACGGACCGCTGAGCGTGGAGCTCGACGGGGACCAGTGGCGCGGCCCGGGACTGGATCTTCGGACGACCAACGGCCCCGTGAACCTCGACGTTCCGGAAGGCTATTCGGCGCAGCTCGAGACAGGAACGGTCAATGGGGGCATGCGTATCGACTTTCCAATCACCCTTCAGGGAGGAATGGTCGGTCGGCGCATCACCACCCAGCTCGGACGGGGCGGTGCGCCAATCCGCGCGGTGACTACAAATGGACCGGTGGTGATCCGGCGAGCGCGCTGAGCGTTGAGTTTTGGGCGTTGGGCGTTGACGGCTCGTCCCTCGAGCCACCATCGTCCATCGTCCATCGCCCTTGACGCCTCTTGACCGCACGCCGCACGAGGCGCTATGTCAGGCGGCCGTTGCTCCGCTTCCGCCTGTCCGCCATACATCCCCGGAGGAACATGACGGCATCGTCGAGACGTGGCGTCTCGAGTCGCGGGCTCAGACTCACTCGAGCGCTCCTCCCTGGCCTGCTGCTACTGCTCGCGCCGGGATGCTTCAAGCGCTCCGTGATGCCAAGCGGCGACGAGGCCGATTACGTCGAGATCAGCGTGTCGAACAACAACTCCCTCGACATAACGGTGTACGCGACGTATCAGAGCATGCGCGTGAGGCTCGGCACCGTGAGCACGGCGACGACCCAGCACTTCACGTTGTCGCTACATCAACTCAGCGCAACTGGGGAGTTTCAGCTCCTTGCGGATCCCGTCGGCTCTCGGCGCACAATGAAATCGGAATCGATTCACGTCTTCGCCGGCCAGTCCGTGGAGTGGACGCTTCAGGCGGACCTACGACAATCGTCGCTGGTCATTCGCAGCTGAGTATCGCTCGACGTTGAGCAGATAGATATCACCGCAACTGACCTCACGGTCGCGCAGAAACAAAAAGCCCCGGCGCAAGCCGGGGCTTTTTGTTTCTTCCCAAACGTGCTCAGGGAGCTTCTGTTCCCTTTGGCGGCTGACCGCCTCCGAAGGTATAGAATGGCTCGCTCTTGATCGCCAGCTCGCTCGCCGGAACCGGCATCTCCCGCGGCGTTCCAGGCAAGAGGCCCTGGATGTAGCGCGGTCCGTTGTAAATCGAATTGGGATTCGGTGTGCACGGAGTCGTGCGGCAACCCGTGGCGCGCTCCCACGCCGTGGCTTTCACCAGAGGCAGCCGGCGCTGGTTCCAGTATGGGGCCGGCCCCATTTGCAGCAGCTCGATCTCGTACTCGTAGAGGAGCATCGACCAGAGCGTGCAGGGCGTGCCGTCCTTGGCGAGCTTGCCGTTGGACATGCACGGACCATCGGCTGGCGATCCCGGCGTAGCGATCGCGGATGCAGAGGATGGCAGCTTGCCTCGGCCGACGCGCGACTTGTCGATCAACGCGGAAGCACCGGCGGCATCATTCTGACGCAGCTTCGCTTCCGCCCAGATCAGATCGTTCATCGATGGAATGATGACCGGACTGTAGCCGAATCCTGCGTACTGGCCATTCGACGCTTCGTTGCCGGACGCATCCCACCGGGTGATACCGATGTTCGACTGTTGAAAGTAGCCACGATCCGGACGGAAGACCTCACCGCCCGCCGACCAGGCGAAGTCGGTGCCCGCACCGGCGTCCTTGGGGACGTTCTCATAGACGTCCTCGATCGTGGCGTCGCCGAACGAACCATCGCCCATACGCGCGTCAGGCGAATTCGGCTGCCTGTTGCCGATGCCTAACGGGTACGGATCGAGCTGCGTTACCGGATCGAGGAAATGCGCGACCCGCGTGCTGACGCGCCCCGAACTGTAGTCGGTGAACCATGGCATCATGTTCTGACACCAGTTGGCGCAACCGTCACCGACGAACGCCAGCGTATCTGGCGTGCCGGTCGACATGCCCTTGGATGCATAGCTCGCGACCTTCGCCCAGTCGACAACACCAGCCGCGCTGGTTTCGGCATCGTCGCGTGGATAGAAGGTGATCAACATGGCCGCCATCGTGTTCGCGACCTGGGCTATCTGCGTGTTGCTGTACGCCACGCCATTCGCCCATCCCGCATCGGCAATGAACTGGTTGGCGTTTGCCAACGCGATAGTCGCATCGAGCTTCTTGAGTGCCGAGTCGCGCAGCACCCTTCGCGATACGCGCGTGAGCGCCGCGAGATTCTGGGTCTTCTCGTCGAGGTAGTAGCCTTGATCGTATGTCAGCGCGATCGTGGCGTACGACATCGCCTGGGTGAACTGCGCGATCGTTTCAGCGCGCTTCGTGCGCGCCGCATCGCCGATGACCACGTTCTGGACGCGGATCCCCTTGAGCGCGTCGTTGGCCGAGGAGATCGTGGAATACATGCCATTCCAGATGTACTGAATACTCGTACGCCCGGCCGCGGAGAGGTCGTTCTGCCAGCTGCGCGTATTTCGCGTCCAGGTCGACGGATCTACCGTCGTATCCGACGGGTTGATGTCGATCCCGGAATAGAAGTTCATGTTGCCGTTATTCCAGGACGACGAGAGCGTGCGCGCCTGCACACTCAACACTCCGGTTGCATCGAGAGTGCTGTAGGCATTGAACCAGGTGCGCATCGTGCCGGCGGCGACGGATTCGAGCAGCGTCGGATCCGTCAGGATTTCGGCGCTGTTCGGCGCATTGGGGTTCGAGACGTCGAGCGACTTGCAGCCGAACACCGCGAACGCAGCAAGCAGGCCGACCGAGCGCGCCATGTTCCAGATTCTCATATGTGTCATTCTCCAGAACATTGGTTGTTAGTATCCGAATTCGAGCATCATGGTGTAGGTGCGATAGGTAGGATACGAGAAGTAGTCCACGCGATAGGCGAAGGGGTTGCCGCCGCCAGGACCGGTGACGTCCGGGTCGTAGCCGCTGTACTTCGTGTTCGTCCAGAGATTGCGGCCGACGACACCCAATCGGGCCGTGCGGAAGTCGAACGGCAAGTGCGTTGTCCACTTCTGCGGCAGCGTCCAGTTCACCGCGAGCTCGCGAAGGCGCACATACGACCCGTTCTCGACGAAATAATCGTTAGGGTCGAAGTTGTTGTAGAACTGGCTGTAGTAGGACGATGGCTTCTTGCCCGTCGAGTATGGGCAGGTCGGGTTCGAGGTCTGCCAATCCGTTGGGCAGCTGACCGCCGGCTTGTTGCTCTGATCGTAAACCTTGTCGCGCAACTCGTTGAACGGCCACTGGCGTGTGTAGTTGTAGATCTGGCCGCCCTTCACCCAGTTGAGCGTTCCGCTAACGCTGATCGCGCGCCACTGGAAGGTGGAGTTCAGGCCGAGGTTGAAGTCCGGGTTCACGTCGCCGATCTGCTGCACCGACTGTGCGCTCGTGCAAACGCTGCCAGAGCTCTTCTCGCAGAAGTAGGCCTTGAGCGGAACCTCGCCAATCGTGTGGTACTGGGTTTTTCGGACGTAGAAGCCCTCTTCGTTGACCACGTAATCGGCGGCCGTACCAGTGAGCCTGCCGGCGGCGATCGTCTGCTGCAGCTGATCTGCCGTACGTATCCACTTCGATCCATAGATCACGCCGAAGGGCTGACCGGCCGCAATGCGGAAGATTTTCGTATTTCCGTCGCCGGGATCCGGTCCGACGAAGAACGGAGCCACCTCGAGCGCTTCGATCTTCTGGCGGGTGCGGTCAGCCGTAACGTTCACGCGCCAGAACGAATTCGCCTTCGACAGCAGCACCGCGCCCAACGCCAATTCGTGCGAGTTACCGCTCAGCGTACCGGCATTGCGCCACTGGCCACCGAGGTAACCGGTCACACCGGAGAGCGGAACGAGGATGATCTCGTCGGTGGTGCGCTTCTTCGAGTAGCTGTAGTCGAGCGAATAGTTCGTCAGGAAGTTCAGGTTGAAGCCATACTCCGTCTCGCGCGAGAAGGCCGGCTTCAGTGAATCGTTGCCGAGAATGGATTTCGCGGGCAATCCGTTGAGCGTATAGCTCTCGTACTGCGCGTCGAATGGCGGGCGCAGTCCTGCCGTCCCATGGGAAACGCGGAGTTTCAGCTCTTCGACGCCCGGAATGTGGAAGTCCTGCGTGACGCGATAGGCGCCCGAGATGCGGTGATACGTCGCCGTGCGCGCCAGCGAACCAAAGAGGGACGACTGATCGACACGCACCAGACCGTCGAGGACGTAGCGATCCTTGATGTCGAAGGTCGAGACGAGGAAAGCGTCGCGGGCACGAATGATCTGGGTCGCGGACCCTGGTATGACCGCCGCGCCCAGGTTCGCTGCCGTGAACTCGGGGACGTGGGGAACGGTCAGGGCCTTCGCGTCGACGTTCGTGTAGTTGTTGGTCTGATCCTCGTACAGGGCCGCCAACTTGGTCGTGTTGCGAATGGCGCTCGTGAACTGCCGAACCGACGTCAGCGACGCGTTGATGTTGTACGAGCGATTGTTGGTGTTGGATGTGGACAGCTCGCCCTCGCTGACGTTGCCTGACGAGCCCGTGTATCCGTTCGGCGTGAGTGCCTTGTACACCTGGCTGGACTCGTCGTAGCCGACGTTGCCGTCTGCCGTGAGCCAGTTGAGCATCCGATACGACACCCGATAAGTGCCCGTGAAGCGGTCGCGGTCGTTGTTCTTCTGCAGGACCTGCAGATCGTAGAGCGGGTTGTCGACGTTGCCCGAAAGGGGCGGCTGTCTGACGATCGGGTTGTAATCGCCAACGTACGAGCAGATCGTCGTGCCGGGGCATTTCGTGACGACCGAGTCGATCTTCACGTTCGGCTCGAGGAACGTCATGCCGAAGAAGAGACCGAACCAGTTGTCCGCCTGCTGTGCCGTCGACCGGCCGTAGAAGCCACCGACGCCCATGTCGAGGTTGTCGGTGAGCGACTGATCGATGTTCATGCGGAAGTTCTGCCGACGATAGCCGTCGAGCAGCTTCAGCACACCCTGATCGTGCTCGTTCTCGAAGGAGACGTTGTAGTTGGTGGTCCCGCGGCGCTGACCGAGGCTGATGTAATCGGTGAGCTTCTGGCCAGGGCGGAAGACCTCCCGGAACTGGTCGTAGTAGACGGGATACGGATTGTCGACGATGAGGTCCGGCTTGCCGGTGCGGCTGCCGCTCGAGAGATCGAAGCCCGCGGAAGGGTTGTTCGGATCCTTGAGCAGGTAGTTGTTGTGCATGTTCCGATCGATCAGGTGCGGCAGATAGCTCGTGCCGTACTCGTTGCGGAACGTGATGTTCGTCTGGCCTTCGGCGAGGTTGCCACCGCGCTTCGTGAAGATCTGGATGACGCCGTTCGCGGCGTCGGAACCATAGAGAGAGCTCGCCGCGGCTCCTTTCACGATCTCGATGCGATCGATGTCCTCGGAGTTGATGTCGGCGAGACCGAGCTTCGTGATCGTGCCGTCGACGATGACGAGGGGATCCTGCCGTCCCGTTAGGCTCGTCGCCGCGCGCAATCGAATAGAAGGCTCCTCGCCCGGCTGCCCCGACGTGCTGATGACGCTCGCGCCGGCCACCTTGCCTTCGATGGCGCCAAGCGGTGACGCCGACGGGACTTCCTTGATCTGTGTGTTGTCGACCACGGCGACGCTGAATGCCGTCTTCTTCTGCGAGGTCGCCTCGCTCGTCCCGGTGACGACCACTTCCTCGAGGTTCAGAATGTCCTTCTCGAGGACGAAGTCGTGCGTGACGGCACCCGTCGTTAGGGTGACCGGCAGTCGTTTCGGCTTGTAGCCGATGTAGCGCGCCACGATGTTCACGGCTCGGCCCGTTCGCGAGCCGACGTCGACCGTGAAGTTGTAATGCCCGTTGGCATCGGCAATGCTTCCAACTCCCAATTCAGGGATGGCCACATTGGCGCCGCCGAGAGGCTGCCCGTCGAGCGACGTCACTCGACCTGATACGACCGCGTTGCTTTGGGCAGCAGCGACGCTCGTGACGAACACGAGCCCGCATACCGCGGCGAGTACTGATCCGACCCTACGGAACGAGTTGGTACCGCCCATGAGTAACCTCGCTGAGCGTGAGTGGTGGGAGGTGCCGAGCGATGAGAGGACAACAACAGCAACGACAGACGCTATCGTGCAGCAGACCTGCGTCTTTCAGGTGGCAGATGGAGTTGTGGTGGGGGCAGCCGGATTCGTTAGGTGATGAGATTCCAACGGTTAAGCGTGCAGCGGCGCGGCTATTATGAGGCCCGGTGTCAGGGGTGGTCAAGTAGCGACCGACACTTGGTCACGCATGCCAACCCTCCCACCCCTCGTCCGCGTCACCTCAGCACGATTCCGTATCGTTCAGAAATCCGTATTATTTGGTTGGGGGGACACCCATGGCACTCTGCATTCCCAGCTCGTGCAGGCGTCTAACACGGCTTGCCTTGCCGCTGCTCGTTGCCGCCCAGGCGGTTCACGCTCAGTCGGCAGGAATGCTGCGCGGACGAGTCACGGACAAGTCGAACGGAATGCCCGTTTCCCAGGCGCAAATCAATGTGCCGGCGCATGATCGCTCGGCTCTGACCGACGACGACGGACGCTTCTCGATCTCCGGCCTCCCAGCCGGCGTGAGCAGGCTCGTCGTGCACGCCCAGGGCTTCCCAACGCTTCGAGTGGACGTCGAGATGTCCGAGGGCGCCGTTACCGATAAGCCGATCGAGCTCGACTCCACCGAAGCCGGCCGGCTCGCGTCAGCCCAGACCCTTCCCGCCGTCCCAGTCACCGCGACGACCAAACCTCTCAATTACCGCTTGGTGGACTTCGAGCGTCGCCGTCAGAACGGTAGGGGCCAATACCTAACGGAGTCGGAGATTGTAAAAAGCGGTGCCTATTCGGTCGCCGATGCCGTCAAGACCATGCGTGGCGTCATTTACGACTGCGGCGGCGGCGGTTGCCATGTTCACATGGCGCAGGCGCCGCAGCGCTGCCTCCCGGAATATGTCGTTGACGGCCAGGAGATGAACGACTTCGGACCGACGACGCCGATTCGCGACATCATCGCCATCGAGGTCTACACCGGTCCCACGGAAGTGCCTGGTGAGTACGCCGGCCGCAACGCCGGTTGCGGCGTCGTCGTGATCTGGACGCGCTCCGGGCCGACGCGAAAGCAGCAATGATCATCATCGCCTAACGATTATCGAGGTCTGCGCCGGCGCGAGGGCGACCGAGCGCGTTTCCCCGCCAGGCCAGTACACGACAAGCGAATCCGCGCCCGATGGACGCGCGAGCACCGTCGTCGCCGCATCGACTGACCAATAGCCCGCTCCGGCATGCACCTCGCGCATCGGTCCGCGGCGGCCGGCCGCAACGATCTGCAACCGCGCACCGACTCCTGACGGGTTGTCCGGGCCGCCGTCGAGCTTCACCCGGAGTCCCGGCTTGCCGGACCGATTGTGCCAGAGCGTCGTCGCCGCGCCGTTCTGGGAGACCGCGAGATCCACTCGCCCATCGCCGTCGTAGTCGCACGCGGCCGCTCCCCGCTGGTCACCCAGAATCGCGATCCCCGATTCACGCACGCTGAGCGATCGGAAGCCACCGCGCCCATCACCGAGCAGCAGCAGTCCCGCTCCGGCATCGAAGCGCGGCGTGTCCAGCGACGTGGGCGAAAAGTTTTGCGCCAGGAACAGGTCTTCGTTGCCGTCGCCGTCGAAGTCGGCCACGACAATTCCGAATGCGGGAGCCAACTGCGCGGCAGAAGGCAGAGAGCGCGCTTCGAAGTGGCCACCCCGATTGAGAAAGATCTGATGATCGAAGGTCGTCGCGCCGACCCTCACAGCCGATCGGCCCGCGTCACCGAGCACTTCGTCCACGGTCGCCTTCGCGAACGACGCATATGTCGGGAAACGCGCCGGTGCACCGGGAATCGCGATGGCCAGACGAGACAGGGCCTCGAGGGGCATCTCGCGCCCGGACGCCGAGTCGCGTTGCGCAAATACCAATCCGAGGCCAGCGCCGCCGAAGTTGCCGGCGACGAGCTCATACGGCTGATGTGACGAGGCGTGCCAGGGAATGTTCCGCCCCCAGCTCGTCGCGACGAGATCCAGCCGTCCATCGCCGTCGAAGTCGCCGACGGCAAGTCCATTCCAGCGGCTCGTGATGCCTCCGAATCCCCATTCCCGCGTCACATCACGCAGGCGGCCGTGCTCGTTGTGAAAGACGCGAATGGGCCCCCACTCGGATGTGAGCGCCAGATCGGGCCAACCGTCACCATCCAGATCAGCGAAGACGGCCGCCGACACGAGTCCGACCGCCGCGAGCACACGATCGTTGACGGTGTCCGGCGCCCAGCCACCGTTAGGCAACCGCAGGTAGATACGTGAGCGCGCCGGCAGTGGCCACGCGCCGGGAATGATCCGGGCTCCGACGAACAGGTCGAGTCGTCCATCTCCATTCACGTCGGCGAGCGCCAGCGGGCCGACGCTGGCTGTATCGGGTGGCAGTGCGGGAGTTGGCGCTGACGGCGCGCCATTGCGCAACGCAAATGTGATGGCGGCTGGAATGGAGAGCGCTTCCGCCGGTGAGCCGGTCTCGTAATTGGATTGGCCGGCGAGCAGCGACATGCCAGCTGGCACAGGAACCGGCAGAATAGTCGTGAGATCGCTGGCCGCGGTCGGACCGGGCGGTACAGCAGGGCTGAACCGGCCGCCCTGATTGCGCAACACGGTCAATCGCCCGCCGCGTCCGGTGCCGACCACCAGATCTTCCCTGCCGTCACCGTCGACATCGATCCAGCTCACGCCCGGCCCGAGTTGGCTGAACTTGTTGGGCAGCAGCGGTTGCCGGCGGTAATCGTCGAAGATGGAATCGACGTGGGCGTGCCCGCCGAGGAGTCGCGTCGCATCCTCGAATAACCCGGCCCCAGTCGAATCGCTCCGCGGCTGCCAGCGCCCGGTTGCCGTGCCCTCGTCGATCTCGTACAGGCGATTGGGCTTTGCCGTGAGCGTCGACAGCCTGCCGCTTCGCCAGCGCACCTCAACCGTGAGCACGCTGTCCCTGCCCGTGGCGAAGACGAGCTCCGCGTCGCTCCCCGACAGATAGTAGCCGCCAGCAGTCATCTGCCGGCTCTGCGCGGGGAGCGACGATGCGCGTACGGTTATCTCGGCACCGACGCCGTAGTTATTCGGGTTCGAGCCATGAAGTCGAATCGCGATCCGGGGCGCTGTCGTCTGGCTGCGATACACGATGGGCGTGTCGTTCAATCGACTGACGATGACATCGAGAGCTCCATCTCCATCGAGATCCCCGAGGGCAATGGCATTGCTGATCGAGCTGTCCTGGCCGAAGCCCCAGTTGCGACTCTCGTTCGCGAAGGTGAGATCGCGGTTATTGCGAAAGGCGACGCTGTGCGCGGCATCGCGAGGATATTCTCCCTGCTCGCGGTTCCACGGAATGTGGTTGGCGCGAATGCGTTGAAGGGCATCGGCATCGCGCACATCCCAGCGATGGCCGTTCACGACGAGGAGATCCTCGTAACCGTCGAGGTCCACGTCGACGAACGCCGAGCCCCAGGTCCAGTCACTTGCTTCGACGCCCGCAAAATTGGAGATGGCTGCCCAGGTGCCGTCGCCGCGAGACAGGAGCAGCGAGTTCTGCATCCACTGCTCGCGGTCGGTTGTCAGGCCAACGCCCTTCGGCAAGGGCGTATTGGTCGGGAACTGCCGCTGCCGCGCCGCGAGGGTCGGACTCATCATGTCGGCAGTGAAGAGGTCGACATGGCCATCGCGATCGATGTCGCCGAAGTCCACCGACATGCAGGTATTGCTCGTTTCACGAACGCTCAACGCCGGCGTGAGGCGGAAATTCCCCTTTCCGTCGTTGATCCAGAACTGATCGGGATCCTCGAAGTCGTTGCAGACGTAGAGATCGGGAGCACCGTCGCCGTTCACGTCGTAGAAGCGCGCCGCCAGCGTGAAATAGTCCGGCTCCTGCGCGAGCGGCTTCCCCTTCTCATCGAGGAACCGCGCCCCGGCGACCGGCACGCGCGTAAAGTGCCCGTGACCGTCATTCAGAAAGAACAGGTCGGGCTCGGCGCGCTGCGATCGCATCACGCCGCCCAACTCGGGCCGATCCTCCACGCGGTAGTCGTTCGCCCATCGTGGAACCACCTCATAGTGATTGCCGACCTTCTGCACGACCTGCTCGAAGGTTCGTGCCTCCGGCGGGTAGGCATCCAGCGTGTTGCGCGTTTTGTACGTGGCGGCAAAAAGATCGAGATCGCCGTCTCCATCCACGTCGGCGAAGGTGAGTCCCGTGACCGCATACCCGCCGACGAGGCCACTCCCGTCGGTCGCGTCGCTGAAATGCCCGTGGCCGTCACCGAGCCACAACTTCAGGGGGCCGCCTAACGTGCCGACGACGAGGTCGAGATTGCCGTCGCCATTGACGTCGGCGAACGCAGCGCTGAGTGCCGCGAGGCCATCGACGCGGAGACCGCTCTTGGCGGTGATGTCAGTGAAATGAAAATTGCCGTCGTTGTGATACAGCGCCGCCGGCCGTTCGACAGACGCCAGGAAGACGTCGGGCAGGCCGTCGCCGTCGATGTCACCAATCGCGATACCGGCGCCGATGAGCAGGTTTCGATTCGCCATCGCATGCTCGTCATCGACGTCGTTGCGATGGGTGAGTCCCGTTCTTGACGCGCCGAGAGCAATGAAACCCACGTGCGAGCCGCTGCCGACATCCAGCGCCCGCCAGCGAGAGCCGGTCTCCTGATGCCAGGATGTATCCACCTTCTGCGCGCACCCGAGCGCAAGCGCCGAGATCCCGAGCGGTAGAAACCGCAACAGCAGATCCTTCGCTTCGCTCAGGACATGGCGCAACAGCAGATCCTTCGCTTTGCTCGGGCTGACAACCCGATGCATCAGCGAGCGGGGATCTCGTAATCCTGCGACGCGAACATCAACCAGCGGCCATTCTCGCGCACGAAGCTGTCGGTGTAGCGATAGCGATGCTCGAAGTGACCGGCATTGCCATGTCCCTTGATGATGAGTATTCCGGTAACGGCCGCCGCCGAGCCATGCACGTGCGCATGCATGTCCTTGTTCTCCGCCGACGTCACGGTGTCGGCGCCGGTAGTCTGCTCCGCGATGACCTGTGTCACGTTGAAGGTGCCACGCTCGTCGGTGTAGACGTAATCAGGATGGAGATTTCGCCGGAAGAACGTCGAGTCCCGTTTCACGACGGCTGTCGTCCAGGCATTCTCGAGTCGATAGAGCTCGCGCGCAGCGGACGACGAATTGCCCGCCTGTGCCCGTGAGATCGTGCTGATCGACATCAGCATCGCGGCGATGATCGCGATCCACCTCACTCATACCTCCAATCGTGGGACGCCCCGCTGGGCGCGTGCTTCTCGACTTGCGCGGCCATCTTCGGCAGGAGCTCCTCGAGACTCGGCCCCCAGCAATGCGGCGCCATCGGCTTATAGACGATTTCCCCATTCCACTTGGGGTTCGACGTCTGCCGAAGGAAGTCGTCGAGGAGATGAACGCCCATGTTCAGGAAATACGAATCGGCGTCGCCGACGTAGACGTTGATCTTGTCGTACAGCTTGGGTCCGAGCGTCGCCCAGTCCCGCTGGAGGATGTGGCGAAGATCGTAGTGCTCGCGCCAATACGCGGCGACGCGCTTGTCGATCACGCCCGTCCGTTTGTCCCAGATACGCTCCGGGTATCCATCTTCACCCACCGGACCGTACGTCGCCTCCCAGATGTCCCACTGGCCGCCCGAGCGCGAATGGTCTCCCTGCACCAGCTCCCACCAGTTCTCGTCCTTCATCATCGCTTCGATGTTGCCATCAGGGTGACGCTGGCTCGGCCGCTCGACCCGCATCCAGCCGTGATCGATCCAGTACGCGTTGGCGTCGTCGTAAATGTTGACGATCTGGTAATAGCGGAAATCGACGCCATCGGGACAGAGCGACCAGGTGCCTCCGTAAAAATCGGGATAGAGCACCTGATGGGCGAGCGAGATCCAGCCGCCAGTCGAGCCCCCGGTGAGGAGGCGCGCCCAGGGCGTGCCTAGCGCGTGAAAGCGACGCTCGACTTCCGGAACGAGCTCGCGGGTGATGGCGTCACCGTAGGGACCGTTGTTGGCCGAGTTGACGCCGTACGAATCATCGTAGTAAGGCGACGGATGTTGGAGCGTGACGAGCAGCATCCGTGGCGCGCTGTCGCTGAGCCAGTACTTGGTGAAGGCCACACCGCGACCGGAGCTGTCACCGAATCCGCCGGGCGCGCGGATGGAGTAGTGGCCCTCGTCGTAGACCACCGGATAGCGGACGTTGGGATGCTTGTCGTAGTCCTTCGGTAACAACACGGTCGCACCGAGATAGATCGGATGTCCCCACCATCTGCTGAGAGTGGGGCTTTCCATCTTGATCCGCCGAACATACTCGTTGTCGTTAGGCACCTGCACCGGCGGAATGACATGATTCGCCACGAGGCGAACTGGCGCAGAAGTGGACGGATCCCACTTGATGCGCACCGGATCGCCGTAGAGGTTGCCCGGCGAGCGGCGCCAGTTCTGCCCTTCCCACTGATCCATGTGCAGCCACACCGTGTGACCGTCGGCCCGCGGGAATTTCGTGTAGATGTTGACGAAAGGCTGCGCCCAGTACTCGCCCTTCGGCAGGTCGCGCAGGCTCTGAATGGGATGGCCAAACGCGTTGGCGTCGATGACCGCACTCGTGCCTGGGGCAAGCGCGGTGACCTCGACTCCGTAAATCGGAGCCCCTGTTTCGCCCGCTTGCTGGATCGGCGGCTGGCGGCCGTCCAGGCGAGTGATGGCTACGTAGACGCGCCCAGTTACTGGCGCGCTGTACGTCTCTCGGTTGACGACAATCTCGAAATGCTGAGCAAGCAGAGGCGTGGGTAATAGCGAGGCCAGCAGCAGCAGAAGCGCGCAACGGCCTGGGTAGGCGAATGCTCGAGGCACTTGTCGGATGGCGAGGGCAGAGGAGAATGGCCAGTCCCAAGGTCGCTACTGGCGGTCCGAGGCGTAAGGGTCGTCGAGGTTCTCTGTCCAGGCCGCCTTCAGTTCCCTGCTTTTGAGCACGCTCGCTGTGTACAGGAACGATTCCCGCAATTGGACTTTGGCAGAACCATGTCCTTGAGGAGGATCAATGAAGGTTCATAGTGTCGTATCGATGCTGGCGATCGCGTGTGTGATCCCGTGTGTCGCCCGTGCGCAGGAGAAGAAGGTGACGTGCG
>Ga0070717_10001108_pt1 | contig 18161 bp, 12 predicted proteins | sample LARL113metaG_FD_71366 | JGI IMG/M metagenome (GOLD analysis project Ga0070717, IMG submission 71366) | Corn, switchgrass and miscanthus rhizosphere microbial communities from Kellogg Biological Station, Michigan, USA - LAR L11-3 metaG | ecosystem: Host-associated > Plants > Roots > Rhizosphere ... | reverse complement strand
CTGACGGTCGCCATACCGTTCGGCCTGGCCCTCCTGGCGCTGTCCGAAGGCGCCGCCAGCGCCGCGCTCGATGCGAGCGGGCTGCTCGCCTGGGCGGTGGACGAGCTGCTCTTCCCGGTCGGCTGTGCCCTGATCGTGTTCACCGCCGACCGGGCACGGCGGGCGGCCGCCAGCCGCGGCTAGCGGCCGCCGGGCGCTGGCCGGCGAGTCAAACGCCCCCGGTGGCCGAGCGGTTCCGACGGGGCCGAGGTCCCTTACGATCCGGGCCAGATGGATGGCGCTGCGATCACCGTCGACTGCGGCCGACCCGCGGCCCTGCCGCGGCTGTGGGCGAGCGTGGGCTATGACGAGATCAACTGGACGTACACGCCGACGGGGCGTCACCTCCTGCGCGTCCTGAGCGCGGAGGGCCGCGAGACCTTCCACGTCCGCACCCACTACCTGTTCTGCAGCGGCACGGGCAGGTCACTTCCGCACTGGGGCGCGGGGAACGTCTACCACGAGGACGCCTCCGGGCGGCCGTACTACGACTGGTCCGTCGTGGACCGCGTCTACGACGCCGTGACCGATGCCGGCCACGTGCCGTTGGTGGAGCTGGGGTTCACGCCGCGGGCCCTCGTACCCGAAGACGCCAGCCAGCGGCTGCCGTACGAGCCCAGCCCGACGCAGTACAGCGAGTACGAGGCCGGCCTCTGGTCGTTCCCGCCGCGGAGCTTCGAGCGGTGGGGTGAGCTGGTGGTGGCGCTCGTCCGCCACTGCGCCGAGCGCTACGGAGCGGCCTCCGTCGAGCGCTGGTTGTGGGAGCTGTGGAACGAGCCCGACATCTTCTACTGGCGGGGAACCGCGGAGGAGTACTTCCGGCTCTACGAGGTGACCGCGTCGGCGGTCCGCTCGGTGCTGCCGGCAGGGAAGATCGGCGGCCCGGCGACCACGGGCGACCTGCGCCGCGGCGGGCCCGACTTCCTGCGCGCGTTCCTCGAACACTGCGCCGAGCGCGACGTCCCCCTCGACTTCGTATCGTTCCACACGAAGGGAGCCGCGTTCACGCCCTGGCGGCAGTACGGGCCGATCGGCTCCGCGGCGCCTGTCCGGCAGTCGCCGTCGACCGTCAAGATGCTGCGCGAGGTGCGCGAAGGGCTGCGAGCGGTGGCCGCGCACGACCGCTTCCGAGCTCTGCCGTGCGTCGTGGACGAGTGTGACGCATCGGTGCCAGCGCACCTCGGCGTCTACGACAACGCCAACTTCGGTTACCGCAACCACGAGTACTACGCGGTGTTCCAGTGTCAGCTGATGGCCAAGCTGCTTCGTCTCGGCGAGGAGGTCGGCGTTCGGCCGGCGCAGGCGACCACCTGGAGCTTCTACATGGAGGGCGAGCGCTGCTTCGAGGGCACGCGCAGCCTCCTCACCAGCCACCACATCGAGAAGCCGGTGCTGAACGCCTACCGCATGCTGAGCCGGCTGGGAACGTGGGCGCTCCCGGTGACCTCCACGGCGAGGTGGGACCTCACCCGCCTGGACACAGACAGCGCGGTCCCCGAGGAGATCGACGCGCTGGCGAGCCGGGACCACGACGGACGTGTGGCGGTGCTGGTGTGGCGGCACCAGGACGACCAGTACGGCCGCAGTGCCGAGCCGGCGGTGGTCGACCTGCGCTTCGAGGGGCTGCCGTACGAGCGCGCCGACGTTCGCGTTCGCCACTGGCGGATCGACGCCGCCCACAGCAACGCGCACGCGGTATGGCAGGCCCTGAGCAGCCCTGACTACCCCGGCCCCGAAGAGGTGGCGGCAATCCGGGCGCGGCAGGGCCTCGAGCGGCTGGAACCCGACCGGCGGGAGCGGGTCCGGAACGCGGCGGTCGAGCTGCGGCTGAGGCTGCCGCTGCCGGCCGTGTCGCTGGTCGAACTGGAGCCGCTCTAACGCGGCCCGCGTCCATGCAGTCGGGTCGCGGGCGCGTAGCGTTGGGCTGACATGAGGCGGCGCATCATCGTCCTCGCTGCCGCTGTCGTGGGCAGTGCACTGATCGCAACCGGCTTCGGGGTCGCGGTTGACGCCGCCACCAGAGTGAGTGCGTCGCCGCCGCACCTCCAGACCGTCTCGGACGCCGCCCTCGCCCGGGCCGGGTACCGCCTGGTCGCCCCAGCCGTCCCCCCTCACTGCTGGATCGCGCAGCGGGCAGCGCTGGGCGACCGGCTGCCTCGGGGCCTGGCTGGCTGTCCGATCAGCCGGCAGGCCGCCATCGCCGATGCCACCCGGGGCAGCGACTCCCGGGCGCTGGATGCGGTGCTGGCCCGGGCCAGCGCCGCGGGCGAGGGTTTCGATCGGCTCGCCTGGCTGGTCGTGGTGCGATCGAGCATCGTGATGACACCGGCGATCGCGTGCACTGGCCGCTCAGCCGCGGTGAGCGTCCGCTGCACGGTGCCGATCGGTGGCACCACGCTGCAGCTGCTCGACGCGTACTCAGGGCGCATGCTGCGGTTCCTGGTGATGGGCCCATCGGGCCTGCTCCAACGCCCTGGCGCTACGTCTGCCGAGGGCCAGGCCGCCTGACGCCGGGAGGAGTCCCCCTGGCAGTACGCGGCGGACCGATCCGCACGCGAGTTCGCCGGCGCAGGCGATTACCGTTTCGGTCGATGCTCGAGTACCTGGTGCTGGGGCCGGTCGAGGTCTGGCGGGAGGGGCGCCCGGTCGCGGTGGGCGGCCCGAAGCCCAGGACCGCGCTCGCCGCGCTCCTGGTCCACGCCGGCGAGGTCGTCTCGACCGAGGCGCTGATCGACCACCTGTGGGGAGACGACCCGCCCGCCGCGTCCAGGAACCTGGTCCACGGGTGCGTCTCCCGGCTGCGCTCGGCCCTCGGAGCGCCGGCCATCGAGCGGTGCCCGCCCGGCTACCGCATGCGCGTGGGCGCCGGCGAGCTCGACGCCGGCCGGTTCGACCGGCTGGCCCGCGCCGGCGAGGAGGCCCTGGCCGCCGGCGACGCGCACGCCGCGGCGTCGCTCCTCCAGGAGGCGCTTCGCCTCTGGCGCGGACCGGCGCTGGGCGGCGTCTGCTCCGAGCGGCTGGTCGAGACGGCCGGCGCCGCGCTGGAGGAGCGGAGGCTGCAGGCGTTGGAGACGCGGATCGAGGCCGACCTCGAGCTGGGCCACCACCACGAGCTGCTCGGCGAGCTGCGCGCCCTCGTCGCCGAGCACCCGCTCCGGCCGGGTCTGCGCAGCCGCCTGATGGTGGCACTGCACCGATGCGGCCGGCGCGCAGACGCGCTCGCCGCCTACGAGGCCGGCCGCAGGGCGCTCGCCGAGGACCTGGGGATCGGGCCCGACCCCGAGCTGCGCCGGCTCGCGGAGCGGATCCGCGCGGATGACCCGTCCCTCGACGCGCCGGACCAGGCGCCCGCCGCGGCACCCGGCGGGGCGCCCCGCCACCTGCCGCCCGGCATCTCGGACTTCACCGGCCGCCGGGCCGAGCTGACGCGCGTCTGCGGCGCCCTCAGCCGCGCGAGCGGCCGGCGGTGGCCGGTCTGCTTCATCACGGGACCCGCCGGCGTGGGCAAGACCACGCTGGCCATCCGAGCGGCCCACCGCCTGCGTCCCCGGTTCCCGGACGGCCAGCTGTTCGCCGACCTCGGTGGCGGCGCCGGCGGCCCGGTGCCGCCCGAGACCGTGCTGGCGCAGCTGCTGCAGGCGCTCGGCGTCGACGGAACGGCGATTCCGGCCGACCTCGGGCGCCGCGCCGACCTGTACCGGGCCCGGCTGATCGACAGCCGGGTCCTCGTCGTGCTGGACAACGCGGTCGACGAGGCGCAGGTCCGCCCCCTCCTGCCCAGCGGGACCGGGTGCGCCGCCGTCGTGACCAGCCGTTCACCGCTCCGGGGCCTGGAGGCCGCGCGGACGGTGGCGCTCGGCGTGCTCCAGGCGGACGAGTCGATCGAGCTCCTGGCCAGGGTCGCGGGACCGGCGCGAATCGCCGCGGAACCGCGCGCGGCCGGCGTCATCGCCGGGCTCTGCGGCCACCTCCCGCTCGCGATCCGCATCGCCGGAGCGCGGCTGGCGAGCCGGCCCAACCGGCGTCTGGCCAGCTTCGCCGAACGGCTGGAGGACGAGCACCGGAGATTGGACGAGCTCCGGGCGGGCGACCTGGAGGTGCGCGCCAGCCTCGCGGTCAGCTATCGCGCGCTCGAGCCGGCGGCGCGCCTGGCGTTCCGCATCCTGGCCCTCGCGCCGGGGCCGGACCTCGCCGCCTGGCTCGGGGCGGCCCTGCTCGACGTCGAGGTGCCGGCCTGCGAGGCGCTGCTCGAGCGGCTCGTCGACGTCCACCTGCTGGAGGTGCTCGGCGAGGACGCGGCCGGCCAGACGAGGTACCGATTCCACGGCCTCGTCCGCCTGCTCGCGCTGGAGCTGTCGGCGGTCGACGGTGAGTCCGTCCGCCGCCAGGCCGTGGAGCGGGCGGTGGGCGCGCAGCTCGCCCTCACGGAGCGCGCCCATGCGGCGCTGTCCCCGGGCAACGCGGGCCACCGCGACGAGTGCGCGGCCGTCCGCTGGCTCCCGCAGCCCGACAGGGCGATCGCGGCCGTCCGCGAGCACCCGCTGGACTGGTTCGAGGCAGAGCGCGCCTCCCTCGTCGCCGGGGTCGAGGTGGCGGCCCGGCACGGCTTCGCGGAGGCGGCGTGGGCGCTGGCCTGCGGCCTCACGACGTTCTTCGGCATCCGCGGGCACTGGCAGGACTGGCAGGCGACCCACGAGCAGGCGGCGGCCGCGGCTCGGGCCGCGGGCCTCGCCCTGGGCGAGGCGAACGCCGTGGAGATGCTCGGCGTGTGTCACCTGTGGCTCGGAGACGTGCGGCGGGCCCTGCCCTGCTTCGAGCGCAGCCTGGAGCTGGCGCGCGCCGTGGGCAGCGCTCGGCGCGTGGCGACCGGACAGTACGGTCTCGGCCTGGTCGCCGCGTACCGGGGCGACTGCCAGCGCGCCGAGGAGCTGCTGAACGAGTCGCTGGCGCACTTCCGGGGCGCCGGCGACCAGCACGGCGTGGCGGTGACCCTGGACGCCCTCGCGGAGGCCCAGCGGCTGGGCGGCCGCCGGGCCGAGGCGACCGCCAACCTGGGCCTGGCCGGGGCCATCTTCCACGCCTCGGGCGACCTGCACTGGGAGGCCATCAGCCTCCTGTCGCTCGCCGACCTCCACCGGGCCGAGGGCCGGCTGGAGCAGGCGGACGCCTGCCTCGCCCGGTGCCTCGCACTGTTCCAGGGCTTCGGGAACCGGCACTTCGCCGCCCTGGCGCTCAACCGTCTGGCCCGGGTGCGGGTCGCCCAGGGCCGGCGCGACGAGGCGGTGGCCTGCCTGCGACGGTGCACGGTCGCGTTCGCCGAGCTCGGCCTGCGCCTGGCGGAGGCCCGGGCGCTGCACCGCATGGGCCGCATCCAGGCCGAGCTCGGCGACGGCGCCGCGGCCGGGACGGCCTTCGAGCGCGCGCTGGCGGCGTTCCGCGACCTGGGCGCCGCGGACGTGCCCGAGGTGGAGGCGGACCTGGGCGGCCTCGTCGTGCGCGGCTTCAAGAAAACTTCAAGGACCCGCTGCTAGCATCGCCGCCACTCCGGCCGGGCCTCACCCGGCCGAGCGTGGGATGGGAGCAACGGACATGGAAGCCAGGAGAGGACCGGGACCCGCCCGACGCCGGGCGCTGATCGCGATCGCGGCGCTGGCAGCGATCCTGATGGTCGGCGTCCGGCCCACCGGCGCGGCGGCCGTCGCGCCCGCACCGGCATCTCAGGTGGCCGCGATGTGGGCCTCGTACGGCGACGCCGGCGGGCACTGGACCGGCGGCGACGGCACGACATCGGTGGCGCTGCCCGACGGCCGGCTCGCCTGGCTGTTCTCCGACACCTACCTGGGCACGGTGAACTCCGATCACTCGCGCCCCGCGAGCGCGCCCCTCGTCAACAACTCGCTCGTGGTGCAGGACGGCACGCAGCTCACCCAGACGCTGTACGGGGGCACGGCCGCCGCTCCCACCGCCCTGGTGCCGGTGACCGACTCCAGCGGCGACGTCTACTGGAACGGCGACGGAGAGGTCGCCGGCGGCCAGCTGCGCGTCCTGTACAACCGGTACCACCGGACGGGCTCCGGCCCGCTGGACGTGCAGCTCGTCGGCACCGCCCTGGCCTCGTTCGCGCTGCCGGCGCTGACGCTGGCCGACGTTCACGCGCTGCCGCTGGGCTCCGCGATCGCCTGGGGATCGGCCCTGCTCGACGACGGCGGGTACACGTACGTGTACGGCACCGAGGACGCCGGCGGAGTGAAGTTCGCGCACCTCGCGCGGATGGCGCAGGGCGACCTGGCGGGGACCTGGCAGTTCTGGACGGGGAGCGCGTGGTCCGCCTCGGAGGCCGCGTCGGCGCGCCTGCTCAGCGGCGTCGCCATGTCGTTCTCGGTCGAGCGCATCGGCTCGCAGTACGTCCTGGTGACCCAGGACACCGGCGTCGCGTTCGGTCCGGACTTCGCCGCCTACACGGCGGGCGGCCCGACCGGCCCCTTCGGGGAGCCCGGCTACCTCTTCGTGGCGCCCGAGGCGTCGGACGCGAACCACTACGTCTACAACCCGCGAGTCCATCCGGCCCTCAGTCAGCCCGGCACCCTGCTCGTCTCGTACAACGTGAACAGCTTCGACACGACGGAGAACACGACGGACGTCCGCACGTACCGGCCCCGCTTCGTCGACGTCACGTGGCCGCGACCGGTGCCGGATCCCGCCGCGGTGCCGTCCGCGCCGGCCGGTCTGACGGCGGCGACCGCCACGGCCGCGGTGCACCTGTCGTGGACCGCGGCGGCCGGGGCGACCGGCTACTGGGTCTACCGGCGCGACGTCACCGCCGGACAGACGCACTTCAGCCGGCTGCCGAGCGCGGCCTCCGGCACATCGGCCGACGTCGCCGACCTGACGGACGGCCACACGTACCAGTTCCGCGTGAGCGGGTTCGACGCCGCGGGCGAGGGCGCGCCCGGATCCACCGTCAGCATCGTCGCGCGCATCGCGGCGCCGCCCGCCCCGGCCAACCTGCGCGTCACGATGGGGGGCGCCGGCGACGCCAGCCTGACCTGGGACGCGGTGCCGACCGCGGAGAAGTACCAGGTGTACCGGCGCGACACGACGGCCGGCGAGACCGACTTCGGCGCCGTGCCGTCCAACCAGCCAGCGCTGACCTCGCTGCAGGTAGCCGCTCTGACCAGCGGTGACTCGTACGACTTCGAGGTCAGGGCGATCAACGGCGGCGGAGCGGGGCCGCCCTCCGCGATCGTCAGCGGGACGGCCCGGTACGACGTGCCCGCCGCGCCGGCCGGCCTGACCGCGACGGCGCAGGGCGACGGCAGCGTCCGCCTGACCTGGCAGCCCTCACCGGGCCCGGTCTGGTACTGGATCTACGAGCGCGACGTCACCGCCGGGGACACCGCGCTGACCCGTCTCGCGTACCCCGTCACCGACGGCACGACCGCCGCGCCGGGCTCCCTCGTCCTGGGCGACGTGTACGAGTTCCAGGTGACGGCGTTCGACCCGGGCGGCGAGAGCGCCGGCTCCAATCTCGTGCGGGCGACCGCCCGCTATGACCTCCCTGGCGCGCCCGCGAACCTCCGGGCGACGGCCTCCGACGCCCAGGTCGTGCTCGCCTGGGACGCTCCCGGACCCGGCCTGTGGTACTGGATCTACCGGCGGGACGTCACGGCCGGAGAGGCCAGCTTCACCCGCCTCGAGCTGCCGGCCACGGCCGCGACGGCGACCCTGGGACTGCTGACCAACGGCGACCGGTACGAGTTCGAGGTGACGGCCGTCAACGCCGCCGGGGAGGGGCCCGCGAGCGCCGTGGTCTCCGCCACGCCGATGCCGGCGCTGCCCGGCAAGCCAACCGGCCTGGCGGCGACGGCGAACGCGAACGGCAGCGTGTCGCTGACCTGGACCGCGCCCGGGGCCGGTCTCTACTACTGGGTCTACGAGCGGGACGTGACGGCCGGCCAGGCCGCGCCGACGAAGCTGTCGCTCCCGGCGACGACGGCCAGCGCGACCGTGGGCAGCCTGACGAACGGCCACGTCTACGAGTTCACCATCGCCGGCACCAACGCCGCCGGCGACGGACCGGTGTCCGACCCGGCGCAGGTGACGTGCCGGTTCGCTCCGCCGCCCGCGCCGGCGAACCTGCGCGGCGTCACGTCCGGCGATGGCAACGTGGACCTCACGTGGGACGCGACGAGCTCGGACGTCTACTACTACGTGTACCGCCGCGACGTCACCGCCGGCGAGACCACCGCGACGAAGTCGGCGCTGCCGGCGACGGCGACCACCGCGTCGGTGGGGCCGCTGGTCAACGGCCACACCTACGAGTTCACCGTGACGGCGACGAACCCGGGCGGCGAGAGCCCGCCGTCCAACGCCGTCCAGGTGACGTCCGCGGGCGGCCTGCCGCGTCCGCCGACCAACCTCACCGCACAGGCGGGCGACGGCCGGGTGACGCTGTCCTGGACCGCGAGCCCCACCTCCGGCGTCTACTACTGGGTGTACTACCGCGACGTCTTCCAGGACCAGTCGTTCGTCCGTCTGAGCCTGCCCGTGAACGGGACGTCGCTGACGGTGACCCCACTCGCCAACGGCCACTACTTCGAGTTCAAGGTGACCGCGACGAACGCGTCCGGCGACAGCCAGCCGGCGGGGCCGGTCACCGCGCGGCCGATGCCGCCGCTGCCCCCGGCGCCGACCGGCCTGTCGGCCATCGCGGACAACGCGGCCGTCGGACTCGGCTGGAACCAGACGCCCGGCGCGGATCTGTACTGGGTGTACTACCGGGACACCACGGTCGGCCAGACCGCGTGGACGCGGCTCGGACTGCCGTCCAGCGCCTGGTGGATCACGGTGAAGCCGCTCGCCAATGGCCACACCTACGAGTTCAGGGTCACGGCGGTGAACATGACCGGCGAGGGACCGCCCTCCGCGATCGTCCAGTCCCGGCCGGTGCCGCCGGCCCCGCAGCCCCCGACGCAGCTCACCGCCCAGGCCGCGCTCGGCCAGGTCACGCTGTCCTGGCAGGCCAGCCCGACCGGCTCCGTCTACTACTGGGTCTACTTCCGGCGGCCAGGGCAGAGCTGGTACTACCTGCCGTACCCGACCCTGCAGACGACGATGACGGTCCGTCCGCTGCTGCCGGGCGCCACGTACGAGTTCAAGGTGACGGCGGCCAACCTGGGCGGGCAGAGCGCGCCGACGAACGTGGTCAGCGTGACCGTCCCGCTGCCGCACGTGGTCACGGGCGTCCGGGTCACGCCGGGCGTCTACGCGGCGACGGTCTCGTGGAACGCGGTGGCCGGCGCGGACAGCTACCAGGTGTACGGCTACTTCGTGCCGCTCGGCCAGCTCAACTTCGCGCCCAGCCCGAGCCAGATGCACCTCCTCAAGTGGGGCATCACCGGCACGAGCTGGACCCACCAGTACCTGCTGGACAAGGGCTACTACTGGTACATGGTCACGGCGGTCAAGCTCGGTGTCGAGGGTCCGGGGAACCGGTCCTCGATGGGGTGGACCACGCCGTACATGAACAACGACGACTACTACTACGCGCGGAACCGGTTCTTCGACCTGCCGGCGGACCCGCCCGACCAGCGGGCGGTCGTCAACGTCGGCGGCGGGCCCGACCACGGCATCGTGATCGGCCGTGGGTTCATCCAGCCGAGGACGCCGCTCGACCACGTCATCGGCAACGAGCGCGGCTACAGCGACGACCCGTACGCCAGCAGCAAGGTCGAGGTGGCCTGGGACACGAGGACAGGCGAGGTCTCGGTGTACATCGAGCACAGCTGCGTCCATCCACTCGGCGGCCTTTCGGGGTACTGCAAGGACGCGCTGCCGATCCAGTTCGTGGACCTGATGCCGCCGTACGACGATTCCACCGCCCTCTGCTGCAACATCCTCGAGGTCAGGAAGACGTCCGCCGGCGTGCTGTACGTGGCCTGGAAGGCGAGCAACTCGATCACGCCGTCGCTGGGCCACATCGACGGCTCCTTCCTGCTCACACCGAGCGGGGGCGGCTACAACGTGAACCTCGACGCCGACCGCTACCCGTCCTACGAGTTCTACCGATACCCGCACTACACCGTGCTGGGCTTCACCGACTCGGAGTGGATGGGGACCCGGGGGCAGACGATCGTCCAGGACCTGAAGCTCCCGGAGACCTCCCAGACGCACTGTGCCTCGACCTGGCCGTGGCCGTTCGGGAGGCCGCTGGCGTGCTGAGCGCCCGGATCGCGGCCGTCTCGATCGTCGCGCTGGCGGCCGCGGCGCTCGCCACCGTCTCCCCGAGGAGCGCTCGTGCGGACGCGACCGGCGCCTCGCTGGGGACGGCGACGGCGACGAACTACGGCGCGTGCGCCGGGCGACCGAGCTCGTCGGGCGACACCTGGTACAACACCTGGGCCGACGACGGTCACGTCTACGCCACGTCCGACGACAGCAGCGGCTTCGCCGGCTCCTGCGGCGGCAGCCCGGCGACGTTCCACGGCGCGTGCCAGGGCGGGTTCAACAGCAACCTGGTGGTCAACGAGCTCGACGGCCCGGACCCGGAGCACCTGACCTCGCCCTACCAGAACTGCATGACCAGCTACGGGTACGCGGGAGACCAGGGCGACCAGGCGCACTGCCCGGACGGCGCCACCTGGAAGACGGGCGGCGTGCTCTCGGTGGGCGGCACGCTGTACGTGGTCGTCTCCCGGCAGCGCGACGCGGGCAACCAGTACCCCAACGGCTACCAGCTGACGCAGGACGCCACCATCATCGAGTCCACGGACCACGGCCGGCACTGGACGAGCCCGTGGTCCAGCGGGGACCCGAACGGCGCGGCGCCTCCGTGCAACCCGGCCACCGGGCACTACGACGCGATGTTCTCCGGCAGCCGGTTCGCGACCGTCTTCTTCGTCAACTACGGGCGGGACGACGTGGTGTCGAGCGCCGCGGACGGCAACGGCGGCGACGCGTACGTCTACGCGATGGCCAACGACGGGTACGCGTACAACGGCAGCAGCGCCATCCTGGGCCGGGTACCGCGCGGCCTGATCGCCAGCCTGGACGCGTCGGCGTGGCAGTTCTACCGGAACGCGGGCTTCTCGGGTGGCAGCGGCAGCGACGCCCGCAACTGGACGGGCTCGGTGGGCGCGGCCACGCCGGTGCTGACCGCCAGCCACCGCCTGAGCCAGGCGAGCGTCCAGTACGTGCCGGGCCTCCGCCGGTACGTCATGACGAGCTTCTTCTACAACCGGTTCGACCAGTGCTGGCCCTGGGTGTTCTCGTCGCAGAACGCGAGCTGCAGCGGCGCCGACGAGGCGCGGCAGACGACGCTGTCGTTCTATCAGGCGCCCGCACCGTGGGGCCCGTGGACGCAGTTCTTCAGCCAGGACACGAGCGGCCTCGCCACGCCGGGCCTCTACGACCCGACACTGGTGTCGAAGTTCGTGCGCGCGGACGGCCTGAGCCAGACGCTGTTCAGCTCCGGCGACTTCGTGCTGCCCTTCCTGAGCTCCTCCGCCACCACGTACAGCCTCCACACGTTCCCGCTCGCGATGACGAGCGACGGCGCGGCCATCGCCGACGACGCCGGGGCCGGGTTCACGTACCGCGGCGCCTGGGTCGCCGGCACCTCACCCGGGTACTTCCACGACGGCACGCTGCACGCCTCCAGCACACCCGGCGACAGCGTCTCCTTCACGTTCAGCGGGACGTTCGTGGCGTGGATCGGCGCGACCAACGCCGACCACGGCCACGCCGCTGTCTCGATCGACGGCGGGCAGGCGGCCGACGTGGACACGTTCGCGCCGCAGTGGAGCCGGCAGGCGATCCTGTACGAGCGGACGAACCTGTCCAGCGGCACGCACACGGTCACGGTGACGGTGACGGGCGCCAGGGACGCGAGCGCGACCGGCACGTACCAGGACGTGGACGCGTTCGAGTTCGGAGCGACGGCGCCGCCCGTCGCAGGGGTGGACGACGCGGCGGCCGGCGGCTTCGGAGCGAACTGGACCTCGCTGGTCAACCTGAACTACTTCGACGGCACCCTGCATGCGGACTGCTCGCCGTCGGGAGGCCCGGACGACGCCGCCACGTACACCTTCATCGGGCCGTCGATCAGGTGGACCGGCGCCTCGAACCACGACCACGGCTACGCGAGCGTGTCCATCGACGGCGGCCCGCCGTTCGCCGTCGATACGTACTCGCCGCAGTGGGGCTACCGGGACGTCCTGCTGGAGCGGACCGGGCTCGCCGATGGGCCGCACACGATCACGATCTCGGCCGCAGCGGTCCGGGTCGGGTCCTCGACCGGCTACTGCCAGGACGTGGACGCGCTGGGCGATTGAGGACGGCCGCCAGCAGCCCCAGAGCTGGGAGACCTCCGTCGCCCGCCTGCTCGCAACCGACCACATGCGAGGTCAGCTGGGCGGGATCAGCCCGGAGAGCGTGACCGCCACGAGGCGCTGGACGGCCGCCTCCGACTGGAGGCCGTTGGCGGCGGCGAGGGCGTGCAGGCAGTAGTCCGCGAGCTCGTCGGGGCTGACATCTCCCCGGACGCGGCCCGTCTCGGCCGCCTCGCGCAGCAGGTCGCGGACGAGGTCGTGGAGGCGCTTTCCCGCCCAGCCGACGTGCTCGTCCCTGTGCAGCAGGGCCGTCACCTCGCCGCTGCCGCGCTGGTGCTGCAGGAGCGCGTACTCCGCGAGCACCGTCTCGAGGCGAAGACCGGGGTCGCCCGGCCCGTCACTCAGCTCCGCCAGCCGTGTGAGGTGGCCCGTCACGTGGCGCTCGTGCCAGGCGAGCAGGATCGCCTCGACGTCCGGGTAGTACTTGTAGAGGGTCGCGCGGCCGATGCCGGTCCGCTCGGCGATCTGCGACATCGTCACGCCTCGCAGCCCGTGCTCGGCCACCAGCGCCACGGTGGTGTCCAGGATGGCGTCGCCCACCTCGCGCCGGTGCGCCTCGATCGTCTCTTTCCAGAGCTTCGGCACCAGCGCATAGCTTACATCGCGACGCTTCGGATACGTCGTGGCTTGATTTAGACGTTGTGTATCGATAAACTGCCGCCCATGAACCACGACAACGTCGCCGCCGAGCACATGGCTCGTGCACCTCACCATCCGGGTCGCACGCCCGACGACCTGTACCTGAGCCGGCCTCCGTGGGACATCGGCCGGCCCCAGCCGGCGTTCCTCGCCCTGGCCGACGCCGGCGCCATCCGCGGCCGGGTGCTGGACACGGGCTGCGGGACCGGCGAGCACGCGCTCATGGCCGCCGGGCTGGGCCTGGACGCGACCGGTGCGGACCTCGCCTCCAACGCCGTCCAGACCGCCCGGGACAAGGCGCGTGAACGGGGTCTCGAGGCACGCTTCCTCGTCCACGACGCGCGCCGGCTGGGCGACCTCGGGGAGTCCTTCGACACGATCCTCGACTGCGGGCTGTTCCACCTGTTCGCCGGCGAGGACCGCGCCGCTTACGTCGATGCCCTGCGCTCGGTCGTCGCTGACGGCGGTCGCTACTTCATGCTCGCGTTCAGCGACAGGGAGCCCCGCGAGCGGCCGGGCCGTGCCCACAACCTGACTCGGGAGGAGATCGAAGCCGCGTTCGCCGACGGCTGGCACATCGACTCGATCGAAGAGGCGACCATCGACAGCCTCGCCGACCCCGAAGGCATCCAGGCCTGGCTGACCGCCGTCACCAGGCTGCCCTCCGGGAACGCCGGAACCGCATGCTGACCGCCGAAGCCCGCCTCGAGACCGCACAGGCGAAGCGGCACCTGGCCCAGCTGTGCCGCCATGCCGGCCACATGCTGGAGGGTCCGCTCCACCGGGACCCGACCGGGGACGCGGAGCACCGGTCCGGCCTGCGGAACCTCGAATGGTGCGATTCGTATGCGGTCCTCAGCGTCGATCGGGGCCGGTGCTCCCTCCAGGCGACGCCCGAGACACTGGCGCTGCGCGTCGAGGCCGCCGACGAGGAGGCACTGCGGCGGCTCCAGGATCTGGTGAGCCGGCGCCTGGAGGCGATCGGCAGCCGCGATCGTCTGCAGGTGACCTGGCAGGCGCCTCTCGCGCTCGCGTCCGTCGGCCGTGAGGACTCCGTCACGTCTGCTGAGCCAGTGGGACGAACGGCGGGGCATGGCCGGGGCCTCCCGACGGTGCTGCTGGTGGTGGCCGGCGCGCTGGCCGTCGCCTTCCACCTGGGGCTGATCGGGATCGGCGTGCTGGCGGTCCGGCAGTGGGCTGGCGTGGGCGCTGACCTGGTCCTGGCGCTCATCGCGCTGAAGCTCGTGGCCATGGCCGTGAACGTGCTGGTCCTGAAGCGCTTCGCCACGCGTCTCCCGACGCATCGAGTCCCGCCCGCCGCGGCCCGGGTGCTCAAGTGGGTGCTGTGGTAGGCCGCGGCGCGACCTGACTCGAGCTCGCAGCGCTGCAACAGAAGTTGCAGCGCTGCAACAGCTGTTGGCCGAGGTCGTCGAGCGTGCTCAGGCTGTGCGGGCTGAGCCGGAGCGCTTCGCCGCGCATATGGCTCGACTGGACGACGAGACTTCCACCGTGATCTTGGACGTCGCCCTCACGATCGGCGCCTTCGTGCTCGGCGTCGTGGTCGTGGTCTGGTCGACCGACCGGCTGCTCGCCGGCATGGTCGGGCTCGCCACGCTGCTCCGCCTGGCCCCGTTCGCGGTCGCCGGCATCTTTTCCGGTCTGGAGGCGGAGAACGTGGCCGTGGGCCTGGTCGCCGCCCATGGTGGCGTTCCAGACCTCGCGCTGGGCACGGTCTTCGGCGGTGGCATCTTCATCGTCTGCGTCGCGCTCGGACTCGGAGCGCTCCTGTTCCCGCTGCGGGTACGACTGCCGGCTGGCGTGCTGGCAGGGTTCGCGGCCGCACCTGTGCTGGCCGGTCTCGCCATCGTCGGCGACACCACCTCCCGGTTGGCCGGGATCGCGCTGCTGGTCGCGTTCGCCCTCGGGCTCGGCTACCTGGTCGTGGCCTCACGCACGCATCGCTTCCTGGACACCGATGAGATCCTCGAAGCCGCCGAGCGACCGGGCCGTTGGTGGTGGCCCGTGCTCCTGACCGTCGTGGGCATCGGGGCCATCACGGTCGGCGCGGAGCTGGTCACGTTCGGCGCGCAGAGGATGATCGGCCGGTTCTCGCTGCCCGCGGCGCTGATCGGGATGGTCGCGACCCCGGCCGCCATAGAGCTGGAGGAGGTGGTCCGGCAGGCCATCCCCGCCCGGGAGGGACATCCCGACGTCAGCGCCGGCAACCTGGTCGGCACCCTCCTCTACTTCGTCCTGTTCAACCTCGGCCTGATCGCTCTGGTCGCGCCCGTCCACGTCTCGCCACTCACACGCACGCTCGACTGGCCCTTCCTGGTCGCGTGCACCTGGCTGGCGACCCTCTTCCTCTGGCGCGGCGGCGTGAGTCGCGCGCAGGGAGCCATCCTCCTCGCCCTGTACGCCGCCTACGTGGCGGCCCACGTGTTCGTGAGGTGAGCCGACCATGCCGCGCCGCTGACCAGCATCACGGCCGCCGCGGTGCCCCTCGTCACCCGCTGGCGACGCTGCCGAGCAGCAGGCCACCGAGCTCGCTACGGCCGTCAGCGAGCTCGGCGACGACGGGCACCGCTGAGGCCGCCCACCCGCCGGGCGTCGACCGCGAGCAGGATCCTCTCGTACATCGGCGCACCTCCCATCAGCCGCGGGCGTCGGGCGGCACGACCAGCAGGGGGCACGGCGAGATGTGCAGCAGCCGCTCCGAGACGCCGCCCAGCAGCACACGCTGGAGCGGTGAGCGTCCCCGCCGGCCCACGACCAGCATGCCCGCCGCGAACTCCACCGCCTCGGACCTCAGCGCGTCCGCGACCCCGGAGTCGCCCGCGGCCCGCACGCGGACGGCCGCGACCCGCTCCCGGCCCACGACCGCGGCTGCAGCCGCGGCGACGGCGTCGGGCTCGTGCTCGGCCAGCGAGCCGTCCGAGGCGTGAACCACCATCACCTGCGCGCAGAGCCGCCCGGCGAGCTCCGCCGCCAGCTCGACGGCACGAGCGGCGCCGGCCGACCCGTCGACTCCGACCACCATCCGCCGCAGGTCGCCCCGAGCGGCCCGCCCGGGGACGACCAGCACCGGGCAGGGCGCGAGCTGGACGACCGCGTGGGCCACGCCTCCCACCAGCAGCTCCCGCCAGCGGGAGGCGCCCAGCGCGCCGATCACGAGCAGGTCGGCCTCCGCCTCCCTCGCCTCGGCCAGGATCTGACTCGCGGTCGTGCCGTTCCCAGAAAGGACGCACCCGGAGGCGCCCACGCCACGCTCACGGAGCCGGGCTACGGTCCGCTCCACCAGCTCGCTCGCCGCCTCCGCGGACTCGAGGTGCCTGCGCTCCAGGTCCTCGCGAGAGTAGACGGACGCGGTGAGCGGGGCTTCGAGCACGTGCATGACCCGCACCTCGGCACCGAGCCCGGCGGCGAGATCGGCCGTCACCCTGACGGCCTCCTCGGCGTGGCCCGACCAGTCGACCGCGAGCAGCACTCTGTCCACGCCATCAGGCTGAGCGGATGCGGCGTCGAGAGCGAGTGCCGGATGTCCCGGGACCATGAGGGCGACGGACCCCTGACGTCGCCTGGGCCGCGAGGGCCTCAGCCGCCGCGGCGGTACCGCAGCACGCTGAGCGTGACGAACACCGCGAGCAGACCGGCCATCCATGCCAGCGTCAGGATCAGCGGCGACTGTACAGACCCGCCCACCAGCAGCGCGCGCATCATCGGGCGGCCGTCCGCGGCACCCGTGTTCACCGTGACGAGGGTCACGACCCACTGCCCCGAAGAGCGCTCCGCCCGGGTCGCGCCGGACGGCCGATCCCGGGACCCGCCACCCCGTACGCCTCCAGCAGCTGCCGTGTGTCGGACTCGCGCAGGCGCTCGTGCACGGTCCGAGCTGCAGCATGGGCCACGGCGCGCGAGCGGCTGCGATTCATGAAGTTCAGCCCGATCAGGTCCGCCGCCGCGCCCTCCGGCTCGATCAGGACGACCCGCGTGCCAGCGTCCTCGACCTGCTTGATCTGGCGCATCAGGCGGCGCTGGAGCAGGGCCCGGAATCGCATCGATGGGGTACGCCGGGCAACCGCCCGCATGGGCGACAGAGGCAGCATGCAGATCACGAGATCGAGCCGCCTCCCATGCAGCAGGTCGATGTTCGTGGAGGAGGCGACGCCGCCGTCGATGTACAGCCGGGAGCCGATCCGAACCGGCCTGTAGAAGCCCGGAATCGCGCACGAGGCGGCCACCGCTCGGCCGACGGTGATCCCGTCGGGGCCGGGGCCCCGGAAGACGTGGCGAGCGCCGCTGTCGTAGTCCGTGGCGATGATCCAGAGGCGCGGGCGCGTCGGCCACCTCTCGACCCGGCGATCGATGGTCCCTTCCAGGTGCCGCGTGGATATGAGCCCATGTGGCAGCAGGCCGGCCCAGATGCGGCTGAGCGCGGCGTCGCCACCACCTCGCCAGGTCTCGACCACCATCCGCCACGACCCCCACCGCATCCAGCGGGCCGGTCTCTCGACGCTGTAGACGGCTGCCGCCATGACGTCGAGGAACTCGGATTCGCCGCCAGCTTCAATCATGTTCCAGGGACGATCGGAACCGGCCGCGAGAGCGGCGACAACCGAGCCCGCTGAGGTCCCCATCAGCAGATTGGCGTCGCGCGGGCGCCAGCCGGTCTCGCGCTCGAGGGCGCTGACGGCACCCATCAGCCAGGCTGCTCCGAGCACCCCGCCTCCGCCCAGGACCAGCCCGACTCGAGGCCGGGCGACGCGGCTCATGAGTCAATGCAACGCGCCCCGCGCTGGCGGTGAAACAGGCGAAGGTCCGCGCCTGGCTGGGCCGGTCGCCACTGGCGGCATGATGCATGCCGTCGGAGACTCTGGGCGTGGCTTCCAAGGAGTGGCTGAGCCGCCAGGACCAGGCGAACCTGCTGGTCGAAGCACCCGACACGCCGATGCACATGGCGGTCCTCACCGTGTTCGAGGGTCCGGGAGCCGATCTGCCGGCGGATCAGCTCCTGGATCGCCTCCGCGACCATGTGCGCTCGCGCCTGGACCTGCTGCCCGAACTCCGGCGCGTGCTCCACAGCGGCCGCATTCC
>Ga0070717_10001106_pt1 | contig 18168 bp, 14 predicted proteins | sample LARL113metaG_FD_71366 | JGI IMG/M metagenome (GOLD analysis project Ga0070717, IMG submission 71366) | Corn, switchgrass and miscanthus rhizosphere microbial communities from Kellogg Biological Station, Michigan, USA - LAR L11-3 metaG | ecosystem: Host-associated > Plants > Roots > Rhizosphere ... | reverse complement strand
GCCATGCTTCTGTACTTCCGCATCCTGCTCCTTGGTCTTGGATAGGTAGTAGGGCATTGTGCCCTCTCCGGCCAGGCACCACACGACCGGATACGCGCTCCACCGCGCGATCAGGTAGCGCCAGTGCTTCTTCACTTTCTCCATGCCCATGCGCGGAATGAAGTATCCCCAGAAACCCACGATGCACGCTGCGAGCCCCTGATCCGCGAGATGCTGGATGCGCACGTCAGCCATATCGAAATAGGCCGGGTTGATGCGCGCATATTCGCGCTCCCATGGATATCCCGCTTCATTCGCGCCCCGCTCGTCGAACGGTTCCATGTCGGGATAGAGGCCGGCCACAATCTGCACCATTGTGAAGCCCTTGTGCCGGCGATCGGCGGTGAGTGTCTCGAATCCGTCCGGCCAACTCAATCGCTTACAAAAGCCCATCCACCAGGTGTCCCCGAGCCAGAAGAACGGCGTGCCGTCGGCATGCTCGAAGTGGCGGCCGTCGGCATTGATCTTCAGCGCCCCATGCTTGTAGTGGATGTTGGAGCCGGCGTACGGCTCCGCGCGCAGGGTCAATTGCTGATCGTGCAGGTCGCGATTCTTCGCATCGGTGCAGACGGAGCGCACCTTGTACGCGCCCGGCGCCGGCGGCGCATATCGGACGCGCCACGTGGACCCACCGGCCCAAAACGCTGGGACTCGCTCCTCCGTGCCGGAAGGCAACGTGACGATCGCATCCACGTCCACCTGGTTGAATGGGTCGTCATACTGCTTGCCGCTGGTGTACGCCCACTCCGTGGCCGTGCCTGCGATTGCTGGCCGTTCCTCGGCCACCGCGCTCTTCGCAATCGAACTGACGACCGCACTCGCGGCCACGGCCTTGACGAAAGTACGCCTTGATATCGCATCCGGCATGCACAAGTCTCCGATCAACGCGCCTCAAAGCAGAGGAGCGAACAGCCCCACGATCATCAGGCGGCGGCGGAAATCCTGTCAAGAAAATTGAATTTGTTTACCCATGGAAACATCCCGCTTGACACTCGCAACCGGGCAAACGTACTTTCCGTATCCGGGGCCCCCAGCGGTAGGTCTTCGCCGCTGGGGTGGTGAATCGTGAAGCTGAAGGGCCGAGTCGCGATCGTGACGGGAGCGGGGAGCGGAATCGGGCGGGCGAGCGCCATCGCTTTTGCGCGGGAAGGCGCGCGTGTCACCGTCGTCGACATCAACGAGCCTGGCGGCGGCGAGACCGCCAGCGCGATCCAGGCAAACGGCGGAGAGGCGTTCTTCGCCCGCGTTGATGTCGTTCGGGAGACCGCAGTTGCGCGGATGGTGGAAGAAACGGGGCAGCGCTGGGGCCGGATCGACATCCTCTTCAACAATGCCGGCGTGCTCCTGGTGAAGTCCATCGAGCAGATGACGGAAGAGGAATGGGATCGGGTAATGGCAATCAATGTCAAATCCATATTCCTCGCCACCAAACACGTGGTCCCGCACATGCGCCGCAATGGCAAGGGCGCGATCCTCAACACCGGCTCCATCGGGAGCTTCACCGGACAGGTGGGCACGCCTGTTTACTCTGCATCCAAGGGCGCCATCGCCCTGCTTACCAAGTCGCTCGCGCTGGACCTGGGCCGAGAGGGCATTCGCGTGAACTGCCTGTGTCCGGGCATTACGGATACCCCCATGCTGCGCGAGCATCTGGGTCATGGCGAAGAGGGCGAGGCGCGCATTCGCGCGCGGCTTGCGCGCGTGCCATTGGGGGAGATTCTCAGTCCCGAGCATGTTGCCCGGGCCGCGCTGTACCTGGTCTCCGACGACTCGGAAGGCATAACAGGAATTCTGCATGTCGTCGATGGAGGCCTAATTGCTGCATCGGAATTCAATGTTCCCTTGTGACACCAGGCGCTGAGAACTCTTATCCTGATAGAGGCACGTTATGCGAAGGGGTCCTCATGTCTGAATTTTCCCGGCGATCGTTTCTTTGCGGTTCGGCAGCCGCTGCCGCTGCAACGGCGGTGTGCCCATTCCGGGCGCTGGGCCAGGCTTCGAAATCTCCGTTCAAGGTTGCCGTCATCAGCGACGAGATCTCTTCCGATTTCGACAACGCCTGCCATGTGGTAGCGCAGGAATTTGGCTTGAGCTGGATTGAACTCCGCGCCATGTGGGGAAAAAACCTCATGGATCTCTCCTCCAACCAGATTGGCGATGCCCAGAAGATCCTGGCCAAATACAAGCTGCAAGTCACCGACATCGCCAGCCCGCTGTTCAAGACCGATTGGCCGGGCGCGCCACGCTCGCAATACAGTTCCAAAGGCGACATGCATGCGGCCGCGGAAGCCACCTTCAAACAGCAGGGCGAGATTCTGGAGAAATCCATCGCCCTGGCCAAAACATTCAACACGAACAAGGTTCGTTGCTTCGATTTCTGGCGCATCGACGATGTTGCGCCGTATCGAGCCGCCATCGACGACAAGCTTCGGTCTGCCGCGGATACAGCCGGCAAGCAGGGTATTGTTCTGGTGCTCGAAAACGAATTCGAGTGCAATACAGCCACAGGGCGCGAAGCCACCCGCACGCTCAACGCGGTTCAGTCGCCCCATCTCGCTTTGAACTGGGACCCGGGCAACGCGGTGATGCGCGGCGAACTCGATGCTTTTCCGGCGGGCTGGGACATGCTGCCCAAGAACCGCATTCATCATTGCCATGTAAAGAACGCGATCAAAGATGAGGCCGGCAAGATCGTGTGGGCTCCCGTCGCCAAGGGGTACGTTAATTGGACCGCGCAATTCCGCGCGCTCCAACAAGCCGGATACACCGATGCGGTCAGCCTGGAAACGCATTGGCACGGCGGAGGCACCCCGGAGGAATCTTCCCGCGTCAGTTGGGCGGGAATGAAGCAGGCGCTTACGGATGCCGGGGTGTTTTAGCTGCACCATTGGTCTGCCACCCGGAAAATTTAGCCTTTTGTCTCGCTCGAGGTTTCGCCCAAAAAGTTGTCAAGAGGGGCAAAATTCTAAGTCGATGGTTACACAGCACTTAATCCGCGAAATAGTTTGCATATAATTAGGCCTGGTTGGCGCACAATAAGAATAGATACCGGAATGTGCAAGTGCTGGTTGGAAAGTGAACGACTCTAGGAAGAAACAAAACTGGGTGCCCCAGGAGCGGGGTCCCCACCGACCGATCTTCGTCGGCTGCCATTGTTCGACTAACACGCTGCGAAAAACGGTTCAAGACCTACCTTGTGAGGTTTGTAAGTCGAACGAAATCAATAGCAGCCAATTTCGACGCTGCGCAGTTCTGCATTCAACTCCAATGAAATCAGCAAATGCATCGGGGTACCCCCCTCCCCCAGGCAGAAACCGTCAAACTGTCGGACTGTGCTGCCAGACTGAGCAATTAGCGTTTTCAAGGAATTCCGAATTTTCGAATGGGAGTGCTTGATGAAAAGGGCTATTGGATCGGCTTTGCTGTTTTGCGCTCTCTTGTGCGCCGCGCCGGCATTCTGCCAGGTAAAAATGACGCGCGATCAGATCCTCTTTTACACCTCGGAATGGAAGGGCGAGCGCTTTCCGGACGGGCGACCGAAGCTACCCGATTCGCTCCTGAAGCGCGCCGTCGATATGACCATCGAGGATGTGTGGGAGTTTCTCCGCGAGCGCGGATACCGCAATCAGTTCGAGGCCGGCTGGCAGGCGCTGCACATCGAAAAGCCGTTCGCCGGCCGCGCGCTGACCGCGCAGTACATGCCCGAGCGGCCCGACATGCGGAAGGCGATTCTTGCGGAGGGTAAAGCGGAAGCGCGGGTGAGCGGCACGAATAGCTGGCCCATTAACGAACTCCAGATCGGCGACGTGTACGTGGCCGACGGCTTCGGAAAAATCATCGAGGGCACGCTGATCGGGTCGAACCTGGGCAATGCGGTGGCGGCGCATACACATACGGGGTTCGTTTTTGATGGCGGCATCCGCGACCAGGAGGAGAATCGCGAGATTCCCAACTTCAACGGCTTCTATCGGGGGTACGATCCCTCCGCATGGGCGGATATGGAGCTTACCGGCATCAACGTTCCGGTTCGCATCGGAAGGGCGGTGGTGCTGCCGGGCGACCTTGTTCTATGTAAGCCGGAAGGCGTGCTGTTTATCCCGGCAATCCTGGCGGAAGAAGCCGTCAGCGCGGCCGAATTCACCAGCCTCACTGACGATTTCAACTTCGAACTGAATCGCCAAGGCAAGAATGGCGCCGAGTTTGAAGGCGGATGGACGGCGGCGAAGTACGACGCGTTCGCAAAGTGGATTGAGGCGCACCCTGAGAAGCTGAAGATGCCGCGCGGCGAGTTCGATGCGTTGCTCGCGAAGGCACGCGAAGGGAAGTAGGCTCACGCAAACGCTCCACGTCCGCCTGACATGGAAGCGCCCCGCCCGAATCCAGTTCAAGCGGGGCGTTGCTGTTTCCGTGTATCTGGTCTGCCCGGCTAAGTATTACGCGAGAAAGAGATCGCTAGGCTGCGTGATCTTGCCGACGCGCGGCGGCAGTTCCTTGAGCGGGCCCATCCACTCGAGTTCGCGGTTGATGTCGTCGTGGAGCTTGTATTTCTTCTGCACTGAGGCGATGCTTGCGCCGGTCACGTCGATCTTGGCGAGGTCGTACTGACCGATTCCAACCTGGCTGCAATAGTTGAGGTACCCAACCCAATCCGGGTTGATGCCCATGACTTCGAGGCCCACACGGTCCGTGGCCAGGAAGTCAGTGGAAGCAATGGCCACCCGCGATGCCACGGGGGTACCCTGGGTCGGCCCGTCGCCCTCCATGCCCTCGTATCCATCTAGCACCGCAACGTCGAAGAAGGGCTTCATCTTTTGCGCCGTCACCAGCATGTTGTAGTGGGTCTGGCGGAGGCCGACGTGATACTTCCGCTTGTCGTTCCACGGAGTTGTGCCGGGAGCGCTCCTGAGGGGTGCGCCGAGCACCATGTTTTTGATGGACATGGTTGCGACTACGGTGTTGTGCGTCTTGAGCATGGCCGAGCAAATGACATAAGCATCGGGATCGACCAGCGGCGCTCCGAGACGCGCCATGACGGGGTGCAGATCGTAATCGAGCAGTTGCACGACATCGTATTTGCCGGCGCGATTGAGGTCGACAAGGCTTATCTTCTGCGCCCGGCGTTCTTTTGGCAGCTGGTTGTACTTGAAGTTTTCGAAGGCATCGAATGTATCTTCGGCGGAGGACTCGGCAATCATCACCGGCCCGTGAAAGCGAGGCTCGAGATAGTCGAGAATCCCGTTGAGGGCGTCGACGTGCGTGGCACCCAGTTGCCGGTGGGCGGTGACATTGTTGGGCTTGATGACGACGTATTTCTTGCGCTTAAGCCCGGCCTGCACTTCGGCATCGATCTTCTCGAGAGCCAGGCGGACATTTTTTCGGCGGTCGTCGCCCTGGATAAGCGCGACGGTGGACCGGCTCTGCAGCGCCCCCGGCTGGGGCGTCTCCGAAGCCAACAGGCTGACCGCCGAAGCCGCCGATTGCACCAGTATGCCCGACCCGGCAAGTTGAACAAAACGCCTGCGAGAAATGCTCATGTGGTTCCCTTTCCGACAAACACCCGTCCGGCCGGTTACCCGGCGCGCGACCTCGCAGGTTGTTCAGGGAAGCTATGAAAACAATGAACCCGCGGTGCCGGGCCTGTCAACTGTTCCCGACGAACCCTGCACTCGGAAGCGAAAACATCGCCTCAGTTCTTCTCGCGCTCGGCGATCAGCGCAGCCTGAAGCATTGCCCTGGCATACGCGATGTCAAACACATCGCCGGTATAGCCTCCACCGCCGGGGTACCCGCGAATGGGCCCGCGCGCGCGATCGTAATCGAGGGCGCGTGGATGCTCGGGGTAAATCTCGCGCGTGTAGTTCACCTTAATCAATTCCCGCATCACCGCGAACATATTCACATCGCCTTCATCGATGAAGCCTTCGACGTATTTCTCATAAGGCTTGATCACGTGCGGATTGCGGTAATGCATGTGATTGATGCGATCGCGGCTGCCGAAGTAGCGGCACACCTCGACCGGATCTTCGCCCAACTCGCTCGTTACGCCGCAATCGAAGGTGATCCCATTGGCCGGACTGTCCACGATTTCAATGAGGTGCTTCCACCCGGCCAGGGTGGCCATGATCTGTTGTGATCCGCGGCTGGTGGGAAACGGCGGATCATTGGGATGAAGCGCCAGGCGTACATTTGCCTTCTCTGCCACGGGAACAACAGCCTTAAGAAAATAGCTAATGTTGGCCCACATTTCGTCGAGCGTGTGCGCGCCCTCTTCGTGCAGTGGCGGCACATTCTTCATGCGATCGTAGTCCGCGCCGGTCAGGCCTGCGCCGCCTCTGCCCGTCTGCTCGTAGTAGCCCTCCATGGCGCGATGCGCATAGAAGTTGTATTCGACGACGGGCACGCCGGCCTTACCTGCGGCCTCGATCGATTGCCTAACTTTTTCGATCTCTTCATCGCGGCCCGGCTTTCCGTAGGTGGTTTTCGGAAAGTCGCCGATCATCAGGTTACCGAGGGTGATGCCGCCCGCTTTCAGCTTGTCGACCCAGGCTTGAAGCTCGCTCACGGTCCACGGAATCTGGGGCCCCCCGGAGAGCACGTGGTAGACGCCGAGTTGGACGATGCTGCGAATGGCGGCCTCGCTCGGGCCGCTGCCTTTTTTGCCCAGGTCGATTGCGCAGGCAATCCTGGGCGTGCTGGCGCTCTCCTGCGGCATGCCGTCGCCCATCCACCACGGCTTGTTGCCTTGCTGGGCGCAGACGGCCAGCGGCCGCAACGCGGACGATAATGCCGCTGCGGCCACGCTCGTCATCAGCTTTCTTCGAGAGATTACAGATTGTCTGGAGTCCATTGCTTGGCATTGTTCCACGAAGTGCCGTGCGCGTCCAGATGCCGCTGTGTGCTCCGCCTTGCCGAAGCGCGAGGAGTAAGATATGGGCACATATTTCATCCCGGGAAGGAATGCGCTGAAAATGTCCGATGCCAAACTCCGCCTGAACCGCCGTAGCATTCTCAAATCATCACTCGCCCTGCTCGCCGGCGGTACAGTTGGACAATTTGCCGAGGCTGAGCCAGAAATAAAAAACGTGAACACCGCATCGAGCCCGTCCAGCCTGAAGATCACCGACATGCGTTATGCCGTAATCGTGAAGCCCGGGCCGAGCCCGTGCGTGCTGATCCGAATCGACACCAACCAGGGCGTCTATGGCTTGGGTGAAGTGCGCGACATCGCGGGGCCGCAGTACGCGATGGTGCTGAAGAGCCGTCTGCTGGGCGAGAATCCGCTGCAGATCGATTACCTGTTCCAGAAGATCGTGCAATTCGGCGGCAATGCGCGCCAGGCTGGCGGCGTGTGCGCGGTGGAGATGGCGCTGTGGGATATCGCCGGGAAGGTCTACAACATTCCCGTGTATCAGATGCTGGGCGGCAAGTGGCGCGACTCCATCCGCATCTACGCCGATACCACCGAGTCAGAGGATCCGGCCGAGTACGGCCGGCGTGCGAAAGAGCGCAAGGCGAGCGGCCTGACGTGGATGAAGATGGATCTCGGCATCAACGTTCTCGATGGAATGCCAGGCATGGTGATGCAGCCCTCGGGCCAGAGCAAATGGGAAATGCGTAACCAGCCGCATCCGTTCATGGCGACCGAGGTGACGGACAAGGGCATCGACCGCATGTGCGAGTACGTGGCCGCCGTGCGTGAAAACATTGGATACGACATGCCGCTGTCAATGGATCACCTGGGGCACATCGGAGTGAAGTCCGCGATCCGGCTGGGCAAGGCGTTCGAGAAGTTCAACCTTGAGTGGATGGAAGACGTGATTCCCTGGTACTACACCGACCTGCTGAAGGAGATCACGCAAGAAAGTCCGACCCCGACACTCACTGGCGAGGATATCTATAAGATCGAGGACTTCGAGACGCTGTGCCGGGAACATGCGGTGGACAAGATTCATCCCGACCTGGCGACGTCGGGCGGCATTCTGCAGACGCACCGAATCGGCGACATGGCCTTCAAATACGGCGTGCCCATGGCGATGCACTTTGCGGGGACGCCGGTGAGTTGCATGGCCAACGTGCATTGCGCCGCAGCGACGCGAAATTTTCTTGCGCTCGAAAACCATTCGCTCGATGTGCCCTTCTGGCAGGACCTGGTGACAGGAATCGAGAAGCCGATCGTCAACAAGGGCTTCATCAAGGTTCCCGATGGGCCGGGGCTGGGGATCACGTTGAATGACGCCGAATGTAAACGCCACTTGAAGCCAGGCACGGAATATTTCGCCGCGACGCCGATGTGGGACGAAGCGCAGTCGTGGGATGATGCGCTGTTCAGCTGAGAAGATTTGGGTGCCCCAGGTCCCGATTCTGGGACCTGGGATCATGCCGACTTACTGCTTGATGACCGTGCCATCGGGCAGACGGATTTCTCCCCAGCCGCCGTTAAGCCCGCCTTGGGTGAACGGCGCTTTCGCGGCTTCCTTCTCGTCGATTTCGATGCCCCAGCCCGGCTTTTCGCTTACCCACAGATAGCCATCGCGCATCTCGGGACAGCCCTGAAAGATCGCTTGCGTCCGTTCGTTGAAGGGCGAGTATTCCTGGATGCCAAAGTTATAGCTGACTAAGTCGAGAGTCACGTTGGCCATGTGGCCGACGGGCGAAACATCGCCGGGGCCGTGCCATGCGGTCTTCACACCGAACGGCTCGGCGAGGATCGCAATCTTGCGCGCGGGGCTAAACCCGCCGGCCTGCGACACGTGCACGCGGATGTAATCGATGAGGCGCTCGGTCATCAGCGGCTGCCATTCATGCGGGCTGTTGAAGAGCTCTCCCATGGCGATAGGTGTGGCGCAGTTCTCGCGGATCTGGCGGAAGTACCCGAGGTCCTCGGGCGAGAGCGGGTCCTCGAGAAAGAACATGCGGAACGGCTCGGCCGCCTTGCAGAATTGCACTGCGAGGTTAGGTGTCAGGCGTTCATGCATGTCATGGAGCAGTTCGATTTCGTCGCCCAGCTCGCGCCGGCATACTTCAAGCAGCTTCAACGCGCGCCGGAATTGAGCCGCGGGATCGAAGAGCGGTTTGTCATGCAGGGCCTGCGGACGGCCGTTTTCCTTGTGCTGCGATCCGTAGCCCGCCATCCCAGGCAGGCCCACCTGCACGCGCACATGGCGCCAACCCCCTTCCATGTACTTCTTCGCGTTCTCAACGACCTCAGCGAATTCGGCGCCGCTGGCATGAGCGTAGGTATCGGCGGCTTCGCGGCACTTGCCGCCGGCGAGCTGATACACGGGTAGGTCGGCTTGGCGTCCCTTGATGTCCCACAGCGCCTGGTCGATGCCGCTGATCGCGTTGTTGAGCACCGGGCCGTTCTTCCAGTACGAACTGTCGTAGCACGATTGCCAGATATCTTCGATGCGATCGGTGGATTTGCCCAGCAGGAATGGCTTGAGATACTTCTCCACGGCGGGTTTCACCAGGTCGGCGCGCTGCGTAAAGGTGGCGCAGCCATAGCCGTAGAGGCCGTCCTGATCGGTGGTGATCTTCACCACGGTGAGGCGCACGCCCTGCGGCTCGCACTCGATCACGCTGATGTCTTTGATCTTTGGCGTGGGCATGGCGCGCGTGGCGCGGGCGGCTTGTTCCTCGCCGGCAACAAAACGGGAAGAGAGAGCGAAGCCGCCTGCTGCTGCAGCAGTCTTCAGAAACTTGCGACGGATGACGGGCATGGATTGTCCTCTTGAACGAATGGATGGAGATCAATTCGCTCACAAAGAGGCAATTCTATCCTTACGGGATGCGATCCCGCCCAAGCGGGCTTGGACGGGGCACCCCATCAGAGGACCCGATTCACGACACCCGACACCGCGCGGAGCAAGACCAGCTATAGTCACGAGAGTGAGGATTTCATAACCCCTTGAGACGTGGCATCCAGGTCCGAACGTTGCTGGTTCTGTGGCTCTTTCTGTTGAGCGCTGTGGGGTTCATGGATCGGACGAATATCTCGATCGCGGGCCCGGCGATCCGCAGCGAACTGGGGCTGGACGACGTCCACCTGGGTTGGGTGTTCAGCGCATTTCTTGTGGGCTATGCCGCATTCCAGGTGGTCGGCGGCTGGCTCGCTTACCGCTTCGGACCCCGGCTGGTGCTGGCGGCGGGCGTGCTGTGGTGGGGATTGTTCACGGCACTCACGACGATCGCAAATCCGCACGTCGCACATGCGCTCACGATCCTCATCCTGATCCGGTTTTCACTGGGTGCGGGGGAGGCCGTGACCTATCCCGCCTCGAACCAGTTCGTCGCGCAATGGATCCCTGTGCAGGAACGAGGGCGCGCAAACGGGTGGATCTTTGCCGGAGTTGGTGCAGGCGCGGGCCTGAGCATACCAGTGCTGACTTGGATCAACAGCCATTACGGGTGGCGGGATTCTTTCTGGTTCAGCGCAGCGGCGGGAGTGGTGGTTGGGCTCGCTTGGTACGCGATGGCGCGCGACGTGCCGGAAGAGCACCCGCGCGTTTCGAGGGAAGAGCTGGCGCATATTCAGGCCAACCGTTCCACTGAGGCGATGCGGCACTCGGATGTGCGGGACGCCGCGGATTCGCAAGGCTCATGGAGAGCCGCGATCCTGAATCGCAACGTGGTTGCGCTCACCTTGAGCTATTTCACATTTGGGTACGTTGCCTGGATATTCTTCAGTTGGTTTTTTATTTACATGGCCCAGGTGCGCGGGCTGAACCTCAAAGCCAGTGCGCTGGTTTCGATGCTTCCATTTATCGCCATGACTGTCTGCTGTCTGTCGGGCGGGTTGATCAGCGACCGCCTCACAAAAAAGATCGGCTTGCGATGGGGACGCGGCGGAATTGCCGCCGTCTCGTTTGCGCTTACGGCCGTGTTCCTGGTGATCGGCTCGCAGGTGCAAGGGCCGTATGCCGCGAGCATGATCCTGGCCGGCGGAGCGGGCGCGCTTTATCTTTCCCAGAGTTCCTTCTGGGCGGTGAGCGCCGACATAGCCGGGGCGCGCTCGGGAGTGGTTTCCGGGGTAATGAACATGGGCTGCCAGATCGGAGGCGCCGTGACGGCATCGCTCACTCCCTACATCGCGAGCCGGATGGGCTGGATCGCGGCCTTTATTTTAGCGGCAGCGCTGGCGGTTATCGGCGGCGCAATGTGGTTGCTGGTAGATCCGTGCCGCGCCGGGCGCGCCGCAACCGGGCTCACTGCCGGCTGATGCGAATGCAGCCTCCTCCACCTTTCGCATAGAATGAATGCCCTCCTGTTTCGATTCAGAACTGCGCTAGACCGGGCGGCTTGAACATGCCCAACTTAGCCGCGCTGATGGCGATCTAGGCCGCAAGAAATCAAGGTAACCGACAAGTTACGAGGCGATGACATCCCTCTGACAATGGGCGGATGACGCGACGGTAGATTCGCATCATAGCGCATCGGGACCAGCACGAGATGGCCCGAGGACGCAAGGAGCGAACACGTTGCAACCGCTGATCCAGTGCCGGTGGGCTCCCTATGTGCATACCTTACTGGTGTGGGCTCTCGCGTGTACGCGTCTTTTGTCCCAGGCTTCGACGGGCCTCGAAAACCAGGCCGGGCACGTGCCCATCATTTCCGGAGGCGCGGGCTACATTCACAATGTGACCGGCGGAGGTCCGACGCTGGAACCGCAGGTCGATCCGGCTCTGCTGGTTCCCTTTGGGCGTCACGTACTTCTCGAGTCGCGTACGGACTTTACGGGATTCTTTCAACGCGAGAACTTCACCTCAGGACCATTCAAGGGCAAAGTCTTCACGGACGTGGAGTACGCGCAACTGGACTGGCTGGCCGACACGCATGCGATCGTGGTGGGAGGAAAGTACCTGCTTCCCTTCGGGCTATATAACGAGCGGCTGGAACCTATCTGGATTCGCAACCTCCAGGACCCGCCGTTTACGGCCAGCGTGGGCACGCGCACTAGCGGATCGGGAATGGGACTGATGGTGCGTGGGGTCGCGGCTCAGACTGCAGAAATGAGCCTGCAGTACACCGCTTATTACTCCGCGCACAGCGACGTTGAGCAGTTGAGTTCGGCACGCGTGGCAGGCGGCGATGCCAGCGTATTTTTCCCCAGATCGCGTTTTGAAATCGGAGGATCGGCGCAGCGGTTTCTCCAGGACCGTCACACCAATAACAGCGCCGCTTATCTCTCCTGGCAGCCGTTAGACGGATCTCTCGATACAAAAGCCGAATTCGACTATAGCTACTTCGGCCACGGCTATTGGCTGGAGGCAGCGTATATGCTCGACCACGCATCTTCGCGCCCACTTATCCAGAGGGCGCAGTTCGTAGGCCGCATCCAGCAGGTGTTTCCGTCCCACGGCGGTGGGAACGGACTGCCGCACGTTGACAACACGAGATTCGATTTCGGCCTCAACTATTATCTCCGCGACAACCTTCGCCTGATTTCGAGTTATGGGCGGAATTTCAACGACCAACTGAACCTGAACGTATGGAACCTGGGAGTCACTTACCGGTTCACGATTCCTTTGTGGTACGGAGGAAAGAAATGAATCTTCCCACGTTATCCGGCTGTCTCATTGTCTTATCTCTCGGCCTTGTGGCCGCTCGGGCGCCCCAAAGCAGTGACCCGGCCCAGCCAACTCAGTCCCGCACAACGGTTACCGCTCACGCAACTACGGTTCAGGCCGAATCGGGGGATCGCGTGTTTGCTAACAACTGTTCACGGTGTCATGCAGCGCCTATGAGCCTTTCGCCGCGCATAACAGGGACCGTAATCATGCACATGAGGACGCGGGCGCGGCTTTCGCAACGCGATGAGCAGGTTCTTTTGAAGTTTCTTGCGCCATAGCTTCTCCTCACTTGGTTGCCTTGGTTTCACCTTAGCCGAGAAGGTATCTCTTGATGAACAAATACGCAAACCTGATATTTCTGTGCGGACTCTACTTTTCGTGCGTGGGAAACGCAACCGCCGCCCAACCGGACCGCACCATTGAGATTCATGCGCACCGCTTCTCATTCAGTCCATCCGAGATCACCGTGAAGAAAGGGGAGACGGTGCGCCTAAAGCTCTTCTCTGACGACGTGCCTCACAGTCTCTTGATCAAGGATCTCGGCGTCAATCAGACCATTTCAAAGGGCAAACCGTCCGAGGTAATTCTTACGCCGCAGCAGGTGGGCGACTTTCACGGCCAATGCGGACGGTTCTGCGGTTCAGGGCACGGCAACATGCAGATGGACGTGCACGTAACGGGAAATTGACCGATGACACGCGGCATTCTATTGATCCCCGTCGCCTGCGCTGCTTGCATACTGCTCGCGTCGTGCCGCGTGACAAGGCCAGGACGCGCTGAGTCAGATCTTGCGCAATGGACGAAGCAGTACGTCACGGTGAAGGGCAAAGACGATCGCAACCCGCTCCCCAATTCGGCGCAAACGGTGAAGGACGGCAAAGAAGCATTCGGGCACTACTGCATTGTGTGCCACGGTCTCGACGGACAAAACACCGGCGTTCCCTTTGCTGCGAGTCTTTCGCCTCCCGTTCCGTCACTAGCTTCGAAGCAGGTGCAGAGTTACACCGATGGCCAGTTGAAATGGATCATTGAAAACGGAATTGCGCCTTCGGGAATGCCGGCATCGCACGGGATTCTAAACGACGACGAGATGTGGTCGATCGTTCTTTATTTACGCCATCTTCCGCCGGCCGGCAGTCTAGGAGAACCCCGAGTTTATTCAGGCGAGGAAAACAATGATGATCAGAAATGAAGGGGCGCGCGACGCTGAGATTAGCAATGAGCCCCGCGCTCTTTGGCCTATGGAGTCTTTGGTTATCGATACCGTTAAAATCGATACCGTTAAATTGGCGGCGAATCATGTCGCAGCCGGACTTCCTTTGAGGGAATACCTGAATTCGCGCCGCAAACTCAGGTATGAAGCCATGTATTTTCCGCTTGGGTATCCGGTAAGAGTGCTCTCCAACTCACCCCGCATCCTGGAAGCCGCTGAGCAGAGTTGGGGTGATTTCGTTCCCATGTTTCACGGTCAGCCTTTTGAACTTCTCTTCAATGTAGACGAGGGCGGAGCGCGCGAGGCACTGGCTCCGGCGCCGACGCATGCTGTACAGGGGCCGCTCCTGGTCCAGGTCGCGGATATTGACAACTTTTTCATCGCGGATATGAAGCAGGGACGCGCAATCGGCCGGGTGACGCCCACGACCACCGGGTGTTCGAGGTATCTGCGCTATCACTTCCTCGAAGGCGCAGTGCTGAGCTTGATTGCAACCATGCGCGCGGTGCCGGTTCATGCCGCATGTGTACGCGTGAACGGCAAGGGCGTGCTTCTTTGCGGCGATTCGGGAGAGGGCAAATCCACTCTCGCCTACGCCGGGGCCCGCGCGGGATGGACCTATGTGACTGACGATTCCACGTATATTCCCATGGATCGCGAGGACCGGCTGGCGATCGGGAACTGCAACCAGATTCGCTTCCGGCCCTCCGGTGCGACATTCTTCCCTGAACTGGCGGGACGCCCGATAACCCCGCGCGCCACCGGCAAGCCGTCCATCGAGGTACGAACTTCTGCATGGCCGGAAATGGCGACCGCGAACGCCACCACAATCGATCATGTTGTCTTTCTGAATCGGAGACACGCTGACATGCATGAGTTGGTTCCCGTACGCAATTCGGCGGTGTGGCCGTGGTTCACGCAGCACCTGCTGTCGCCTCCCGAAACGCGGCCTGCGCAGGAGGCGACGCTCTCCCGGCTCCTGACCGCAGGTGTGTTCGAGATTCGTTACAGTGACTTGGGATGGGCCATTGATCGCATCAACCAACTCGCAGAGAAGGGAAATTGAGCCGGCATGCGCCCCTTTCCGATCGGAAATGGTACTGTGTCGCCACGCATCCCCCGCGAGGTCGCGGCGTTGCTGGATGCGCTGCAGTTGGAGGGCTCGAACACTGAGGCCCTGCTAGCACTCGATGATGCGGGTTGGGGGCGGCTGCTGGAATTCTGCGACCTGGCCCATGTTGCGCTGCCGTTATCCCAGGTCGACAACAGCGGCTTCCCGGAGTGGGTGGTGCGTCGGCTGGAGCGAAATGTTTCCGATAACGCGCGGCGATTCGAGCGGGTGCGAGCGGCGTACGTTGAAGCGGCTGCCTCGATGGCGCACGCGGGTGTACCTAACCTCGTTCTGAAGGGATTCACCCAGGCCCCGGATTATGTCAGCGATCCCCGCCTTCGGATGCAATCGGACATCGACATCTATTGCCCGGAACGCCACGTGGTGGCCGCACAATCGGCGCTTGCGAAACTTGGCTACCGCCCGGTCGAAGGGTCGGACTTTCACGCCGATCATCTGCCTACATTGAGCCGGCCCGGCACGTGGAAATGGCGGGGAAACGCCTACGATCCTGAAATGCCTCCAAGCATCGAGGTGCATTTCTGCCTGTGGAATCAGCGTGTCTCGCTGCTCGATGTTCCCGAGATGCAGCATTTCTGGGAACGGCGTGTGATGCGGCGCCTGGGCAACATGGAGTTTGGCGCGCTGCATCCTGTGGATCATCTGGGCTATCTTGCGCTCCACATTCTGCGCGGCGTGATGTCAGGGGACTGGGTGATCCATCATGTGCATGAACTGGCCACGTTCCTCCACAACCGCACCCGCGATGTAGAGTTCTGGAGCCAGTGGCACGAAATGCACAGCGCTAATTTGCGGGGAATGGAAGCGGTGGCATTCAGCCTGGCTCGCAACTGGTTCTCGTGCGCGTTGCCCGAGGTGGTGCGCGTGGAAGTGGAGCGCCTGCCACCCGGACAGAAGCGATGGCTCCGCCGGTTTGGAGGAGCTCCCCTGGAAGTGATGTTTCGTCACAACAAAGACGGCCGGCTTCTGCAGCTTTTGCTGACGCGGTCGAGAACAACTCGGCAATCCGTGCTGCGCAAAGTGATCCTTCCGGCGCGGGTGCCCGGCTTGAACGCGCCGGCGGTGCGCATACGATATCGCCGCGCCACGCCGGCAACGAACAAGCACCGCTTTCTCCTTTACGCGCAATTTATCGCCAGGACGGCGTATGCCAATGCAACGGCCAACATCTCGTTTCTTATGCACGGGGTGAGCTTGTGGGTTTCGACGCGCGCGCTGAGTACACAATTCTGGCTATTTCTGGCCGCATGTTTTTTTTTGACTTCGGGGCCTCCATTTATTTCTTCTTCTTCAATCTCTTCCTGAGCGGTCATGGGTACACCGAATCCCAGCTTGGGGTATCAACATCCACCATGGCGGCCGGCAACCTTGCCGGCGCGCTACCCGCAGGGCGGCTCGTGCAACGCTGGGGCCTGCGAAACGCATTGATCACGTGCACCATCGCCGGGCCTGCGGTGCTGTGCGCGCGCGCTCTCTCGCCGGCATTTCCGTTTCAGGTCGGCCTGGCTTTTTTGACGGGTCTGGCCCTGTGCCTCTGGGCGGTATGCATCGCACCCACGATCGCGGCGATCACCCCCGAGAGCGAGCGGCCGCTGGCCTTCAGCCTTGTCTTTTCGCTCGGCATCGGCATGGGAGCGGCCGGCGCATTGGCAGGAAGCAGAATGCCGGCATGGTTTGCGCACGCGGCTGAATTGTCTGGTGGCCTCGCGCCCGATCAACTGACGCTGATCGCCGCCTGCGTGATTGCGGCACTCGCCGTGATTCCCGCGATGGGGCTTCGCACACAAAGAACGGTTGTGGCTCCGCGGGCGGGAGCGCTTTTCTCGCCCGCCGTGCGCCGCGTGTTACCGGCTGTAGCCATCTGGGGCCTGGTCGCCGGATCCTTTTCCCCGTTCGCGAACGTATTCCTGGCGGTGCACCTGCGATTGCCGTTGCGGAGCGTCGGTACGGTGTTCTCCATTTCGCAGCTATGCCAGGTGGCCGCAGTTCTCTGTGCGCCGCTGGTATTGCGGAGGGCCGGGGTTTCAAACGGTGTCTTCACGATGCAGATCGCGGTCGCGTCCTGTTTCATGTTGCTCGCGCTCACCTCGCATCCAGTGACCGCCAGCATCACGTATGTGGCTCTCACTGCGGCGCAGTATATGGGTGAACCGGGAATCTACAGTCTGATGATGAATATCGTGCCCGAGGAGGCCAGGGGACAGGCATCCGCGTCCATGGCCCTGGTGCTGGGTGCTGCCCAGTTGATCGCGGGGGCCTGCGCGGGTTGGACGTTCACGAACTTTGGTTATCCGGTGGCGTTCGGGATCATTGCCCTCATTGCCCTCTGCGCGGGATTTCTCTTCAAGACCGCTGCCCATGCAAGATCGCACGCACTGGTACCGATCGGGAGTCAGAGCCCCGCAGATTGATATCCGGACGGCGCCTTTAGATTCTCCGCCTGTTTCCCTGTTTGTGGTTCGCAATCGCAGATCTCAAGATCGAGACCGGGGGCACCTCATTGCCGACATCGAATCAATAAGGTTGAACCGGCTCCGGCCTGTAGTCCTCACCAAACTTGTTTTTGTGTGGGGCAAGGCCGTCGCTGATATGCACGTGAATGGTGCCCAGGTCTTTTTGCGCAGGTCCGATGTGGACGCGGCGCGACAGGTCTTCAAGTTCTTTTGGATCGGCGCCTTCGGCCCAGAGATGCATCTCGTAATCGCCCGCAGGAACATTGTGCACTTCAATGGGACCGCTCTTGCTTGCGACTCCAAAGTACGGCGTACGCAGGGTAACGATCACCGCCGCCATCTGAGAATGAATGTTGCAGAAAATATAAGAGATGCCTTCATGATCGAAATGCACGATTCGTGTGCTCCCTGCCTCATAGAGACCAAGATCGAAGCGTTTGCCATTGAATTGCGAAAAGACGTTATGGAAGAAGGGATCGAGGTTGGGGAATTCGACCGTGCTCCCCAGCGGCACAACCAGCAGATGCGGATTGAAGCTCTTGTTCTTTTGTTCCATGCGGAAGTGGCCGGGGGTGACCGGCGGCTCGCTCGACGCCCTGCCCACGCCCGGCTCCGGGGTAAGCCATAGAACCACGGTGCCGTGATCCAGCGGCTTTTGAGACTTGCCTTCCAACAATTCGATACGGGCCTGTACCTCGAGTTCCTGTGCATACGCCGAGGCGAGCGGTGCGATGGCCAGCAGGCCCAGGGCGATAAACTTTC
>Ga0070717_10001105_pt1 | contig 18179 bp, 17 predicted proteins | sample LARL113metaG_FD_71366 | JGI IMG/M metagenome (GOLD analysis project Ga0070717, IMG submission 71366) | Corn, switchgrass and miscanthus rhizosphere microbial communities from Kellogg Biological Station, Michigan, USA - LAR L11-3 metaG | ecosystem: Host-associated > Plants > Roots > Rhizosphere ... | reverse complement strand
AAGCGCATCACTGCGGTCATCCCGTGGTTCCCGTACGCCCGCCAGGACCGCAAGGCGAAGCCGCGCGAGCCGATCTCGGCGCGCCTCGTCGCCGACATGCTCCAGCTCGCCGGCGTTGACCGTGTGCTCACCATGGATCTGCACGCAGGCCAGATCCAGGGCTTCTTCACGATCCCGGTCGACCACATGACCGCGCTACAGCTCTTCGCGACGCACTTCCGCGACCTCGGGCTCACGGGCGACGGCGTGGTTGCGGTGGCCCCGGACGCCGGCCGCGCGAAGCACGCCGTCCGCTTCGCGGAGATGATCGAGGCGAGCTTCGCGATCATGCACAAGATGCGGCCCGAGCACGAGCGGGCCGAGATCACCGAGGTGACCGGCAAGGTGCGCGGGAAGGTCGCGATCGTCGGCGACGACGTGACGATCACGGGCGGCACCCTGATCGCGGGCGCCGAGGCGCTGAAAGAGCACGGCGCCACCGAGGTCAACGTCTTCGTCACGCACGCACTCCTCTCGGACGACGCGCTCGAGCAGATCGGCGACTCCGAGATCGACCGCATCGTCGTCACGGACTCCGTCCCGATCGACCGGCGGAGGATGCCCGACAACATGACCGTCCTCAGCGTCTCCGGCCTCCTCGCCGAGGCGATCATGAACGTCTTCGCCGACGACTCCGTCTCGGCGATCTTCGGCGGCGAGAACCAGCTCTTCTAGCGCGGACAACCCGGCCAGCAATCGTTGATCCGCTTTGGCTCAACGGCCGCCATGCGGCCGTCGGCACCGTAGAGACATGTCTGCCCTCGCACAGCCTCCGGTACGTGTGCTCGTCGTCGACGACAGCGAGGTGTTCCGCAACGTCCTCTGGGCCGTGGTGGCGGCGACGCAGGGGTTCGAGGTCGTCGGCACAGCGTCCTCGGGCCGCGAGGCGCTCTTCCTCGTCGAGTCGCTCGGCCCCGATCTCGTGCTGCTCGACGTGCAGATGCCCGACATCGACGGAATCGAGACCGCTCGCCGGATCCGCCGCCGCTATCCCGACGTGGTTGTCCTTCTGCTGACGGCCACCAGGCAGGCATTCCTGAGCGATCCATCACTCACGGTCGAGGACAAGCGAGAACTTTCCTCCGAGTGGCTTCTCGACTTCTGGCGGCGCCACGGCCAGAGCCGCCGGCGCTAGGTCGCGCGAGCCTCGGCCAGCCGCCGCCAGACGAGCCGGTCCGCGGCCTCGGCCGGCGTGATGCCTTCCGCCTCGGCCTCCGCAAAGAGCGCGCGGAGCGTGTCGCCGATCCCGGCGAGCCGCTCCTCGAGATGGGTCTCGTCCCAGCCCTCGTCCTCGAGCCCGATCAGCTGGACGATGCCGCCTGCGTTCACCACGTAGTCGGGCGCGTAGAGGATGCCGCGGTCGCGTAGCCGCTCCGAGTCCTCCGGCTCGGCGAGCTGGTTGTTCGCGCAGCCGGCGATCGCTTGGCAGGCGAGGCGCGGGATCGACCCGGCGTCGAGCGTACCGCCGACCGCGCAGGGCGAGTAGACGTCCACCTCGGTCTCGAGCGCTCGCTCGGGCGGCACGGTCTCGCAGCCCGTCGCGGCGGCGCGGTCCTCGTCGACGTCGCTGACGAGGACACGCGCGCCGGCATCCGCGAGCTCCCGGGCCAGCACTGCGCCGACCGAGCCTGCGCCCTGAACGAGGACGCTGCGGCCCGAGAGCTCCGGAGAGCCGAAGACCTGCTCCAACGTCGCGCGGATTGCGTGCAGCGCGCCACGCGCGGTGCCGCGGCCGCTGTTGCCGCCGCCGCGCGTCGTCCCGTAGACCCAGGGGCAGGTCTCCGCGACGACGTCGAGATCCTCCGGCGAGATGTTCATGTCGCCGGCCGTCCGATAGCTCCCGCCGAGCGAGGCCACGAGCTCGCCGTAGCGCCGGAGCAGCCGGCGCCGTGGCTCGCCCGAGGGCAGCTCCGGAACCGCGAGGACGGCCTTGCCCCCACCGCGCGGCATCCCGGCCGCGGCCATCTTCCGGGTCATCGCTCCGGAGAGACGCATCGCGTCGGCCAGGCCGTCCGGGGGAGCAGGGTAGACCCGCATCCGCGTGCCGCCGCCGGCCGGTCCGCGCGCCGTCGAGTGGAGGCAGACGAACATCCAGGCACCGCTCTCCGGGTCGTGGCGCACCACCGCGTGCTCGCCGTCCCAACCCGCGAGGAGGCTTTCGAAGCTCACTACGGCACGGTATCGGAGCGCTGCTCGGCTACACTCCGGCGCCGGAATGGCCGGAGAACGCACCAAGCTCGTCGTCGCCAACCGCGAGAGGCTCGGCTCGGCCGAGTCGCGCCGCCTGCGTAGGCAAGGAATCGTGCCGGGTGTCCTCTACGGCACCGGCGAGCCGGTCGCGATCTGCATCGAGGAGCGCGAGCTGCGCCGGGCGCTGACGGGCACCGGCGGTCTGCACGCGATCCTCGACGTCGAGATCGACGGCAAGGGCAGCTCGCACGCGTCGATCCTCAAGGAGTACCAGGTCGATCCCGTGCGCGGCGGCGTCACGCACGTCGACCTGCAGGAGGTCCGGCTCGACCAGGCGATCACCGCCTCGGTCCAGGTGCAGCTCCACGGCGGCGAGGACGCGCCGGGAGTGCGCGAGGGCGGAGTGCTCTCGCAGCCGCTGCGCGAGGTCAACGTCGAGGCGCTCCCGCTCGAGGTTCCGGAGCACATCGAGCTCGACGTCTCCGGAATGGAGATCGGCGGCACGATCCGCATCAGCGAGCTCACGGCTCCCGACGGCGTGACGATCCTCGGCGACCCCGAGATGGTCGTGGCCACGATCACGGCGCCGACGAAGGAAGTCGTGCCCGAGCCCACAGAGGAAGAGCTCGCCGCGCTGGAGGCGGAGGGCGAAGAGGGTGCCGAGGGCGAGGAGGCCGAGGGCGAGGCTGCCGAGGGTGCGGCCGGAGCTCCGGCAGAGTCGGACGCAGACGCGGCCGGCGACCAGGACACGACCGAGGGCTAGGACACCGGCATGCGGTTGTGGCCGCGCCGGCACGGTTCCTCCCTTGACCTGCTCGTCGTGGGCCTGGGCAATCCCGGCCGCGAATACGAGGGCAACCGGCACAACGTCGGCGCGATGGTCGTGGACGAACTCGCACGCAGGCACGGCGGCTCGTGGCGGTCGAAGTTCTCCGGGCGGATCGCCGAGATCCGGCTCGACGGGCACAAGCTGGCGCTCCTCAAGCCGGAGACGTACATGAACGAGTCCGGGCGCTCCGTCGGAGCCGCGGCCGCGTTCTTCAAGGTCGCGCCCGAATCCGTACTCGTCGTCCACGACGAGAGCGACCTCGAGGCCGGCCGGCTGCAGCTACGACTCGGCGGCGGTCTCGCGGGGCACAACGGTCTGCGCTCGATCGCGCAGCATTTGAAGACGCAGGAGTTCCTGCGGCTGCGCGTCGGCGTCGGTCGCCCGGAACGGGGGGATCCGCGCCCGCTGGCCGACTGGGTGCTCGCGGACTTCGCGCCGCACGAGGATCCCGATGCGCTCGTCGCGCGTGCGGCCGACGCGGTGGAGACGCTCGACGCCGAGGGCGTCGAGCGCGCCCAGGTGCAGGTCAACCGGCGCTAGCGCGCTCGCGCAGTGCCGCGTGCGCTCCTGGCTGGAGGTCGAGCCCGGCCGCGACCCGCTCCAGCAGCTCGAACAGCTGTTGAACCTCCGCATCGCTGAGAGGCTCGGCCACCTCGCGATCGAACTGCATTGCCTTCCGTTCCGCTTGCCTCAGGAGCTTTCCCCCCTTGGCGGTCAGGTGGAGGTTGCGGATCCGCCGGTCGCGTGCATGCGGCTTGCGCTCCAGCAGCTCTCGCTTTTCGAGGTCGTCCACGATTGCGACCATCCAGCTGGGGGAGATGTGCAGCCGCTCGGCGAGCGCGTTCTGCGCTTCGCCCTCGTTCGCGGCTACCGCGCGGAGCAGCGCGAACTCGCCGGGCTCGAGCTCGAGAGGCTTCAGCGTCAGGTGAAAACGCCGCGAGACGGCGTAGCCGAGGCTCGAGAGCATGAAGGCGACGCTGGGGAACGGCGGCGTCGCCGCCTCGACGGGTTGCGGGTTGCGCGCGGCCACGCACATATGCTACAGCTACCGAACAGTTCAGTTACCGAACGATTCATCGAGAAGCGATCGAAGGGAAAATCTTGCTTGCCGGTCTCGCGCACATCGTCGCTCGCCACCGCTGGAAGGTCATCGTCGCCTGGATCGTCCTCACGCTCTTCGGCGCCTTCGCCGCCGGGCAGGTCTCGAAGCGCTGGTACCAGAGCTTCTCGATCCCGGGCAAGTCGGCTTACGAGGCGAACCAGCGGACGCTGAAGGCGTTCGGCACGGGTGTCCGGCCGCCCAACGTCGTCGTCTTCCACACCGACGGGGACGCGACGAAGAGCGCCGCGATCGCTGCGGCGATGCGCCGCGCGGCCGCGTCGATGCCCGGCGCGAGAACGAGCTCGTACTTCTCGACGCACAACCTCATGTACGTCTCGCGCGACCGGCATACGACCTTCGAGGAGGTCTATCCGCCCGGGACTGCCAATTTCTCGACGACGAGCGGCGCGTCGGCGATGCGGGCGGCGACTGCGCGTGGCCTGCCGAGCGGGATCGACGTGCAGGTCACCGGCCACGATCCGCTCGAGGAGGCGAGCTCGCACGGCGGCGGGGGCGGCAACGTTCTCGTCGAGGCGCTCATCGGAGGCCTCGGCGCGATCATCATCCTGCTGTTCGTCTTCGGGACGCTGCCCGCGATCCTGATGCCGGTCGCCGTCGCCGCCGCGGCAATCCTCAACACCTTCACGCTCGTCTGGGCCCTGACCTACATCACGAACGTCTCCATCATCGTGCAGTTCCTGATCGCGCTCGTCGGCCTGGGCGTCGCGATCGACTACTCGCTGCTGATGATCTTCCGCTTCCGAGACGAGCTGCGGGAGGGGGAGGACGTCGAGACGGCGCTTGTCGAGACGATGACCCATGCCGGGCGCTCCGTGATCGTGTCCGGGTCGACGGTCGCGGTCGGGCTGCTCTCGATGGTCATCCTGCCGCTGCCGTTCATCCGCTCGATCGGGATCGGCGGGATGCTGATCCCCGCCGTCTCGGTCGTCGCGGCGATCACGCTCATGCCCGCCCTCCTGTCCGTGCTCGGCGAGCGGATCAACAGCGTGCGCCTGCTGCCGAAGCGGATGGTCGACCGCGGCCATCCCGAGGACGGCGGCTGGGGCCGCTGGGCGCGGTTCGTCCTGCGGCGACCGTGGGCGGTTGCGGGGGTCGGGCTGGCGATCGTCGCCGTGCTCGTCACGCTCGGTCTCAGGCTCAATCCGAACGAGTCGCAGCTCAAGAACTTCCCCGGCACGGGCACGGCGATCGAGGGCCGCGCGATGCTCGCCGACGCGGGCATCTCGCCGGGCGTCATGAAGCCGTTCGTGACGCTCGTCGAGCACGGCGGCGACGCGCAGGCGATCGCGGCGAAGCAGCGCACCGTCTCGGGCATCGTCGGCGCGACCGTCCCACCGGGACCCGGCTGGCACCGCGGACCGGACACGCTCGTCGAGGCGTTCCCCGCGATCGACGGCGCAGCGCCGGGAATCCAGGGGATCATCAACCGCGTGAACGACGCGCTGCAAGCGACGGACGGAACGCTCGGCGGAGTGCCCGCGGTCGACCGCGACTTCGTGCACGCCATCTACGGGAACTTCCCCTACGTGCTCGCCTTCGTGCTCGTGCTGACGCTCGTGCTCCTGACGCGGGCGTTCCGCTCGATCGTGCTGCCGATCAAGGCGGTGCTCCTCAACCTCGCCTCGCTCGCCTGCACCTACGGGATCATCGTCTTCATCTTCCAGGAGGGCCACGGCTCGTCGCTCTGGAACATCTCGGCGACGGGGGCGATCACCGCCTGGATCCCGCTGATGATCTTCGCCTTCCTCTTCGGGCTTTCGATGGACTACGAGGTGTTCATGCTCAGCCGGATGCGCGAGGCCTACGACGAGACGCGCTCGACGGATCGCGCGATCGAGCTCGGCCTCGCGCGCACGGGCAAGCTCGTGACGAGCGCAGCCCTGATCCTCATGTTCGCGTTCCTCGTCCTCTCGTCGAGCCCGGGCTTCGAGATCAAGGTGTTCGCGATCGGGCTCGCGGCCGGGATCATCTTCGACGCCACCGTGATCCGGGCGCTCCTCGTGCCGGCGCTGATGAAGCTGCTCGGGGACGCCAACTGGTGGTTGCCGGAGTGGACCCGGCGAGCGCTGTTCATCCGGCCCGAGCCCCGGCCGGAGGCTGAGGGGGAGGCGGCGAAGCCCGTCTACAACTAGGCGGTCGCGAAGCGCTTCGCGGCGCGGGCGCGCGCCCGCGCCGCCTCGACCTCGCGGTCGCGCGGAGGCGCTTTCGTCACGAGTGAGTCGATGAGCCGTTGCGTCGCCGCGGCGATCTCGTCGATCGCCTGGGCGAAGGCGTCCTCGTTCGCCTGGGAGGGCTTCGTGAAGCCGCTGATCTTGCGCACGTATTGCTCTGCGGCGAGCCGGACCTCGTCCGTGGTCGCGGCAGGCTCGAAGTTGTAGAGCGTGTGGATGTTCCGGCACATGCCCACATCAATACCATGACCCGCGCGGAACGCCGAGTTCCGTCTTTCGTCATGGACCGTCCGGTACTTCACGCCTTCGTCCGCGAGCTCGTCGAGTACGAGCGCCTCGGCGAGCTCGCAGACGCCCTGCCGACGCGGGCCCGCGTCTCGGAGCCGGCGCTGCCGCTCCTGCTCGCCTCGCTCCACGAGCGTCTCGAGCGCGCCGTCGTCGTACTGCTGCCGGAGGACGCGGACGCGCGCGACGCCGCCGAGGGCGCGGCCTGGTTCCTCGGGGATGACGTGGTCGGGCTGCTACCGAGCCGCGGCGTCACGTGGGAGTCGGGGCTGGCGCCGCCGCCGCACCTCGTGGGCGAGCGGGCGCGGGCGCTGCACGTGCTCGCGCGCGGCGGGCTCGTCTGCGCCTCGGCGCGCGCGCTCGCGGAAGGGCTGCCGCCGGCGGAGGAGCGGCCCGCGCCGATCGAGCTGCGCGCGGGGCTCGAGCCCGGCGTCGAGGGGCTGGGTGAGGAGCTCGCGTTCGCCGGCTACGAGCGGGTGGAACGCGTCGACGACCGCGGCCAGTTCGCGGTCCGCGGGGGGATCGTCGACGTCTTCCCGACCACGGGCCGGGAGCCGCTCCGGGTCGACTTCTTCGGCGACGAGATCGAGTCGGTGCGTGCCTTCTCGCCATTCACCCAGCGCGCGCTTCACCCGGTGGCCGAGGCAACGCTCTATCCCGCGGTCGAGCGCCGCGTCGACCTCGTCGAGGTTGAGCTCACGGACGACGAGACCGAGGAGCCGGCGATCGAGGTGCCCGACGACCTCGTGTCTCCCCTCGAGGCTGCGCCTGACTTCGTCTTCCAGCCCGACGACGTGCGCCGTGTCTGGGAGGAGGACGGCCTCGCGGACCCGCCGTCGCTCGCCGGCGCGACGGAGCTCGACCCGTTCCCGCAGGCTCAGCCCTTCGCCTTCGAGGCACAGCGGCCCGCCATCGCGGCACGCGGTCTGGCCGAGGCCGAGAGCGAGCTCGCGTCACTCATCCGCTCGGGCCAGCGCGTCGTGGTCGCCTTCCCGCACCGCGGCGAGGCGCTGCGCACCCAGAACCTCCTGCGCCGCGTCGAGGCGAGGGTGCTCGAGCCGGGCGACGAGCTGCCGGAGGAGGCCGAGCTCCTCTTCGCCGTCGCTCCCGCCCGCCGGGGCTTCGTCTGGCGCGACCTCGGCCTCGTCCTCCTGCCCGACCACCAGGTCTTCCGCCGCCGCGCCCCGCGCGAGCGCCGCCTCGGCGGTCGCGCGCTGCAGTCCTTCGCCGACCTCCGCACGGGTGACTACGTCGTCCACGAGGACCACGGCGTCGGCAAGCTGCTCGGCTTCGAGACGAAGACGGTCGCCGGCGTCACGCGCGACTACCTCCAGCTCGCCTTCCGCGGCGAGGATCGCCTGTACGTCCCGCACGAGCAGCTCGGCAAGGTCTCGCGCTACGTCGGCGCCGATGGCTCGTCCCCCGCGCTCTCGAAGCTGGGCGGCAAGGCGTGGCAGACGCTCAAGTCGCGGGCGCGGGAATCGGTGCGCGAGCTCGCCGGCGACCTGATCGAGATCTACGCACAGCGCCAGACACGAGAAGGCGTCGCATTCGACCTCTCGAGCGAGTGGCTCCCGCAGCTCGAGGCCAGCTTCCCGTACCGCGAGACGCCGGACCAGGAGCTGGCGATCGAGGCGGTGAAGGAGGATCTCGAGACGCCGCGGCCGATGGACCGGCTCGTGTGCGGCGATGTCGGCTTCGGCAAGACCGAGGTCGCGGTTCGGGCCGCCTTCGCCGTCGCGGTGAACGGCAAGCAGGTGCTCCTGCTCGCGCCGACGACGATCCTCACGGAACAGCACTACAACACGTTCCGCGAGCGCTTCCGTGACTTCCCGGTGCGGGTCGACATGGTCTCGCGCTTCGTGCCTCCGAAGGAGACGAAGCGGATCCTCGCGGACTTCACGGCGGGCAAGGTCGACGTCCTCATCGGGACGCATCGCGTGCTCAGCCGCGACGTGATCCCGAAGGAGCTCGGGCTCGTGATCCTCGACGAGGAGCAGCGCTTCGGAGTCGCCCAGAAGGAGCTGCTCAAGTCGCTCCGGCTCGAGGTCGACGTGCTGACGCTGAGCGCGACGCCGATCCCGCGGACGCTGCACCTCTCGCTCGCGGGGATGCGCGACATCTCGATCATCGAGACGCCGCCCGAGGGACGACGGCCGATCCGGACCACCGTCGGCGAGTACGACGAGGAGCTGGTGAAGCTGGCGCTCGAGCGGGAGGCGGACCGCGAGGGCCAGGCCTTCTTCCTCCACAACCGTGTCGAGACGATCGAGGAGCGGGCCGCGCAGCTGCAGCAGCTGTGCCCGAACCTCCGCTTCCTCGTCGCGCACGGCCAGATGCGCGAGAAGGAGCTCGAGGAGCGGATGCACGCGTTCCTGCGCGGCGACGCGGACGTGCTCGTCTCGACGACGATCATCGAGTCGGGGATCGACATCCCGCAGGCGAACACGCTCATCGTCGAACGCGCCGACACGCTCGGCCTCGCCCAGCTCTACCAGATCCGCGGCCGCGTCGGCCGGTCCGACGCCACGTCCTTCGCGTACCTGTTCTACCCCGACGCCCGGGAGCTGACCCCGGAGGCGCGGGCGCGGCTGGCGACGCTCGCCGACCACACCGAGCTCGGCGCCGGGTTCGCGATCGCGATGCGCGACCTCGAGATCCGCGGAGCCGGGGAGCTGCTCGGCGCGGAGCAGTCCGGCCACGTCGCCGCCGTCGGCTTCGAGCTCTACGTCGAGCTCCTGAACGAGGCGGTCGCCGAGCTGCAGGGCCAGAAGCGGATCGCCGCCCGGCCGGTCCGGGTGGACGCGCGAGTCGACGCGTACGTGCCGGGCGCGTACGTCGATTCCGAGGCCCTCCGCATCGACGTCCACCGGCGACTCGCGCTGGCGGAAACCGAGGACGAGCTGCGCGAGCTGCAGGCGGCGCTCGAGGATCGCTACGGGCCGTTGCCCGAGCCCGTCGAAAACCTGTTCCGGATCCAGGAGGCGAAGATCAAGGTCGCACTCCTCGGCGCGGACTACCTCGTCTTCCAGGGCGGCAAGGCGACGGTCGGGCGGCTCGTGCTCGGGTCGGGCGAGCTACGCGAGCTGCGGGACCGCGCCAAGACCGCGGTCTACGTCTCGTCTAAGCAGGAAGTAAGCATGCGCGGGCAGGAGGAATTGACCCAAGCGGTGCAGCTGGTCGATGCTATCTTGGACGCGCGCCGGGCGGCCTGAGACCGCCTGAACGTCTCTCCCGGCGCTCCCGCGACCTCGACCTCACTGGATGGAAATGAAGACTCGTCTGCTGGTTCTGCTCGTGCCTCTCGCGCTCGTCGCCCTGCTCGCCGCCGGTTGCGGCGGAGGAAGCGGCGGCGGATCCGTCTCCAACGACTCGGTCGCCTCGGTCGGAGGCACCCAGATCTCGAAGTCCACGTTCAACGCGCTCCTGGCGGTGGCCTTCGCGAAGTACAAGTCGCAGGGGCAGGCGGAGCCGAAGGTCGGTACGCCGGCGTACAACCAGCTCCGCGACCAGGCCGTCAGCTTCCTCGTCCAGGAGCAGGAGTTGCAGCAGGAGGGCAAGAAGCTCGGCGTCACCGTCTCGCAGAAGGACGTCGACGCCCGCCTCGCGCAGATCAAGAAGTCGTACGGCGCGAAGAAGTTCGCCGCCGCGCTGAAGGGCGCCCACATCACCCTCCCCGAGTACGAGCAGTACAGCCTCGAGCCCACGCTCCTCGGCGAGAAGCTCCAGAGCAAGGTCACCTCGGACGTCAAGGTCTCGAAGGCCGACGCCAAGAAGTACTACGACCAGAACAAGCAGGCGTTCACCACGCCCGAGACGCGCGAGGTGCGGCATATCCTCGTCAGCAGCAAGAGCCTCGCGGACCAGATCGAGACCAAGCTGAAGAACGGCCAGGACTTCGCGAAGCTCGCGAAGCAGTACTCGAAGGACACGACCTCCGCGAAGGTCGGCGGGAAGCTCTGCGTCGCGCACGGCGGCTCGAGTGGCACCTGCACGCAGACGGTGCCTCCGTTCGACAAGGCGTCCTTCTCCCTGAAGACCCACGAGATCTCGCAGCCCGTGAAGAGCGTCTACGGCTACCACATCATCCAGGCGCTCACGCCGATCAAGCCGGCGCACACGCAGACCTTCTCCGAGGTCTCCTCGCAGATCCAGCTCAACCTGGCGCAGCAGAAGAAGCAGGTCGCCTGGACGAACTGGCTCGCGAAGGTGAAGAAGGACTACGCGAAGAAGGTCTCGTACCAGTCGGGCTACGCGCCGGCGACGACGTCCACGCCGACGGTCTCCACGCCTGCCACGACGACCGGCTGAGATGGAGGGCCTTGAACAGGCCCTCCTCGAGCTGCAACAGCTGACGGAGCAACTGCGCCGCGAGTGCCCCTGGGACCGCGAGCAGACGACGGCGACGATCGTCCCGCACACGGTCGAGGAGGCCTACGAGGTCGCCGACGCCGCACTCGCCGCTGACGACGAGAAGCTCCTCGACGAGCTCGGCGACCTCCTCTTCCAGGTCTACTTCCTCGCGTTGCTGCTCGAGGAGCGGGGAGCAGGCGACCTCGCTCAGGTCGCCCGCGGCGTGCACGAGAAGCTCGTGCGCCGTCACCCGCACGTCTTCGGCGACGTCGAGGCGCGGACGGCCGACCGGGTGCGCTCGAACTGGGAGCGGATCAAGCGCGAGCAGGAAGGCCGCGAGGGGATCTTCCACGACGTCGCGGAGGGGCTTCCGGGCCTGCTCTACGCCCGCAAGATCCAGCAGCGCGCGAAGGCGGTCGGCTTCGAGTATCCCGACCTCGCCGGCGCGATGGCCGATCTCGCAGACGAGCTGCGCGAGCTCCAGGAGGAGCCGTCGGGCGACGAGCTCGGCGACGTCCTCTTCGCGGCGGTGAACGTCGCACGCAGGCTCGATGTCGACCCGGAGCTCGAGGCGCGGCGGGCGGCGCAGCGCTTTCGCCGGCGGGTGGAGGTTGCCGAGACGCTCGCGGCGGCGGCTGGGGAGAATTGGAGCGAGCTGCCGCTCGAGCGGCAGGACGCCTATTTCGACCAGGCCAAGGAGACCGCCCCATGAGCCGCATCACGGAGGTGCACGCCCGCCAGGTCCTCGACTCGCGCGGGAATCCGACGGTCGAGGTCGAGCTGATCGCCGGCAGGCCCGGACGCGCGATCGTCCCGTCCGGCGCGTCGACGGGAGTCCACGAGGCGGTCGAGCTGCGCGACGGGGGCGAGGCGTACGGCGGCAAGGGCGTCCTCCAGGCCGTGGCGAACGTCAACGGCGAGATCGCGGAGGCGATCCGCGGGCTCGACGTGGGGGATCAGGAGGAGCTCGACCGGCGGCTGATCGAGCTGGACGGGACGCCGAACAAGGGCCGGCTCGGGGCTAACGCGATCCTCGGCGTCTCGCTCGCGGCGGCGAAGGCTGCGGCCGCCGGCGCCGACGTCCCGCTCTACGCCTATCTGCGGCCGGAAGGCGACGCGACTCTGCCCGTGCCGATGATGAACGTGATCAACGGCGGCGCGCACGCCGACAACTCGATCGACCTGCAGGAGTTCATGGTCGTGCCCGCCGGCGCGTCGTCGTTCTCCGAGGGGCTGCAGATCGGCGTCGAGGTGTACCACGCGCTGAAGAAGCTCCTCACTGAGCGCGGGCTCTCGACCCTCGTCGGCGACGAGGGAGGCTTCGCGCCGAACCTCGAGTCGAGCGAGACGGCGATCGAGCTGATCCTCGAGGCCGCGGAGCGCGCGGGGCATCGCGAGCGGGTGGCGATCGCCCTCGACCCGGCCACGAGCGAGGTCTTCTCCGACGCCGTCTATCGCTTCGAAGGCCGCGAGAAGTCGAGCGCCGAGATGCCCGGCTTCTGGGCGGAGATCGTCGACCGCTACCCAGTCGTCTCGATCGAGGACGGAGCGGCCGAGGACGACTGGGACTCGTGGGAGGCGCTGACGGAGCAGCTCGGCGACCGCGTGCAGCTGGTCGGCGACGACCTCTTCGTCACGAGCCCGGCGCGTCTGCAGGAGGGCATCGACCGCCGGGTCGCCAACTCGATCCTCGTCAAGGTCAACCAGATCGGGACGCTGACGGAGACCATCGAAGCCGTCCGGCTCGCGCAGGCCAACGGCTATACCGCGGTCATGTCCCACCGGTCGGGCGAGACCGAGGACGCGACCATCGCCGACCTCGCCGTCGCGCTGGGCACCGGGCAGATCAAGACGGGCGCGCCGGCGCGCACGGACCGGGTCGCCAAGTACAACCAGCTGCTCCGGATCGAGGAGGAGCTCGGTGACGATGCGGTGTACCCCGGGTGGGCGGCGTTTCCCCGCACCTCCCGTTAGTACCCTGAGCGGTATGGCGATCGACCGCCGGACGAAGATCGTCGCGACGCTCGGACCGGCGTCCGACTCGCGCGAGCGCCTGCGCGCCCTGATCAGCGCCGGCGTCGACGCCGTCCGCTTCAACCTCTCGCACGGGACGCACGCCGAGCACTCCGAACGCGCCTGGCTCGTGCGCGAGATCGCGGCGGAGGCGGGCCGCCCGGTCGCGCTCATCGCCGACCTCCAGGGCCCGAAGCTCCGGATCGGCGAGCTCGAGGAGCCGGTCGTCCTCCGCACTGGCGACCGGATCACCGTCTGCGCCGAGGAGGCCGCGAGCGACGGCGAGCTCCCGATCGCCCCGGCGGTGATCGGAGACGTCCTCAAGCCCGGCCACGAGGTGCTGATCGACGACGGCCTCGTCAGGCTCCGGGTCGACGAGGTCGAAGGCGGCCGGGCGAGCTGCGCCGTCGTCGTCGGCGGTCAGGTGAGCTCGCACAAGGGAGTCAACCTTCCCGGCGTCCCGGTACCGATCCCGTCGCTCACGCGCAAGGACGTCGCCGATCTCGAGTGGGCGATCGAGACCGGCGCGGACTTCGTCGCGCTGTCCTTCGTCCGCTCGCCGGCCGACGTCCGCGACCTCCGTGCGCTGCTCGAGCAGGCCGGCTCGCACGCGCACGTCATCGCCAAGATCGAGAAGTCGGAGGCCGTCGACGTGCTCGACGACGTGCTCGCCGAGACCGACGCCGTGATGGTCGCGCGCGGCGACCTCGGCGTCGAGATCGGGCCGGCGCTCGTGCCGCTCGTCCAGAAGCGGATCATCCACAAGGCGCTCGAGCGCGGGAAGCCGGTGATCACCGCGACCCAGATGCTCGAGACGATGGTGCACTCGCCCGAGCCGACCCGCGCCGAGGCGAGCGACGTCGCGAACGCGATCCTCGACGGCACCTCCGCGGTGATGCTCTCCGGGGAGACGGCCGTGGGCGAGTACCCGGTCGAGGCGGTCTCGTACATGGACCGGATCGCCCGCGCGGTCGAGCCGAGCCTCGACTACCGGCACGAGCTGCCGGAGGCGACCGAGAACCCGACGATCGGCCAGGCGATGTCGAACGCGGCCTGTGACATCGCCGAGGCGTTGCAGGCGAAGGCGATCCTCGTTCCGACCTTCACGGGGCGGACGGCGAACGCTGTCGCGCGGCTGCGGCCCCGCCGGCCGATCGTCGCGCTCACGCACGTCGACTGGGCGATGCGCCAGCTCGCGCTGGAGTGGGGCGTGACCCCGGTCCACATCTCCGAGACCGGCGATGTCGAGGAGCTGTGGCGGCTCGCAGTCGAGGCAGCGCGCAACGCCGGAATCGTCGAGACCGGCGACCGGGTCGTGATCACGGCCGGAACCGCGGTCAACATCCCCGGCACGACGAACGTCATCAAGGTCGACGTCGCCTAGCCGCAGCCGCAGGACCGCGGGTCCTCCCGGAGAACTCCGGCTGGATGGCTGCGAGGAAGAAGCGCCGCCGGCGCCTGACTGGACCGATCGGCCGCCGCTGGTTCGCGGTGGGTGCGCTCGTGCTCGTCGGGCTGCTCTACTACCGGCCGCTGCACGACTACCTCGGGGCTCGATCGCAGCGCGCGGTGCGGGTCGCAGCGGTGCAGAAGCTGCAGCGGGAGCAGGACGCGCTGAAGCGGCAGGTGCGGCGGGCGTCGTCGCTCGTGGTGCTCGCGCGCGAGGCGCGGACGCTCGGCTATGTCCGGCCGGGCGAGCACCTCTTCATCGTCAAGGACATCCCGCAGTGGCGGCGCAGGCAGCATGCGAGTAGTCATGCTGCCTCCGGTGGTCACTGACGCCGATCGTGCCGTCGTAGCGCGCCAGCTGGGCCGGGAGCCGAGGACGCTTCGGCGCGTCGCTGTCCGCTGCCCGTTCGGCGCCCCGGCCGTCACGGAGCAGAGCCCTTACGACCCGTCGGGGGAGCCGTTCCCCACGACGTACTACCTCACGTGCCGCCATCTCGTGGCGGCCGTCTCGAGAGCCGAGGCCGCCGGAGGCGTGGAGCGCTGGACCGCGGCGGCTCGCGCCGAACCGGAGCTCGCTGCGAGTCTCGCGGCAGGCGACAAGGAGCAGCGGCGCGTGCGGCGGGAGCTCGCCGGTGACGCCACCGGCGACGACGCCGGCGCGTCTCTCGACTACGGCATCGGCGGCTCTCGCCGGAGCGGCAGCCTCAAGTGCCTGCACGCGCACGCCGCCTTCGCCCTCGCGCGGCCGGGCTACGTGCTCGGCGAGCGCATCCTCGAGGAGCTCGAGCCGCGGTGGCCGGATCGGTGCTGCTCGCTGTGAGCCGGGTCGAGATCGCGCGGCACGAGTGGGCAGAAGGGACGCGGAAGCTCGAGGCCGCCCGCGAGGAGCCGGCGCGCTACCGCCAGCTGCTCGAGCTGCACGAGCTCGTCCTCGACGAGTTGCGCAAGCGAGTCGGACAGACGTACACGCTCGACGACCTCGTCGCCGCCTACGGCGAATCCGACCGTTGGGGCCGCGAGGTGCTCGACGATCGCGCCTCTGTGCCCGGTTGGCCACGCGACCTGAGCACCGTCCTGGCTGCCGCATTCGACACGTATGAACGCGGCGCTATCGATTACGAACCATGAAGATGTGGGCAAAGACCCACATCCGCGTGTAAAAAGAAGGAGTTTTGGACAACTTCCCACCGATGGCCTACAGGGACGACTCCGCGCGCCGCGACCCGGAGTGGCTGACGCTCGGGCAGGCTGCGCGCTTCCTCGGCGTCGCCCAGAGCACGATCCGCAAGTGGTCGGATCAGGGTCGCGTGCCCGCCTTCTACACCCCCGGCGGCCATCGCCGGTACCGGCGCGGCGACCTCGAGGCGTTCCTCGCCCGCTCGGGCCCGGGACGACGCCAGGCGGGGCCGGCCGTCCTGCTCGTCGACGATGACGAGCGGATGCGCGAGCTCGTCCGGATCGAGCTCGAGCGCGAGGGCTACGACGTCCAGGAGGCGGCGAGCGCCGACGAGGGGCTCGCCTCGATCGAGAGCCGCAAGCCCGAGCTCGTGCTGCTCGACGTGATGATGCCGCACGTCGACGGCTGGGAGATGTTGCGGCGGATCCAGGAGCAGCACGGGGCCGGCGCCATCCCGGTACTGATGTTCAGCGGCCAGGTGGACGACGACGCGCGGCGGCAGGCCGCGTCGAGCGGCGCCCGCGGCTTCATCGGCAAGCCCTTCGACCTCGAAGAGCTGGTCGAGCAGACGAAGTCGATCGTGCCCGTCTAGCGCTAGGGAAGCTCTTCGGCCGTGCGGAGCAGGCCCGACCCCAGCAGGCCCAGGGCCGCGAGCAGGCTGATGTAGATCCCGATCCCGCGGCCGGTCGAGACGAAGTACGTGTCCGGGACGGAGAAGAGCCGGATGAGCACGAAGATGACCGCGAGCGCACCGAGCGCGATCAGCAGCAGCCGGTCCGGCACGGCGGCCGGAAGCACGATCCCGGCTTCCCGTGACGCCTCGAGGATGAGGGTGGCCAGCCCGATGAAGAAGACGAGCTTGCCGAGCGAGCCGGTGTGCCAGCCCGTCACGGCCAGCGTGATGCCGTTCGGCAGCGTCCCCGCGTACCAGTCCGTGAAGGCCGAGATCGTGAGCACGAGTGCCGAGACCCACGCCACCCGCGTGCCCCAGCTCCCCACGATCGGCGTCGCGCGCTCGGGCCGCGGCGGCCTCTGCTCGGGGGAGGCGCGGAAGGAACGGGCCGGCTCGGGCGTTTGCACAGGCGCAGTATGGGCAAAGAAGCACACTGGGCGCGCGCAGTGCGGGCCCTCTCCGAGGACAGAGGCGGTGGGACAGGTGGGGGTTGAGGCCAGGGAGGCCGAGCTGCGCGTAGCCGCGGCACCGCTCGAGGTGACGCTCGACGACACCGGATTCGTCGAGTTCGCCGTCGCCGGCACCTCCGTATCGGGCGAGTTCCGTTGCGCCGATTGTGGGTACGGAGCGGTCGTGCAGCGCGTTCTGCCGCAGTGCCCGATGTGCAGCGGCGCCGTCTGGGAAAGCCGCGGGCCGCTCGGGTCGCTGCGCCGCGCCGACTGAAGCGGCGCTGCGCCGGAATACTTTCGCGTCATGAGCAGCATGCTCGACGTCCGGGTTCCGGCTCCGTCGCTCGCGATCCTCGTACGGGCGGTCGCGGCGGCCGCTGCTGCGACGAGCTCGTCCGGTGCGTTGCGGGAGCTCGCGGAGGGCGCGCGGGCTGTCACCTCCGCCCACGTTGCCGTCATCCGCGGCCCAGGTGAGAGCCGCGACCGGCTCGAAGCGGTCGCGGTGGCGGCGCCGCAGACCCTCGCGGCCGAGCTCGAGGGGACCACGCTGCCCACCGACGAGCTTCCCGACGCGCCCGTCGCCGACCTCGCGCGGGCACCGGCTGCGACGCGGCGCCTCGCCGAGCGCGTCGGTGCCTCGAGCCTCCTCCTCGTTCCGGCTCGTGCCGACGGGGTCGCGGTCTCGGTCGAGCTGTTCGGGTCGGGTGAGCCGTTCGGCCCCGAGCAGAGGCTCGCCGCGGAGCTGTGCGCGGCTCACGCAGCGCTCGTGCTGCGCGCCTTTGCCGCCGGCGGGGACGCCTCGTCGCTCGCGCGTCCCGCGCTCGAGCTCGCCGGCGAGGCGCTCGCCGCCGCCGTCCACGAGCAGGACGCGGCCGCGGAGGTGGTTCGCCTCGCGGCGGACGTAGCCGGCGCCTCGGCCGCGATCCTGTGGGAGAAGGACGGCGACGGCCTGGTCGCCGGAGCGTCATGGGGTCTCGACCCGGACGGCAGCGGCCTCGCGGCCGCGCGCGCGGCTGCCGAGAGCACGCTCGCCGAGCCCGGGCCGGTGCAGGCTCACGTGGCCGAAGGCCTGCCCCGGGATTGCGGCGTCTCGACGACCCTGCCGCTCGGGAGCCCGGTGCTCGGCGTGCTCCAGCTGCTCCATCCGGCAGACGCGCAGCCGGAGGCCGAGCAGCTCACCCGGCTGGCGACGTTCGGGGTGCGCGCGGCGCACGCGCTGCGCACGGGCGAACGGGCACGTCTGCTCGCGCTCGAGCTCGAGCGGACGCGCGCGCTACTCGAGGTGATCGCCCAGGCGACGGCCGAGCTTTCCGTCGCGCACACGCTCGACACCGCCGTCGAGCGGGTCGCCGAGCTGCTGCGCGTGGACCGGGTCGCCGTCTACCTCCGCGCGGGCGGGGACGGCGAGCTCGAGGAGGCGGCGAGCCG
>Ga0070717_10001103_pt1 | contig 18181 bp, 13 predicted proteins | sample LARL113metaG_FD_71366 | JGI IMG/M metagenome (GOLD analysis project Ga0070717, IMG submission 71366) | Corn, switchgrass and miscanthus rhizosphere microbial communities from Kellogg Biological Station, Michigan, USA - LAR L11-3 metaG | ecosystem: Host-associated > Plants > Roots > Rhizosphere ... | reverse complement strand
CTCGCTGCTGCAAAACGGCGTGCAGCGGATCTCCGCCACCGACACCTCGGTGGCCACCGGCGCGCCGGGCATCATGGCCTACGGCACCGGCAAGGCCGACAACTGGTCCGGCGGCGCGGCCGGCAGCGGGGGCGGGACCGCTACCTACACCATCGGCGGCACCGTGTCCGGCGCAACTGGAACAGTGATCCTGCAGGACAACGGCGGCGACAACCTGAGCGTGACCGCGAACGGCCCGTTCACGTTCGGAACCCCGCTGGCCGACGGCGCCTCGTACAACGTGACCGTCCGGACCAACCCAGCCGGCCAGACCTGCACTTTGGCCAGCGGCACCGGAACAGTACATGCCGCCAACGTCACCACTGTGATAGTGACCTGCGCGGCGGGCGGAAGCAGCACACCCGGCTCAGACGACTTCAACCGGGCCGACGGCAGCCTCGGCCCGGACTGGGCTGACGCTAGCGACGGCGGCCTGGCTATCTCTGGCCAGCAGGTGACCGGCACCAACGCCAATGGTGTGTCCGGTGACATCCGCACCGCAGAGAACTATCAGAGCGATCAGTTCTCCCAGATCACGCTCACCTCCACCCAGCTGACCGGGAACCAATGGATCGGGCCAGCGGTCCGGGTGCAGAACGGCGGGCAGAGCGCCTACGTAGGCATCTACAATTGGAACAACGGCAGCCCGGACGTGATGCTGTTCGTGCGCAGCGGGGGCAACTGGACTCAGCTGGGCAGCACCTACAGCACCGGACCGCTCTCGGTCGGCACGACGCTGAAGCTGATGGTGACCGGGTCGACACTGTCGTTCCTGGTCAACGGTACCGAGCGGGTCGCTGCCGGGGACGTCACGCTTGCCGGCGGCGCGCCGGGCATCATGGCCTCTGGCGCCGCCCAGGCGGACAACTGGTCCGGCGGAGCCTCCGGCTCTGAGATGCACTTCCTGAGCACCGACTCCAGCGGGGTCTCCTCCTACGACATCGTCTCGGCCAACGACTCCGACGGCCCACATGTGCTGAGGGTGCTCAAGCCCACGAACCCGGTCGCGGGCGTGGCGCACAACTTCCTGTATGTGCTTCCGGTCGAGCCGGAGGAGGGTACCCAGTTCGGCGACGCCATGTCGTACCTGCAGAGCATCGACGCGCAGGACCAGTACAACCTGACCATCGTCGAGCCGGCGTTCGGTGTTGACCCCTGGTATGCCGACACCTCCACCAACCCTGACTGGCAGTACGAGACCTTCATGACGCAGGAACTGGTGCCGTGGGTTCAGCAGAACCTATCGACCACCGGAACCGAGCAGAACTGGCTGATCGGGTTCTCCAAATCTGGGATCGGTGGCCAGGACCTGATCTTCCGGCACCCTGGCGTGTTCCAGCTGGCCGCGTCCTGGGACTTCCCGGCGGACATGTCGTCCTATGACCAGTACGGCACCAGCTCGGCGGAGCAGTACGGCACCAACGCGAACTTCCAGTCCAATTACCGGCTGACGCAGGCCTTCCTTGACAGCCACAAGGGCCCATTCACCAGCGCCAACCGGATCTGGATCGGCGGTTACCAGGCGTTCCAGACCGATATGACCGACTACGACGCGCTGCTTACCTCCGAGGGCATTGCCCACTCGAGGGAGACGCCGTGGCAGGTCATGTCCCACCGGTGGGACAGCGGGTGGGTGCCGATCGCACTGGCCGCCCTGGAGCAGGACAGCACCGCGCTCGGCAACTAGGGCCTGTCTCGAAGTCTGGTGTGTTGGTAGTCGATATGCAGCGAGGTCTCCGGTAGAGGGTTCATCGACCAAGAAGAACCTGAGAACCGGAGACCTCGTGGCCACCATAGCGGTGATGAGGCGGTTCGACCTGACCGACGGCAGTGGGCGGTTCTGGAGCCGCTGCTGTCCGTGGCCAAGCGGGCAGGGCGACCGTCGCAGTGGACGAAACGGCAGCTCCTCAATGGGATCCGGTGGCGGGTGAGGGTGGGCGCGCCGTGGCGGGATGTTCCTGGGTGCTGTGGCTCCTGGCAGGCGGTCTACGGGCTGTTCCGCCGCTGGCAGCGGGCCGGGATCTGGAAGCAGATCCTGACCGGGCTGCAGGCCCGCGCGAACGCGGCGGGGCTGATCACCTGGGATGTGTCCGTGGACTCCACGATCGCCCGGGCGCACCAGCACGCCGCCGGTGCCCGCACCGGGCCCCAGGCGCAAAAGGAACCCCCGGGCGCCGGGCCGGCCGATCATGGCCTGGGCCGGTCGCGGGGCGGGTGGACCACCAAGGTGCACCTGGCGTGTGAGCAGGGCCAGAAACTGCTGGCCATGGTGATCACTGGCGGGCAGCGCGGCGACAGCCCGCAGCTCATCCCCGTGCTGGCCGCCATCGCGGTGCCCCGCCCTGGCGGCCGGCCAAGGACCAGGCCAGAGCGGGTGCTGGCGGACAGGGCATACACCTCCGCGGCCAACCGTGCCTGCCTGCGCCAGCGCGGGATCAGGGCCACCATCCCCCGCAAGGCTGACCAGGACGCCGCCCGCCGCCGCAAGGGCTCCCGCGGAGGCAGACCCCCGGCCTTCGACCCCCAGATCTACAAGCAGCGCCACGCCGTCGAATACGGCATCGGCCGGCTCAAGCGCCACCGGGCCGTGGCGACCAGGTACGACAAGCTCGCCGTCCGCTACCAGGCCACCATCCACATCACCGCCATCAACGACTGGCTCCACTCACTTCGAAACACGGCCTAGGACTTACTCGTCTAGCCCCGCGGGGCGCCCGAAGGTATCACGGGCGCCCCCGGGAACTCATATGCACGGAGCAGCCAGCACGGAACCAGGTGAGCAACCGCATGCGCGTGGCGATCAACCTTCTGACCGATCATCCCGATCATCCGTCCGGGGCGCACTACTGCTGGACCCGGGTGATCCCGGAGATGGTCAAGCGGCTGGAGCCCGGCGAGGAGCTGTACCTCATGGTCAGCCCCCGGTCCCGGCACCTGCACGAGGACTACGGGCCGGGGGTCCGCTTCATCACCTACCCCTGGTCGAACGAGCGGCGCAACCTCCGCACACTGTCCGAGCACATGTACACGCCGGTGCGGCTGCCGATGAGCCAGATCGACATCTTCGTCACGCTGATCGCACCGCTGATCAAGATTCCCCGGTCGCTGGTCGTGCACATGCGGACCATGCATGCGTTCTCCGCGGCCGAGGCTATATCCCCGCTGGTCCGGGCCTACCGGCAGATGAGCTACCCGCGCACAGTCCGGCTCGCGGACGCGGTCATAGTGAACTCCAACAGCATCCGCGCCGAGATCGAGCAGTACCTGAAGGTCGACCCGGGCAAGCTCCGGCTGATCTACGAGGCAGTCGACCACGACCTGTTCAATCCTGGCGATCCCGCAGCCGCCCGGGCGCACGTGGCCCGCTACGGGATAACCCGGCCATACGCGCTGTTCGTGTCGTCGCTGTGGAGGTACAAGAACTGCCACGGGCTGCTGCGCGCGTGGGCGCTGGCCCGCGGCGGCCTTGACGGCCGACAACTGGCCATCGTCGGGCCGGCCCGCGACGAGCAGGCGTACCTCGGGGAGCTGAAGAAGCTCACGGCCGACCTCGGCATCGCCGACGACGTGGTGTTCGTCGGGGAAGTCGCGCTGGAGGAGACGGTTTCCTTCTACCGGGGCGCCGACGTGTTCCTGTACCCGTCGTTCAACGAGACCTTCGGGCTGCCGATCCTGGAGGCGATGGCCTGCCGGTGCCCGGTGGTGACCTCGAACATCAGCTGCATGCCCGAGGTGGCCGGCGGCGCCGCCATCCTGGCCGACCCCGGCGATCCGGCCTCGATCGCCAAGGCGATCATCGAGGCAACAGGCACTGCCCGCGACCGGCTGCGCGAGGCGGGAGTCCGGCGGGCTGCCGAGTTCAGCTGGGCCAGCACCGCTGCGGACACACTGGACATATACCGCGAGGTGGCCGACCGCCGCCGCTCCCGGGCCCGCTGACCAGGGCCCGTCAGGCGACGGGCGGCCGCGGCGAGCAGATGAACAGGTACTGCACAGCCAGCCGCGGGGCCAGCACCGGGATAGTCGCGTTCAGCCGCATGTTCACCGCCCTGAACGGCTGGCGCAGCGGCTCGCGGTGGTGCCAGTTGTAGGACGTCGGGAACATCCGGTCGATCCGGAAGTACCGGGCCAGGCTCTGCCGGAAGTCGGGCAGTGGCTGCACGTTGTTGTACGGCGCGTAGATGTCCCGGTCCCGGTGGCCGAAGTTGACGTAGGAGGTGACGAACCGGCCACCCGCCGCGAGCACGGCTGCGATCTCGGCGAACTTCTGCTCCTGGAACTCGCCGACGTACTCGAAGAATCCCTGGGCTACGGCGATGTCGAAGGTACGGTTCCCGAACCGGATTGGTTCCTTCAGCAGGTCTGCCTCGAGCAGGTACGGGGCCGACTCCTGGATGGCGATGTCCAGGCCGTGGTAGTGCACGTTCGCGGGCAGCAGCCCCTTCAGGGTAGCCGGGCCGCAGCCGACGTCGAGCAGCTCATGATCCTGGCCCGCGGCGAGGCGGCTGATGATCTTGGCGGCCTTCTCCATCCGCAGATGCGGCTTCCGGTAGCGCAGGTTCTCCTCGCTCCAGAAGTCCCGCCGCTGGTAGCGCACGGGACGGCCGGAGCCGACCGCGTCAGGCATGCGTATCTCCCAAGGTGGACGGGGCCACGGTCAGCCCACTCCAGTATTGGTGGGCTTGCGCCTGGTCGCCAGCCCGCTTGGTTCGGCCGCCGGGAACAGGATCTCCGCCAGGACGCCGAACTGGTGGTCGAGCAGGATCTGGTTCCGGCCGCTCTGCGCCGCGATAGCCGGCCGGAGCTGGCTGGCCCGGCTCTCCAGCTCGGTGAACTGCTCGGTCAGCCTATCCGCGTCGACCGACTTGGCCTGCTGGAGGAAGCCGGCCAGGCCCATCTCGGCCATCAGCTCCTCGAACTTGACCCCGTAGCCGACCGCCAGGGTCGGCTTCTCCAGCCGAAGCGCGCACAGCACGGTGTGGAACCGGGACGCCACCACGGTCTCCACGCCGGCCAGCAGGGTCATCAGCTCGCTCAGCGTGTAGGCCGGCTCCGCGGTGATGGCCGACTCGTCCAGGTCGGGCAGCATCTTCCGAACGTCGGCCTGAACCTTCTCGACGACGGGCCGGTCGAGTGTGTCACCGGCCAGCAGCCGCACCGGGCGGCCATTGGCCGCCAGCCAGGCCACGAAGCGGGTCATCTCTCTGACGTAGCGGGCCCGGATGGCGGCGGCCTGCCGCCGGTCGTCGTTCCCGCCGGAGTACTCCATGATGCCGACCCCGACGATGCCCGGGCCCGCCGGCACGTCCGCCGGCAGAGGCAGCGCGAACGCCAGGTCGGGGTAGACCGGGGCGCCTGAGACATCCGGCCCCATCTGCTGCATGGCCTCCCTGGCCCGGCTGTCCCGGAAGGACAAGTAGTAGGCCCGCCGGGCGGCCGAGGCCACGAGGGCCCGGGTGGCCCGCTGCCTGATCACGTTGGACCCCACGCTGACCAGCATTACCTTGGTGCGGAACAGCTGGCCAGAAGCGGACAGCAGGAACATCAGGTACGGCGTCTGCCAGGGGCGCTGCGGCAGGGTCGCCTCCAGCACGCCCATGCCGGGAACGATGACCGCGTCGTGCCGGCGGACCCAGGACGCGGTACGGACAGCATCCACGGCCATCCCCAGCATCGTTCTTGCCGCGCGGCCGCCCTTGGCCAGCGGGTCGTGCCGACGGGCGTGGCCAGGACTGTAGAAGCGATACCGGGCCGCGGGAATACCGTACCGCTCGGTGATCAGGTCCGGCCGGGTGCAGCGGACGTCCACCACCGCGGCCGGGCAGCTGGTCCGCAGGAAGCTGAGCACGGATTCCAGCGAGCCGTCGTTGCCCAGGTTCCCCTGGCCGAACAGGCCGAACAGGCCGACGGTGGGGGCCGCCTGCGGGCGGGACCTCCGGGCCCGCCTCACCGCGGGCCACCTGCCTGGCCGGCCACAACCTCGCTGACGGAAACGGTGATGCCGCTGGACACCGGAGGCACCAGATCCCCGAAGGGCTTCAGTTCCCGGGTCACAACCTTGCCCACGGCCCGGTCGACCGTCCACTGGGCCAGGCTCCGGTAGCACTGCACGCGGTCGGCGGCCGACAGCGGCGCCCGCCGGATGGCGGCAAGATAGCGCCAGACGTACTCGCCAGCCAGCCGGGCCGCAGGGTACTTCCACTTGCTGGCCCGCCTCGGGTCCAGCGTGGCACTGAGCTTGCGGGCCGTGCGGTTGGCGTTGTACGTGCGGTCCGGATGGTCGCGCCGGAAATACAACCAATCCGGGGTCTGGTGGAACGGGCCGCGCAGGGCCAGTTCTATGTTGAGGATGCGGTCGGAGTGCGGGTACGAACCCAGCGGCGAGACCTGGCGCAGCACCGCGGACCGGATGACGCCGTACTCGTCACAGGCCCGCAGAATCCCGCTGTTGTCCAGCCGGACGAATCCGCCCGCCCCGGGGTCCGTGTCCTCGAACATGCCGCTGCAGCCGAAGATGATGCTGCGGAACCGCTCCGGCGCCCGGGACGAGTCGGTGGCGAGCGGGTACTCCAGCGCCTGGGTGACCTTGTCGTTCTCGTCGATCACCGCGGACCAGGAGTGCGCGAGGATCACCTCCGGGTGCGCGTCCAGCGCCTCGACACAGCAGCGCAACAGGTCACGGGCGTACAGGTCGTCGTTGGCGGCCCACTTGAACAGCTCGCCGCGGGACTGCGCGAACACAAAGTTGTGATTCGGGGCCAGCCCGATGTTCGAGGGCTGACGGAAATACCGGACCCGGGAGTCGGATTTCGCATAATCCCGGCAGATATCGGCCGTATTGTCGGTTGATGCGTTATCAGAAATAATGAGCTCGAAGTTCTCGTAACTCTGGCCAAGCAGTGACTCAATCGAAGCCCTCAGGTACGGCTCGCCGTTGTAGACGGGCAATCCGACGCTCAGCCGGGGGGACCCGCTCACCGCGGATCAGCCCAGGCCAGCGTGTGGCCACCGGCCGGGCCGTGGCCACGGCTACGCCGACCTGCCTCAAGGACCTTCATCCCCCACGCCTCCATATGAACATTTGCACCAGAGTGGGCACCGGGGACGCCCCCCGATCAACAGGACCTACCTGCCCCAAGGCCTGATACATCAGCAGAGGACTTTATTGTCGCCGCAGACGCTGGGTTGGCGCTGCCCACTTTGCGCTTTCGTGCCATAACTGAAGGTGAGATGTCAGGAAGGAAAGCAGCCGGGGGGCGATGACGTCCGCGTCGAACTCGCGGCGGAATCGTTCCCGGGCCGCGCCGGCGGCCTTGCGCAGGTCCGCCTCTGAGTTCAGCAGGGCGGTCAGGATACGGGCGGCCATGGCCGGCTCGTCCAGCGGCCAGAACCGGGCCTCGGCACCGTCGTCGCACAACTCGGCGATCGGGCCGATGTTCGCGGCCACGATCGGCAGGCCGGCCGCCATCGCCTCGATGATGGCCAGCGAGGACGACTCGGAGTAGGAGACGTGCACGTAGGCCCGGTATCGCGGCAGCCGGCGGCGGACGTCCGGCGCGAAGCCCCGCAGCCGGATCAGGCCGCTCACGTCCAGCTCCTCGGCCCGCCGCAGCAGGTCCCGGCGCAGCGGCCCCTCACCGTAGATGTCGAGCGTCAGGCGGTGCCCCGCCCGGGCCGCCTCGGCCAGCACCTCCAGCAGGTAACGGTGATTCTTCACCGGCTCCAGGTGACCCACGGTGACCAGATCGGCCAGCGGTTCGCCGGCTTGCTCCGCCCGGGCTGCCGGGGCGGCCCGGACGAAGTTCCCGATCACCACGGAGGGCACCCGCGCGGCCTCAGGGAGCCACCGCGTCAGCGCCGTCCGGGCCCACTCCGAGACGTACATAAGGCCGTCGGTGCGCGGGATGACGTCCCGCTCCAGCCGGCGGATAGCCCGGAACATCTGGCCGTCCCGGCTGATCTCCCCCTTGCCCGCCCATTCGTCGGCCTGGGAGACCCGGAAGTGCACCGCCATCACCACCCGCTGCCAGGGGCCCTGCCGGGCGGCCAGTGCGGCCCGTGCGGACAGCGGGCACTGCGCGTAGATTACGCATTTCCCTGCCCGGGCTAGCGCCCGGCGCAGCGCCTGGTGCAGGAATACCTCATGCCAGAACCGGTACCAGGCGACGCCGGCCGGTCGGCTGCACCGCGCCAGAGCCAGGCGCGCCCCGAAGACCGGCGTGGCCAGTGGTCCGCCCCAGGAAAAAGGTGTGATCAGGGTCGTCGGCTCGCCCAGGTCGGCCAGGTAGGCCCGCAGTTGCCGGAAATGCGTATGCACGCCGGTGTTCCCCTCCGGGCCCAGGATGGTGGCGATGAGCAGGGGCGGCGGGCGCTCACCCGATTCCGGCTCCGCGGCACCCGGCTCGCCGCCATTGGTAGTCATGCCCATATGACCTCGTCGGCCCGCTTCGCGATACATGTCCGCAATGCGAGCGGTATCACCGCCGCGTTCCCGGCGCTCATACTGTTGAGACAGGAGATCCGCAAGCGGGCAGGCGAAGTGAGGTGGCGACAGCTTGCGCACACTGCCGGACGTTCACCGTGGCTGGAGTCAGGCCCCATGAGTGCCTCCATTCTGAATCTGCACCGGCAGCGGGGGCTGCAGCGCCAGCAGGCCGCGGTGCCGCTGGACCCGACCGCGGCGCGGGACCGCACGATCCGCCGCGGAGTCAACGCCGCGTGGGGGCTGCTGTTCCTCAACACCCTGACCTATGTCCCTGGCTACTCCATCCTGAATCTGCCGGCCCATATCGGCAAGGCCGTCGCGCAGGTCGCCCTGCCGCTGGCTCTGGTGGTTGCGCTGGCCGTGAACTCCAAGATCAGGGTGCGCCCGAACGTCTTCCTCTGCCTGGTCACACTGCTAAGCCTAGGCACTATGATGACCGCCCTGCAGGGCACCTACGGCACGATGTTCCGCACCTTCCGGCTGGCCGAATTTGTGGTGGCCCTCTGGCTGCTGACGCCCTGGTGGGGCCGGCGCGACATGCTGATCCTCCGCTGCCATCTCCGGTGGCTCTACGTATCGCTCGGCTCGGTCGCCCTCGGCTTGCTGGTCTCCCCCGGCCGGGCCTTCGCCTATGACGGCCGGCTCACCGGGGCGATCTGGCCCATGCTCCCCACGCAGATCGCTCAGTACGCCGCGATGGCCTGCGGGCTGACTGTGGTGCTCTGGCTCGCCCGCTTGCTGAGCGGCCGGCTCACCGTGGTCGGCGTGGTGCTCTCTATCGTCCTGCTGCTCCTGACTCACACCAGGACGGCCCTAGTCGCCCTGGTGGCGGGCATCCTAGTGGCCGGCCTGAGCCTCTTCGTCAGCAATAAGCGAGTCCGGCGGTTCTTCGCCGCTGGTGCGGTCACCGCCTCAATCGGGGTGCTGACCGTAGCCGGCGTGATCACCACCTGGCTGGCCCGCGGGGAGAGCGCGTCCGGCCTGGCCACGCTGAGCGGCCGGACCAACTTCTGGGGCCTGGTGCTGGCCCTGCCACGCAACCGATTCCAGGAGCTTTTCGGGTTCGGCCTGTCCAACGCGAGCGTGAACGGCCTTCCCATCGACAGCAACTGGCTGGCTGCCTACATGCAGGAAGGACTGTACGGCGTGGTCGTCTGCGCCCTGATCCTGGTCTACCTGCTGGTGGCAGCGTTCTTTCAGCCGCCGGGCGTGCGGCGCGCACTCGCGCTGTTCATCATCACGTACTGCCTGCTGGCGTCGTACACGGAAGACGCCTTTACTAATGTCTCGACGTATCTTCTCGCTCTCGTAGTCGCGGCGTCACTCCTGGTGAGGAGCCCAGAAGCAGCAAGCGGAGCACCGGCCCCGCCAGCGTCGGCAGGCCCGCGGAATGAGCTTCTCGCCAGAGACTAAGAAAAACCTGCCCGCCGCTTGCGCCCCTGGTCTTTCTCCGGTGAGTATTCTACAGGGGGCGCTAGGAGATCTCAGCAGCCAGCGGTTCAGACCGTCACTACGAGGCTGCTGAGCCTCCGGGCGATCATCCTTTAGATCGCAGAACTCTCAGCAAGGCGGCTAGGATGATTAAGTATAAGGTGCAAGAAATAATAGCGAGCAATCGCCGGAGGTTTCCGCTCAGCCTGATGGCAAAACTAAGCGAGAAATACCTGAAAGCCTGGTACAACGAAGCTCGCTGGGATTTCAAAAGCAACGGGGAGGCATTCGTCCTCTCGCGATTCAACCAATGGTCACAGGGACGCAAGTGCACCATCTGGGATGTCGGAGCACATTACGGAGAATGGTCTGAAGCCGCCCATCAGATGGCGCCATTAGCAACGGTCCATAGCTTTGAAATAATCCCGGAGCTAGCCTCAAGATTGACTGATAAAGACTGGCGGCTGTCCCACGCGTTCGGCCTGTCTGACGTCGAGGGTACGGTTGACGTGCACTGGAACCAGGCACACGACACCGAGAACGCCATCCACCCACGTTCCGAAGCTTTTACCTTCCGGGACGCCCCGATATCTATAGTTAAATGCCGGATCGAGACCGGAGACCGACTGGTCGAGGAGCTGGGTATGCCAGATTTCCTCAAAATCGACACCGAAGGTCACGAGGCCTACGTCTTGCGCGGATTCCGCGAGACATTGCGTGGCCAGAGCGCACCATCGCTTATCCAATTCGAGTACGGGGCGACTTACGCCCCATCCGGCTCGACGCTCCGCGAGATCTACGCCCTGCTGCCTGGCTACTCAATCGGCCGCCTGTATCCGAGATACGTCGAGTTCAAGCCTTACGAATACTCCGACGAGCATTTCCGCATGGGCAACATGATTGCCATTAGGGACCAAGGGCTGCGCGACCTCCTTTCCGACTAACCGACCACAGTCGCGGCGATGCGGTCGCGCCCTAACTGGCGTTAGGGCACCAGTACAGCTCAGAATCCCGCAAAATAGGGCGTATCAGGACGAGACCGCTATGGATCCGATGAGTCAGAAGTACAGCACTGTCAGTTGACCCCCGGCGCGGAGCACCACAGCAGGTCCCTACGGTACTGTTGGCTGCCAGTTCCTTGCTGCAACCATAGACAGTGGCTGGTGGACCCCGGGGAGAGGGCAAGAGCAATTTCTACTGTGCATGGTTACGTTATCAACCTGGCTCGTTCGCATGACCGGCGATCGCACATTACCGGTGAGCTGGAGAAGACCGGCCTGGACTACGAAATCGTGACCGCCGTCGACGGACGCGAACTTGACCTGAGCGATCGCAGCGTCGTTGACCCGGTGCTGGCGGCCGCCTTCAGCAGCCTCTCGGCCGGCACGGTCGGGGCCGCCCTGAGCCATCTGCAGGTGTACCAGAAGGTAATCGCTGACGGCCTGGCCCAAGCACTTGTGCTCGAGGATGACGTGCTGGTGCCGCCGAATCTCGGTAATCTGGCCGAGTCGGTGGCCGAGCATCTGACCGGCGCCGAAGTGGCCCTGCTCAGCTACGACAGCCCTACTCCGTGCCAGATGAGCCGGGCCGGGGCAATACGCCTGCCGGCCGGGCGCACACTGGCACTGCCGATCGACATGCGACAGCCGCGGAGCGCCGGCGGCTACGTGATCACCCGGGTGGCCTGTGAGCGCCTGGCCAAAATCATCATGCCAGTGCGGATACAGGCTGACGGCTGGTGGTACTTCTACCGGGAAGGCGCGCTCGACAGAATCCGCTGTGTCACACCGATGCCGGTACTGAAGAGTTCGAATCTCACTTCGACGATCGGGTCGTACTCCATGTCGCACGGCCTCATGGCCCGGCTGGCCGGGCCGGTCATGAGCCACAAGATCCCGGTTGTGCATCAGGCACTAGCCTACCGGCGGGGACGCATTTACCGGCGAACGAGCCAGTCCGAGCTTGTGGACCTGCCGTTCGTGGAGAAGCCGTCCCGGCTGGACTAGCAGCAGGGATCCCAGTCAGCGACGGTGGCGCCCCGATGCGCGGGGCGGCCACAGCCAGGCGGGGACCGGGACGGTGTCGGCCTCGCGCAGCGCGGCGCGGAACTGAATCCAGGTCAGCACCATGGCCAGCCACCCCGCGGCCGCGTAGTAGCGCATTGAGCCGACTGTGCCACCGACCTTGGCCCCCACCAGCGCGGCTATAAGTACTATCGCCGCGCTGACAAGAACGACGCGCACGCTGCGGCGTGCGGCGCCCAGCGCGTGCAGGCCCACCAGTGCGCCGGTCGTAGCGCAGGTGCTCATGATGGCGATGGTGGTCGGCAGGATCAGCGGGTAGGCCGGCCGCCAGACATCGCCCAGCATGAGATGCCCGAGCCCTCGCGGGAGCGCCACCAGCAAGATCACGCCCCACGCCAGCGCGACCACGGCGAGTCCAAAGCTGACGGCCGCGCAGAACAGCGGCAGCCGCCGCGGCGCGTTGCGCAGAACCCGGGCTGCCTCCGGCACGGTGACCAGGTTCAGGCCGAAAAAGAGGATCTTGAAGGGACCCATCAGCGTGCCGGCCGCCTGAATGTAACCCACGGCTGCGAGGCCCAGGAGCGACGTAATGGCGAAGCTGCGGAAGGTGTCGGCGGCGTTGCCCCCGGTGTTCTCCAGGAAGTAGCGGGGCCCCAGGTCGCGGTGCTGGGACAGCCAGTGCAGTGCCCCCCGCAGGCTGGGCAGTACCCGGGCCTGCAGCGGCCCGACAACCGCCCCGACCATGGCCCCCGCACCCCAGGCGAGCACGTACCAGAACACGTTCGCGTGCCCGCTGAACTTGAGGTATAGCAGCATAGGGACCTCGATCACGGCCCAGATCAGATCATTGACGAAGGCGTGGTATCCGCGGCCCAACGCGAAGAACGAGTACCGCCAACTGTCCTGCAGCATCAGCCCCGGCATCACCAGACCGAGGGCGAGGAAGGCCAGCCCGGTCGTGCCGCCGATAGCCAGCCCGGCACCAACGGCCAGGACTCCGCACACCAGCCCAACCAGCAGCGCGGTGCCAGTGCAGCCCGCGGTGGCGCGCCGCCAGGTCGGCGCGTCAGTGCCGCTGAACCTGATCAGAAGCGGATCGATGGATATACCACGCGAGGCGTTGATCGCAAAGCCGTAGGTCACGTAGGCCAGGCTGAACGCGCCGAAGGCGACGGCGCCCAGCGTGCGAACCACGTAGATGCTCAGCAGGAAGTTCGTGAGGGCGCCCATGGCCTGGTCTGCGACGCCCCAGCTAAGACGGTGAACGCCGTGGCGCACCATACCCCAGGACAGCGCCGCCCGGGCTCGGCGAGCCGCTATGGCCACCAGCCAGACCCTTGCGCCGTCCGGAAAATCATCGTCCCCAGCCTGAGATTCGGCAGCAAGCCGCTTTGGATCTCATGATAAGTGAGCATCGGGGATACGGCCCTGATACCTGTGGCTGCAATCGGGCCCCGGTCGGCAAGGAACCTCCCCCGTAACGTTCGCCCAAGCTGGGTAGAGTAAAATCAGTTCTGGATCGCTTGTCCGGCCTAGACCACGGGGGAGGTAATGCTGGGCGATTTTGCCGGACAGCTTATGCTTATGATCTTCGCGGCCGTGCTGATCAGCTGGCGGGTCATCGCAGGCCTGGGCTGGGCTGGGCGGGGATGGTGGCGGCGCGGAGGGCGGTCGGCCTGCGCAGCCGTGCTGGCGGTGGCCGTGCTAGCCGGATGCACCAGCCGCCCGGCGCAAAAGCCTAGGCCAGCGCCCGTCCAGACCAACGCCGATGGGATATGCGTTACCTCAGCCGAGAAGGGCAGCTGCGGTCCGTACCGCTACTCGGATATTACCCAGAGCAACGGCCAGAGCACCTATGTTGGGCAGAACGTGTGGAACCCCATCACCGGATGGCACCAGACGCTGCAGTCCCGCAACCCCGGCAACTGGTCCGTGACCGCGAACATGCCCGCCGGGAACACCGCCGTGGTGTCGTTCCCCAATGTCGGCCAGCAGTACTACTACTCAAATACGCTGGCGGACTTCCGCTCCATCTATTCCTCGTTCGCCGAGAGCATGCATGCAGTCCGCGGGACAAGCGCCGAGGCAGCCTTTGACATCTGGCTGAACGACTGGAACAACGAGGTGATGATTCAGCATCACATCATAAACCGGGGCAGTTGCCCTGCCCAGGCGACGGCGACGTTCGGCGGCGCGGGCGGCGTCCCGGTGCAGCGCTGGAACCTGTGCAAGTACGGGTCGGAGCTGATCTGGCAGCTAACCGGTCGGGGCGAGGCGTCCGGCCGCGTGAACATTCTCGCCATGCTCACGTGGCTGGTCAGTCATGGATACCTGCCGCACCGGTCCGGGCTCACTGACATCAGTTACGGTTTCGAGATTTGCTCCACTGGCGGGCACGCTGAGACGTTCAGCGTCAGCCGGTTCACGATTAGCGCACCCAGCAGCTAATACTCGGCGCCGATTGCGCTGTCCGCGGGATAGGACCCATTGCTGGCGGCCGTCGGGGGATGCGCCCGAGGCGGCGCGGTGCGGCCGAGGCTCTCATCTGACTTGTCCGCTCCGACCAGCACTGCCGATACACGGCGGAAGCCCGCCAGCCGAGTCATCTCGCCGACGGCCTGCACCCTAGTCCAGGACGAGCGCCCAGCTGTTACTGTGACCACCGCCTCTCTGGCCCAGGTCGCCACGTGCTCGGCGCCGAGCATCGGATCCAGGGCGGCCAGGGTCAGCATTACGTCCGCAGGGGGCAGGTCAGTACCGGCTGGCTCAGCGCCGATGGACGGGGTCTCGCCAGGCTTGGGCGCCGCCGCGACGGAGGCCAGCGGCCCGGTCGGCACCACGTCCCTGCGCTCGGGGACCGTCAGCGTCAGAACGGCTCCCTCTACCTCCACCTTATGGACGCCCGGGCGTGCCGCACCGAGCAGGCGCCCGGCCGGCGATCCCGGGAAGAGGTCAGCGAGCACGACCTGCTTGTCCTGCTTGGCGCAGGATAGGGCGAGCCCCACAAGGACCAGCGCCGCCACCTCGGGCTGGTCGGCCGGGAGCACGGCTAGCGCGGTGCCCTTGGCGCCATAGCCAAGATCGTCCCGGAGGTGGCCGATGATGCGCTGGAGGTCAGGATGGCTTATGTCGCTGAGTCGCGGTCGCCGTGGCAGCGCCAGCGGTCGACGGCGGGCCCAGCTCATGCTCAGCCGGACTGGGACGCCCAGCGCGTACGCGATATCACCGCGTTGCCGGATCCGGTCGGAGACCAGCGCGTGGATGACAACGAAGCCTAGGCCCAGGGCCAGGCCGGCTATCAGCCCGGTCAGGACGTAGATCACGCCGGTCTTGATCCGGGAGTGATGCAGCAGGGTGGCGGAACCGACCACCTTGCTGTCATGCACCGCGGTGTCCGTAGCAGTCTGCGTGGTCTGCTCGGTCTCGCGCGCGGACTGTTGCAAGCCGGTCAAGGTGTCCCGGGCCCGGCCTAGCTGAGTCTGGAGCGCGATGATCCTGGGATCCGTCGAGGGCACGGTCTGCCCGGTGACGGTCGACCCGGTCCGCGCTTCCAGTTCGCTGGAGAGGACCGCGATCCTGGCCTTGCTCTTCGACAGTTGCTGGCTGAGCGAGATGGAGGCGAGCTTCGCGTACGAATTGAGCTGGGCTGCCCGGTATTGCAGGAAGGCCTGGGCCACGGCGTTGGTCTCGCGCAGGGCGCTGCTGGCAGACGGGGCTTTGACCGCGATATCCAGTATCCGGTTGGTCACAGGCACGGCGGTGATGCTGGACACCAGCGAGTCCGTATTCTGCTTCAGCCCTAGCTGCTGAAGGGCGATGGCCGCGACGGCCGGGCTCTCGGCCAGGGTGGCGTCCGTCGACGTGGCCGACTGAAGGTCCTCGGTCGGGCCCATCGTGAGCAGGATCTCGGCTGTGGCCTGGTAGGGAGGGGGGCGCAGCAGGTAGAGGCTACCGCCAAGGATCATCCCGATCACCGCGGTCAGGCACCATAGCCTTTTCCGGCGCCTGATGGCCGCGGTGAGGAAGGAAAGGCTGGCCAGCCCGGCGGCGGCATCGCCGGACGGACCAGCCTCGACGTCGTCATGGGCCAGGTGACTGGCCCACGGACCCGAGGCCCGGTCGCTCTCGGCCGATATCCGGCCGATGATCACCGTTTGTTCTGAGTTGTCCACTGCCCTGTCTCCGTCGGTATCCCCGTCAGATGCGTCGGCGTCCGCCGCACGGTCATCCGAGTCGGGTGCGGAATCCGGCCGGTGGTGGTGTCTGCCGGATCCGAGTCAGCGACCAGGATCCCAGCGATCTGGCGGCCGCTGTCAGCGGCGCTGACCGCGACGCGGGCGAGTTCCTCAGCGGTGGCCGCACCGGCTGATACCCCCAGTACCGTTGCGTTCGTGTGCCTGCGGCTCGCGATCTGCGGCGCCTGCTCGTCAACCACTGAGACTAGTACGGTCAACGCAACGTTGGCCTGATCGCGGATGTTGTCCTGGTCCCGGACGGCCACCTGTAGGAGACGTGACCACTTCGACTTGACCGTCACCATGCCGGAGCAGGCGGTCCTGAGTGTCGCGGTGACGTTCGGGACCTGCTGCGGGCCGATCATGAGCTGGGTTCGGATCCCCAGCGAGGCGGCGAACACCGCCAGCTGTGGGCCAAGGGCCAGGGCGCCGACATCGTTCCGCAGCGAAAGCACGGTCAGGGACATACCTTCGCCCTGGCCCATGTCATCCGCGCCGTCGCTTCCCAGACCTAGATAGCGCAATGCGCCCCGCAGCCGCCACGCATCGACGGCGCTGGGCTCGTATTCAGTCAGAAGGTAGACCCACCCGGCGGCATCGGACGGGTGGCCTACCGGGATCGACGCCAGCACCGGGATCCCGATGGAGTCGGCGATCTCATCGCGGGAATACAGCCGCCGGTCCCGGCGACGGATCGCGAGCACCGCGATCGATCCGAGGACCGCGCCGCCCAGGAGGCCGATCGCCCCGAAAAGAACGATCCTGACAGCCAGCGGCCGACCCGTGGCCGCCGACGCCGGGTTCTGGACCAGAGCCTGAACCGTCCCGCCGCTGAGGCTGTTGGGCGAACCCAGGTACTTCACGAACGCCCTTGCCATGGCGTTGGCGATGGCCTCGGCCCGCGGTGCGGTCCTGGCCTCCGCGGTTATCGAGATGATTCCCGGGGTCTGGCTACGAGCTTGCACGTCCTCGTTCAGGGTTTTGCTGGTCACGTCCTCTGGCAGGTTGGGCAAGGCCAGGCTGAATACCGGGTCGCTAGTTGCCACCACCACCATGGTGGCGGTGTTGTTGGCCGAGTTGGGGGACAGCGGGGTGACGATCCGGACCAGGGCGGTGCTAGCCAGCTTGGGCGGCTGGATGAACCCGTAGGAACCGCCAGCGGCCAGGCCCAGGAAGGCTACAATAGCGACGGTCAGCGAGTGCCGTCGGATGATCTGCACGGACCGTTTCAGGTCCAGTGCCTGCTCGCTCATCCGGCCTCCCGCCTCCCGGCCGGTGCCGCCCCCCGCACCATGCCCTCGGATGCGCTCCATGATATGGGTGATTGCGACATGCTTGGTTTTCCCGATTGGCCCATTTTCATAAATTCAATCCGGGTGACGAGCGATGTTCCCGGTGCCGTGACTCCGGTGCCCAGAAGCGTGAAAGCCGGAATCCGCCGTCCGAGGCCAGGTGAGTACCAGCCCAGTACCGGGTCGGTCTCTCCCCGGTGCAGCCGCCAGTCCAGGGGCGGCAGCGCGATCCGCGCCGCGCCCGGGTCGTCCGCCCCCGGCCAGGACAGGATGGCCGCGGCCCCGTCCAGCTCCGCCGCCACCTCAGGGCCGAGGTGGAAGGCCAGCCGCAGCGGCAACGAACCACTGAATTCGTCGGTGATCTCCAGCTGGTGCTGCGCGCGGTCCAGCTGGACGGTACGGCGGTGCGTGGCTCCCGGCGCCGGGACCGCATAACCGTCGTGCTCGGCAGCCCACTGCGCCAGCTGGCCGGTGTCGGAGTAGCCGAGCAGCCGGGTCCTGGCGTGCCGCAGCCACAGGAACGGCCCGCCCTCGGCGGACTGGTTCCGCCCCGCCAGCTCGGCCGTGTTGTGCGCGAGCGTGGACCGGAAGTAGGACCGCCAGGCTTTCTCGCCGTGGTAGCAGTAGGTGCCCGGGTCGGCCAGCACGTCGGTGCCGCCGTAGCGCACCTCGACC
>Ga0070717_10001102_pt1 | contig 18183 bp, 16 predicted proteins | sample LARL113metaG_FD_71366 | JGI IMG/M metagenome (GOLD analysis project Ga0070717, IMG submission 71366) | Corn, switchgrass and miscanthus rhizosphere microbial communities from Kellogg Biological Station, Michigan, USA - LAR L11-3 metaG | ecosystem: Host-associated > Plants > Roots > Rhizosphere ... | reverse complement strand
ATCCGCTACCGCGATCGCCACCCACATGTTGTGCGCGTTGCCCTCGAGCCGGCTGAGCGTCACGTTGATGAAGGGGCTGACGGACTGCGTCCCCTGGAGTGGTGCCTCCTGCGCCAGCGTTCCCTCACCCGCATTCCAGGCAAATTCGCGGAAGAGGTCCTGCGTCCACTGTGCGCTGCTCTTGCCAGCGTTCAAGGGGGAGTTCTGGTCCACTTCGGCGGTCATCACGCTATTGTAGTAGCTGATCTTCGCATCACCCTTGACGAGACCCTGCATCTTGAAGAGTTGTACCGGTTTGGTGTTTGTAATCTTGTCGAAGACGTAGACATCCAGCGTGCCGTTCGCATCGCTATGGCGCACCGTGACGAGCGCCTGCAGCGTCGGGTTGCCCAGCACATTGGCGAAACTCACGCGCTCGACTTTCCCATTGGTCCCCTGGGTGCCGAGGATGCGATCCCAGTAGGCAGTATCACTCACTCCCGGTGGGCCGTTCTGCGGTCCCGGGACGACGCCCGGCGTTGGGGATGGCGTCGTATCACTCCCGCTAGGTGTCACTGTGGTGACCGGTGCCGTTGGTGTCGGCGTGACCTGAGTTGCGGGATGCTGTCCCAGTTGTGGTATGACGATGACACCGACGCTGACAATGAGCGCCAGCGCAACAATCACCGCCGCAGCCACGAACCAACGATTCCTCCCGGTGCCAGGTGGCCGCCGGGGGGGCTGCGGAAAGCTCTCAGGCGGGGATGCCTTCGCTTGCTGCACAGTATTTGCAGTATAGATCGATTGGGAATCCCGAGGAGGAGTTTCCTGAACTTTGTCTCGATCCGTATATCGTGTACTCATAGGTTTCCTCTTTCTGAAACCTGCCACTATGCAGGTCATCTGATAACCCAAGCGTAGTATAAGTGCGGAGGTTCACAAAACGGTCGCAATGTGAAGGGAAGGAATCACAGGAAGGTCACTATCTCCTTCCGGTTTGGCAGTAATACGAAAAGCAAAGTCCCATCAAATCACGTGTTCGGGAAAAGAGTGCTTCAAAGGCTTTTGCCTCGTATCTTTCGGTCGCATCAAGTGTCGTCGCTACCCTGCTGTAGTCCGCGAGAGACACCTGGGTCAAGCGGGTGTCCAAGTAGGAGTGGGCCTGGGTATACTGCTGAGGACAATCACACAATCGAGGAGGGAGATTGTGATCGTCCTGTGCGAACTGGGCGACCTGCTGTGATAGCTCAGTGAGGTCAACACACTATACTCTACGATGAAGCGTTAGGAACGAAAGGAGCACAATAATGAACCACAAACTCGTACGTAGTGCACTCATCGTAGTAGAGGCATTTGTTGCACTCAGTGCCGTTGCGGGGGGCATCGCTCTTCTGAGGGGGGTGTTTGCCCAGGGGATACCGGTCGCGTGGCTGGCTGGCACGCCTTTCAATGACTACACCATCCCCGGTCTGCTGTTGGCGCTTGTGATAGGAGGCGGGATGCTGCTGGCCGCGGCGACGGTGTTCATCCCTCGCGAATGGGCAGTACTCATCTCGGTGGGGGCTGGCATCGTCATGGTTGGCTTCGAAGTGGTGGAGGCAGTATGCATCGAGAGTAAAGTGGGGGATGGACTTCCCCTGGTAGCTGGGCTTCAAGTCTTCTACGTGGTACTCGGCCTGGCGATCTTTGGACTGGCAGCATCCCTGTGGATGGCTGAGTATCGTGGTTATAGCTTACTCACCAGGCACATCAGCCATGCCTGAAAGAAAACGAGCAAGACAGCAAAGACAAGCACCGCGTCGCTTCAATCGCTAGAGCGCGTGTTGCAGCGAGGAGTACGGACGATGGGACTACGAGTTGAACATATTGACAAGTCATTTGCGGAGCTACACGTCATCACGGATCTGTCGATGGAAGTTCGAGAAGGTTCGCTCTTTGGCTTCCTCGGACCAAATGGCGCGGGTAAAACCACCACGATGCGCATGATCCTCGACATCCTCCGCCCTGATAGTGGGCGCATCACCTGGAATGGCCAGGATGTAAGCAATGTGCCCCGCCACAACTGGGGCTACCTGCCGGAAGAGCGGGGGCTCTACCCGAAGGTCGAGGTAGAGGAGCAGTTGCTGTTCCTGGCGCGCCTGCACGGGCTATCGAAGTCCGCTGCGCGCGCACACCTGGACGAGTGGACCCAGCGCTTTCAAGTCACAGAGTATCGCAAGAAAAAGGTCGAAGAACTCTCCAAGGGCAACCAGCAGAAGATCCAATTCCTGGCCACCATTTTGCACGACCCGCTGATCCTGATTATGGATGAGCCCTTCAGCGGCCTGGACCCGATCAACGCGACTATTCTGAAAGAAGCCTTCGAAGAGATGCACCGCCGGGGCAAAACCATCATCTTCTCGACGCACCAGCTAGAGCAGGTCGAGGAACTGTGCCAGGATGTGGTGATCATCAACAAAGGCCAGACCATCGTACAGGGCAGCGTGCGCGAGGTCAAACGCCAGCACGGGCGCAACGTGGCACGGCTCAAGCTCGATAACGATGCTGAGGCGCGCTGGTTAGAGGAGCTTCCGGGGGTGCAGGTCACTAAACGCCGGCAGGATTACATCGAGATGCAAATCCGGGCGAATCTCAACCCCAACCTGATCGTGGAAGAGGCGCTGCGTCGGGGCGGCGTCATTAGCCGTTTTGAGCTGACCGAGCCGTCTTTGACGGATATCTTCATCGAGCACGTCAGTGAGGCCCCGCATCCAGGCGTTCCAGCGACTCTGTCGGCGTAGCGGCCTGGCAAGCGGCAAAGGAGGAGCGAAACGATGTCAAAGAAGAGTGGAGCAGTACTGGAAAGAGAACCGCCGCTGCGAGAGCAGAGCGCTCTTACGATCAGCAGGGGCGGCGCTGCTCATCAGCATACCCTACGCAATATAGGCCTGATCGCCGGCTATGAATTCAGGAAACGCGTCAGGCAGCGCAGTTTCATCATCGTGACCATCATCATGCTGGTGCTGGTGGTTCTCGGCGCATGCGCGCCAACCGCAATCCAATACTTCACGGCCACCTCGAGTTCACAAACGAAGATGGTAGTGGTGAATAACGCGGGCCCCATCGCCGGGATGAACGACGCTGCGCTGTCCCGCTTCATCGGTACGGCGCTCAATGGGACAGCGACCCCGGCAACCGGCACAAATACGTCCGGGAACCCTCCCTATTCCATTCGCATAGCACCCGCTGGCAGCAGTAGCAGCAGCCTGCAAAAGCAGGTGAAGGATGGCGCCCTCTCGATTCTGCTCGTGCTTGACCGCGCTCCGAATGGGGATATGCACTTTACTTACTACACGAATACGAGCAATTCCAGCCTCAGCGAAGATCCCCATCTCGCTCGGGTCCAGGCGTTCGCCGGGCAACTGAACGTGCTCGATAAGGCGTCCCGCCTGGGCTTGACTCCCACGCAAACAGCCAGCCTGTTCGCGCAACCAGCGTTTAGCGCGGTGAACACGGGGCAAAACAGCCGTTCGGTGGCCGATACGGTCACCGGGTATATTCTCGCCTACGTCGGGATTCTCCTCATCTTCATGTCGATCTACCTCTATGGTTATGGCGTCGCGACAGGGGTCGCGGAAGAGAAGGGCAGCCGCATCATGGAGATCCTGGTGAATGCGGCCACGCCTTTCCAACTCATGGTCGGGAAGATCGTAGGGATTGGCGCGGCGGGGCTGACGCAGATGGCAGGTTTCGTGGTGGTGGGGATCGGCGCGTTGCTGCTGCAAGCTCCCTTAAAAGCCCTGCTGTTAGGCAGCAGCGCCGGGGGGCTGAACCTGGATGTTACGGGCGCTTCCGTCACGCTCCTGCTGCTGCTCCTGGTCTACTTTCTGCTGGGCTTCTTGCTCTACGCGACCCTGTTCGCCGCCGTGGGTGCGCTGGTCAAACGACAAGAAGCGGTGCAGAACGTGGTTCAGCCCGTCATATGGTTCTTCATGGTTGGCTACCTGGTGAGCTTCATCGGCATCTCCAGCCCCGACGCTGCGTGGGTCAAAGTGATTTCCTACATCCCTTTCTGGACCCCGACTACTATGCTCATGCGCATTGGCACCGGCGCCGTAGCCTGGTGGGAGATTGCGCTCACCATCGCGCTGATGCTCGTGGCCATCTTCCTCTGCGCGGTCATCTCGGCACGCATCTATCGCTACGGGGTATTGATGTACGGGCAAAAGCCAGGTCTGAGACAATTGGTCAAGGTGGTACGGGGGGCATAGGAATATAGGGAAGGAGGTACGCCATGATCGCATTACGAACCGAGGCACCGGCAGCCATGAAGCAGGAGAGGCTCATTTATCTTGATTGGCTGCGCGTGTTGGCCGTGTTGGGCGTCTTTTACTACCACACCCTCCGTCCTTTCGATGCCACCAGCGATTGGAATGTCAAGAATACGGACCTGAGCCTCGTCGCCACGTTCTTCGTGGCGTTCTTCTCCACCTGGGGCATCCCCCTGCTCTTTTTAGTGGCCGGAGCGGCGAGCTGGTTTGCACTGCGCTCACGCACAGGCCGCCACTTTCTGCGTGAGCGCTCCCTGCGTCTCCTCCTTCCCTTGTTCGTGGGTTTCCTCCTCCTCAGTCCTCCCCAGGCCTACGTGGAAGCGTTCACGCATGGGCGCTTTGCTGGCTCTTTCTTCCAGTTTGTCCCCTGGTTTTTTACCCACATCCAGCCGAGTTGGCACATTGTGTGGATTGGCACCTACGCCTATCACCTCTGGTTTCTGGCCTTCCTCTGGCTATATAGCCTGCTCGCACTCCCGCTGTTCGTGTTCTTGCGCGGAGCAGCAGGAAGCCGCGTGATCGACAAACTTGCTGCGTGGTGTAGCAGACCGGGGGGCATCTTTCTCTTCGTCCTGCCCATTGCGGTCATTCAGATGGCACTGCGGGCCGCCTTTCCCGTCTATCCGGACTGGGCGGATTTCACCTTCTGGTTTGCCTTCTTCGTCTACGGCTACCTGCTCTTTAGCCGGCCCTCCTTTACCGAGGCTCTCCGCAGGCAAGGCTGGTTCGCATTGGGCATAGCCATCCTGTGTGAGCTTGTCATCTTTGCTCTATCTTTTGGTCGTTTCTGGCCCTGGGACATACCGCTCGGTTACACCCCCATCTTCCTCTTCTTTCAACTGCTGTTCAGCATCCACACCTGGGCCTGGCTGGTCTTCATCCTCTCCTGTGGCATCCGCTGGCTCAATCGCAGCAGCAAGGTTCTCCACTATGCCAACGAAGCCGTCTTGCCGTTCTATGTCTTACAGCAGTCGGCGGTCATCGTGATCGCCTTCTACGTCGTGCAGTGGGATATGGGTGTCGGACTAAAATGGCTCATTATCAGTACGCTCGCGCTGGCGCTCATCCTGGCGGTGTACGAACTACTGATTCGACGGGTGAATGCCATGCGCTGGCTGTTCGGTATGAAGCCGCGCCAGCGCACCCCTCGGGAGGACAGGAACGGCAGAGAGCAAGAGGGACACAAGGCAGAGCAACCTATATCAAGGGAGACTACCCCAGTGAACAGGTAATGGTGGCGGGCGGCGACGTTGGCTGGTGAAAGGAGAAGACGATGGCATCCCAGACTGAACAGGCGTTTGTCGTGGCGCTGTGGGAAGCGCTCATGGTCGTGGCAGTGTCTATCGGCTTGCTGGTCCTCTTTCGCCAGCGCTGGAATCATCAGGGAAGACTGGCGAAAAGCTTAGCCGCCACGGCTTACACGGTCTACCTGATCCACCCCCTGGTGGTGGTGGGTTTTACCTATGCCTTCCATACGGTTGCGCTGTATCCTCTGCTCAAATTCGTCATCGCAGTGTTCATCACCCTCCCGCTGTGCTTCCTGATCGGCCTCGTGATCTGCAAGATTCCCTTTGCCAACCGAGTGTTGTGAAGGACAAGACCGGGCTTGCTGGTGCGTGTGTTGGTAGAAGCAAGAACCCTGTAGTTCAGGAGCGAATGGCCAATCATACTCCTTGATGAGAATCCGCACGTGCAAGTTGGAAGCATTTAGTTCGGGAGCTCAATGCGTTCCAACCGGTAATGATGAGTGGGTATCCGAGTGCCCTGGAGGTGCTGGCGAAGGAACAGCAGGCGGGGAGGCTGCACATTCATCCCGTGGTGATCAATGCCGAGGGCGAAATCCTCACCGATGCAGCACGCCAGCAGATAGCAGCGGCCTTTGGCTGTCCGGTGAGCAACTACTACGGCTCGTCCGAGGCGGTTGGCCTCACCTTCGAATGCAAGCACCACCAGTTCCATGTCAACAGTGACTGGTATCTCCTGGAACCGGTCGATGAGCACGACCGGCCCGTGCCGCCGGGGCAGCTTTCCTACGCCGTGCTGGTGACGAACCTGGCCAACCGGGTGCAGCCCATCATCCGCTACAAGATGGGCGATCGGGTGACGATCGGTCCCGATCCTTGCCCGTGCGGAAGCCCGTTCCCGGTGATGCGTGTCATCGGGCGAACCGACGAGATCCTGCCGCTCGCCATTGTGACGGTCGCAGAGGAGACGCCGGGAGTCTACAGCTGCCAGCTTATTCAGACGGAACCGTTGAAGCTCAAGGTTCGGCTGGCTGTGAAGGAGGCGGAAGAGGAGCAGGGTGTGTGGAACGCGCTTAGAACGCGTCTCGCGGCCTACCTTGCAGGACAAGGGGTAGTCAATGCGGTCATTGAAAGTGCTCCAGAGCCGCCGCAGTTGCATCCTAAGAGCGGAAAGTTCCAGCAGGTGTGGTCGGAAGTGAAACAATGCTCCTCTGCTGGATTGCTCATGGGATCTTCCCGCCATGGGCAACGCTACGATAGGTGAAGATATGGTGGAAGGCGAAATTAAAGGCGGTAACGAGAGCAATGGCAGCCGCTTGCGCGAAGAGGGCAGGGCTTCCCAGCAGATGCAGCGAGAACAACGTAAATAATTGGAGCAGCGTTCCAAGCAGGTAGGTCGCGTGAAAGCGGGCGCAGCGCACCAGCCAGGGGCGGCTGTGCCCAGGTAGGCGACGGAACGTGATCGCATCATTGGGGAAGAAATTCGCCAGGATCGATACCTCGCTGGCGACAGCGAATGCGACGACATAATGCCACTGCTGATCAAGAGGCCAGGAAACCTGGTAGTACATAATGGAAAAGACTATCAGGTTCACCACCACGGAGAACCCGCCGATGAGCAGATAGCTGAAGGCTCGCTGAAACCAATCGGCGTGCCCTCGTATAATCTTGTTATCGATAATATGAAGTGCCCAATCCGCAGACGTCTTTCCAGTAGGATAGTGGTTTAGACGATGAGCGTGTCTGCGCTGTGCCGGAGTTCCAGTGGTATGATTGCGCTCTCTCAACTGCTGGCTTGGCCTCTCTGGCTGTGCCGTCACACATCCTTCGTGCGACGCATCTCCACCGCGACTTTGTATCAGCTGTTCGCTGTCACGACGACTACGGTGTGGGCTGTACATAGGTTGGGACTGGGACAGGCCCGGCCGGGTTGGTGTTCGATCCCAAGATCTGCACGGGATGATAGAACAGGTTCATGGGTATCTGCGTCAGCAACCATTTGTTGAAATCCGTCTGTGTGTTGATGAGCTGCCCGCGCGCATACTCGATGCGGTTGAAGGACCCCTCGATCTGCACCAACACCGAGTGCGTGTTACTTTCCACCCCATAATCCGGGTAGCTCTCGACAAAGACACGAATCCCTGCGTTCACCTGGTTTGCCGCAGCGAGAGCCGCGTTGGTATCTCCTGTTCCTTGGCCTGCTTTGATCGACACGACATTGCTGCGCGCCTGTGCGATCTTGGCAATGGCATCATTCTGAGATGCAATCGTCGAGTTGAGTAAGGCCGCATCTTGTTGGAGCAGCTGCGATGCCCGATCGACTTCGTTCCAGACGGCGCCAATCTTCCCTTGGACGTCGTATTGCCGCTGCTGGATGGCAATATTCTGGTAAATGCAGACAATGCCCCCGAGCAGCAGGATCACAATAACAGCCGCTGAGATGATCTTGGCGCGCGTCCAAAAACGTTTTGGCGGAGCCGCTTTTTCTCCAATGTCAGATCTCATCATCCCGCCATAGGAAGTCTCGCGACCGTTGCCTGACCTTTCGTCATAGATTGGACTACTGTCATAGGTTGGAAGCTTTTCTTTGTCGAACATGTGAGTATTCCTCCTTCTTTTATATTGGGTTACACATCGCCGCCCGATGATGGTGAACTGCCACCGCCTCCCCACGGCCCCGACCCGCTGCTACGAGAGCGAGAGCCACCCCCCATGCCACGGCTGAGCAAAGCAAGTACAAACAAGAAGCGTCCAAGGAGACGGAAAGCCGTGTAGAAAAAATTCTCTCGTCGACGAGTAGCGACGATAGCACTTACGACGAGCCATAAGATGATGGCGAGGCACACCAGGATGATTATGCCCACCGTCTGAAAGAGATTATTGGAAGGGCCGGTTCCGGTCGGGGGCTGGGGATGCTGGCTCTGCCATTCCTGGGCGACGCTCGGATCCTGCTCGGCCGCGTAGATCTTGTCGTAGAAAGCCAGCAGGCCATCTTGCCAATGACCTTGCGCACGTGCAGGGACAAAGGTTGCTTGGACGTAGTCGTCCATCAGCGTATCGGGAAGCGCAACCGATATCCCTCCACCGGTAATGTAGGTCAGCCAGGGGGCATGCCCATCGGTGCCTGGCTTTTGCAGGTAGAGGACGAGCAGGACACCGTTATTCTTGTCTTTCGAGCCGATCCCATTGGTATTGAAGACCTGGGTGGCGAACTGATGCGGATCGCTCGACAGATCATTGAAGAACACCACCGCGATCTGATACCCATGTGCCTGCACCTCATCTGAGCGTGATCTCAGTTGCGCAAGGAAACTCTGCGGGACGGTTCCCGTTGTATCCATGATGCCGTGAGTCGCCTCGGTGAGTTGAGGGACCGGTGGATCCTGGGTAGCAGTCCCTGCCGGATCTGATGTGCGTTGCGGACCTGCGCAGGCCGCGAGTAATCCTGGCAATATGAGCACGAGAAGCACCAGGGAAAGGATGTACCTCGTCACATGAATTCTAGATGGTTCTTCCATAGAACACCTCATCGTCTCATTCCCTCTGGCAAGGCCTCTTGATCCTGCATGAGGCCTGCCCCGAGAAAGACCTGCTCCTGGCTTAGCATATTTCCACTGTAAGCATAGAGCAGCTGTATCACAACGCACTCACCCCAATGCAGTTTTAGCTCACGATCTCCTCACAACTCCGATGTGAAACTGAGAGCGAGGGTAATTGCCGAAATCCGAAGTCAACCGTGCAGACTATCTTTTTCCCCCGCCAGGCTCTCGTCGTGATGAATCCGTGATACATCCCGCTTCTCAAGTGACCAGTTTGTGAGAATGTAGCGGTATGCTTCTCTCATGAATGCATCTTCGCACGTTGTGCGAGAGCCTGGAGGGAACATATGGACCAGCTGAATTACAAGGAGAGGCTTGAGGCCTTGCGCAAGGGCGGTTTCACGGACCGGGAAATTAGCCGCTTGTATCATTTTCGGCAAGTGTACGTCGCACATCCAATGGATCAGGCGCCTGCTGGCTCGTCGAGCATGGCAGGCTGACAGACCAGCTTACCTGAAGCGATCGTGGTCGTATCTGTCCAGGAAAGAGTAGCGCAGGCAAGTCTCACCTCCAACACAAACGAGACGCCATGTTCACAAACAGGTCCCATCGGCCCAGATATTTCTACTGGAGATCAGACTCATCTGATAGCCGTTGTAGTAGAGCGGTCCATCGTCCCAGATGACAACCGCTGCGTCTGGGCACCAAGGAGGCCAAGATAGCAAAGCAGCAACGCGACCGTGATCCATTCCAGCACATAGACTGCATGAAAAGCGCCATACAGCAAATCCACAAGAGCGGTTGAGGCACCCAGGATGAGGAGCCATCTCGGGCAGGTGGGATGATATCGAAGCGCAGCAACTGAAAAAGCGAACGCCGTTCCCAGGAGAATATACAAGCTATTGGAGAAGAAACTGTGGAATGCCAGGAAGTTGATAGGATAGAGGCCGCTCATAGCCATTGCAAGGGCTCCGAGTATCCCCAATCCCTGCGTTAGGAGCAGCATGAGGTGCTGTCTCCGGTTGTTTCCCAAATTCCACCGGGATAACCCGAGGAAGAACGGCACAAGCACGACTGCGGTTGCGACGATCCCGATCTTGTAGAAGAGCGCCCCCTGTGGATTCACGTTGGCATTGCCCAGGTCACTGAGCCAGTTCCTCACCGGGGAGTAGGGCAATGGGTAGTGCGCGAAAGCCAGCAGGGCAAACGCCGGGTAGCACACAATGGCGAACAGACTGGTGACGAAACTGAGAGCGGAATGTCTCTTCATGGGATAGTCCTCCTAGCAGCCGAGATTCCAAACGTACACCAAGAGTGTAGCCCGCTGATGTCGCACCCACGTCTCCGTGTGCACTCTTCACGTCACACCTTGCTCACAGTCCTGATGATCAGTTCACACATTGTGGTCAAATGAGCATGGATTGGTTCGTAGAGGCGCTATGGCAGCGAGATCAGTCCCATCCGCACTTTGAGCGCAATGATGCGACGCAGCGACTGGCGTAGGCGCGCCTTTGAGATGCGTCCTGTTTGAACGGCGGTGGTAATGGCAGCGACAACGGCTGCCAGGCGATCAGGCTCAATCGGACATTCCACGATGTCATTGCCCGCAAGAATGGCCCCGACACTTGCCTCGGCGATCGCTTGCGCCGGATCAGTATAGCCCTGCTGCTGCATGAACTGGAGCAGGCCCCCTCCATCCATCGCGTCGGTAATCACGACTCCCTGGTAGCCCAGTTGGCCGCGCAAGACCTGATCAATCAGCATGGGCGAGAGCGAGGCCGGTTCGTGTGGGTCATAGGCGGGCACCATGACGTGCGTTACCATGATCATCCCTGGTTCATACGGCAGAAGGGAGCGAAACGAGGCGAAGTCAATGGCGTTAAGCTCGGCCTGACTGTGGGTAATGGTCGGCAGCCCATAGTCGGGATTGGCCGGTGCCGAGCCAATCCCGGGCCAATGCTTCAAGGTTCCCACGACGCCGTTGTGCTGTAAGCCATCCAGAAATGCTCCAGCATACGTGATCACCTGATCGGGTGTCGTGCCAAACAGGCGGCTCTGATCCACGGCACCGCCTTGATAGACATCCGCCAGCGGCGCAAAGTCGGTGTTGATGCCACTGGCAAGCAGGCGCCGGGCATCAAGCTGCGCCTGGGCGTAGGCTTGCTGAGGGTCCCCGGTTGCCGAAAGCCACTGCGGTGAGGGCGAGGGGCCGTAATAGGGGGCCAGACGGTCGACGTCTCCCCCTTCCTCGTCCGTGGCAATGAGCAGCGCCTGATTGGCGTGCGATTGGAGACCATGCACCAGTTGCGTCCATGCGCTCAGCGTGGTTGGCATGAGCGGCCCACCATTGTACTGGTTGTAGACGATGGCGTTGGCAATATCCCAGTGCTGCAGCGGCTGGTTCAGCTCAGAAGTATAGCCGTTGGAATAGACCGCCAGCATGAGCAACTGGCCGATCTGTTGCACTTGCGTCAGATGATCAATATATGTGTCGATGCGCTGCGCCAGGCCGATAGTCGGGGCGGGTGAAGGGGTTGGAGAGAGAGCAACGACCGGCGGGGGAGTCGGATGGCGCTCAGGCGTATTGAGGATTTGCCATGGCTGGTCGATGACAAGAACGAAGACGATGATCGCTGTGAGGCTCAGGAGAATGAGGGCGAGCAGGAAGCGCTGCAGGCTGCTGCCAGGAGCCTTTTGCTGATGCCCTTTATGCTCAGATGGGTAGGTATGCATAGTCAAAGAAGGCTTTCGTCTACTGAAGAGAGACCTGCAAGCCATCATCAACCTTTCGATCTCTCTTCTTCCGCCTGTTTCGCTTTATAGAGGGTGATACAGGAATTCCCACTTGAGAGGATACTCCCGCGGGCACACGGCTCAGTCACAATGAATGCATCCTGTCACACAGGGATGTCACAATGATAAAAGCCACAGAGGGAGTGCAGTAGCGCTGACCTCTTTGGTCGGCTACGCACTGTGGGGCGCGAGTCTGATGTATTAGCGTCAGAGGATCCTCCAGAGAGGCAGGCCAGCATTGTGATGAGATAGTGCGGTGAACATGCACCCCTGTAACCGCTTTGTGATGGGAAGGGGATACCCTTTACAGTGGAGAACCAGCATCGAATCATCTCAAGCGAACTTTGCGAGCAGAAAGGACACGGCAATGACTGCACAGGTAGAAACGCGCCGCTTCGTGGTGGGTGAGCATCCACACGTCGCGGTCAAGAACGATTTTGGAACCATTCGCGCCTTCCGAGGCGCTCAACAGCATGAGGTGGTCGTGCAGATCACCAGGTGTAACAGGATTTTTGGGCATGCACCCGAAAGTGTCCACGCCTCCTACGAGCAGGTAAATGGGGGCAATGAGGTGATTGTCACCATCCAGCGAGAGGAGTTCTCGTTGGCCACGTCAACCACCGAAGTCGACGTAGATATCGCTCTTCCCGACCGGGCGAACCTGGACCTGGTAACGAAGGCGGGAACGATCACGGTGACGGATGTCTACGACCAGCTCGTCTCGACCAGCACTGCCGGGACGATCACCGTGCGGCATAGCCTGCTCACCGAGGACTCGCGGCTCTCGACCGAGGCCGGGTCCATCCACTTTGAGGGAACAATCGAACCGCGCGGACGGTATCAGTTCACCACTGCTGTGGGCGCGATCCACGTAGTATTGCTCAACACTCCCGCCTTCCACGTCGATGCTGCGACGACGCTCGGCACGATTACGACCAATCTTCCCGGCGTGGTTGTGGCGCACCCCACCGTCGTGGGGAGTGAAGCGCATGGTGACGTGGGGATGGAGCCCCATGCCCTGCTCGCGCTCAAGAGCACCATCGGCGCGATTGAACTCCAGGCGTGGGCGCTCGCTGCACCCCAGAGCAACGAAGTTTCGGGAGGACAGTATGCCCTGGGATAACGGCTCGGGGCAGGAAGGCGAGAACGATGATTATTGAACGTGCAAATGTCAGTATGCTGGCGGATCATCCTGCTGGTGCGCTGGGAGCGCAATGAAGAAGGTCGATCCCTGGCCTTCGACCGATTCGAACCAGATGCGTCCACCGTGCTGCTCGACGAGCGCCCGGCAGATATAGAGCCCCAGGCCGGTCCCACCGATCTCCTGCGCGTTGTCGGCCCGCTCGAAGCGGCCGAAGAGACGTGCCTGCTGGTGCAGCGGGATGCCCATGCCGCAGTCGCGCACGCTGAGGAGCGCCTCGCCTATTTCGCACTCCTCGCGGACGACTACCTCGACCGGCCCTCCCTGCGGACTGTACTTGATAGCATTGCTCAAGAGATTCCCGAGAACCTGCTCGACACGTCTGGAATCGATGAGGACGACCAGGTACTCCAACGACGTGCGGACGGAAAGGTGGTGCTGCTGCGTCGTCGGCTGCAAGCGCTTCACCACGCGCCTCGCAAGTGCGACCAGGTCGGTCGGTTCGGGGTGCAATTCGAGCCGCCCCGCCTGCAGGCGCGTCACATCGAGCAAATCTTCGGTGAGGTCGTTCAGGCGCCGCGTGGCCTGGCCGATGCTGTCCAACGCCTCTCTCTGCCAGCCGGCCAGTTCCGACCCCTTGCCCCGCTGGGATTGCAAGAGGAGCATCTGCGCATACCCTTTCAGCGCGGCGAGGGGATTGCGCAACTCGTGCGCCGCGACCGCGATGAACTCATCTTTGAGCCGCTCCGCCTCGCTCTGCATGCGTCGTTCGATCTGCTCCAGGAGGCGGCGCTCGGTGATATCCCGCACGGTCATGACGGCGCCAACGATTCGCCCTCGCGGATCGCGCAGGGGAGCGCCACCGATACTCACCTGGAGCTCGCGCCCATCGAACGCCTGCACCAGCACCTCCAGCGCGTTTTCACCGCTGAGCACCTCGCCGCTCAGGAGACGCCGCTGTGGCCATTGCCCGCCGGAAAGAGGTTGCCCCTGTGTATCATGGACGACGAGCCGGGCAAGACGCTCCTTCAACGGACGAGATGTGTAGTCGGGGGCGGCATCGAAGGCGAATAACGCCCGGGCAGTTGAATTCACATGCACGATATTGCCGTTCCGATCATAGACGAAGATACCGTCGGTCATCGCCTCAAAGACCGCCTCGAGCTGGTTCGCATACGCCCGCGCCTGACGCTCAGATGCGCGCAGGCGCCGCTCGGTCGCGTCGTGCCAGACAATCACCGCTCCTGTGGTGCCATCTTGTGGGGCGCTGGCCGCTTGGTACTGAGAGCGCTGGCCGGAAGGTGTGGCAATTGGCTGGAGCGGCGAGGCACTGACCAGGTACTCGCGCGTCTCGTCGCGACCATCAGCGACGCTCACCAGCATATCCTCTGCCGCAGCCTCGTCGAGTGCAGTCCGCGCCAGCTTCTGAAGTAACGCCTCGCTTCCAGGGGCGTCTTTGAGGAGCTCGCGCACCCGGCGGGCCGCGCCGTTTTCACGCAGGATCGTTCCCTGGTGGTCAACCAGGGTGATGCCGTCGGCAATGCTTTCAAAGATGGCGTTCAGTTCCTGAGCGCGCCTGTGGACCAGCCGGTATAACCGCGCGTTCTCCAGCGTCACTGCGGCCTGGGCAGCCAGGTCAACCAGCAGCGCTTCATCGTTCTGGGTAAATCGATCCGGCTCCCCGTGGCCCAGGAGCAAGCCCCCGTGTACCTGCCCGGCGCGGTCGAGCAGCGGCGCTCCCAGGAAACTGCGCACCACGGGATGTCCGCGTGGAATCCCCATCCAATGCGGTCCCTCATCGGGGAGTTGTCCGTGGGAATAGGCAAACGCCGCCTGCCTGGCGACATCCAGACTGTTTGCGTTATTCGATCCGTGCTGGTGATGGACGAACGCGAAGGTGTCGGCAATGCGGACGGGGATGCCGTGGCGAAAGATGGGGGCGAGCAATCCCTCGCCGCCCATGGGCGTGTGACGGAACAGCGCTTCCTGCTCCTGCGTGACTCCCACGGCAGCTGCGAGGTGGAAGAGGCTGCCCTCCGAGGGGACCAGCGGCTCTCCCTCGTCATTCACCGGTCGTACCGTGAAGGCCGCGAATTCGGCACCGGTCAGTTCACAGGCAGTTTCCGCGATCAAATGCAACAGGTGGTTCTCGTCCACTTCGCTCATGAGTGCCATACCCACGCGGCTCAGAGCAGCCGATTGCGCTTGCGCGACATCCTGCAAGTCCCCTGCATGCTGTTTCATGCTTCACCTCCACCGATGTGTGAAAGGTTGTTACCCGCGCTACCTGTTAAAACATCACTATTGTCTCGCTGAGCACCGCATCGCTTGCTGGCTGACGAGTGCTCAGGGGAGATCGCTGGTTATTACAAACACATGTAAATAGACGAGGTAAGTGTCTACGTCTGTGTTGCGATTGTGATATCGTCACCCTATCATACGGTCTGAAGCAGAACAGATTCAAGGATTCGCGCAGCGTCCATGCGCCACTCTCTCCATTTGTGAGGCGATTGTGATACCGTTGCTCCGTATGAAGCGCGCACAAGGTACACTACAAAGGCTGTGTTCGTCACCCAGGAGCGCACTGGGGCGGCAATCGCCATCGCGATTGAGGAGCTACCGCTGCGGTATAGGGCCTACGTCCCCAATTTTGGATCCTATGGAGACGCCCGGGTCCTGGCCGACCTGGCACGCGAGGCGAATACACTCGAGAGCGATTACAGGGCTTTTCTCAATCTCCAGAAACTCAGGAACAGCAGTGGAAGAGCCGGTAGATACAGGAGACTTGAACCGCTTCTCTCGATAGAGATACCATAGCCGCATCACAACATTCTCACTGCTACACCGTCCCGCGTCAAGATGTCGTCACAATGTTCGCAGGCGCATCTTCTCTCGAGTTTTATCGCGCCTGCCGAACTATTTCTATTCCGACTCCCTCATGCGATCGGTATGAGCTTGAAAAGGTGACGTAACTGTGTCTTCTCAGGGCAAAATTGAGAGCGATCAGTGACGGCAAGGCAGTAGGATAGAAGGTGGACACAAGAGGTGTTCTTGAAACTGAACGTGGAAGACACGACAAGAAGTCGTGAATTGAGAGGAGGTTACTCTATGTTGTCACAACAGACACCCTACACAACACCGCCTGTCGAGAGCATGCCTGCGATGCAGCCGCCCGCCGCACCACATCAGGCGGTCCCCACCTACGATATGCAGTACATCGAAGCGCTGGCCCAGCGCCTCATGCCGCGACTGATGCCGGAAATCCTGTACCAGTTGCGCAACGTTGAGCCAGCCAGGGAGCGCAACCGGGCCTTCGGTATGAGCCTGGCCCTGGCCATCGTGTCGATCGCCCTGCTGATCCCGCTGACGGCCATTATTCTCGGCACCGTCTCCACCCTGGGTGGAGGCATCACCGCGGCACTGATCGGCATCAGCGTGATCGGACTTGTGATGATACTGATCAACGTGCTATTCAACTACATGTTGTTCCATGAGAGAAGCTGAAAGCGCGCCATCGGGATGGATGGGCGCCTTTCGGCGCGGGCATCCCATCCCGATGGCCACACAAGACGGCTGATACGATGGAGTATCAGCCACGCGGGCAAGCCTCACTTCATGACGATGGGAGGCTTGCCCGGGGAGAAAGACCATGAACACACAAGACATTCCGGTCAAAGACCAGGACACGCCTTTCCTCGAAGAGCACAAGGGGCAGAGCGCTCTGCCGGAAAACGGAGCGCGGCAGCCAGAGCCGGTCGCTGCCAGGCCGGCTGCACCGCAGGCGAGGCCATCCACGCCTACGCCTTCTCTCTCGCCTGAGCGGCCCCCGGTCTGGACCGGGTACCCACCAGGGGCACCTCCCCCATGGGCCTGGCAGCCCGGGGTCTACATGCCGTATCCCCCGCGCAGGCCAAGCCACTTGCCCTGGGTCGTCCTGATGCTCGTCCTGTTGTTTTTGCTGATCGGTGGTGGGTTGGTGGCCCTGTTTGGCGTCTTTGGCTTCACCGGCTACGCCACCACATCTACCGAGGCGCAGACCTTCACCATGAGCACCTACCCGACGCTGGTGCTCAATAACGATACCGGCTCGATCCACGTCCGCGCGGCCCCGTCTGGGAACGTGATCAGCATCCAGGCCACCAAACATGGCAACCCCTGGTCAAATCTGAACGACATCCGGGCGACCTATACGCCAAATACAGCGACGAACACCGTCACCGTGAACGTTGACTGGGTGAATACTACCTCGTTCTTCACCGCTTTGAGTGTCGACTTCGACGTGACGGTACCGCCTGCGGCTGTGCTGCAGCTCAAGACGAACACGGGCAGCATCGATGTCAGCGGGGTGAGCGGACAGATGACGCTCTCGAGCAATACTGGCTCGCTACAGGTGAGCGGAGGGACCGTGAAAGGCAACACCGCACTGACCACCAACACCGGTTCGGTCACCTTCAACGGTGCAATTACGGAGGGCGGCACCTACACCTTCACCACGGATACTGGCTCGGTGAATGTGACACTGCCGGCTGAGAGCGTCTTCCATGTGGATGCGTCTACCGATACCGGCTCGATCAACACGAACTTTCCGGGGGTCGTCGTGCAGCACCGCGAGGTGACTGGCGCTGGCGCGCACGGTGACGTGGGGGGCTCGCCCCAGGCGACCATTACCCTGAGGACCAGCACCGGCTCGATTAACCTGTACCAGGGGTAAGGAAATATCGCTCCTGGTTACGGGAGGAGGCAACGATGGCAACGACAGTTCTGGTAACATATGCTACGAAGTACGGCTCGACGCGGGAGGTCGCCGAGGCAATCGCGGCGACACTCAGCGCGTATGGATTGCAGACAGAGATGCGGTCTGCGCGGGAGGTGCGCTCGCTCGACGGTTACAGCGCAGTTGTACTTGGAGCGGCGCTCTACATAGGCCGCTGGCACAAAGACGCGCGCAGGTTCTTGAAGCGACACCGCGCTGCGCTCTCACGCCTACCGGTGGCGATCTTCGCACTCGGCCCGCTCAGCACCGCCGAGAAAGGGTGGCAGGACGCACGCGCCCAGCTTGACCAGACGCTCGCGACGGCTTCCTGGCTTACGCCGGTAGCCGTCGAGCTGTTTGGCGGCGCCATCAACCCGGCAAAGCTGCGCTTTCCATTCAACCACATGCCGGCGGGCGACGCGCG
>Ga0070717_10001101_pt1 | contig 18187 bp, 18 predicted proteins | sample LARL113metaG_FD_71366 | JGI IMG/M metagenome (GOLD analysis project Ga0070717, IMG submission 71366) | Corn, switchgrass and miscanthus rhizosphere microbial communities from Kellogg Biological Station, Michigan, USA - LAR L11-3 metaG | ecosystem: Host-associated > Plants > Roots > Rhizosphere ... | reverse complement strand
GTCTTCGATCCGGCTCTGTCCAAGACGGTTCCGGCGGGTGGTCTGTCCTACATCGCTCACTACCAGGGCGATCCCACCTATACGTCTGCTGACGGCACCTGTGAGCAGCTGGCCGGCACCAAGCTGAACTCGCGCACCGTCACGGTCGTTCACAATGCGGCGCATCAGGCCGTCACTTCGGCTCTGATCGGATCGACGGTGCACGACAAGGCGACCGTGACCGGCACCGCTGCCGGTGGCACCCCGACCGGCACGGTCGACTTCACCGTCTGGCTGGGGACGACCAACTGCACCGCCGGCACCGGCGTCACCACGGCTACCTCCAATGGCAACGTGCTCAACGCCAGCGGAATTGTCGACCCGGCCCTGCCGGAGACGGTGCCGATGGGCGGGCTGTCCTACAAGGCCCACTACAACGGCTCGAACACTTACAACTCGTCCGATGGCGCTTGTGAGCCTTTGATCGGCGCCTTCAACGCGCTCACGCCGGGTTACTGGAAGAACCACCTGGCCAACTCGAACTCGAAGGGGCCGTTCTACTCGACCGACTGCAAGACCGTGTCGAAGTCCGGCGGCAGCTGCAGCACGCAGGGGCCGTGGGCCATCCAGTACCTGCCGCTGTCTTTGGGCAACTACGCAGTCGACTCATCAGGCGGCATCGGAGCCATCATCAAGGCAGCCAAGGTCTTCCAGGCGATGAACTGCAGCAGCACCAAGGCCCAGGATGCGATCGGCTGTCTCGCAGGGCACCTGCTGGCGACCAAGCTGAACCTTGCGAACGGCTCCCCGCAGTTCCCGTGCATCCTGCAGACGGTCGCCAACGCGGACGCGTTCCTGTCGGGTCAGACAGTGAACGGCGTGCCCGGCATCAACTACGTCGGGCCCAGCGGCACGTACGCACTGACCGCAGCTCAGAGAGCACTCGCCGTCAGTCTCAAGACGACGATGGACAACTACAACAACAGCAGCCTTAGCTGCTAGCCCTTCGACTAAGCGGAACGACGAGGGCCCGGCGTTCGCCAGGCCCTCGTCGTTTCCTTGCAACTCCCTCGAGCTTCTAGCCCTGGGCAGTCCAGTTCTGGGTGCCGGCGAGGAAGCGAATCGTTTCCTTGCCCTGCTTCCAGCCGTAGGCGTCGAGCTCGGCGCGGCAGGTAGCAGGGCCGCCGCCGCGATTCGTCCAGATGGAGGAAGCAGCTCCGAGCAGGAATGTGGCGCCCGGCTGATCGACCCACGAATAGACGATGTCGGGGCCGAGCAAGTTCGTGTCGATCGTTCCGTCGCCGTTGACGTCCTGGTAGCACGAGACGACGACCATAGGGTACTCCCAGCCCGCCATGGAGCCGGCGACGGTCGCGAACGTGACGTTGTCGCCGAGTTTTGGGGCCGGGTCCTGTGTCGAAGCGGCCGACGTCCCGTTGATGGTTGCGATCGCGATGCTCGGAGGCGCTGGGGTGCTGCCCCCGGAACCTCCGCCCCCCTTCCCGGCGAGAGCGGGCGCGACCGTGAGCGCCAGGCCGCCGACGACCAACGCGAGCGTGAGTGCAATCTGATTCTTCATGCGGCGTCTCCTTTCGGCGGCCGTACGGGTCTGGGCGAGCCGTCGACCGGTCGTGAGAAAGATCGACCGCGTTGACCGGGAGCCCCCATCCCCCGATCGGGTGAGCTATTTGCCAGTCGGACAACACTGGGCCGAGTAGGCGCCTGTCGTGAGTCCCGAGCCGAGCGCGCCAGCGGCCATATGTCGGCGGTTGTCCAGAAGCGTAGAGCCGCTGGCGGCGGCGTTCTTCCAGCAGAATCTTAAACGGCGGTCCGGGAATTGAATCGGTTCCCGAAGGGCCGCCGCGAAGTGCTGCCATCGCCCCTTGCCTTGTATGCCGCCCTAGTTCTCTGCTTCGGCCACAATCTTGCGAACCGACCCTCTCGCGGATATGTCCAAAGCCACTCTGCCTGTTTTGGGGACGAACTGGCGCGACTCATCCGGGTAGGCCTTGGCGCCAATTTATGGCATGAAGTCGCTGGTCGGGCAAGCAGCCGTCGCGTCCCCAAAGGTCGCGCGTCGCCTGATTCGGTTCCCTCAGCAGAGGGATTGCGGGGAGGGTCTCCTGGAGAGCATGCTCTGGGTGCGGCCGTCGAAGTTCCTCAACCGGAGCCCGACAAAGCGAGCGTTGCGGCGAATTTGGACTCCTCCCTTACATCCCCTGAGACTCCTGCGTGCGTGCCTGCGATCGTGGTCGCGGGCGGCCAGGCGCTCGTGCGGGCGGCCAGGAGTAGCGTGCTCTCGCGCGCCGGTTTCGACGTTGTTGCCGACGTGGCGGATGTTTCGCGCGCGGCGAAGGCCGCGGAGCTCTACGGAGCCGGGCTGGTTCTCGTCGACTCGACGATCCCGGGAGGTTGCGTTTTGGCCGTCCGGCGCGTCCTCGAGCGGGCGCCCGGCTCGGCGGTGTTGATCGTCGCGCCGGAACTCGACCACGAGAGTCTTCTCGCGGCGGTGCGGGCAGGCGCGCATGGATTCATCGCTGAGAGCCATGGCGCCGGCAGCCTGATCCGCGCGGTCGAGGTAGCTCTCGCCGGCGAGTCCGTGATCCCGCGGGCGGGAGTCAACGCCCTCATCGACGAGCTGCGCGGCGGGCCACAGGAGCAGACGTCGGTCGACGGGTTCCCACTCCAGCTCACGCGCCGCGAGGCCGACGTGGCGAAGCGGCGGCGCGACGGGATGACGACCAAAGAGATCGCCTACGAGCTCGGCCTGTCGGATGTGACGGTCCGTCGGCACTTGTCTTCGGTTGCCCGCAAAGCTCGGCAGGCACGCCCCCTGACTCTCGCGCTCGAATCGACGTCCTGACCCGCACGGGCCCAAGGAGATCTGACCGTCTGCGCGGGGGCGTGCCCGCTGTTCCTATGTTCGACAGAGGGGTATGCGCGGGCCAACGGTCAGAGGTTCAGGTAGAGGCGGGACACAGGTCCGGGTCCAGTCGAAAAGCGCTGCCTAATCGCAGCGCATCGCTTAGCTGATCGCTACCGTGTCGGGCCCCACGCTGCCCGCTCCAGGAGGCAACTCATGTCGAACAGATGCGCGCTCGTCACCGGCGGCGCGGGCTTCATCGGCTCGCACGTCGTCGACGCCCTACTGGCCAGCGGCTGGCATGTAGTGGTCGTCGACGACCTCTCTGCCGGAGACGCGAAACGCGTCGCGGCTGAGGCGACACTAGAGGTTGTCGATATCACCGACCGAGGCGCACTCGACACGGTCGTCGACGGAGCGCAACCCTCGGCGATCTTCCACCTCGCGGCTCAGGCGAGTGTCACACGTTCCGTCGCCGACCCGGAGCGAGACTGCGAAGTCAATGTCCTCGGGACCCTGAACATTCTCGACGCCGCCACCAGACACAAGGCGCCCGTTGTTTTCACCTCGACAGGCGGCGCGCTGTACGGCGACCGCGCGGAGCTGCCGACACGAGAGGACTCGCCACCTGCGCCTATCTCTCCCTACGGCGCTTCGAAGTGGGCCGCCGAGGCCTACGTGAAGACGTGGCGAGAAGCGTCGGGCGTTTCCCACGCGATCTGCCGACTGGCGAACGTTTACGGACCGCGGCAGAACCCGCACGGTGAGGCAGGCGTCGTCGCGGTGTTTAGCCACTGTCTGTGGCGTGGCGTCTCACCCACCTTGTACGGATTCGGAAAGCCGACGCGCGACTACGTGCATGTACGAGACGTCGCGCGGGCGCTCCTTGCGGCGGTAGGGCAGGCAGGCGTCTTCAACGTCTCTACAGGGGTCGAGACCGACGTGAGCACCGTGTTCGAGTTGCTTCGGACCGCCGCTGACGTGACCCTCCAGGGCGAGCTGGCGCCGTTGCGGGCCGGGGAGCTGGAGCGCAGCTGCATCGACCCGAGCCGGGCGCGAGAGCAGCTCGGCTGGACGGCTGAAGTCGGCCTCGAGGAAGGGCTTGCTGCGACGTACCGCGCCCTTACCCACGAGTTCGAGCTAGAAGGCGCTAGCGCGACCGGCTGAAGCGCTCTTCGCCTCGCCTTGTCCTCAGCCGGCGAGGATGCAGCGGGTCAAGCCGGTGCCCTTGTTTACCAGAATCGCCGGGAACGACGAGAAGCCTGTACCTCCGCCGACTCCGCGTGGCATACCGGTGGGGAGCAGGTTCGCCCCGGAGAGAACGGACGAGTTGGTGGCTACGATGCCGATCTTCGGGATGGTCGAGCCCGCGAGCAGGTCGACGAAGTAATAGAGGCCGCTCTTCGGAACGGTGTAGGGATCCGTGAGCGACAGCTGGACCCAGGAGTCGGGGGGCGCGGTCTGAAATGCGGATGGGCTGTCGTTCGTCTGAGCGACCAGCTCGAAATCGTGGTCGTAGATCGCGAACTCGCCGTGCGTCATCCCCGCTCCGTCTGTGACGAGGAGCTCCGCGAGCCAGTTGATGATGTCTCCTTGGTTGAGCCAGACCGCCGCGCCGTGAATCGAGCCGGAGGAGTCGGCGATGCTGGTCGAGATGAGAGCGGGATCGGACGTCCAGGCGACCAGGCCAAGCGCCTGCGCGAGCGCGTTGGCCGCGCTCGTCCCCGCCGGCCCCGCCGGGCCTTGAGGCCCGGTCGGGCCTTGCGACCCTCGCGGGCCGGTATCACCGGTGGGTCCCTCCGGCCCCTGGGGTCCGGCGGGGCCTTGCGGGCCGGTCTCCCCCGTTGCGCCGGTTGGCCCCATGGCACCGACGTCACCCATCGGGCCGATCGGCCCGATCGGTCCGATCGGGCCTGTCAGTCCGGTGGCGCCGTCCGGCCCCTGCGGTCCCGGTAGACCTTGGAGGCCAACCGGGCCCTGCGGCCCCTGCGCCCCAACCGGGCCCTGCGGCCCCTGCTGCCCTTGGAGGCTCGAGATCGCCCGGTTTGTCAGCTTCCATTCGGAAACTGAGTGGTTGACGAGCCGCTTCCCGGAGACGAGTCCACTCGCCACCGCGGCCCCGCTACCCAGGGCGACGAAGACGGCGAGTGCTGCGAGGATCGTGGCTGGGTGCTTCAAGCTTTTCATCGCGCTCCGCTCAGACGAATTCATCGAGCAACACGAAGTGAAGTCGCGAACTGGGTCGGGAAATTCCTCTCTTCGGACGGGGTTTGGCCCCTCTTTGGCCCAGGTGCCGACTCAGCGGCGACCGCGGGCTCGCAGCAGCTCGACCGCTGCCTCGCGGTTCCCGACGCCGAGCTTCTGAAGGAGTAGGCCGACGTGTCGGCGCACGGTCACGGGCGACACGCCGAGGCGGTCCGCTATCTCGCCGGTCGAAAGCCCCTCGGACAGCAGCTCTCCAACCTCCCACTCGCGTGGTGTGAGAGTCACGGGGCCGTCAGGCAGCGCAAGTCGCCGATGGGCGCCACGGCGGATCCGATCGACCAGATGCGGTACCAGCGACCGCGAGACAGCGGGCTCTCCACGGTGCGCAGCTCGGAGGGTGGCGGCGAGCCGGTCTCCACTGATCCCCTTCAGCAGATAGCCGGAAGCACCGCGCATGATCGCGTTGACGACGTCATCTTCGCGGTCCGAGCGGCTCAGAACGACGATCAGCGTCTTCGGCGACGCTCTGGCGATCCTGTTGATCGCGACCAGTCCGTCTTCGGGCAACTCGAGCTCGATGAGGCAGATATCCGGCCGTAGCCGAGAGGCCATGCTGATGGCCAGCGACGCCTGGTCTGCTTCAGCGACGATGAGAAAGTCGTTGGCCTCGAGCGCCTCGCGAACGCCGCGACGATGCTGTCGATCGTCGTCCGCGACGAGAACTGTCAGATGCTCGAGGGCGGCGTTGCGCCGCGTACTGCTGGCTTCTATTTCCCCTGCCTTGGGCGGGAACGCGTCGAGTGACTCTACCGCGGCCTCCGAAAGGTCGTTCGTTCGCTAAGGAGCTGCGAGGAGCGCCGGCGGTAGCGGCCGTCCTTGTCTCGGCTCGACGCCCACGAGATGCCCGTAAACGATGTAACGGTGGGTGGCGAAGAAACGCGGATGGCACGCTTGCAGCGCGAGCAGCTCGTGCCGTGGCGACCTCAGCACTGCGAGATCGTCGGCCGGCACGATCACATGGCGGAATGCCCGATACACGAACGAGCCGTATGGCATTTCGAGCTTGATCCGATCGCCTGGCTGGATTGCGTCGATGTGGGAGAAGGGAGCGAGGAACGTCGTTCGATGCCCCGCGATGTACACGAGGCGGCCCTGCCCGGGCATGAACGAGCGAAGGTCTCTACCCGGCCCTTTGCGGAGAGACGCTTCGTCCGTGCCGTTGACGAGGACCATGTTCAGGCCGAGGCTGGGAATGACGATCCGACCGATTGCCTGTCCGACCGCGGCCGTATGGCGCAACCGGGCCGCCGCCTGCTCGATTGCGCGAGCCTCGGCGGTAAGCGATTCGTGGCCTACGAAGTGCACTCCAGGCTGGGTCGCGAACTCGTGCTGGAGTTGTTGGGCAAGCTTGTGCTGCTCCCATCTGGTGTAGAGCCCCGTGAACGGGTCCTGCCATTGCCAGACGATGACCACCCAGGCCAAGGTGAGAGCACCGATCACGGCCAGGGCGATTCCTGAAATCCGAGCAAATCGGCGCATTCGAGCTAAGGTTGCTCTTTCGCGGTCAGAGGATGGTTAAGCACGGATTCCTGATTAAGGTGTTCGAGTGATGGCAAAGAACGCGCAACAAACCAAGGGGGTCGGCCTGTGCGGTATCGGGTGAACAGCCCGCAAGTGATCTCGGAGACCGTGGGCGGGGAGACGATCATCGTCAACCTTGCGAGCGGTCACTACTTCAGTTTGCAGGCAACTGCGGTCGAGGTGTGGAACGGAATCGAGCGCGGAGACGCAGCCGAAAGCATCGTGCTCGAGCTCGAGCACAGGTATGAGGCCGAAGACGGAGAGATCGAAGCTGCCGTGAAGAAGCTGCTCGAAGACTTCGCCCGCGCCGAGCTGATCGTCGCGGACGCCGACCGCAACGGAGCCGGCGGTGGCGCGCGTCCGTCGGAGGAGATAGGTGAGCGCGTGCCCTTCGTAGCCCCGACCTTCGCCACCTTCACCGACATGCAGGACATCATCCTGCTCGACCCGGTTCACGAGGTCGACACGCGTGGATGGCCGCATGCCTCTGCCGACGCCTGAGACGGCTGAGAGCACGCTCGACAGGTCGATCGGCGAGCTCGAGAAAAGCTTCGAGGGGGCGGCCAGGGCGGCCCAGCTCGTCGAGCGCTCGATCCTCATCGGCGACGCTCACGTGCGTCTCCGCTTCGCGGGAGTCGCGCTCGCCGAGCAACTGGGTCACGCCTTCGATCACTTGGCGGGCGAAGAGACCGACAAACCGGACCTGACGATCCACGTGTGGGATTCCGCGGACTCGGGGACACCGCCGCCGCCGCTCCCGTCGCTCGCTCCTGGCAGCCCGCGCGGAGCCACGGTCTACACGGCCGACGAAGGCCGTCACTTCGCATGCCGGCCCGCGCTCGAGCAGCTCAGCGCTTACGACCGTGCAACCGGAAGAGCATGGTTCTGGTCCGGCAACGCGCACGAGCTGCCGTTCTGGGAGCCGGCGGCGCCGTTTCGCCAGATCCTTCACTGGTGGCTGCCGGATCGCGGCGCGCTACTCCTTCACGGAGCGGCGGTCGGTCAGGCGGCAGGAGGAATCCTGCTCGTCGGCGCGGGAGGGTCGGGGAAGTCGACGTGCGCCCTCTCCTGTCTCACGTCCGATCTGCTGTACGCCGGCGACGACTACGTGGGCGTTCAGCTCAAACCGGAACCGCGCGTGCTAAGCCTCTTCTGTTCGGGGAAGCTCGAACCTGACCACGCCGAGCTTCTGCCCCATCTCCCCTCTCCGAGCTTCGCCGGCGACGGCGCGCTGGAAGAGAAGTCGGTCTTCTATGTCGCCGAGCGTTTCCCGGAGCGAATGTGCCGCGGCTTCCCGCTGCGAGCGATCGTGGCGCCTCGGGTGCAGGGTGCGGAGCCGCAGGTCCAAAGGAAAGGTCCTGCTCAGGTGCTGACGGCCCTCGCTCCCAGTACGCTGCTTCAGCTCGTTCCGGCGCGGCAAGAGGCGTTGTCGGCGATGGCGGGGTTGCTGGGGGAAATTCCGGCGTTCGGCCTCGACGTCGGAGGTCCGACGGAGCTGATCCCGCCGGCGATCGAGCGCTTGCTCAACGAGCTTCCTTCATGACCGAGGCGAACGACAATCCCCTCGTAAGCGTGATCATGGCGGCGTACAACGCCGCGGAGCACATCGGCGAGGCACTCGAGAGCGTCCTTGCCCAGACCTGGCGGCCGCTCGAAGTTGTCGTCGTGGACGACGGCTCCCAGGATGACACCGCAACGATCGTCGCTCGCTACCCCGACGTCATGTACGTGCGCCAGGACAACCAAGGTCCGTCGGCCGCCCGCAACGCCGCCGTTGAGCACTCGTCGGGCGATTTCGTGGCCAACTTCGACTCGGACGACCTGCTGCCGGCGACGAGAATCAGCGACCAGGTCGGCTATCTCCTCTCCCACCTCGAGGTCGGCGCCGTCTTCGGGCGGCAGGAATGGTTGAACGCCCCAGAGTGGATGGCACGAGACAGCGTCTACGGCGACGTCGACGGGATCCCGCTCTCGTCCGTGATGTTCCGCCGCAACGTCTTCTTCGAACTCGGTGGATACGACACGTCGTTCGTCCACGGCGAGGACATGGACCTTCTCGTGCGGATGCGCGAGCGCGGGATCGAGTACCACGTCATTCCCGAGATCGTCCTCTACCGGCGCCATCAGGATTCGAGCCTCACCGGCGGCCGGGCTCCCCACGAGCCGCTTCTCCGCTCACTGCGCGCGAAGCTTGCTCGGCAGGAGTCTTCGGAGGAGACCGACGCGTGAATCCGCTCGTGAGTGTGATGATCGGCGCCTACAACGCCGCTCCCTATCTCGGCGAGGCGATCGAGAGCGCCCTCAGCCAGGACTACGAACCGATCGAACTGATCGTGGTCGATGACGGATCGACGGATGAGACCGCCGACGTCGCTCGAAGCTTCGCGCAGGCGAAAGTCATCCAGCAGGAGAACGGCGGTAACGGCGCCGCCCGGAACCTCGCCGTCGAAAACGCCTCCGGGGAGCTGTACGCGTTCCTCGACGCCGACGACCGCTTCACCCCGGGAAAACTCAGCCGGCAGAAGGCCGCACTCGACGCCGATCCGGACCTCGACATGGTGTTCGGACACGTGCACGAGTTCTTCAGCCCCGAGCTCGACGAGGAAACACGTGCGAGCCTTCGACCACCCGCACCCGGGCCGATGCCGTGGACGGCGCCGAACCTGATGCTGATCCGCCGCGGGTCGTTCGAGCGCGTCGGCCCCTTTTCTACGGCTGTCCGGGTCGGCGTCACCGTCGACTGGTTCGCGCGCGCCCAGGAAGCGGGCCTGCGCCACACGATTCTCCCCGAGGTGGTGCTCGAGCGGCGGCTTCACACCCAGAACAACGGGCTCCGAGAACGCGCGTCGCGATCCCAGTATCTCGACGTGATCAGGCAGGCGATGGAGCGCCGCCGGGCGGCTGAGGCGGCTCAAGCGGAGGAACCTTGAGCCGCAGCCGCCAGAGCGGCTCCTTCTGGCCAACCGCGACCCAGCGCGCCCTGCTGGAAGTCGCGCTCGGTCCAGCCGAAGAGGCGTCGGAGCGTTGGCGGGCACTGCAACCTCTCGACGTGACAACGCTCGAGACGGGAAGCTTCGGTCTACTGCCTTTGCTCTATGAGCGGCTGCGCGACGTCGCGCCCGACGATCCCCAGCTGCCGCGTCTCTTCGGGACCTATCGAAGCGTTTGGTATCGGAACCAGCTGCTGCTCGACAGGCTCGCGATGTTGCTTCCACTGCTGCGCGACCGCGCGCGCGTCGAGCCGTTGCTGGTGGGGGGCATGTCCGCTCTCGTCCGCTGGTATCCACGGCTTGGCCTGCGGCCGGTGCCGCAGCTCGACCTGATCGTCGAGCCAGAGAAGGCGGCAGAGACCATAAAGGTGTCGACCTACTCCGGCTGGCGGGCCGCCGCTGAGACTCGCTCTTCGACGATTCTCCGTGACGAGAGCCAGAGAGTTCTCGTCATCCACCATGGCGCTCCGCCCGAGGTTGCGGGGCCGTTGGGGCAGGCAGTCGTGCGTGTTCTGCGTGAGCATGCACTCGAACTCACCGATACGGAAGGCGTTCCGTGCGTGCTCGACGCCGCCGACGAGATTCTCTTCGCCTGTGCCATGGGCGCGCGAACCATGCCCGTGCAGACGTGTCAGTGGCTCGTCGACGTGCACCGCGCCCTCCACTCTCCAGAGGCACCGACCCCTGCCGCACTGCTCGAGCGGGCGCGCCGCGTCCGCCTCGTCGCTCAAGTGCGCGCAAGCGTGCGCTACCTAGCCGAGATCGCCGACGACGAAGTCCTCCAGGACTACGCGAGCCCGTTCAACGCCGAGCGGATAGGGCAGAGGGATCGGACTGCGTTCGCACTCGCCGGAGTCGGCAAGAGCCGAGTCTCGGGGACGGCGCAAGTCTTGGGCCTCTACCTGCACACGACGGCTGATGATCCGCCGCTTCGTGCGGTCGCCCGCCTGCCCCGGCACTTGCAGGAGCGCTGGGAGGTAAAGAGCCTCGCCGCCGTTCCTTTCGTCGCGCTGCGGAAGACGCTGCGCCTCCGGAGCCCTCAGTCTCGGCCGACGGTTTCGGAGCGGAACCGCTCGGCGTCGTCCTGAGGTTCGTACCCCAGGTCCTCGGCCGCGTTCGCGATGTCCCAGAACCGCCACTTGTTGGCCGAAACGCCGTAATAGATGCCGTAGCGGAGCTCGAGGGGCGCTCGGAGCGCGCATTCGACAAGCTGGACGAGATCTCTGTGCGTCAGTAGCGTCGCATAGTGGCGCGCGATCTTCGGCCGATCTTCCGCCAGTACGGTGCCGATCCGGAGGCAGATGCACGAGATCCCGTACTGGTCGGAGTAGTAGCGGGCCGCTGCTTCGGAGAACGCCTTGCCGACGCCGTAGGGACTGTCCGGCCGGATCGGCCAGTCGGTTCGGATGAGTGGTATCGAGTCGGGATCGAGTCCGTCGTACGTGCCCGCCACGATGGATGAATACGGCTGGTCGAGCTCGTACATGCCGGTGGCGTGGTTCGAGCTGGCGAAGACGTAGCGCTGCACATCTTGCTGACGCGCTGCTTCGAGCAAATTGACCCGTCCCTCGATGTCGGCTTCGACCACGTCCCATTCGAGGTCGACGGTCGAGCCGGTTGCGAGGTCGACGACTGCGTCGACTCCGTCGAGCGCTCCTCGAAGTGAGCGAGCTCGGCGTACGTCCGCTCGACGGATTCCCTTCGAGCTGTCACGGCGAAGGTCGAGTCCCTGCAAAGCGTGCTCGGCGCCGAACCCCTCCCAGAGGATGCTCCCGATGAGTCCGCCGGCACCTGCGACTAGCACGCGCACAAGAAACGCAGTCTCGCACCCATTACGCCGATGCGGGCCGGGCTCGGCTAGGCGTGCCGCGTGGCGCCGGTGCTCAACAACAGCTCTGCAACCTCCTGAGGCGGTTCGCTGTGCCAGAGTCGCGAGTCACGCAGTCTGTTCCGAAGGGCGAGGAGTGGACCGAGGCGCCTCCGGGCGGCGGCGCGACGGTTGCTGCTTAGCGTGGTCGAACGGCGCAGCCTGAGTGCCAGCTCGCGAAGCTCCGGGCTGGCGTCCCAATCCTCCGCAACGACTCGATACACCTCGCACTTTGCTTCGATCAGCCGCTCGGGATGGCTCGTCATCAGCGAGTCAGCCCGTTGTCTGTACACAGCCAGCAGTTGGGGGACGCGGACGAAACGAAAGCCTGCCGCCACTAGACGAAGCCAGAGCTCCCAATCCTCGCCTATCCAGAGCCGCTCGTCGTAACCGCCGACGGCCCGGAGTGACTCGCGCCGAGCCGCGACGGAGTTGTAGATGAAGTTGCGCCGCATCAGCTCGGCGAGCAACGTGTCACTGTCGCCGGGCAGCGGCTCCGGCGGATCCAGGAATGCCATCGCAGGCTTCTTCCTTATCCGTCCGGTGGTCTGGTTGAGGACCCACGCGTCTGTGCATGCGATCGCGGCGGCTGGGTTGGAATCCAGCGTGCGGCCCATCGTCTCGAGATAGTGGGGCAGCCAAAGGTCATCGCTGTCGAGGGTGCAGACCACCGGTGCCCGCGCGAGCGAGATTCCGCGATTACGTGCAGCTGCGGGTCCCCGGTTTCCGGTCGTCCGGACGACATGGATCCTCGGATCGCCGAATGACTCGGCAACGTCTGCAGTTGCATCACGTGAATCGTCGTCCATGACGAGCAGCTCCCAATCCGATCGCGTCTGACAACGGACGGACTCGATCGCCTGACCAATCGTCAGGGCGCTGTTGTATGCGGCCATGACGACGCTGAACGTCGGAGCCGATTCGTTCGCCGCGATACTGCCGCGGCCGGAAGGATCTCGCGTCACAGACCGGACTGTCTGCCGCCAGGCGTCGGAACTACCACTACGGGTTGCGCGTCCATCGTCCGGTGGCGGAGCGGCGGTAACCCGATCGCACGTAGTGCTCTGTCGTCGAGGACTTCGGATGCGTGACCGCCCGGATCGTCTGTCGCAGCTTGCCTCCCCAGGTCTGATCCGGCTCTGGTCTCAGGTCTCGGAGAACCGCCTGGAACGCTTTACGGGCGGCGACTATAGGCGTCGTGAGCCAGAACGGAGAGAGCCACTCCTGGACGTGCATCTCGAACACGTTCGGCTCTCTCAAGTCACGCAGGTAGCGCGCCCAGACCCCGACGAGGCGGGGCTCCGGTTCGCCATGGACGAGCCAGTCGGCGACAGCGAGCGTCGACTCCCAGCCGCGCTCGATCTGCCAACGCGCCGCCAGACGTCGGAGCTCACCGCGCTCGTCATCGTCGATGAAGGCAAGGACGTCGACGAGTTGCCGCAGCTTCTGCATCGGGACTTCGCCCCAGGCGTGGGAGACGAGCAAGACGGCGTGATGGTGGGGATGTGGCGCGACCAGACCTTCGACGGCGACGGTGGACGGTGCAGCGGCCTCGAAGAGCTCTTCATTCGATGGCGGCTTCAGACCATCAGGCCACTTCACGTGCTTGTGAACCTCGATCCGAAGAGCAAGACCGGGCCACTCCAGCGGGTGCAGGTGGTAGTGCGGGCGGCGCACATCGTCGTACCCCCGCGGCGGCCACCTCGGCCGGTCCTCGAGGCGAAAGCCGGCAGCGAGCAGCGCCGCCTGAGCCTCCTCCGCGTCACCGGCAACGAGATCGAGGTCGCCGAACCGGCGCGCGCCGTCGGGGTACCGAGCCGTCAACTCTGGCCCTTTCAACACCAGGAGCGGCCCGTCATACGCCTCCCGCGCTCTCTTGAGAAGCGTCGGAGTGATGAGGCTCGCGGTCCGGCCGGCGCGCTCCTCCCGCAGCAGTCTGTTGGGCACCTCTTCGCCGGCGCGGCGCAGTCGTCGAGCCTCGAGGGGGCCGAGGCCATGCTCCGCGGCGAGTTCCGGCGTCAATCGTTCGAGGAGGCGGTTCACGTCCTCCCAAAGCTCGTCAGCAGGCATCGCACCTAGCCCCTTCCCTCTGGCAACAGCGAATGGAGAAAGTACCCCTTCCGGCCGACGCACGTGCAAGGATTTTCGGGCATGGTCGAGGCGATGGCCTGGTCGCAACTCCTCGCAGTCTGTGTCATCTGCTGGTTGGCCGTTGCAGTTGTCGTCGGTACCATCGTCGGGCACGGAATCGCGCTCGGCACTTCCGGCGACCCTGGCTAGCGACTCGTTTGCTCGCAAGCCGTTGAAAGGCTGGCGAGTTTGAGCACAATTGTAATTGTGGAGAACGCAGTTCGAGTTGTGGAGAAGGGGACCTGAGCGCTAGTCCTGACCCGGGCGCGGGCCGCGTGCAGTACTGGCATGCCTTGAGAGCTCACCGTTTGCTGATCGTGGGCATCACGCTGATCGCGCTGCTTGTTGCGCTCATGGTGGTCGTGACCGCCACGAAGCGGTATGAGGCAAGCGCAGATCTCGCCATCAACCCGCCCTCGTCCTTTAATAACTCGGTGACGGCGGCCGACCCCGACCTCTTTACGCAACCCGCCGACGGCTCTTCGGCAACCGTTCGTGCAGCCAAGATTCTGGCCTCCCCGCTTTATCTGGGGGCGTTCCGCCGGAGCAGCTCCTACCGGGCCTTAGGACCGGATGCTGGCAGCGCATCGATCAGTCTGACCCCGCTTTCACAAGCCGACATCCTCGCGGTTCAAACGAGCGCACCGCGGCCCCGCCTCGCAAGCGACGCGGCCAATCGATTCGCTCAGTTCGTGATCACCAAACGGAACCTGATGTTCCAGACGTGGCTGCGGGGCAGGATCAACGACATCAAGGGCCAGATGCAATTGGTGCCCGCACATAGCGCGCAACACGCCACCCTTGCCGGGACAGTGGCCGAGCTCCAATCGCTGGTCGGAACCGGCGATCCCACGATTTCGTTCCTCACGCCGGCCAGTGTTCCCACAGCCGCATCCTGGCCTCGGCCGAAGCTGACACTTGCCGTCGCTCTCTTGGTGGGCTTGCTGCTCGGCATCGCCGCAGCCGTCACCCTCGAGGTAATCAGTCCCCGTTTCATGCGCGAGGAAGACCTCACACGTGCGCATCGGATGCCGGTGCTTGCTCGCGTCCCGCGTCTCCCTGCTCGAGCGGTGCAGGGATATTTCCTCGGTCAGACCCCCCTTCCGCGCGAGGCGTGGAAGGCGTACCGCACACTGCGCGCTGTCCTGTCGAACGCAGGCGTTGACGGCGATCGCTTCCCCACCTCGATCGCGGTGACCAGCGCAGGGCCCGGCGATGGAAAGACGCTGACCGCCGTCAATCTGGCGATCGCGCTCAGCAGCGCTGGCCTGAACGTGACTCTGGTCGATGCCGACTTGCCGCGGCCCATGGTCGGGACGGTCTTTAACATCGTCGGCCATCGAAACGGGGTGGTACGCCTACTGAACAACCCCGAGGCGGCCCAGACGGGCGTGGTCGATGCGCCGCTGCACTCGCGGCTGAAACTCCTGCTGGCGAGCGAGGAGCAGATGCACGAACTCCACCTGTTCGATACGCAGCGAGTCAAACAGCTGCTCGATCGGCTTGCCCGGGAGAGTGACGTCGTGGTAATCGACATGCCTCCGCTAACAGAGGTCGCGGAAGCGGTTGCATTCGCCGACGCCAGCGAAACAGTCCTCGTCTGTGTTCGGATCGGTCACACTCGACGGGACAAGCTCGCCGAGTTGCGTGACCTGCTTGCCCGGCGTGGGGTGGTCCCACTCGGTTTCTTCGTCACCTCGCGCCGCGGCGCCGCACGGAGTGACAAGCATGGCTACCAGGGCTATCCCGGCGAGCTCCCACTGATTCCGGGCGACTACCTGCTGTCGCCAGAGCAGCCGCAGCCATCAGCCGAGAACCCCTGATTCAGCTGTGCGAGGCGAAGTTCGTTCGCGGCCGACGCTGGATCTCACCGCTAGCAGTGCGGTAATCGCCGCGGCGGCCGGCGCGGCCGCCGTGCTCGGCGCCGTCTCGGTCCACTCGCCGAAGTACGCGGTGCTCGCGCTACTTGCTGCGGCGTTCGTCGCCGTCGCGATGTCGCGACTGGCTTTGGCAGTTGCGGTCTTCATCGTCTTGACTTTTCCGGAGCATCTTCCCGGGTCGTTCGGGGCCGGCGCCACGCTCGCCAAACCTGTTGGGGCGCTACTCGTCCTTGCCTGGGGAGCGCTGGTGCTCACCCGTCAGGTGAGGCTGCCGACGCTGCCCCAGGCTCGGCCGTTGTTGTTCTGGATGATCGTGGGGCTTCTCGTCTTCGGCTCCGTGTCGCAGCTCTGGGCAGTCGACGCCAGCCAAACGCGAACCGGCCTCGAACGGATCCTGCTCAACGCTGCACTTCTCGTCGTCGTTTACACGGCGGCTTCCACCCGCTCCGGCTTTCGAACGATCGTTCACGGCTTCCTGCTCGGGAGCGCGGTCACGTCGATGTACAGCATCGTCACCGGCTACCACCAGCGCCTAGCCGGAATCATCGACACGGACTACTTCGCGGCTGAGCTCATTCCGGCGATCATCATCGCCTGCTTCCTGTTTGCGACGACCGAGTCGCGCCGCGCGCGCTGGCTGTATGCGGGTGTGGCCGGCGTCGATCTTCTCGCGTTTGTTCTCACTCAGTCGCGGGGGGGAATCGTCGGCTTGATGTTCGGCCTGCTCACGGCGCTCATAGTGGCCGGTCGGGCGCGTGCCCGCATCCTCGTCCTCGTCCTGGTCCTTGCTGCCGCGGGCGTGGGTTACTACTTCGGCTACCGGCCCGCCCATGTATTGAATGGTGATACGACCCGTGGCGGCCTGAATGGTGCGACGTCTGGACGGCTCGACCTGTGGCGGATCGCGCTCCTGATCTTTGAGGGGCATCCCTTGGGCGGTGTCGGCCTTGGCAATTTCCAAGCGGTGGAGCCCTCCTATTCAACGCAGACCTTGAACCTGACGATGGTGCGCCAGATCGTTCAGGAGCAGCTTGTGGTGCACAACACGTACCTGCAGATGGCAGCTGACCTGGGGCTCGTCGGCGTGGGTCTGTTTCTCGCCATCCTCGCGCTGCCGCTACGCCTGGCAGGGCGAGCCCTGAAGAGGCTCGAGCTGGAGAACCATGAGCTCGAGTTCCACGTCCGCGGGCTTCTCGCCGGCACCGTCGGCATGCTCATCGCATATGCCTTCCTCTCGGCCGAATTCGAGAAGCCGCTCTGGCTCTTGCTCGGTTTGCTAGCCAGCGTGCCCGCGATCCTCCGCGAGGACACGGGTGCTCAGGATCTCTCGCCTTAATGAGTAGCGGACTCGCCCCCCGGCCGATCCTCGTGACGGGATCCCATCGATCAGGCTCAACCTGGCTCGGGCAGATGATCGCTGCATCCGACGACGTCGGGTACATTCATGAGCCCTTCAACATCGACCGTGGCCCGGGCATCTGCCGTACTCGGTTTCCGTACTGGTTCACCTACATCCGTCCGGGTACAGATGACGCCGCGGTCGCCGATTTCCGTCGCCTCCTCGACTTTCGTTACAACTACCTGGCCCAGGCCTCCAGCGTGCGCTCCCGACGCGACGTCCGAATCCTCGTGCGCGATGGTGGCCGGTTCTTGCGCAATCGCATGCGACACGTGCGGCCCTTGGTCAAGGACCCGATGGCACTCTTCTCAGCCGAGTGGATCGCCGAAACCTTCGACGCGCAGGTGGTCGTCGTTGCGCGCCACCCCGCCGCCTTCGCGAGCAGCATCAAGCTGGACGGATGGACGCACCCATTTTCCCATTTCCAGAACCAGCCCGAGCTGATCGAGGACTACCTCTCACCCTTTCGGGAGGAGATTGCGGCATTCGCGCGGGAGGAGCACGACATCCTTGACCAGGCGGCGCTGCTTTGGCGCCTCGTCCATCACACGGTCGCCGAGTACCGCGACCGACACCCTGAGTGGCTCATCGTTCGACACGAGGATCTCTCCCGAGACCCGATCGACGGTTTCCGCATGCTCTTCCAAGCACTCGACCTGTCGTACACGGAGGAAGTCCGAGAGACGATCCTTCGCTCGACAAGCAAATCGAATCCCGTCGACCGAGATGCAAACGGCCGCCTCTTCCTCACGCGGGACAGCCGTGCAAACGTCGACAACTGGCGCCGTCGGCTCACCCCGGAAGAAGTCGAACGTGTTCGCACGCGCGTCGCAGACGTGAGCCCGCTCTTCTACGACGACGACGAGTGGTGATAGAGGTGAGTCGTGCCGCGCCGAGCTCGTTCAGGGCGCAGGCACGACGTCTTGGTACGCCTCGTTGAACTGATGCTGCCACGGGTTCTGGCCGGCGTACCTTGAATTCTGGTTTGTGTTTGAGGCGCGGCCGTATTCGATGGTGACGCCCTTCGCCGTCTGACCCGAGTAGACGCCGCTGTCGCGGTACGCAAAGCCCTGGAGGTTGTCGCCTTCGAGGTACTTGACCTCGAGGCCCAGTGTGTTGGTATCGCCCCAGGTCTGCAGTGCGTTACCCCCGGTCTGGATAGTCGAGACGTTCGTCTCGTTGACGCATTTGAGGTAGAGGGTGTTGCCGGTTGCTTGGGAGGCGGGTTGGTTGTTGCCGAATTCGACGCAGGCGCCGACGGGGATGTCGTGGGCGTAGAAGGCGAAGCGGTTG
>Ga0070717_10001099_pt1 | contig 18194 bp, 21 predicted proteins | sample LARL113metaG_FD_71366 | JGI IMG/M metagenome (GOLD analysis project Ga0070717, IMG submission 71366) | Corn, switchgrass and miscanthus rhizosphere microbial communities from Kellogg Biological Station, Michigan, USA - LAR L11-3 metaG | ecosystem: Host-associated > Plants > Roots > Rhizosphere ... | reverse complement strand
AGACGTGGCGGGCGTACGGCAGCTCGACCGGCGTGGGCACGACGCCCGCAAGCAGGCGGTCGTACAGCCGGGCGTGGGCCCGGCGGGCCTCGGTCCACTCGTCGAGGTGGCGCAGCTTGACGCGCAGGATCGCCGCCTGCAGCTCCTCGAGCCGGTAGTTGAAGCCCTTGAGCTCGTGGTGGTAGCGGCGGGTCTGACCCCAGTGGCGCAGCGCGCGGACCGTGCCCGCGAGCTGCTCGTCGTTCGTCACGACCGCGCCGCCCTCGCCGTACGCGCCCAGGTTCTTGCCGGGGTAGAAGCTGAAGCAGCCGGCGTCGCCCAGCGCGCCGACCCGGCGGCCGTGGTACTCGGCGCCGTGGGCCTGGCACGCGTCCTCGATCACCCGCAGGCCGTGCCTGCGCGCGATCTCCAGGATCGGGTCCATGTCGGCCGGCTGCCCGTAGAGGTGCACCGGCACGATGGCGCGCGTGCGGGGCGTGATCGCGGCCTCGATCAGGTCCGGGTCCATGTTGAACGAGTCGGGCAGCACGTCCACCAGCACCGGCCGGGCGCCGGTGTACTCGATCGCGGCGACCGTCGCCACGAACGTGAACGGCACGGTGATCACCTGGTCGCCCGGGCCGATGCCGGCCGCGAGCAGCGCCAGGTGCAGGGCGCTGGTGCCCGAGTTGGTGCCGACCGCGTCGGCGGCCTGGCAGTGGGCGGCGAGCTCGCGCTCGAACGCCTGCGTCTCGGGGCCGAGCACGAACTGGCCCGACTCCAGGACGCCCCGGATCGCGGCCATGATCTCGTCCTCGATCGTCCGGTACTGCGCGCGCAGGTCGACCAGGGGCAGGGACATCAGAGCTCCACCACCTGGCCGCGGGCCGCCAGCGACTCGGTCGCGGCCTCGAGGATGCGGACGACGCGGAGCCCGGCCTCGCCGCCGGTCAGCGGCTCGCGGCCGGTCCGGACGCACTCCGCGAAATGGTCGGCCTCGACGCGCAGCGCCTCGGCCAGGCTGAGCTGGGGCGCGTGCATGTCACCGGCGCGGTAGCCGACGAGGAGGTCGTACGCGCCCTCGTTGCCGCCGGCCCCGTTGGCCAGCGTGATGCCCTTGTCGTAGACCTTGACCTTCTCGCTCGGCTCCAGGTCGTCGTACACGATCATCTGGCGGTCGCCGCCGATCAGCGTCCGCCGGATCTTCACGGGCGCCAGCCAGTTGACGTGGAAGTGGGCGATCAGGTTGTCGTCGAAGTAGCAGGTGAGGTAGGCGGTGTTGACGGGCTGGCCCGGCACGTGGGCGACGCCGGCGGCGGCCACCGCGCGGGGCGGCTGGCCGAGGACGAAGTCCATGATCGACAGGTCGTGGACGGCCAGGTCCCAGAGCACGTCCACGTCGTGCTGGAACAGGCCCAGGTTGACGCGGACGGAGTCGTAGTAGAGGAGGCGGCCCAGGCGCTCGCCGTCGACGAGCTCCTTGATCTTCTGGACGGCGCCCGTGTAGACGAAGGTGTGGTCCACCATCAGGACCACGCCGCGCCGCCGGGCGGCGGCGACCAGCGCCTCGGCCTCGGTCCGGCCCATCGCCAGCGGCTTCTCGACCAGGACGTGCTTGCCGGCCTCGATGGCGGCCATGGCCAGGCGGTAGTGGGTGGCGACCGGGGTGGCGACGATGACCGCGTCCACGTTCGGGTCGGCCAGCAGCTCGCGGGAGTCGGCGGTGGTGCGCACGGCCGGGTAGCGGTCCCGGACCTGGGCCAGGCGCTCCTCGCGGAGGTCGCTCACGGCCACCACGCGGGAGCCGGCCGCCTCGCTGAAGTTCCGGACCAGGTTGGGGCCCCAGTAGCCATACCCGATGACGCCCACCCGGAGCACGCCCTGGGCCGAAGCCGGCGCCGGGCGTGACTTGATCTCTGGTGTCGTGCTCAAAGCGATTTCGAGGATCGCCCGCGGCGGGGGTGACCGGCAATGGGAAAGGATGTGAGACACAGACGCGTTGCCCATCCGCCCGCGGGACTGCTGTCCCGTCAAGTGTGGGAACCGGGACAACGGCCACGAGTGGCGTCCGGAACGCCTATTCCGGGTTCGGGCGGGGCCGCCGTAGCCTCGGCTGCGATGGTCACCAGGTCGATCCCGCTGGCAGTGGCGTGCGCCCTCCTGCTCGGCGCCGCGTGCTCCCAGACGGGCGGGACCGGGACCGCCGCGGCAACCCCCTCGCCCCGGCCGTCCTCGCTCGCCGAGCGGGCGGAGACGTCCGCGCGGCCGGTGTCGCAGCAGGTGAAGACCGCGACGCCGCGGCCCTCCGCCACGCCGCGGCCGGCGCAGCAGGGCCCCTCGCTGTCCGCGGTCTACGCGAGCTCGCTGCAGATCGACGCCCAGCACCTGCTGGCCGCCGACGGCCTCCGGGTCACGAACTGCGGCGGCAAGAACACCTCCGGCTGCCGGTCCGCGCTGCAGCAGGTGACCTCGGCGGCCGGCGCGCTCCAGAAGGACCTGGACGCCCACCCGGCGCCGCCGTGCCTGACGAACGCCGACACCACGATGCGCTCGGCGATCTCGCTGTACCTGCAGGGCGCGCAGCTGGGCACGCAGGGCATCGACCAGGGCAGCAGCGCGCAGCAGACGCAGGCGAAGGGCCTGCTCGACCAGGGGTCGACGCGGTTCCGGGCGGCGTCCACGCAGCTCGGCCAGTCGGGCTGCACGGTGCCGCCTCCCGCCGTGGCGCCGTAGGCGCCCGGCTCCGCCGGTGTACACGCAGCTCCGCAGCGGCCTGACGCAGGAGGCGCAGGCCGGTGAGCGCGTCCCGTGGTGGCGGGTCAGCCGCAACGTCGTCAACCTCGGACTGACCAGCCTCTTCACCGACATCTCCTCGGAGATGATCAGCACGACCCTGCCGCTGTACCTCGTGTTCGTGCTGCGGATGACCACCCTGCAGCTGGGCGTCGTGGACGGCGTGTACCAGGGGGCGTCCGCGCTGATGCGGCTGGCGGCCGGCGTGGCGGCGGACCGCGGCGGCCGGCACAAGGAGGTCGCGCTGGCCGGCTACGGGCTGTCGGCGGTGTGCAAGCTGGGGATGCTCGCGGTGGGCGGCGCGTTCGGGCCGCTGGTCGCGGTCATCCTCGCCGACCGGACGGGCAAGGGCATCCGGACGGCCCCGCGCGACGCGCTGATCTCGCTCAGCTCGCCGCGCGAGCGGCTGGGCGTGGCGTTCGGCGTGCACCGGGCGCTGGACACGGCCGGGGCGCTGATCGGCCCGCTGGTCGCGTTCGCGCTGCTGACGATGCTGCCGGGCCGGTTCGACGTGATCTTCGTGGTCAGCTTCTGCTTCGCGGCCGTCGGCGTGGCCGTGATCACGGTGCTGGTGGAGAGCCGGCGGTCCCCGGAGACGGCGTCCCGGCGGCTGTCGCTGCGGCCGGCGCTGGGCCTGCTCCGGCTGGCGCGGTTCCGCCTGCTGGTGCTGGCGGGCTTCGGCCTGGGCCTGGCCACGATCGCGGACGCGTTCATCTACCTGGCGCTCCAGCGGCGGGTGGACTTCCCGCCCACGTTCCTGCCGCTGCTGTACGTGCTGACGTCGCTCGTCTACCTGGTGCTGGCGATCCCGGCGGGCCGCCTGGCCGACCGGCTGGGGCGGGCCCGGGTGCTGCTGGGCGGCTACGCGGCGCTGGCCGGCGTGTACGTCGCGATCCTGTCCTCGGCCGAGGGCGCGGTGCTGGTGCTGGGCAGCGTGGCGCTGTTCGGCGCGTACTACGCCTGCACGGACGGGGTCCTGGCGGCGCTGGCCAGCAGCCTGCTGCCGGCGGAGACGCGGAGCGGCGGGCTGGCCCTGGTGGGCACGAGCACCGCGCTGGCGAGCATGGCCGGCTCGGTGCTCTTCGGAGCGCTGTGGACGACGGTCGGCCTCCAGGTGGCGGTGGTCGCGTTCCTGGCCGGCCTCGTGGTGGCGGGCGGGGCGCTGGGCGCGGGCCTGGTGTGGACCCGGCCGGGACCGGAGCGGGCCTGATGCCCCGGCTCTCGCGGGAGGTGTGGTTCGGCATCGTGGTCGGCCTGCTGGTCGTGGTGACGCTCGGCTACGTGGGGTTCGCGGCGCTGTACCCGTCGGGCTCGCCCGCCAACGCGTCGACGACGACGGCCTCGGATCCGCGGCTGCGCGCGCTGCTGGCGGAGCCGCACCTGGTGTTCCTGAAGCCGAGCGGGGCCGACCCGACGCAGGACGTCGTCTCGGTCGCGCCGCTCCAGCAGGGGACGACGGAGCGGTTCGAGACGGGCTTGCACTGCCAGCGGGCGTACTTCGCCGGCGGCCACGGGGTCTGCGTGGGCCGGGACCTGGTCGGCTCGGGGTTCTTCTTCGACGACAGCTTCACGGCCGGCCGGACGTTCTCGCAGCCGGGGCTGACGAGCCGGGCCCGGGTGTCGGCGGACGGGAAGTCCGCGTCCTCGACGGTGTTCGTGACGGGGCACAGCTACAACTCGCCCGGCTTCTCGACGAGCACGCTGATCACGGACGTGGCGACGGGGTCGTCGGTGGACCTGGAGCGGTTCACGGTCACGAAGGACGGCCAGCGCATCCAGGCGCCGGACTTCAACTTCTGGGGCGTGACGTTCGCGGCGGACAGCAACCGCTTCTACGCGACGCTGGGCACCAACGGCCACACGTACCTGATCGAGGGCGACGTGGCCAACCGGACGGCGCGGGTGCTGACCGATGGGGTGGAGTGCCCCTCGCTGTCGCCCGACGGGACCCGGATCGCGTACAAGCACGCGCTGCCGGGGGCCCAGCGGGAGTGGCGGCTGCACGTGCTGGACCTGCGCACGATGGCGGACACCGCCCTGGCGGAGACGCGCAACGTGGACGACCAGGCGGAGTGGCTGGACAACTCGCGGGTCACGTACGGCCTGCAGGACCAGGGCCCGCCGGCCACGCTGGACGTGAACCTGTGGAGCGTCCCGGCGAACGGCACCGGCACCCCCACACTGTTCCTGGCCCACGCCACGTCCCCCGCCGTCGTGGGGCGCTGACCGCCCGGCCAGGATGCGAACCGAGACGTTGAAGTGTCGATACCTGCACGTCTCGGGAGCCGGTGAGACGTTGAAGTGCCGGCACTTCAACGTTTCGCCTGTTCGTGGGCCTGGTCCGGCAGGCGCTCAGGCGACGCCCAGGCGGGCGTCGAGCTGCGAGACCTCCGCCAGCAGGGAGAAGATCTGGCGGTGGTTCGCCATCGCGTCGTGGTCGCGGCGGGCCACCTCCAGGCTGGCCTCGCCCATCGCCTGGCGGAGGGCCGGGCTGTCCACCAGGCGGCGCAGGGCCAGGCGCAGGTCTGACGGGGAGCCCACCGGGACCAGGAACCCGTTGCTCCCGTCGTGGACCACCTCCGGGATCGCCCCCGTCGCCGTCGCGATCAGCGGCAGGCCGCTCGCGGCCGCCTCGGCCAGGACCTGGGGCAGGCAGTCGCCTCTGGTCGGCAGGGCGAACACGTCCGCGCGGCGGTACAGGTCCAGCAGCGCCGGGTCGCCGGGCCGCAGCCCGCGGTGGACCCGGCAGCGCACGCTCGCCGGCACCTGCACCCGCTCGCTCCCGGTCACCACGTCCACCTCCGCCTCGGGCACGCCCTGCAGCGCGGCCAGCAGTTCCGGCCCGCCCTTCCGGGCGAAGTCGCCGCCGACGAACAGCACCCGGACCAGCCCGGCAGGGCGCGCAGGTCGCTCGACGGGCCGGAACAGCGACAGGTCCACGCCGGGCGGGATCACGCGGACCCGCGCGGCCGGGACGCCGTAGTCGCCCACCAGCGAGTCGGCCGCGAGCCGCGACCACGTGACCAGCGCGGCCGCGGCCAGGAACGCCCGCCGGTTGACCGCCGCCTTCGCCGCCTCGGCCAGGGGCTGCCCGCGCCGGTGCCCGTACGCCTCGCCGACCTCGTCGAAGTTGGCCGGCGTGGCGTCCAGCGACACCACCGTGGGCACCACCCGCATCACGCCGGCCGACAGCAGGGCGGCGACCTGTGTGTGGATGAACGCCGCGTCCAGCCCGCCCTCGCCGAGCCGGCGGCGGAGGGCGGACCGGGCCATCAGGCTCGCCCGCAGCGACCAGTTGCGCAGGCCCGGGAGCCGCTCGAGCGAGCCCCGCGGCTCGTACGGCAGCTTGACCACCGTCCCGTCGATCCAGTCGGTGGCGGCCAGCGCCCGCTCCAGGTTCCTCGTGTGCGCCACGTGGCCCAGCGTCTGCTCGAGCACGAACGCGAAGCGGGCGGTCACGCAGCGAGGCTACGTGGCGACGGCCCCGAAGAGAATGGGCCTTCCCCGGCGGGGTGGGGCGCCGGCCACGGCCCCCCGGGGCACCTGTCCCGGTCGCCTACCGCTGCGGCGCCACCCGGGCCGGGTTGCCGCGCACCACCGCGCTCGGCGGGACGTCGCGCGTCACCACGCTGCCCGCGCCGACCAGCGCGCCCTCGCCGATCGTCACCCCGCACACGATCGTCGCGTTGGCGCCGATCGAGGCCCCGCGCCGCACGGTCGTGGGCACCACCTCCCACTCCCCCGCCTGGAGCGGCGCCCCGCCCTCGCCCGTGGCACGCGGGAACAGGTCGTTCGTGAAGCAGGCGTGCGGGCCGATGAAGACGTCGTCCTCGATCGTCACCCCGGTCGGGATGAACGCGAACGCCTCGATCTTGACCCGGTCGCCGATCGTGACGCCGCGCTGGACCTCGACGAACGAGGCGATCTTGCAGTCGTCGCCGATCGTGCAGCCGTAGAGGTTGACCTGCTCGGGGTGGTGGATGATGGCGTTCGCGCCGAGCTTGACGTCGGGAGCAATCATGCGCCCGCATTGAAGCACGATCCGGGCCCGCTCAGCCGCGGACGAGCACGAGGTGGCTCGCCGCTCAGGCGGCGACCAGGGCGCCAGGGATGCCGGGGCCGGCTCAGCCGCCGCTGGGAGGAGTCCGGGAGTTCACTGGGAGCCGGGCCCCGTCGGCCAGCGGCAGGTCCACCTCGAACGTCGCGCCGCCGCCCGCCGTCTGGCGGACCCGCACCTCGCCCCGGTGCGCCGCCACCACCGCCGCCACGATCGAGAGGCCGAGGCCGGCCCCCCCGCGGTCGCGGCTGCGCCCCGTGTCGCCGCGGTAGAACGGCTCGAACGCCCGGGACGCCAGCTCGGGCGGCAGGCCCGGCCCGTGGTCGGCCACCGTCAGCACCGCGTGCCCGTCCCGGCGGGCCAGCCCGATCTCGATCGGCGTTGCCGGCGGCGCGTAGACCAGCGCGTTGCGGACCAGGTTGCCCACCACCTGGCGCAGCCGCATGTCGTCGCCCGTGACGACCACGTGCTCCAGCGCTGCCAGGGTCACGTCGCGCCCCGGCGCGACGGCCGACGCGTCGGCGCGGGCGTCCCGCACGATCGCCAGCAGGTCCACCGGCTCCCGCTCCAGCGGCCGGCCCTGGTCGAGGCGGGCCAGCAGCAGCATGTCGTCCACCAGCACGCTCATCCGCGTCGCCTCCGCCTCGATCCGGCGCCGGGCCAGCTCCGAGTCCTCCGGCGACCGCTCGGCGCCCCGGCGCAGCAGCTCGGCGTAGCCCCGGATGGACGTCAGCGGCGTGCGCAGCTCATGCGAGGCGTCGGCGATGAACCGGCGCAGCCGCTGTTCCGACTGCGTGCGCTCCGCGAACGCCGACTCGATCTGGCTCAGCATCCCGTTGAGCGCCAGGCCCAGCCGGCCGATCTCGGTCCGGGGCGTGGCCGGGCTCACGCGGCGCGACAGGTCGCCGCCCGCGATCGCCTCCGCCGTCTGCCCCATCCGCTCCAGCGGGCGCAGGCCGAGGCGGACGATCAGCAGGGTGACGACGACCATCGCGAGCAGCACGGCGGCGCCGATGATGGCGTCCTGCTGCACCAGCGTGGCCAGCGTGTTGTCCACCTCGCTCAGGGAGACGGCCACGACCAGGTAGTCGTCGCCGTCCGGCGAGACGAGCAGCCGCCAGTCCGACCCGCCGCTCCCCGGCTGCGTCGTCGGGGTGTCGGTCGGGACGGCGCTGAGCGGCGTCGGGATCGTGGGCGGGTTGCTGACGCTCGTCTGGTCGATCACCGTCCCATCGCTCTGCACGTGTGCCACGTACGTCGCGAAGCCGCCGGGCGGCCCGCCGCGAGGCCCCGGGTAGGGGCTGCCGTGCGGAAAGCCCCCTGGGGGCTCGTTCGCCTGGTGCTTCATGGCCACGAGCTGCTGGTCCACCCGGTCCTGGAGCAGACCCCCGAGCCGCAGGTACGCCGCCACGTCGGCGACCAGCAGGCCGGCGAGCACCAGCGCCACCAGGCCGACCACGAGCCGGGCCCGGAGCGACAGCATCATGTCAGCGACTCGGCGTCCGGAGCACGTACCCGACCCCGCGGACCGTCTGGATCAGCGGCGGGTCGAAGCGGTCCACCTTGCGGCGCACGTAGCTGATGTATGTCTCCAGCACGCTCGCCTCGCCGCCGAAGTCGTAGTCCCACACGTGGTCCAGGATCTGGTTGCGGGTCAGCACGCGCCCGGCGTTGGCGAGCAGGTAGCGGAGCAGCCGGTACTCGGTCGGCGTCAGCTCGATCAGCTCGCCGGCGCGGCGCACCTCGTGGGCGTCGTCGTCGAGCTCCAGGTCCGCGAACGTCAGCTTGCTGTCGCGCTCGCCCTCGTCGCCGTGCCGGCGGAGCACCGCCCGCACCCGGGCGACCAGCTCCTCGATGCTGAACGGCTTGGTCACGTAGTCATCGCCGCCGACCGTGAGGCCGTGGACCTTGTCCTCGGTCGCGTCCCGGGCGGTCAGGAAGATCACCGGCACCCGGCGGCCCTCCGCCGAGAGCCGCCGCAGCACGTCCAGGCCCGAGAGGTCGGGCAGCATCACGTCGAGCACGATCAGATCGGGCTTGAACCGGCCGACCGAGGCGAGCGCCGCGCGGCCCGTGGCGGCCTTCTCGACCGTGAACCCCTCGTAGCGAAGGGCGAGCGCGACCAGGTCGGTGATGCTCGCCTCGTCGTCCACCACCAGCACGCGGGTTCCGTTGTCGGCCATGACCTCATCTTCGACTCGACCGCTGTGAGGTTCCTGAATCGAACCTGGGAGTCTGCTGTGAAAGCCGCAGGGCGAGCGCCGGGCAGGCGGCCAGGGCGCGCCGGGCGTGGGCGGCCAGGTGCTCGGGCACGGGGCCGGGCTGGATGATCGGGTAGCCCCAGTCGTCCAGCCGGATCAGCTCCGGCAGCAGCTCGGCGCAGAGGCCGTGTCCGGCGCAGCGGGTGCGATCGATCGAGATGGTCATGCCGCCGCCCTCCGTCCGGCGCCGGCGGCCGCCGCGAACTCGTACGCGAAGACGCGCAGGGCCGACTGCAGGAAGCCGGCCGCCCCGTCCGGGTGCCGGCACGCGCCCCGGCCCCTCACCTCCGCTGACCACCGACCGAGCCGGAGCAGGTCGTCCGGCTCGGGCCGCCGCGCCGCCAGGCGGCCGCACGCGTCGGCGAGCGCGCGCAGCCCGAAGAAGCAGGGCCCACACTGGGCCACGCTCTCGGCGGCCAGCGTCCGCATGATGCGGGCGGTCTCCTCGACGGGCGACGCGCTCGCCGGCAGCACGGACACCACGCCGCAGCCCAGCGAGCCGCCAGCCGCGCGCAGGGCGGCCGGGTCGAGCGGGAGGCGCCAGGCCTCGCCCACCTCCAGCCAGGTGCCGAAGTAGCCGCCGAGCAGCACGGCGCGGGGCGAGGCGGACGCGCCGCCGGCCCGGCCGACGGCCTCGCCGACCGTGGTGCCCGCGGGCACCTCCACGACGCCTGGCCGCTGGACGGCGCCGGCGACCGTCAGCAGCACCGTGCCCGCCCCGCCGCCGCGCGCCACCAGCGCCGCCTGGGCCAGCGACTCCACGTTCTGGACCAGCGTCGGCCGGCCCTCCACCCCGCGCTCGTACGGGCGCGGCGGGGTCGCGGTGGGGACGGCCACGCCGTCGTTCACGAAGTGGACGGCCGCGCTCTCCTCGCCGGCCACGTAGCGGGCGGGCGCCGCGACCATCGCGAACCGGCGCCGCTGGGCGGCGGGCCGCTCGGCCAGCGCCCGCGCCAGCGCGCCGGCGGCCGAGCGGTGCTCCTCGCCGACGTACAGGAGGACGCGGTCGGCGCCCACCGCGTCGGCGGCCAGCCGGGCGCCGTCCAGGACCAGGTGGGGCCGCGCCCACATCAGCAGCTGGTCCTTGCGGCTGAGCGGCTCGCCCTCGGCGCCGTTGGCGAGCACCACAGCGGGGCCGCCGGACCGGCCGGCGACCGACCGCCATTTCGCGCCGACGGGGAACGAGGCGCCGCCCCGCCCGAGCAGGCCGCTCCGCTCGATGGCCTCGATCAGGCCGGCGCGGGCCGGCGCCAGCGGGCCCAGGCGCCGCTCGTGGTCGGCCAGCGACTCCGCACCGGCGCGCGGGTCCGGGCCGTCGAACAGGTTCATCGCGTCACCTCCCGCTGAACGGTCGCCCGGAAACGGGCGCGGGCGTCGGCCATCTGGTCCGGGCGGCCCCCGAGCAGGCGCCCCACCACCGCGGTGACGACCGCGCCGGCGCTGAAGAGGTCGATCGCCAGCATCCAGTCGGCGGTCCCGTCGGTGCCGGCGCCGATGCCGTGGACCAGCGCCACCGGCCACGCGGCGTACGCCAGCCAGTGGACGGCGCGCCAGGCGGTGTGCCCGAGCCAGCGCCGGAGCAGGCTGGTCACCGCGACCGCGGCGATCAGCTCCATCGCGATCGTCCCCAGCCCCACCCAGAGCGCCCGGTACCAGGACGTGAAGGGCACCAGCGCCACGGTCAGGCCCAGGTGGGCGAACGGGTCGGTCACCGCCGTGACGACGTGCAGCGCCAGGAACACCACGGCCGTCAGCGACAGGTTGCGGTGGAACGCGGCCGTCAGGAACCGCGGCCATCCGGGCGCCTGGAAGCGGACGGCGCTCAGGACGCCCAGGGCCACCACGGCCGAGAGCAGCAGCAGGCTGACCGCGCCGGAGCCGCGCGTCGTGTACCAGAGCAGGGTGTCGTTCACCGGTCCGCTCCTGCCTCGGGCCAGCCGGCCACGCGCGTGACGCGGCCGGCCCGATCGACCAGCCGGGCCGGGACGCCGGCCGCCGCCAGCCACCGCGGCGCGGCCGCGCCCATGACGATGGCCGCGGTCGCCGCGATGTTCGCGTCCACGCAGGTCGCCGCCGCGGCAGTCACGGTGCGCCAGGTGCTGTCGGCCGGCAGTCCCGTGCGGGGATCGATCAGGTGGTGCAGGGTGGCGCCACCGCGGCGCCAGCGGCGCACGGTCGTGCTCGACGTGGCCACCCCGCCGGCCGCGGCGCGGACCGCCTCGGCGCCCGCCGCGATGGGCGCGGTGCTGTCCTCGCCGACCTGGATGCGCCAGCCGCCGGCCGGCGCCTCGCCGCGCAGCGCGACGTCGCCGCCGAGGCTGACCAGCACGCCGCCGCCGGCCGCGCGCAGGGCGGCGTCGGCGGCCAGGTCGGCCGCCAGCGCCTTGGCGGTCGCGCCCAGGTCCACCCGCACGCCGGCCGGGAGGCGAGCGGTCCGCCGGCCCGGGTCGAACGCGATCGTGTGCCAGCCCGGCACCGGGCGCGCCGCCAGCGTCAGGGCCCCGCCGTCGGCCGCCACGAGGGCGAAGTCGCGGTCGTAGCCGGCCGAGATGACGGCGCTCCCGACCGTGGGGTCCACGGCGCCGTCCGACAGCCGGGCGGCGCGGAGCGCCACGCCCAGTGCGACGGCCAGGGTCGGGCTCAGCGCGACGTCGCGCTCGGGGCTGGCGTTGAGCAGGCTCAGCTCGCTGTCCGGCCGGAAGCGGCTGCACGCGTCGTCGATCTCGCGCAGGACGCCGGCGACCGCGATCTCCGCGAGCCGGACGGCGCGGGGGTTGGTCACGACCAGGCGGGCGGCGCAGCCGAGCGCGCGGCCGTCCACGGTCTCGACGGCCATCACGAGCCTCCGGTCGCGGCGTGCGAGACGCCGGACGACGAGGACGCCTGCGGCGCCGTCGTGGTCTGGAGGTCGGAGCTGGTGTCCGTCGAGGACGACGTGGAGGACGAGGAGGAGGTGGTTGTGGTGGACGAGGAGTCGGCCGTCGCCTGGGCGGCGGTGCTGGCGTGGCCGGGGATGGTGGCCGCCGCGACGGCCGCGAAGACCGCGACCGCGCCGAGGGCAGTCCCGGCCACGCCGATCGTCAGCCCGCGCAGCCGCCGCAGGGCGCTGTCTCGGGCGTTGGGGGTGGACGGTGTCATGCCCATCACGGTGGTCCCTGGCCCTTGGCCGAGCCTTCGAGCCGCCTGTGAATCAGCTGTGGAGAGCGCTGCTCAGGCCAACTCCGCCAGCGCCTCCAGGGTGGGCCCGGCCAGCTCCGGCCGGCAGACGAGCAGGTCGGGCAGCTCGGGGTCGGCCCGGTTGTACCGCAGCGGTGAGCCGTCGATGCGCGACGCGTGCAGGCCCGCGGCGAGCGCCACCGCGACGGGCGCCGCCGAGTCCCACTCCCACTGGCCGCCCGCGTGGACGTACAGGTCCGTCACGCCCAGCACGACCGACGCGATCTTCACCCCGGCCGAGCCGATCGCCACCAGCTCGCCGCCCAGCCGCTCGGCCAGGACGCTGACGAACGCGGGCGGCCGGCTCCGCGAGACCGCGATCCGCGGCGGCCGGGCCAGGCGCGGGGCGGCCGCCACGACCGGCGTGAACAGGGTGATGCCGCGGGCCGGCAGCGAGATCGCGCCCGCCGCCAGGCGATCCGCCTGCCACAGCGCGACGTGCACCGCCCAGTCGTCGCGCTCCAGCTCCGAGAACTCGCGGGTGCCGTCCAGCGGATCGACGATCCATACCCGCTCGGCGGCGAGCCGGGCCGGGTCGTCGGCGCCCTCCTCCGAGAGCACCGCGTCGCCCGGGCGCCGGCGGGCCAGCTCCTCGACGAGGAACGTGTGGGAGGCCCGGTCGCCCGTGTCGCCGCGCTGCGCTGGCGTGCGGTCCGCCTCGCCTGCGCGGACCTCCAGCAGCAGGTGCCCGGCCGCGGTCGCCAGGAGGGCGGCGAGCTCGTGATCCGACGTGTCCCGCATCCGCCGGCCCATGCTATCGCCCATGCCCGCTCCCGCGTCGGTCGTGGCCGCGTTCGACTTCGACGGCACGATCACCCACGGCGACTCGACCACGTCGTTCTGCCTTTCCGCGTTCGCGGGGCGGCTGCCGGCGGCGGTCCTGCGCGCGGCCCCCCGGCTGGCCGGCTACCCGCTCGGCCTGGTCGCCAGGCAGCGGCTGAAGGAGACGCTGCTGACGCCGGTGCTGCGCGGCCGCGAGGAGCGCGAGGTGCGGGCGCGGGCCGCGGTCTGGGCGGCGCGGCAGCTGCCCGGGATGGTGCGGCCGGCGGCCCTGGAGCAGCTGCGCTGGCACCAGGCGCAGGGCCACCGGGTCGTGCTGGCCAGCGCGTCGCTCGAGCTGCTGCTGGAGCCGTGGGCCCGGGCGGCCGGCGTGGACGACGTGCTGGCGACCCGGCTGGAGGTCCGCGAGGGCCGGCTCACGGGCCGGCTGGCCGGTCCCAACTGCTACGGCCCGGAGAAGGTGGCCCGGCTGGAGGCGCTGGTCGGCGACCTGGCCGGGATCGAGCTCTACGCGTACGGCGACAGCCGCGGCGACCGGGAGCTGCTGGCCGCGGCGCAGCACCCGGTCTTCCGCCCCTTCCGCTGAGCTCAGCCCTCCTCGCAGAACCCCTTCAGCCGGCGCAGCTCCTCCCCCACCTCGGCGTTCGCCCGCGCGATGTCGTCGGCCGTACGCCGGTCCGAGTGGAACAGCGTGAACAGGAACTCGGCGCCGTCGCCGTTCGGCAGCACGCGGCCGAAGATCGACCGCTCGCGGCCGTCCGCCGGCGTGAAGTGGATGTCCACGGTGCCCTGGCCGGGGTCCACCGCCAGGCGGACCCGGAACTCCACCCCGCCCCCCGCCTCCGCGATCCAGCCGTCGCCGTCGGGCCGGACGGCGCTGGCGAAGTTGGGCGCCCAGCGGGGCAGGTTGTTGGCGTCGGCCAGGAACGCGAACACGTCCGCCCGGGGAGCGTCGATCGTGATGGTCTGGGTGTCGCTGCGCATCGCCGACATTGTCGCGCAGCGGTCCGGACTAGACGAGACGAGACATCTCATCTAGTCTTGTCTGCATGAACCGGGAGGCGGTGCTGGAGGCGGCCAGGGCGACGCTGGCGCGCGACCGCGGGGCCTCGCTGCGGGACATCGCCGGCGCGGCCGGCGTGTCCCGGGCGACGATCTACCGCCTGTTCGGCTCTCGCGAGGAGCTGCTCCGCGCCATCGACCTGGAGCCCGACCCCGACGCCCGCCAGCGGGTCCTCGCCACCGCCGTGGAGCTGGTCGGCCGGGACGGCCTGGGCCGCCTCTCGATGGACGAGGTCGCCGCCGCCGCCGGCGTCTCCCGGGCCAGCCTGTACCGGCTGTTCCCCGGCAAGGCGGCCCTCTTCCGCGAGCTGCTGGTCGCGTTCTCGCCGGTCGAGGCGGTCGTCGCCACCGTCGAGCGCCTGCGCGACCGGCCGCCCGACGAGGTCGTGCCCGAGGTCGCCCGGGCCGCGGCCCGCGCGCTGGGCGGCCGCGCCGGGATCGTGCGCACGCTGGTGTTCGAGGCGACCGGCGCCTCGGAGGACGCGGCCGAGGCGGTCGGCTACCTGATCGGCGGCGCGGTCGCGACCGTGCTCGGCTACGTCGTCGAGCAGATGGCCGCCGGCCGGCTGCGGGCGATGCACCCGATGCTCGCGGTGCAGATGCTGGTGGGGCCGATCCTGCTCCACCTGATCACGCGGGGGGTGGCCGAGCGGGCGATCGGCTTCGCCGTGCCCCTGGAGGACGTCGCGGTCGAGCTGGCGGAGCAGTGGCTCCGCGCGATGCGGCCATTGAGGAGGGACGAGGATGCCCACTGACGAGGCCTTCGCCGTCGAGGTGGACGGCGTGGTCAAGCGATTCGGCCGCCAGGTCGCGCTGGACGGCGTGGACCTGCGCGTCCGGCGGGGCGAGGTGTACGGCCTGCTCGGGCCCAACGGCGCGGGCAAGACGACGCTGATCCGGTGCCTGGTCGGGCTGGTCCGGCCCGACTCCGGGACGGTGACGGTCCTCGGCCGCCGCCTGCCGGACCTCGCGGTCCTGGCCCGCGTCGGCTACATGACTCAGGCGGCGGCCCTGTACCCCGACCTGTCCGTGGCCGAGAACCTCCGCTTCTTCGCCGCCATCAGCGGCGCGCCCGGCCACCTGGACGACGTGCTCCGCCTGGTGGACCTGGAGGAGCGCCGCGGCTCGATCGTGTCCACGCTCAGCGGCGGCATGCGGACGCGCGTCTCGCTCGCGTGCGCGCTGGTCCACCGGCCGGAGCTGCTGCTGCTGGACGAGCCGACCGTCGGCGTGGACCCGCAGCTGCGGGCGCAGCTGTGGGACGGGTTCCGGGCCATGACCGCCAACGGCACCTCGATCGTCGTGTCCAGCCATGTGATGGACGAGGCCGAGCGCTGCGACCGGTTGGGCCTGATCCGATTCGGCCGGCTGCTCGCCGAGGGCACGGCGGACGAGCTGCGCCGCCGGGCCGGCAGCGACCGGCTGGAGGACGCGTTCCTGCGCCTGTCCGCCGCGGAGGTGCCCGCGTGAACGGCCGCCGCGTCCTCGCGATCACCCGCCGGCTGCTGGACCAGTTCCGGCACGACCGGCGCACGCTGGCGCTGCTGTTCGTGGCGCCGCTGCTGATCCTGACCCTGTTCTACTTCCTGCTCCGCGGGGGCGGCGGCCGGCCGGCGATGGGCGTCGTGAACGAGGACCAGGGGCCGCTCGGGGCGGCGGTGACGCAGCAGCTGCTGGCCTCGGGGAGCGTTCACGCGACCGAGATGGACGCGTCCACCGCCGCGGCGCGCCTGCGCGACGGCGGGCTGGCGGGCTACGTCGTCCTGCCGGCCGACTTCTCGACCTCGGCGACGCAGGGGGCCATCCGGCCGGAGATCCACGTCGAGGGCACGCAGCCCGACCAGTCGGGCGCGGTGGTCCAGGCGACGGGCCTGGCGGTCAGCGCGGCGGCCGGGTCGCTGGCGGCGGCCGCCGGGGTCAGGGCGCCGACCTTCTCGCCCGGCGTCACCTACCTGTACGGCGGCCCGTCGCTGGACACGCTGGACTACTTCGGCGGCGCGTTCGTCGGCCTGATCGTGTTCTTCCTGGTGTTCGTCGTGACGTGCGTGTCGTTCCTGCGCGAGCGCTCGCAGGGCACCCTGGAGCGCCTGATGGCGAGCCCGCTGCGCCGGTCCGAGATCGTGGTCGGCTACATGCTCGCGTTCACGATCCTGGCGCTGGTGCAGGGGCTGGAGGTGCTGGTGTTCTCCCTCGGCGTGCTCCGCGTGCACAATGCGGGCAACGTGCTGCTGATCTTCGGGATCGTGACGCTGCTGGCGCTGGCGGCGGTCAACCTGGGCATCCTCCTCAGCACGTTCGCGCGGACCGAGTTCCAGGCCGTCCAGTTCATCCCCATCGTGATCGTGCCGCAGGTGCTGCTCAGCGGCGTCATCCTGCCCGTCAGCTCCGAGCCGGGCTGGCTCCAGGCGATCTCGAACGTGCTGCCCCTGACGTACGCGGTCAACGGGCTGCGCGACGTGATGCTGAAGGGCGCGGACCTGGGGTGGGCGAGCGTGCAGCTCGACGCCGCCGTGGTGGCGGCCTTCTGCGTCGTCGCCCTGGCCGGCGCGACCGCGACCCTTCGCCGGCAGGTGGCGTGAGGTAGGCCGCCTCTCCGCAGCCCGGACGGCCCGGACGGTCGCCAGCGCCCTGCCGCTCCAGCTCGCGTTCGGCATCGTGTTCGCGTGGGGCGCGGTCGTCCCGCTCGTGCGCGCGGAAGACCACTGGCCCGGCCTCCTGCTGGGCGCCGTCTTCTCAGCCACGCCGGTCGGGTTCGGTATCGGCACGGTGGCCGGCGGCCGCCTGGCCGACCGGCACCCGCCTCGCATCCTGTGCTGGGCCAGCCTGGGCCTGCTGGCCGCCGGCTTCGCGCTGGCGTTCGCGGCGCCGAGCGGGCTGACGTTCGTCGTCGGCTACGCGGGCGTCGGGCTCGGCATCGGCGGCGGGATCGCGCTGACCGGCGCGGTGGCCGCGCTGGCGCAGGTCCTGCCGGGGCGGGCCGGGCTGGCGGGCGGCCTGCCCTCCGCGGTGTACGCGTCGTCGGCGGTGTTCCAGGCGCCGCTGGTCGCGGCGCTGGCGCCGTCGGTGGGCTGGCGCGATGCGCTGGCGGCGGTCGGGATCGGCGTGGCGGTCCTCGCGGCCGTGCTGCTGACGCTGATGCCCGCGCTGCCAGCCCGGCGGGCCGGGCCCGAGGGCGGCCTGCTGCTGACCCGGCCGGTCGGGACGGGGGCGGCGCTCGCGTTCTGCGGCGCGACGCTCGGCGCCTACGCGGCGGTGAACCTGCCCGGCGAGGCCGGGCTCGCGCTGGCGGGCGCGGTCGCCGCCGCGATCGCGCTGGGCAACGCCACCGGGCGGCTGCTCGGCGGGCTCCTGGCGGACCGGCTCGGCACCCGCCGGGTGGTCGCCGCCGTGTTCGCGCTCGAGCTCGCCGTGGCGGTGCTGCTGTTCGCGCGACCCGGGCCGGCGGTCGCGCTGGGGGCCGGGCTGGCCGCCGGCCTGGCGCTGGGCGCGAACGCCGGCACGCTGGCCAGGGTGGGCCGGGACGCGGCGCCGGCGCGCCCGAACGCGGCCTTCGGCCTGGTGTTCGCCGGCTACACGACCGGCGCGTTCGCGGGCCCCCTGCTGGGCGCGGCGGTGGGCGCCCCGCTGGCCTGGCTGGCCACGGCGGCGCCGGCCGTGGCGGGGCTGGTCCTGCTCAGCGGCGTTCGAGCGGCCGGTCGGGCGAGAGGACGAGGAACGTGATGCAGAGGACGCCGGCCACGGCGACCATCCCGATCTCGGCCAGCCCGCTGTTGGGGAAGGCGAGGCGGAGGACGGTCGAGCCCAGCAGGTACACGCCGCCGAGGATCATCGCCAGCTTGAACCGGCGGGCGATGTTGCGCAGCTGGTTGCGGAAGCCGCCGGGGCGGAGCGAGAGCGCGCTCACGATCACGAACACGAGCAGGAAGATGCCGGCGAGGAACCCGCGCATGTAGGCAAGTGTGCCATCTCGCTACGCTGCAGGCATGTGGCTCGTTTGCTCCCTCCGCTGCGGCGGGACGCTGTTCCGGGCGCTGTTCGCGGAGGTC
>Ga0070717_10001098_pt1 | contig 18213 bp, 15 predicted proteins | sample LARL113metaG_FD_71366 | JGI IMG/M metagenome (GOLD analysis project Ga0070717, IMG submission 71366) | Corn, switchgrass and miscanthus rhizosphere microbial communities from Kellogg Biological Station, Michigan, USA - LAR L11-3 metaG | ecosystem: Host-associated > Plants > Roots > Rhizosphere ... | reverse complement strand
GCTGCAGCGCCGGCCCGGCTCGAAGCTCATGTCGGTGAGCCGCCCGCAGCATGCCGCGGTCGCGCAGGGAGTGAGCCACGCGCTGCTGCTGCACGATGTGACGGTGCAGCATCTGTGGGAGGCGCTCACCATACTCGAGCCGCCGCTCACCGCGGCTGCAGCGCGCGCCCGCACCGCTCCGGATCTGACGGCGCTCGCTGCCGCCATTCACGCCTTCGGCGCGCCCGTGCCCGACACCGCCGCGACGGTGCGACGCACCGTCGAGGTGTTCCGCTGCATCGCGCGCGCCACTCACAACCCGGTCCTCGGACTCGCGCAGGAGCCGCTGCTGCAGCTGCTCGAGCCCTCGCTCCGCATCATGATCGACAAGGTGCCGCAGGCGCGCGCACGTATCGCAGCGGCGCACCGGCGGTTGCTCGAAGCCCTCGAAGCCCGTGATGAGCGGGCTGCACACGACTGGATGGCACGGCACATCCGCGACTTCCGCAAGGGCTACGAGTTGGCCCGGATCGATCTGGGGCTGCGCCTGAAGGGACCCTGACGAGCTCCACGGCGCCCCACCCCCCGCTCCCCCTCCGGGACGTGATGGGAGTCTCCGATTGCCCGGTTGAAGTGAGCCCCACGGCCCCGACATAGCCTATGCTTCGGCGCGGACATCCGCGTCCCTGTTGGAGAGGGGTCATGCTGGGCATGCTGATCTTCCTGTTTCTGGTGCTCGCGCTCCTCGGCTATCTGGTCGGGGTCTACAACGCCCTGGTGCGCGTGCGCGCTGCCGTGAAGCTCGCCTGGTCGAACATCGATGTGCTGCTGGTGCAGCGGCACGATGAGCTGCCGAAGCTGGTGGAGACCTGCCGCCAGTACATGCAATACGAGGCGGCGACACTCGAGCGCGTCATGCGCGCGCGTGCCGGAGTCGATGCGGCGCGCAGCTCCGGGAACATGAGCTCACTGGGAGCCGCCGAGCGCGATCTGCGCAGCGGTCTCAACGGGCTGTATGCCGTCGCCGAGAATTACCCGCAGCTCAAGGCGAGCGAGCCGTTCCGTCACCTGCAGGAGCGCATCAGCGGACTCGAGACCGCGATCGCCGACCGGCGCGAGGTGTACAACGAGGCTGCAAACACCAACAACGTCCGCATTGCGACCTTCCCCGATACCCTGATTGCGCAGCTCGGTGACTTCCCGCAGGTGGCGCTGCTGCACTTCGAGTCCGATCAGAAAGCCGACGTCGATCTCAAGGCAGCATTCTCGCGCTAGGGAGTCTGCACGGTGCCCGCGCTGCATCCGGGTCAGCCGACGCCGTACCTGCTGATCGCGCTCGCCGCGGCGGCACTCACACTGCTGTCGCTGTGGCGCTTCCTGGTGCGCATGCGTCGCGATCGCCTGGTGGCCGACACACCGGAAGTGCGCATACGCTCCGCGGCGCAGGGCTACGTGAAGGTCAACGGGCGAGCCCAACCGGCCGGCGCGGCCGCGACGCCGGCGCCGCTGAGTGGCCTGCCGTGCGTGTGGTGGTCCTATGAGATCGCGCACGAGGAACGCGATTCCAAAGGCAATCGCCGCTGGCAGACGACCGACAGCCGCACCAGCATCGAGCCCTTCGCACTGACTGACGCAGACGGAGCCTCGTGCCTCGTCGGGCCGGTGAAGGCCGAGATCACTCCCACGGTGCGCAATGTGTGGTACGGCGCAACTTCCTGGCCGATGGCCGGACCGCCGGCGGCAGCGAGCTTCCTGCGTATTGGCAGCTGGCGCTACACCGAGCGGCTCCTGTCCGTGGGGACGCGCGTATGCGTGCTGGGCGAGTTCCGCTCACATTCCGAAGTCGGCGACAGCCAGGCGGCCACCGCGGCAAAGCTGCACGAGTGGAAACAGGATCAGCCGGCCCTGCTCGCGCGGTTCGATCTCGATCACGATGGAAAGCTCAACGAGGCCGAGTGGCAGGCGGCACGCGAGGCAGCCGCGCGCGAATCCCAGGCGCAGACGCTGCAGGCGACGATCGCACGCGAGAGCGTCATCTCCGAGCCGCTGAACGGTGAGCCTTTCCTGATTGCGCCACTTTCCGAGGCCGCACTCGAACGGCGCGAGAAGCTCTTCGCGGGTCTCTACTTCGCCCTTGGGCTGCTCGGTGTGACGATCTGCGCCTGGGCCATCCGGCACGCGGCTTAGCAGAGCTCTCAACGCGCGAGCTGCAACGGCGCGAGGGCCCGATCGGCCTGTTGTTTCAGCATGGCCTGGTAGAGCGGCTGCAGCTGGTCGAGCTGTGGCTGGGGGAATGCCTTGAGGTCGGGCGGCGGCTGATATCCGCTCCAGCTGTTGCCATCACCGCCCCAGGCACGGCCAACGAGCTCCGCCTGTGCGCCGCTCACGCCGATCAGCAGTAGCTCAGTCATGTTGAGCAGCGTCGGCGTCGTCTCGTTGCCCCCGGTCACGAAGCACCAGCCACGGAGGTACTCCGGCAACTCCTTGTGGCGCGTGCCACCCGCGTGGGCCGAATCGTTGCGCCCCGGCCCGAGCACGATGAGTGCGCTCATTCCCTGGCTCGCCGCCAATTGGGCGTAGAGCGGGCCGCACTCCTTCGGCAGACCCTTGGCGAGCGAGGCATCGAGAAAGCAAGTCTCCCGTGAGCGGCGTAGCGCATCGCTCGCGCTCACCGGAACCGCCGTGAGCCCCAGCTGGCCGAGGCGGTCCTTGACCGAAGCCAGCAGCATTGCGCTCACCGGCCAGCTCACCGTGTAGGTCTTGAGGAAACTATTCTCGATCTGGCGCGAGGCATGAAAATGCGTCACCTCCGGATCGAGCAGATTCATGATCCCGACGTGCGCCCCGGCAGGCAGCGCGAGACTCGGCGGCGGGTGCGCGGCGGGCAGCCGCAGAGGAATGACACCGAGCAGCGCAACGCACAGCGCGGCCCGGTACGGCGTCGGAATCGTTCGGCTCATGCGCTTCCCTCGGCCCTGCGCGAGTCTAGCGCTCACGGCAGCGTCGAGGGAAACGCTTTGGGGCCGCGCGTTGTCATAACGGTTGCTTATGAGTGCATGACTCGAAACTTTCGGGCGTACCCGGCGCACTCGCTACCATGAGCTCACACTTCTGTTTTGAGGCGGCGCCCCGTGGCGATCATCGGCACAGAACGCGTGCTCGCGGTCGAGCATTGGACCGATACGCAGTTCACTTTCCGCACGACGCGCGATCGCGCGTTGCGTTTCGAGAATGGCCAGTTCGTCATGGTCGGACTGATGCTCGAGCGTCCACTGCTGCGCGCCTACAGCATCGCCAGCGCCAACCACGAGGAGCACCTCGACTTTCTGAGCATCAAGGTGCCGGACGGGCCGCTCACCTCGCGACTGCAGTACGTGCGTCCGGGTGATGAGCTGCTCGTGAGCCGCAAGCCTACTGGCACATTGCTGCTGTCGGATCTGCGAGCGGGAGTACGGCTCTATCTGCTTTGCACCGGCACAGGGGCGGCGCCCTTCCTCAGCATCATCCAGGATCCGGAGCTGTACGGGCGCTTCAAGGAGGTCGTGTTGATTCACGGAGTGCGCTGGGCACGGGAGACGGAGGTCGTGCGGCGACGCATCGCAGCGCTCGAGCAGCACGAGCTGCTCGGGGAGATGGCGCGCAATGCGCTGCGCTATTACCCGACCGTGACCCGCGAGCCGCATGCGCACCGCGGGCGGCTCACGGCTCTGCTCGAATCCGGAAGGCTGCTCGAGCGTCTGGGCCTCCCGCCACTCGATGCCGCGACCGATCGGTTAATGGTTTGCGGAAGTCCCGCCTTCATCAAAGAGACCGGCGCGTTGCTCGATGCTCGCGGCTTCGGCATTTCTGCGCACACCGGTGTGCCCGGAGACTACGTCATCGAGCGCGCCTTCGTGACCCGCGCCGCTGCATGAGCCTATACGCTGGCGCCTGCGGCCAGGCGCCGTGCACCTTGAATCACCGCGTACTCCGCGTACTCAGTGCGGCGACTGGTCCTCCGGTCGTCGGTGGGCGGGTTCCGGCTCCCGGGATGGTTGCTGCTCGCGCGGTGCGCTCGACCCGTTCGGGTGTTGCGACTGCGCCTGCGGGGCATGGGGCTGCGGCGGCGCACGCTCCGCCGGCGGCGGCGCGGCTGGGGGCGCCGGACGCTCGACCTGGGCGCGCTCGTTCGGTCCAATCTCGGGCGCGCCGCGCGACTGCGCTGGCGGGACTGCGCGCTCGGCGGGCGCGCGCTCGGCGGGCGGAGTTGCCCGTTCGGCAGGCCCAGGCTGCTCGTGCGTCGGTGGCGGCGCGGACTGCACGGGTGCCTCAGCGAGCCGCCGCGGCGGCTCCGTGGCCTGCGGCGGTGCTGTCTCAGACCGTGCTGTCTCAGCTGGCGTCTGCTGCCGCGATGGCTGCGCCGTCGAAGCGGACGGACCTGGCGCGTGCGGCGCATTGGCGGGAGCCCCGCGGACGCTGCCAGTGCGCGCTGCGCCACGGGCCGGCATGACGCCCGGGCCCGAATAGTCATCGGGCTTCGGGGTCGCCGCGACCGGCGGATGTCCCTGATTTACCGAGGCGAGCAGCTCATGGTTCTGACTCGCCGCGGTAGCGTGCGTTGCCTGCTCTCTCGTGGCGGCGTGGCGCGGCTGGTGGGCTGCGGCCTGTTCCTGCGGGCTCGGGTGCGCGTTGATGCCACCCGGGCCGCCGTTGTAACTGATGTTGTTGACCGTCACATTGTTGACGGTCCTGTTATAGACGTTGGTGACGTTGGTGTTGCCGATGTTGTTGACCGCGCGGTTGTACCAGAAGCGGTGATCCCGCCAGTAACCGCCCTCATAGCCGTGGCCGAAATAGCCGAAGCCGTAATCGACGCCACCGTAGAATCCGACCTCGGGGGCCCAGTACCCGGGATTCCAGACATAGGCGTCGTCGGAGAAAGACCAGTAGCCCGGCGTCCACACCAGGTCGGGATCCGGTGGCAGTACCCAGGTGCCAGGAACCCAGAAGTAACCCTCAGGTCCCCAGCTCCAGTAGCCCGGCACCCACAAATAGCCCGGCGACGGCAGCGGCGGCTGCTCGTAAACCGGAAGCGGCGGAGGAGCGACGTTGACCGTGACGGCGACCTGCGCGGCGCCCGCAGCGCGGGCAATCAGCAATAACGCAGCGGCGAGCAACGCCGCAGCAAGCAGCACGAGGTGGTGCTCGTTGAACGCGGATGCACGCGCGCGGCTACGCAACTGGCCACGCTGGGCTCGATGAGTTTGCGAGTGTGCCGACATATGACTGTCCACTTGTGACTAAGTCCTATCGCCCAATCTGACGCAGTCGTAGCGGTGGCGTAATCCGGTGGCTGGAGCAGTGACCTGTCAGCCATCTCCGACTATGGCTGTCCGGCGTCGTTGAATCCCGACATGGACGCTCTAATGGCCGCCCTCGACGAGGAGTCCGGCGTCGCGCAACGCGTCCGCGAGCTGTGCTTCGACTCTCAGAGCTTCGGAGCGGGCGATGCGCTGCAGATGCAGCACCGGCCCCGTGAGCACCTCCAGACCGCGCCGGAGCACACTGCCGGCCGCGCGAATTCCCGCCTTGTGCTGATCGAAGCGTTGCGCAGGGGGGTAGTGACTCATACCGACATAAATGCCGTACGGGCCGCGGTGGCGATCGGTGAAATCGAGCAGCACCAGATAGAGGTTGTAGCGGCCGCGGCGCGCTGCGCTGTAGTTCAGCGCCAGTTCATAAAGCGTCGGCAGCGACTCGAAGTAGCGCATCGGTAGCCATTCGGGGACCGTAGCCGCCGCGTTGTGCCAGAGCTGCGCCAGCGCGGATTCGATGTTTGCGGCGAACTCGCCGCGCATCCACAGCTCGTGAATGCAGTGCGCGCCTGCTGCGCCCTCCCCTGCCGCCAGTGCCGCGCGCAGGTCCGCCTGCAGAGCCTCGCGCGGCAGCGTCGCGAGCGGCCGTGCCGCCGGAGACAGCGATGCATCGAAGGAACGTACGCGCGCGCTCAAGCCGTGACGGGCTGCGCCGCACGCGCCCCGGCCCTGGCGCAAAGCAGCCAGATCACTCCGCCGACCGCAAGAGCTACCGGTACGATCAGCACCGCGTGTGCGAGTGAGCGCACGACGGCCAGGTGGCCGATGAGCGGAGGCGAAGGTACATCGCCGAGCAGATGTATGACGAAGATGCTGAGTGCCATCGCGGAGGCGCGCTCGAGCGGTGACACGATGTTGGCGATGGCTGCGTTGATCGGACCGGTCGACATGAACAGCAGCAGCTCCGCGACGATGATCGCAGGGTAGTAGACGCCGGGCGCCGGCGAGACGAGGGCCAGCAGCGCGATCGGTGCCGCGATGAGCGTCGTCACTGCCGAGAACCACAGGTGTCCCTGGCGCGAGGCCCGCGAGCACCAGTCCCCGAGCCAACCTCCGGCGAGCGTGCCGAAGAACCCGGTCACGATGACGATCTCGCCGAAACCGGTGGTGGCGCTATCCGGCGAGATGCCACGCACCTCCTGCAGGAAGGTCGGCATCCAGAAGCCGAGCCCGCCGAGACCGAAGGTGTACGCCGCGAATCCGAGCACGAGCAGGAGATACGGTGGCCGGCGCAACAGATCGCGGTAGACCGCGACGGCGCCGGCCGCGCCGTGCGCGAGCGCCGGATGGGCGTCACGGTATGCGGCACCCTCCTGCGCGCCGCGCGGCGGATCCGGCAACGCCACCATCACCGCGGCCAGCAGCAACCCTGGTGCACCACAGAGAAAGAATGCGCTGCGCCAGCCGAAGTGATGACCGATCAGACCGCCGAGCACATAGCCGAGCGCGGCACCGACGGGCAGCGCCATGTTGAGCACAGCGTAGACGCGACCGCGCGTGCTCGCCGGGAAGTAGTCGGCGAGCAGTGCTGGCGCGATCGCCGCATAGGCGGCCTCACCGATACCGACCAGGGCTCGCGAGGCGAACAGCTGCGGGTAGTTGCGTGCGAGCCCCGATAGCACCGTGGCCACACTCCAGACGGCGATTCCTATGGCAATCGGTCGGGTGCGCGATCCCCGATCACCCCACGCGCCGAAGATGGGCGCGGCGATCATGTACACCACCATGAACGCTGGCCACAGCCAGCCGGCCTGCCCGTGCGAGATCCCCATCGACCGCTCGAGCTCCGGCACCAGCGGAGGTACCAGATAGCGGTCGAGATAATTCAGCAGATTGATCGTGGTCAGCACACCGAGCGCGATGAGCGCCGGGCGTGCCGGGCGTGCGGCAGCGGTCAAAGGTGCGAGTCCCGTACGGTGAGCCCGCGGCGCACTTTACCGCAGTGGCGTTCAGGCCGGAGCGAGTTTCAGCCGCTCGAGGTAGTGGCGCACCGGTTCGCGATAGCCCTCGCTGCTGGTCACGGTGGTGCCGCCGGCAACCACCAGGATGAAGTCCCCGCGCGGTGTGCGGCTGATCTCCTTCACGTGGCGCATGTTGACGAGACACGAGCGGCTGATGCGCAGCATCGGCTGAGTCTGGAAGGATCTTTCCGCCTGCTGCAGCGTGCTGCGGGCATGAAAGCTGTCGCGCCCGATCGTCAGCCGTACGTAGTTACGGTCGGCCTCGACGACCTCCACCTGCGACACATCCAACATGTGCATGCGGCTGCCGGCTTCGGCGAGCACGCGCGGTTGGACATCGGCCTGCAGGCGTGCACCGCGCTCGAGCTGCTCGAGGAGTGCCGTGAGCGCACCTTGGCGGTCGAAGGTTCCCACGGCCTCGTGGCGGCGGCGCACGCGCATCATGGTGGCGCCAAAACGGGTCTCGTCGAAGGGTTTGAGCAGGTAATCGACCGCACTCACCTCGAAGGCTTCCAGCGCGTAGTGATCGTAGGCGGTGACGAATACGATGAGCGGCAGATGCTCAGGGTCGAGCGCGCGCGCGAGCGCCATCCCGGTCATGGAGTCCATCTGGATGTCGAGGAACAGAATGTGCGGGCGTATGCGCTGGATGGCTTCGAGCGCCGCGCGCGGATCGCCGTACTCGCCGACGACGCGCAGATCCGCCTCACGCTCACAACACTCGCGCACCGTGCGCCGCGCCGCGGGCTCATCATCGACGATGATCACGTCCATCATGAGCGCGCGCTGCTCTCCGGCTTGGGCGCCCCGGGACCATCGCGCAGCAGCGGCATGTGGATCTCGGCGAGCCACAGATCGTCCTCCGCCGGGCCGGCGGTGAAGGTCGCCGCCGCACCGAACTGCACCTCGAGCCGCTCGCGTACGTTGGCGAGTCCGATGCCCGCAAGGCCCGCCGCCCGCCCGGGTGCAATGGTGTTGAGCACCCGCAGCACGAGCCGCTCGCCGCTCACATAAGTCTCGACGCGGATGCTCACCGGACCCTCGTGCCCTGCGAGCCCGTGCACCACGGCATTCTCCACCAGGGGTTGCAGGATCAGGCTCGGAACCCAGGCGCGAGCCACCTCCTCGCGCAGCGGCACACGGATGGTCAACCGATCGGCAAAGCGCTTCTGCTGCAGCTCGAGATACAGCGTGACGAACTGCAGCTCATCGGCGAGTCGCGAGAACTCCCGCTCGCCTGCGGTCAGCAGCCGCCGCAACAGATCGCCGAGCTGCACCACCATCGCCTGCGCCGCGGGCGGGTCCCAGGTGATCTGACCGCGGATGGTGTGCAGCAGGTTGAAGAGCGTGTGCGGCGAGAGCTGCATGCGCAGCGCCGTCAGATGCGCCTGCGTGAGCGCGCGTTCGAGCGCCGCGGTGCGCAGCTGGGAATCGCGCAGCCGCTGGTAGAAGGCGAAACCCGTCACCAGCGCGAGGCCGAATCCGTAGGTCACGAGGAAACCGGTAATGCTCGCCAGCCAGATCGGCACTTCATGAATGACGAATCCGTTCCAGCTGCCCCACTCCTTCTGCATGGAGTCGTGCATCATCGGGCTGCCGTGCGCCATCCCCGTGACGTACTCCCCGAGCACGAGCGCCGGCGAGGCGAGCACCGCGAAGCCGAGCGCACACAGCAGCTGCAGCGGTAGGGCGCGCCACAACGGCTGCCAACCCGTGCGCAGCGCGCCGCGCATGCTGAGGATGAACAGCGGATAGAGCAGCAGGTGCTGAATGATGCGTGCATCCCAGGGAGCGAACACGTTGTGGATGTTCTGCACCGAGAGGCTCGCCTGCATGCTGTTCGCATACATGACGTTCGAAAGCGCCACGTATACCCAGAATGCCGTCAACAGACCGAGCAACGGACGGAACCCAGCCGGCGGCGCACGCACCGCTTCTGCGGCCGTCGCGCTCGCGCGCTGGCCGAGGGTGGCAACTGCAGGATTGACCCGCTCGGCGGGCGTGGCACTCATGGCCCGGGAAGCTCCGTTGGGCGCGGCCGATCGTGGCCGCTTTGCCCCATAGCGTACCTCCAACTGCCCGCTGCGTGCGCGCAGCAGTGCGGATCAGGGACGAGCCCGTTGCCCGCAGGGACGAGCCCGCGGATCGAGCCGCAATCGCGCGCACCGCGCGTGACACGACGTTGCAGCTGCGCATGACAGACGCTGCAGTGGAGCCTGTGTGGTCTGGATGTGCGCAGCATCTCCACAGCGTGTTTGCATGCACCACTTGGTACGAATCCGTTGCTGGCCGGGATCAACTCGCGCCCAGGGGCCTTAGCGGCGCGAGCGTGGAGGAGTCTCATACGCAACGACGCAACGCGATGAAGTTTCGACACGATCACGACCCAACACGACACCAACCAACGCTCCGGGAGATGACCATGACACTCACTCAGTTCCGCCGCAGCTCCGCCACCCTCGCCGCGCTAGCCGCCTGCATCATCGCCGGCACGGCCTACGCGGGCAGCCCAGCCGAGCCCTCAGTCGCCGTTCCCTTCGGCGATCTCAACCTGACCACCGAGCGCGGAGCCGATGCGCTCTATGCGCGCCTGACCGCCGCCGCACGTCAGGTGTGCGCTGCCAATGGTCTCGACATCCGCGATCTGCAGGCCTACGCGGCGGCGCGCTCCTGCGAGTCGCAGGCGATCGCCCGCGCCGTGCACGCTGTGCAGGCGCCGAAAGTGGCGGCGCGTCTTGCCGCCCGGCACGAGCAGGGCTGAGCAGGAGGTGCTCTCGATGCCAGCCGCCGCAGCGGGCGACCCCGTCGCCCGCGGGCGGCGCGCGGCTCAGCCGAGGAGCTTGAGCTCGCTGGCGGTGAGCTGCAGTTTCGCAGCCGCCAGATCTTCTTCCAGATGCGCTACCGAAGAGGTACCAGGTATCGGCAGCATCACCGGCGATCTCGCCAGCAGCCAGGCGATCGCGACCTGCATCACCGTCGCGCCATGCGTTGCGGCGACCTGCTCGAGTGCCTTGCCCGCCGCGCGCTCGTTGGCGGGAGCAGCACCCTCGAGCTTCGCCGCCGAGCCACTCGCGAGCGGTGCCCAGGGAATGAAGGCGAGTTTCTCGCGCGTGCACACTGCGAGCACATCCTCGGAGCCGCGGTCGGCGAGGTTGTAACGGTTCTGCACCGAGACGATCGGCACGATGCGGCGCGCACGCGCGAGCTCGTCAGTGCTGAAGTTCGACACTCCGATGTGGCGGATCTTGCCTTCCTGCCTGAGCCTGGCGAGCTCGCCGATGGAATCCTCGAGCGGCACCTTCGGATCGGGATGGTGCAGCTGATAAAGATCGATGCGTGCGAGCTTCAGTCGCTTCAGGCTTCCCTCGCAGGCCTCACGCAGATGTTGTGGCCGCCCATCCGGAACCCACTGAGACGACTCGGGACGTAACAATCCACCCTTCGTCGCAATGACCAGACCCGATGGATAGGGTGCAAGGGTCTGCGCGATGATGCGCTCGCTTACATCGGGACCGTAGGCATCAGCGGTATCGATGAAGTTGACGCCGAGATCGAGCGCGCGGTGCAGGACCTGACGTGCCTCGGCGGGGTCCTTGGGCTCGCCCCAGATGCCGGGCCCGGTGATGCGCATCGCTCCGAAGCCCATGCGATTGACCAGCAGGTCGCCACCGATGGTGAAAGTGCCCGCGGCAGACACGGCGCTGCGCGCTGCCCCAGGAAACGCAGGCGGTGCAGCACCCGGGCTCGGGGCAGCGCCCGCTGCGTGGGCCGCCATTCGTGTAACGCCCGTTATTCCGAGGACACCACCCATGAGTACCTGCCGGCGAGTGAGGTGCGATGCGCCCATGAGCGCGGATCGTACAATCAGGCTTGCAGCGGTACCAAGCGTTCCGCGAGGCGGAAAAGAAGAAGGCGGCCTCCTGGCCGCCTTCTCATCAGTCAGCGCGCCAACAGTCAGCGCGTGTCAGCGCTTCTCAGGCCGCTTTCCTCGCCGAGTGCGAACGGCCATTGCCACGCCCCCGATGAGTCGCGGCAGCGGCGAAGGAGCCGACCGAGTCCTGCACCTCGGCAGCAATGCTCGAGAACTCCTGGGCGCGCTCGCGGATCTTCTCGCTCAGCTGCGTGCCGAGCTCGGCCTGCTTCTCGAGCAGGTCGGCGAAGGCCTGAGTGCCGAAGGCTGCCCGGACACCGAGCGTCGCCTTCGCCTGGGCAAAGCCTGCTTCGAGAACGTCGCCCGCCACTGCATAGTTGAAGCGCGCAAACGCCTCGAGTGCGCGAAAGCCCTCATGCTGCGCCTTGCTGAAGGAGGCGTACGTGTCCTTATATGAATCCAGCCACACATTCCAATCGATCTGGTTACGGTCCCGCATGTGAGCTCCTCAGAGAAAATCTTTCGTTCAGGGGTTGTGAGGGGCGGCATTATACCGGGTTTTGTATGCACTGCAAGATAATAAATTTGACATATTTATTATAGCCTATTGCTTTGTATTTTAAGGACTAAATATCATTTATGCGCTGCTGCATAGCACGAGTTTCTTGCGATGCGATGACAGAGAGTCCGGCTTTTTGGCCGCCTTCCTCAACGGCCCTGCTCAGGACGCTTGGTAAGATCCGAGCCACGGGTGCTCGGGGCGCATCGCGGCCGCACAGGTTGAACCCGATCCCGGGCAGCAAGCGAGGGGAGCTATGGCGGAGACAATGCCTTTGAGCGAGCTGGGCAAGCACGTCGGTGAGGAGATGGGCATCTCCTCCTGGATCACGCTCGATCAGACGCGCATTGCGGAGTTCGCCCACTGCACGGGTGATCACCAGTGGATCCATGTGGACAGTGAGCGCGCGGCGCGCGAAAGCCCCTTCGGTACGACGATCGCGCATGGGTTTCTCACACTCGCACTGATCGCACCCACGGCCTTCGAGATTCTGGTGGCGCGCGTGGCGCCAAAGTCGGTGGTCAACTACGGGCTCGAGAAAGTGCGCTTCCATGCCCCGGTACGCTCGGGCAAGCGGGTACGCAATCGCATCCGGCTCTCAGCCGTGGAAGAGCGCGGCAATGGCCGTTATCTCGTGACCACCGACAACACCATCGAGATTGAAGGCGAGATCAGACCGGCGCTCCAGGCCAGTGCGCTCGCCATTTTCATGGCGTAAAGGGCGCACGGCTTCGTTTGCAGGTCTTCTGACCAACGGTTAACCATTTGGTTAGGTGTTGCGGGCAAGTACCTTTCGCCACGGCGGGCCGCGGGCGGATTGAACTCTCAACCGCGCATGCGGCTGCCGTCCGGATCGAGCACCGCCGCGTGCTCGCGCCTCACCGCGCGCCGCTCGCCGAGGAGCTCGATCTCGAACCCCTCCGTTGCGGAGGCGAGCTTGGCGGGAATGTAGCCGAGCGCCAGCGAGCGCTGTGCGCGGTGACCATAGGCGCCGGAGGTCACCCAGCCGACGACGCTGCCGTCGTGCCAGATCGGTTCATCGCCTGCGGCGTCGGCGTCGGCGGCATCGACGCTGAAGGTCACGAGACGCAATACACCACCGCTTTGCTTTTCCTCGAGTGCCGCGGCACGGCCGATGAACTCGCCCTTGCCGAAATCGACGAAGCGTCCGAGGCCGGCTTCGTGAGGACCATAGATCGGGCGGTACTCCCGCGCCCAGGTTCCGAAGCTCTTCTCGATACGCATCGCGTTCAGTGCGCGTCCCCCGAAGAGCTTCAGTCCATGCGCACGTCCCGCCGAGCAGAGCAGATCGTACAGCGCGCGCTGGTACTCGCTGGTCACCCAGATCTCGTAGCCGAGCTCTCCGGTGAAGGAGATGCGCCCGATGAGCGCGGGAACCATGCCGATGTCGATCGAACGGAATGAGAGGAACGGAAAGGCAGCGCTCGACAGGTCGCTGCGCGTGAGGCCCTGCAGCAGCGCGCGCGCACGCGGACCGGCGAGCGAAAGCCCCACATACTCCATCGCGCAGGGGCGCACCGTGACACCGCCGCGCGGTGCATGACGCTCGAACCAGCGCCGGTAGTAGACCTCTGCGGCCCAGGTGCAGATGAGAAAGATCCGCTGCTCGGCGAGACGACACATGGTGAAATCGCCGATGAGCTTGCCGCGCTCATTGAGCATCGGACTGAGCGCGATGCGGCCGACCTTCGGTACGCGGTTCGCCATCACATGGGAGAGCCACTCCTCGGCGCCCGGGCCGGTGACCTCGAACTTGCCATAGTTGGAGATCTCGAGCAGTCCCACGGCCTCGTGTACCGCGCGGCACTCGGCGGCGACATGCGGGTGGGCGTTGGAGCGGTGAAAGGTGATGTCCTCGTGCGCCTCCTCTGCCGAGGGAGCGAACCAGAGCGGGTGCTCGAGTCCGCAGTACTCGCCGAACACCGCATGCGCCGCCTGCAGCCGCTCGTACACGGGTGTCGTGCGCAGCGGACGCGCGGCCGGCAGCTCCTCGTTCGGGAAACGGATGCGGAAGCGGCGCGAGTAGTTCTCGCGCACCTTGGCATTGGTGTAGGCGAGTGTCGCCCAGTCGCCGTAGCGCGCGACGTCCATGGCCCACACATCGGCGCCGGGATCGCCCTCCACCATCCATTGCGAGAGCGTGAGCCCGACTCCGCCACCCTGGCTGAAACCCGCCATGACTCCGCAGGCGACCCAGAAATTTCTGAGGCCACGAATCGGTCCGACCAGGGGGTTGCCGTCTGGTGCAAAGGTGAAGGGCCCATTGACGATCTTGCGGATGCCCACCTGCGCGAGTGTCGGGAAGTGGCGGAAGCCGACCTCGAGACTCGGCGCGATGCGCTCGATGTCTTCGGGCAAAAGACTTTGCGTGAAGTCCCAGGGCGTCTCGGTAGGTGACCAGGGGACACCCGCGCGCTCGTAAGTTCCGAGCAGCACGCCACCGCGCTCCTGACGCGTGTAGATCTCGCCCTCGAAGTCGATGGCGGTCAGCAGCTCCTTCTGCCCCTTGAGCGCGGGCAGATCCTCGGTGATGAGGTACTGGTGCTGCATGGCGAGCACGGGTAGCTCGAGCCCCACCATACGCCCGACCTCGCGTGCCCACAGGCCGCCGGCATTCACCACGTGCTCCGCGCGCACGGTGCCGCCTTCGGTGATCACGTCCCAGCTGCCATCCGCGCGCGCCTTCAGATCGACCACGCGGTTGTGGCGAACGATCTCTGCGCCGCCGATCTGTGCCGCCCGGGCGTAGGCGTGCGTTACGCCGTAGGGGTCGATGTGACCTTCGATCGGGTCGAGCAGCGCACCGACGAAATACTTCTTATCGATGATCGGGAAGACTTTGGCCGCCTCGTCCGCGGAGATGAGCTCGAGCTCCATGCCGAGGTAGCGTCCGCGCGCCTGCGCCATCTTCAGCCAGTCGAAGCGCTCGCGCGTTCCGGCGAGCATGATGCCGCCCGGCATGTGCAGGCCGCACGACTGGCCGGAGATCCGCTCGAGCTCCTTGTAGAGGTTGATGGTGTACTGCTGCAGCCGCGCAACGTTGGGGTCGCCGTTGAGAGTGTGCATACCCCCCGCGGCATGCCAGGTCGAGCCACAGGTGAGCTCGCCGCGCTCGATCAGCAGCACATCCTTCCAGCCCGCCTTGGTGAGGTGATAAAGAACGCTCGCCCCCACCACCCCGCCGCCGATCACGACCACCCGCGCTTCAGTCTTCACATCCGCTCCCCGAGTCTCATTCGTTCGACACCGCGAGCTGCACCGGCGGCTGGCTCACGCTGTGGCGCATGCCGAAGCGCTCGATCAGCCAGGAGCGGAACAAGGCAACGGCCGAGTCGCCAAGCTCCTCCGGCGGGGTCGTCAGGTAATAGCCGTAGCCTGCATCGAGGGCTGCGTCGAAGGGCTTCACCAGCGTGCCGCTCGCCAGCTCTTCGGCGAACAGGGTCGGGTCCGCGAGCGCGATGCCCTGGCCGCGCAATGCGTACTGCGCGGCGAGCACCGCCGTATCGACCACGAGTCCCCGCTCGACATCGACGCTCAGGCCGGACTGGCGTCCGAACTGCAACCACAGGAAGTGCCGCGGCTGGTCGGCGAGCCTGATGTGTACGATCTCGTTCGCTTCGATGAAGGCGGCGAGATCCTTGCCGTGGCGTGCCGCGGCGATGCCGGGGGAGCATAGGATCGAGAGGCGCTCCGACCACAGCAAATCCGTGACCAGATCCGTCACCGTGGGGCGCGAGTAGATCACGGCGACATCGACATCGCCGAGCGGCGGCCCTACCCCGTGGGGACTCACCAGATCGATGTCGACATCCGCGCAAATGCGGTGGAAGTCGCGCAGGATGGGCACCGCGAGCTGCACCGCGAAGCTCGGCGGCATCTGCACGCGCAGCGTGCGTTGCGCCGGTGCGCCTTCGTTGCGGATGTCATCGAGCGCGTACTCGAGACGATCGAACGACTTCACCACCGCGGGCAGCAGGTGCTGGCCGGCCTTGGTAAGGGTGAGTGCGTGTGGCCGGCGCTCGAACAGCTGCACACCCGTGAGTCGCTCGAGCGCTATGACGTGGCGTGACAGTGCGCTCTGGGAGATGAGCAGCGCGTTGGCGGCGGCCGTGAAGCTGCCGTGCTTGGCGACGCCCTCGAAAGCGCGCAGCGCATTCAATGGCAGCCAGCGGCGGTCGATGGTTTTTTTCTGCATGCCCTCTCCGCGCGAGCCGTGGTACCCGCTCGGGGGTCATACTCGCGCACACTCAAGCGTGGCGCCAAGGGGCCGCCGCGCTCCAATGCCTTTTTTCGATGCCGGTAGTGAATTTTCCGTGGCAACGCGGGCGCCTGCCGCGGGCCCTACCCTGGAGCGCGCCCGCTAGCCGTCGCGCTCCAGGGCATCTTCGCCGAGCGCCGCGCGCAGCGGCTCGAGATGGCGCTCGTAGTGGCGCCATCGCCCGATCGAGCCTTTGCCGACGGGCTGGCGCACCTGCCAGCTGCTCGCGGTCAGCACCGGGCGGTCGGTCAGGTGAAATTCGAGGCAGCGTGGGTCCCATGGCAGCCCGAGGTGCGCGAGCATTCGCCGTCCCCAGTGCTCCGGGTCGTCCACCAGTGATTCGTAGCGGACCTCGAGCAGCAGGCCCGGGGGAAGCGTCGCACGCCAATGCGCCATCAGCCGGCGGTACTCCCGGTAGTAGTGCGCGAGATCGATGAGATCGCTCGCGTAGGCGTGGGCGGCGGAGAAGCCCTGGAAGTAGATCGACACGCAGGTGTCGAGCGGATCGCGTTCCAGATGGATGAAGCGCGCGCTGGGGAGCGCGGCGTGGATGAGGCCGAGGTTCTTGAAGTTGCTCGGCAGCTTGTCGATGACGCGCGCCGCTGCGGTCGGCAGTGTCTCGAACGAACCCACGTACTGACGGCCGAGCGCGGCAATCGTCGCCATGCGTTGCTCCGGGGGCGACGCGAGCTCGGCATCGGCTGCGAATTGCCAGAAGAGGACCTCCCCTGCGCCATGCACCTGCGGGTGCGAGGCGAGGATCTGCTCGGCGAGCGTCGTTCCCGAGCGTGGCATCCCGAAGACGAAGACGGGGCGGTCGGAGGGCAGCCCCGCCGAGCGCAGCGCCGCGAGCGCCGCTCCATCGAACATCGCCAGTGTGCGGTCGACACGCTGCGTCGTTGCCGCGCGATCGTAAGGCGGTCGGCTGCGTCGGGCGAGCTCGTGCCCTCGCCGGTGATACTCGAATGCCGCATCGAAGTCGCCGACGTCGTCGCAGTACTTGCCGAGAGCGTGGTGGAGTCCGATGGCATGTGCGACTGGCAGCCTTCTTGAGAGTGTGCGCTCGGCCGCATCGCGCCAGGCTCCATCGGCGGCGGTCATCTTGCGGACTGCCGTCAGTCCGGTCAGCGCCTCGGGCAGACCGGGACTCAGGGTCAGCGCCTTCTCGAGTAGCGTCTCGGCCTCCTCGAACCTGCCGCGGTCGATCGCGAGGCTCCCGAGCAGGGCGACGGTATCGGCGGCGTCGGGACGAATGGCGAGCGAGCGCTGCACGCTTGCAGCAGCGTCATCGACTCGTCCGAGCGCCCGCTCGGCCATCGCATGAGCGGTGTGAAGTGCCGCGTGCTGCGGAACGACCTCGAGTCCGGCCACGTAGGCGGCCTCAGCGGCATGCGTTTCGTTGATCGCGAGCAGCGCATTCCCGAGATGCAGATGTCCTTCCGGCAGCCGTGGATCGAGCTCGATTGCGCGCCGGCTGTACTCGATGGCGGCGCGATGATCGCCGAGGCAGTGCAGCACGTGACCGAGGTTGGCATGGATGCGCGCCTCCTGCGGTGCCAGGCCGAGGGCGGTGCGGAAGGACTCTGCCGCCGCCTCGAACCGGGTCAGCCCGGCGAGGAGCGTCCCGTAGTCGTTCAGAGTATCCGCGCGCCGCTCGCGCGCGAGCAGCCGCTCGTAGTAAGGCAGCGCTTCAGCGGCACGATCCCGCGCGGTTAATGCCCGCGCAAGCTGCGTTACGGCGGTCGCGTGATCCGGCCGCAGTTCCAGCGCGCGTCGCAAGGCCTCGATGCCGCCCTCCGGCTCGCCGGCCGCGATGAGAGCGCTTCCGAGGTTCGCGTGCGCCTCCGCGAGTCTGGGCTCGAGCGCAATGACGTGGCGGTAGCCCTCGATCGCTGGGGCCAGAGCACCCCGCGCCCGCTCGGCGTTGGCGAGATTGCCGAGCGCTGCGGCAAATCGCGGCCGCAGCTCGAGAGCGCGCCGACAGCTCACGATGGCGGCGTCGGTGTCGCCGAGCTCCAGCAACACGCGGCCGAGATCGTTGTGCGCGTCGGCGAAATCCGGTCGCAGCGCCGTAGCCCGCGCGAGGCTCGCGGCTGCACGTGCGAGCAGGCCCGCTTCCTCGAGCGCCTGCGCCAGGAGGTAATGCACCTCGGCGTTCTCCGGCTGCGCACGGCTCGCGGCTTCGAGCGCGGCAAGCCCCTCGCTGCCCC
>Ga0070717_10001096_pt1 | contig 18218 bp, 17 predicted proteins | sample LARL113metaG_FD_71366 | JGI IMG/M metagenome (GOLD analysis project Ga0070717, IMG submission 71366) | Corn, switchgrass and miscanthus rhizosphere microbial communities from Kellogg Biological Station, Michigan, USA - LAR L11-3 metaG | ecosystem: Host-associated > Plants > Roots > Rhizosphere ... | reverse complement strand
GGATGTCCTGCGGAATCGATGAGCGGAACGGCCATCCGAGCGCGGGGCCGGCGGTGATAATGGTGCGGGGTAGGCGAACGTGAGCGGTCTGGTCGCCATCGCAGTTTCAGGATTGCTGCTCGGTGCGCTCGGCGTGGCAGCCCTGGTCCCAGTGGCTCGCACTGCGGCGCGCCGTCTCGCGCCGGGGCTCCTGGGCCAGCGGCGCCAGCGGCGGATCCCGGGCTACGACGTGGTGTCGGTGCTCGGCGCGGGCGCCGACACCGTCGTCTACCTGGCGCGCCAGCTCCCCGAGGGCCGCCTCGTCCGTCTCAAGCGCCTCCGCCCGGGCGGCCACGCTCCGCACATCGCGAGCCTGACCCGGCTCGGCCACCCCAACATCGCGCGCGTCTACACCTCGTTCGAGGACGCGGGCCTCGCCTACCTGGCCGGCGAGCACGTGGACGGAGCCTCCCTTCGCCGCGTGCTCCAGCAGACCGGGCCGCTGCGGCCCGAGCAGGCGATGGAGGCGGTGTGCGGCGCGCTCGAAGGGCTCGCGTACGCGCACGCGCGCCGTGTCGTCCACGGCGGCCTGGCGCCGGAGAACCTGATCCTCGACCACCACGGCACCCCCCGGTTGGTGGACTTCGGCCAGCGGGGGCCGGCCGGTCCGGAGGACGACGTCGTGGCCGCCGCCGACCTCCTCGACGACCTGTTCAGCGGCCGGCCGCCGGCCGCCGTCGCCGCGGTGATCCGGCGGGTGCGGGCGACGCCGTCGGCGGAGGAGCTCCTGGGCGAGCTGGAGGAGGCCGCGGCCGACTCCTACGGCACCCAGTGGCGGTCGCGGGCCTCGCTGGCGAGCCTGGTGCTGGTCACGGTGACCGCTCGGGCCACCCGGGGCGCCGCGGATCCGGTCCCGGCTGCCGCCTCGCCGGTCCCCCGGCGCCCCGCGGCAGACGGGCCGCGAGCACCGGGCGGCCAGGACAGCCTGCGCCGCGCGCTCGCCAGCCCGGCCCTCGTCGCGTCCTGGCGCCGCCTGTGGGAGCTGCCGCAGCAGTGGCTCCGGCAGGCGCCGCGGCCCGGTCGGGCGACCATCGCCATAGCGGGCGTGGCGCTCCTGTTCCTCGTCGCGCTCCCGCCGGCGCTGGCGAACCGCCAGAGCCTGCTGCTGCGCCTGTCGGATGGGTCACCCGGCGGGGGCGCTCCCGTCTCGCGGCCCTCGTCGCCGCCCTCGCCGGTCTCCGACCTGCCGCAGGCCAGCCCGTCGCCGGCACAGCCCGAGCCGAGCGCGTCGCCGACGGCCCCGCCCCAGAGTCCCGCCGGACCGGATCCCAGCGCGGGCGGCGGCGGCCCGGCCGGGTCCGGCACCCCGAACCCGGCCACGCCGGGCGGCGGCGGCACGCCGGCTCCCACGGCGCCCCCCGGGCCGACTCCCACGCCTCAGTCGCCGACCCCGACGCCCACGCCAACGCCAACGCCGAGACCGACTCACACGCCGACACCTACTCCAACGCCGACTCCCACCCCGACCCAGACCCCGACGCCGACGGCATCCCCGACGTCGACGTCAACCCCGACGCCGAGTCCGACCCCGACCCCGACCCCGACTCCGACGCCCGGCGGGGTCTAGCCGGCCGTCGCCGCCAGCGCCTCGGCGATCGCCTGCGCGAGAGGCGGCGTCTGCCCGACCGTGAGCGCCTCGTCCCCCAGCGTCCGGCGGACGCCGGCCAGCGTGCGCGAGTAGCCCGCGGCGTGGGCGGGCGGGAGGGGAGAGCCGAGGTTGGCCAGCAGCGCGTCCCGCGCCCGGCACAGCCGGGCGGCCTGGTCCCAGCGCTCCCGGACCCCGGCCACGCCCGCCAGTCCCTCCAGGCACCAGGACAGGTACAGCGGGTTGTTGACGGCCCGGAACAGCTCCACGCCGCGGGCGAAGTGCTCCCGCGCCTCCGTCGCGTCGCCCGACGCCAGAGCCACGTGGCCGAGCTGCGTGACGCACATCGCCCGGCCCCAGCCGTCGTCCTTGCGCTCCGCGATCGCGAGCGCCTCCTCAGTGAGAGACCGCGCCCGCTCCAGGTGGCCGGCGTCGAGCGCGCTGCGGCTGAGGACCCCGCGCACGACGGCCGCGCCGTGCTCGTCGCCGCGCCGGTGGTGGAGGGCCAGGCTCTCCTCCAGCAGCGGCGCCGCCCGCTCGTGCTGCCCCTGCGCCACCGCCACCGTGCCGAGCACCCGCAGCATTCGGGCGGTCTGCCCCGTGTCGCCCAGGTCGCCGAAGAGCCCGAGCGCCTCGCGGCCGAGCGCCTCGGCCGCGGCGAACTCGCCCGTGTGGAACGCCACCCACGTCAGCGCGTGCAGCGCCTCGGCCAGACCTCTCTGGTCCGGCACCCGGCGCACGACCGTCAGGCCCTCGGCCGAGAGCGCTGACGCGCGCGGGAGGTCCCCGGTCCGGATCGCGACGTACGCGAGACCGACCAGCGCCGACGCCGTCCCCGCGTGGTCGCCCGCCTCGCGGGCGAGCGCGAGCGCCTCCCCGTAGTCCCTCGCCGCGTCGGCGTCGCGGTTCCGCATCCTGGCCAGGAGGCCGCTGGCGTCGAGCGCGGCGACCAGGCTGGCCCGATCGCCGTGCTCCCGCGCGTAGGCGATGGCCCGCGCGCAGCCGGGCGCCGCCTCGTCGAACGCCTTCTGCTCGACGGCGAGTCGCGCCGCGGCCGAGAGCGCGGCGGCCCGCACGGCGGCGTTCACCGGCCCGGCCCGGTCGAGCGCCTCGCCGAGCCAGCGCCGCCCCTCGGTGAGGTGGCCGGCGTGCCACCAGAAGCGCCAGAGGGCCGCGGCCAGCTCCAGCATCATGCCGCCGTCGGCGTCCGCTGCCCACGCCAGCGCGGCCCGCAGGTTGTCGTGCTCCAGCTCCATCCGGGCCATCCAGGCCCGAGCGGTGGGCCCGCCCAGTCGGGACTCCGCCGCCCGGGCCAGCTCCAGGCAGCAGGCGGCGTGCGCGCGTCTCGCCGGCTCGGCCTCGCCCTCCGCCTCCAGGCGTTCGAGGCCGTACTCCCGGATGGTCTCGAGGATGGTGAGCCGCGGCTCACCCGCCGACTCCTCCCGCCTGACCAGGTTCTTGTCCACCAGCGCGCTGACCAGGTCGTCCACGGGCCCAGCCGCATGGCCCGCGGCGGCCAGCGTGAATCCGCCGGTGAAGACGCAGAGCCGACGGAACAGCCGCCGCTCGGCCTCGTCGAGGAGGTCGTAGCTCCAGGCGACGGCGTCGCGCATCGTCCGCTGGCGCGCGGGCAGGTCGTGCGGCCCGGCGATCAGCTGCGGCAGGCGCCGGTCGAGGCGGGCCAGCAGCGCCGCCGGCGGCAGCAGCGGCACCCGTGCCGCCGCGAGCTCGATGGCGAGCGGCAGCCCGTCCAGCCGGCGGCAGATCTCGGCCACGGCACCGGCGTCGGGGCCCTCGTCCGCCAGGCGGGCGCCCATGGCCGCGGCGCGCTCCCGGAAGAGGTCCGCCGCCGGCGACCCCGCCAGCGGCGCCACCCGGAACACGCGCTCGCCGCGGACGCGGAGGGCCACCCGGCTCGTGACCAGGATCGCCAGGCCCGGGCACGCGGCCAGCAGGTCGAGGAGCCGGTCGCGCGCGGTCACCACCTGCTCGAAGTTGTCGGCCAGCAGCAGGAGCCGCCGGGGTCCGATCGCGGCGGCGACGCGGTCGGGCAGCGAGCCGGCGTCCCGCTCGTCGATGGCCAGCCGCGTCGCGATCGCCGGCAGGACCAGGTTCGGGTCGCGCAGCGCCGCCAGGTCGACGAACAGCGCGCCGTCCGCGAAGGCGCCGGCTGCCCGCGCCGCAACCGCCAGGGCGACGCGCGTCTTGCCCACGCCGCCCGGTCCGGTCAGGGTCAGCAGCCTGACCCCGTCGCGGCACAGCCAGCCGGTCAGCTCGGCGACCGCGTCCTCGCGGCCGATCAGCGGGGTGAGCGGCCGGGGGATTCCGCCCGGCCGGGTGTGAGCGCCGGAGTCGGGGCGCGCCGCCACCAGCAGGGCCGTGCGCTGGACGGCGTCCAGGTCGAGGGCGTCACCCAGCGAGGCCACGCTGTCGAGCCGGGGCGTGCGATCCGGGTGGCGCTCCAGGTCGCTGATGGCCCGGGCGCTCAGCCCCGCCCTCTCCGCCAGCGCCTCCTGTGTCAGGCCCGCGGCCAGCCGCAGCCGCCTGAGCAGCACCCCGAAGCCCTCCATCCCCCGACTGATGGTAGCGGCCGTCTGTCGGGGTCCCGGCCGTGTGCGCAATGTCGGAAACGGTGGGTGCTCGGTGGGCGCTCGTCGTGGTGGGAGCGAACGCGGGTCAGGAGAATGGTCGCACCGCGGCGCCAACCGGCGCCGCTTCTGTGGGGTTGTCTCCGCGAGCGGAGACAGGAGGGATTCGATGCGCTCACGCCTGCGCCGGCTGCTCGCGCTCGCCACGGTCGGCGCGCTCCTGTTCGGGGGGGCCACCGTCTTCGGGTCGAGCGCCGCGCCGAAGCCGTCGTACGCCGACACAGCCGGTCCGCCCGACACGTCGTGCGCGGTGGTGCTCGACCAGACGTACTGGTTCTTCGACCCCTGCATCGACTTCTCGCAGCCGCTGCCCGACGACGTCGTCGCGGCGCTGGCCGAGGTCGATGCCGAGCGCGCCAACCCTTCGCCGTCGCCAGTGCCGACAGACACGACCACGCCATCGCCGCTGCCCACTGACACGCCGTCGCCGCTGCCGACCGACACACCGACGCCGTCGCCGCTGCCGACCGACACGCCGACGCCGTCGCCGCTGCCCACTGTCACGGCGACGCCGACACCGCTCCCCACTGACACACCGACGCCGTCACCGCTGCCCACTGACACACCGACCCCGTCGCCTGTTCCCACCGACACGAGCACGCCCACGCCGCAGCCCACCGACACCTCCTGCCCGGTCGGTGACGACTCCACGCTCACCGCGTCCGACAAGGACAACCTGGCCGACGCGGAGAAGGACAGCATCCCGCCCTCCGACGGCCGGGACATCAGCAAGATCCCGTGCGACAAGCGGATCATCCTCACCGCGACCGGCGACTCGATGACATCGGCGCACTTCCAGTTCGGCTTCGGAGCGTTCTGCCAGAACACGGCGGCCGACCAGCGCGGCCTGACCGGCAACGCCGCCATGTTCAGCTACGCGGGCCGGTACTTCACGCTGAACCCGAGCATCTACAAGTACTACAACTTCGCCCGCACCGGGTTCACGACGACGCAGATGCTGACCGCGGCCGGCGCCGGCGTGACCGACGCCTGCGGCAATCCGTGGGCGCGCGTCGCGTCACCCGTCGACCTCTCGGTATCCGTCATCAAGAAGGCCAAGACCAACGGCTACGCCGCCTATCACGTCACCACCGGCGGCGTGAACGACACGAACTGGTCCACCGTGCTCCAGCAGGTGAGTCAGTGCCGCGCGCTGGAGTGGGCGCAGGCCAACCTCATCGGGCCGGCGCGGAGCCGGATGGTCTGGACCGGGCCGGGCGGGAAGGCCGGCCAGATCCCGAACGGCGGGGGCTGCTACCTCCGCGTCTTCTCGCCGACGGTCGTCGGCATCCCGGTGGCGCAGGACGTGTTCATCCGCGTCGGCGTGCCGGCCTACAACGGCCCCGCGATCTACCCGACCGTCACCAAGAACGTGACGGCCATCGTCAACAAGATCATCGCGGCCGGCGCGGACAAGTTCGTCTGGATGCTGTACCACGACATCACGCTCGGCCAGGTGGACGTCGCCAACTTCGCCCTCACGTACATCCGCCGGTGGGCGAACGCCAACGCGCCGGCCTGGCTGGCCGGACTCCTCCCACCGCGGATCGCGCCGACGCTGATCGCCCTGGTCGATCCGGCCCACGTGGCGGCGACGAAGAAGGCGATCAACGACCTCAACGCCGCCATCGTCAAGGGCATCCCGAACAACGCCAAGGTCAAGACCGCCGCCTCGCCGATCGCGGTGGCGGCCGACATCCAGACCACGGCCATCGGCGGGTCGCCGCACCCCAGCGCCGCCGGCCACACGAAGATGGCCAACACGCTGAACGCCACGTTCAACGCGATCTGAGCCCGGCCGGCGGTCAGGCGGCGTGCAGCATGCGCGCCGCCGCCGCCGCCGTTCGCCGCACGTACGTCACCAGCGCGGCCGCGCTGGTGACGCCGCTGATCAGCGGGTCCGCCCGCTGTCGCGGACGCAGCGCCCACACCGTCAGGCCCGCGTCGTCCAGCCGCACGTCCGTGGCGTCGCGGAGCAGGTCGAGCAGGGCGGTCCGGGCGTCCTCGCTCAAGAGCTCCGCCCCGTCCGCGCGATAGCAGCGGCGGAACGTGCGCAGGTCGGACGGGGCCCCTCGCGACCACCGGAACGCCCGCGCCTGCAGCCGGGTCACCGTCCACGTCCCGCCCGGCGGGAGCGGGACCAGCACGCGGAGGCACTTGCCGGTCGGGCCGCCCATCACCTGGACGCCGACCTCGACCGTCAGGCCCGAGGCCGTCACCGACGCCGTTCCATAGTCCGGCACCGGGCCGTACTCGTCGCCGTCGTCGCTCACGCCCATCACCAGGCGCGGCCCGATGAACTCGCCGCCCAGCTCGGCCGCCAGGCTCCGCAGGACGGCGGCGACCCGCTCGCGCTCGGCGTGATCGGAACGGTTCCACCGTCGCATCGCGATCGGGACGCCGACCGCCATGAGCAGCGCCATCGCGCTCAGAGTGAGGAACGGGACCCAGAAGTCGACGGGGTTCCAGCCGAACGGCGCGGGCACGGCGCACAGTATCCGGGTCGGCGCGCTCCTACGTCTTCTGCCCGAAGGCGACCGCGACCGGGTACGCCATCCGCCCGGTCTCCCACTCGACCTGGGCCTCGCGGATCAGGTCGCGCGCGTCGTCGGCGGACAGCAGCCCGCGCGCCTCGTAGATCTCGCACAGGCGGGTGGCGGCGGCCCGCAGGTTGGTGACCATCAGCGACCCGACCCGGCCTCCCCAGTAGCCGATCGGCTTGGCCGCCTCGCGCCGGACGACGTTCCGGAGACCGGCGTCCTTCAGGTAGCGGTCGAGCGAGCGGTAGACGACGTCGCTCGTGTCCAGCGCCAGCGACGCGAGCTGTGGGCGCACCAGCTCCATGAGGCGCCGCGACGCCGGGCCCGGCCGCTCGTAGTCCCACGGCACCTCGACCACCTCGACCCAGCCGCCCGGCCGCGTCACCCGCGACAGCTCCTCGATCACGACCGGCCAGGAGGCGAGGGGCAGGCCGGACACCAGGTACCGCTGGTGCACGAAGTCGAACTGGCCGTCCGCGAACGGCAGCCCGTGCAGCACGTTGCCCCGCACGTACCGGTAGCGCGGCGGCTGCCGTGGCTTGCCGGCCACCAGGTCGAGGCCCACCACCAGCGCCGGCTGGAACGCGTCGCACATCTCGAACGCCCACTGGCCGGTGCCGCAGCCGACGTCGAGGACGCGGACCGGGCGGTCCACCGGCGCCAGGTGGTTCGCGCCCAGCGTCTCGCGGATGGCGTAGTGCTGGATGTCCAGCCGGTCCATCTCGCCGGGGTGGCGCGGGAACAGGTAGTGCTCGCTGTCCGTCGCCGGCTGGTTCCTGATCGCCGCGGCGATCTCGGCGTCGCTGGGCAGGCGGAGCTGCCAATCTACGAGGCCCAGCTCGTTCGCCGTGCGGACCAGCGCGCGGAGCACGTTGAGACGGCGGTCGATCGTCGCCGGCGCACGATCCCGGCGTCGGAGGTCCACCGTGTACTCGAGGACGGCGCGCCAGGCGGCGTTGGGACCGCCCGCCAGCACCCGGGCCGTGGCCTTCACCGGCACCGTTTCGAGGAACCGCGCGAAGTCCTCCACATCCGCCCGGTAGGCCTGCACCGTGTGGTCGTTGCGATCGGTCCAGAAGCGGTCGAGGAGCTCGCGGGCACGTGCGAGCGCGCCGCCGTCGACCTCCTCCTCGACCACCTCCATGGCTCCCTCCGCCCTCCGGAGTGGCGTCCGCCGCCAGCGGTCCAAGTGTGTATCATCTCGTCCGGGTGAGTCAACGCGTACTGGCCACGCACCAGGCCGAGACGGCCGCGAAACAGCTCGGCGAGATCCTCGGCAACGTCACGGCCCAGCTGGTACAGCTCAGGCAGGCGGGACAGCGACTGAGCAATCCGGGCGTCTGGGACGGTCCAATGGCCGACCAGTTCCGCACCAGCCACTGGCCGCAGATGTGCACGACTGTGGACAACTCGCTGTCACAGATGGAGCGGCTCGGACATACCTCGTCCGCGGTCATCGCAGCGGTCATGGAGGCGGGCACGAACGGCGCGCTGAGCGCGCCCGCCGCGCCGGCGTACACGCCGCCCGGACCGCCGGGCCCGACCGAGCTCGCGCAGCGCAGCGCGTGGTGGGCCGGCTTGACAGAGGCGCAGCGCCAGCAGTACCTCGCCGCCGACCCCGGCGACTACGCGTACCTGGCGACGCCCGCCGAGCTGCACGCGGCCGGCTTCAACAGCCTGCAGGACGTCTACCGGCGACAGTCGTACGCGGACGCCGGTGTCAACGCCGCGTCGTGGATCCCCGGCCTGGGACTCAAGGCCAACGATCGCAACGTGCAGGCTGTGTACGCGTTCTACCAGCACCTCTGGGACACCGACCACAACCTGCAGTGGGCCGGGATGGGCAAGCTGGCCGGCGCGCCGGTGTACGGCGGCGTCCAGGACCTGTACGTGCTCACGCAGCTGCCGCGCGACCAGCTGGTCCAGCTCGCGGAGTCCGGGCACCCGCTGGCCCAGCTCGTCCTGGCGATCGGCGTGCAGGAAACGCAGTGGTACGAGACCAAGTTCCTGACGATGCAGAAGAACATCTTCGACGACCTGGGCTGGCAGCACGATGCGTACGAGCACGGCGGCATCGACGCGATCCGGGCGCTGGCCGCCAACGGGTCGATCGACCCCCTGACGGCGAAGGCATGGGAGCAGATCAACTCGGGGATACCGGGCCAGGTCGCGACCGGCAACGCAGCGTTGCTGAAGCGTGAGCAGTTCAACGTCCTCCAGGGCCTCTACGACCAGGTGCGCAGTCACAATTCGCCGGAGGGTCGGATCTTCACCGACCTGCTCTCGGAGAACACCAACTCGCCGATCCCGGGCGGCGAGCCGTTCCGCGACTCCGGCGGGTTCCACGTCGAGATCTCGCTGGGTCCGCTGCAGATCGGCTACGACTCGCGGGACATCACCCAGTTCCCCGACCGCTGGCACTGGATCACCTCGGACATGCTGCCGAAGTACCAGGCGCTCCTGAAGGACCCGCAGCAGGCGCAGCAGCTGATCGACACGCCGTTGAGCCAGCGGGCCAGCGGCTTCCGGATGCTGCCCTGGCTGAACGTGGACGGCTACTGATGCGGGCGGGGTTCGGCGGAGGAGGATCGTCATGTCGCCACGGCGACTTCTGTCGAGCGCCGCGATCGCCTGCGCGATCCTCGTGGCCGGCTGCATGATGGGCGGCCAGTCGGTTCCCCACGTGACCTGGAACCTGCGCCAGAGCCACACGAAGTCGGACGTCGGCTGGAAGGACAGCCTCGACGCCACCTCGGTGAGCCAGACGGTGGACGTGACGATCCTGCTGCCCGCCGAGCGGAGCCTGTCGATGCGCGCGGTGCGCGAGGACTTCCAGGCCAGCGGCAACGACCTGCAGTCGGTGGCCGTCCTGTACGCGCCGACGTCGAACGACGACGGCTACCAGCAGGCGAAGGACGTCGCCCGGAACTGGGGTCTCGGCACGGCCGGGCTCGACGAGTGGCACCAGCAGGTGGTCCAGGCAAGGCAGCACGGCTCCCCGGAGTCGCAGGTGCCGTCGTACCCGCAGATGGTCGGCACGCCGCTGGGTGGGCCGAGCGGGCCGACGCCGGTGGCGACGGTGCTGAACTCGTACGACGACGCGAAGCCGTTCCAGCTGCGCCTCGAGTTCCAGTGGGTGTGATCGCCGCCGCCTGAGCTCGCGGGCGGCGGGCCGTCAGGCGGGCCGCTTCCTGCCGTAGGCGACCGCGAAGCGGGCGGAGCTGCGGTACTCGTCCCACTCGTTGTCCATCGCCGTGATCAGCTCGTAGCTCCGCTGGCGCGGGACGCTCAGCCTGGCCTCGAACGTGTCGCTCAGCCGCATCATGCCGGCCCGCACACCCGACGCCAGCAGCGATCCGGCCTGGCCGCCCCACTCGCCGACGGGGATGCTGACCGACCGGCCCTCGACCTCCTCCAGGCCCGCCCGGTCCAGGCCGTCGGCGAGCGAGTCGATGATCGCCGCCTCGGTGTCCAGGCCGAGGCCCCGGCCGAGCTGGCGGACCAGGCGCCACAGCTCCTCGGTCGCCGGGCCGGGCGAGTCCGTCCGCGGCGCCGCCTCCACCAGCTCGAGCCAGCCGCCGGCCCTCGTCACCCGCACCAGGTCGCGCATGACCCCCGGCCACGATCCGGCGGGGACGCCGGACGCCAGGAGCAGCCGCTGGTGCACCAGGTCGAACCGGCCGTCCGCGAACGGCAGGCCGTGCAGCACGTTGCCCTTCACGAAGTGGTAGTTCGCCGGCCCGCCGGGCTTGCTCGGCTCCAGGTCGTACCCGATGACCAGCGCGGCGGGGAACTCGGCGCACATGTCGTACGCCCACTGGCCGGTCCCGCAGCCCACGTCGAGCATGCGGGCTGGCGAGCGTATGGGGGCGACGTAGTTGCCCCGGAGCGCCTCCCTCAGCGCGTAGTGCTGGACGTCGAGGCGATCGATCTCGCTCTCGTGCCGCGGAAACAGGTATGGCGCGTCGCCACTCACCTCGGCGCGCATGGCGCGCGCGATCTCGTCCTCTCCGGGGAGATCCAGATCCCAGTCCACCAGTCCCTCGCTGCGCGCTCGCCGTGTCAACGCCCGCAGCGTCCAGAGCCGGCGAACGATCGTGTTCGTGGCCCGGCGCTGGCGCCGGAGGTCGAGCGCGTACGAGGATGTTAACCTGACCGCTCCCCGCGGCCCCGCGGCCAGGAGCTCGAGCACGGCTTCCCCGCGCGACCGGCCCCGGAAGCGAGCGAACTCGTCCAGGTCGTTCGCGTACGCAACGCGCGTGCGGGGACCCCGGTGAGCCAGGAATCCGCCGACGCAGCGCTGCACAGCGGCGAGTGATGCGACGTCGTCGGCAGCCAACGCCATCAGCTTAGCGGTGGGAACCGGGGTGGTCGAACGGCGTGCTCTCTAGAGGCTGGCCAGGCTCGTGTTGCGCAGGTCGGTGACGAGCATGCAGCCCGGCGCGTGCGTGATGCAGAACTCGGGCCGCACCTCGGCGATCACCGCCTGCGGGGTGACGCCGCAGGCCCAGAACACGGGCAGCTCGCCGTCCCCGACCGGCACCGCGTCGCCGTAGTCGGGACGGCCCAGGTCGGCGATGCCGATCTCCTCGGGCAGGCCGATGTGGACCGGGGCGCCATGGACGGACGGGAACCGGGACGTGATCTGGATCGCGCGGATCGCGTCAGCGGGCCGGAGGGGGCGCATCGAGACCACCAGTGGCCCCTGGAAGGGGCCCGCCGGCACGCACTCGATGCTGGTGCGGTACATCGGGACGTTGGAGCCGCACGTGAGGTGGCGCAGCTCGATCCCGTCGTCGGCGAGCGCCTGCTCGAAGCTGAACGAGCAGCCGATCGCGAACGTGACCAGGTCGTCGCGCCACACGTGGCGCACGTCCGCCGGCTCCTCGACCAGCTCGCCTCGACGCCAGACCCGGTAGCGGGGCAGGTCGGTGCGCACGTCCAGGTCGTCGCCGAGCCGGGGCAGCCGCGGGTCCCCGGGCTCCGAGACGGCGAGGACGGGGCACGGCTTCGGGTTGGCCTGGGCGAACCGGAGGAAGTCGTGGGCGAGGGCGGCGGGCAGCACGACGAGGTTGGCCTGGACGCTGCCGGGCGCCTCGCCGGCAGTGGGTCCGGCGAGGTCGCCGGCGCGGATGCGCCGCCTGACGGCGGCGCCGGGCTCCGCCGCCTGATCGAGTTGTGTCCCCATGTTTTCCACAGCTAGCGTACCGCCGGGGGAGGCGTCAGGCTGGCCTGGACGGCCGTCGGCCGTCGGCCGGCAAGGCGGATGCGTTGAAGTATCGACACTTGCACGTCTCGGGAGGCGGTGAGACGTTGAACTGTCGACAGTTCAACGTCTCACTAACCCCTGGGCAGCGTGGACGGCCGATACCGACTGCCGCCTCGATCACCCCCGACCCGGCCGGCGTGAGCCGCCGACTGACTCGAGCCTACGGCGCAGGAACGCCCGCTCGGCCTCGTTGTCCGTCAGCGCGATCGCCGCCTCGTACGCGGCCGCCGCCTCGGCCTGGCGGCCCAGCCGGCGCAGCAGGTCCGCGCGGATCGCGTGGAACAGGTGGTAGCCGGCCAGGTCCAGACCGTCCACCAGCGCCAGGGCCGCGTCCGGGCCCTCGACCTCGGCCACCGCCACAGCCCGGTTCAGCGCCACCACCGGGCTCGGGGCCAGCGCCTGCAGCAGGTTGTACAGCTGCAGGATCTGCCACCAGTCGGTGGCGGCCGCCGCCGGCGCCGCGCTGTGGACCGCGTTGATCGCCGCCTGGACCTGGTACGGGCCCGGCTGGTTGCGTCGGAGGCACTCCCGAACCAGCGCCTGCCCCTCGGCGATCAGCGCCTGGTCCCACTGGCCCCGGTCCTGGTCGGCCAGGCGCACCAGGTCGCCCTCCGGCGTGGTGCGCGCGGCCCGCCGCGACTCCAGCAGGAGCATCAGGGCCAGCAGCCCGGCGACCTCCGGCTCCTCGGGCAGCAGCTCGGCCAGCAGCCGTCCGAGCCGGATCGCCTCCCGGCACAGCTCCTCGCGCACGAGGCGGTCGCCCGCGCTCGCCGTGTGGCCCTCGTTGAAGATCAGGTAGACGACCGCCAGCACCGCCCGCAGGCGCTCCGGGAGGTCGGCCTCGACCGGAACGCGGTACGGGATGCCGGCGTCCCGGATCTTGCCCTTGGCCCGGACCAGCCGCTGGGCCATCGTGGCCTCGGGCACGAAGAACGCCCGCGCGATCTCGGCCGTGGTCAGGCCGCCGAGCAGGCGCAGGGTCAGCGCGACCCGGGCGGCGGGGCCCAGGGCCGGGTGGCAGCAGGTGAAGATCAGGCGCAGGCGGTCGTCGCGCACGGGGCCCTCCTCGACCGGCTCGGCGCGGGCGTGGAGCAGCGCTGCCTGGGCGTGCCGGTCCTCCCGGCTCGCCTCGCGGCGCAGGCGGTCGATCGCCCGGTTGCGAGCGGTGGTGATGATCCAGCCGGCCGGGCTCGGGGGCAGCCCCGCGTCCGGCCAGCGCCGCACCGCCGCGGTGAACGCGTCCTGCACCGCCTCCTCCGCGACGTCGATGTCGCCGAAGGCGCGGACCAGGACGGCCACCGCCCGGCCGTACTCCTCGCGGAAGACACGCTCGATCTCCGACGTGGCGACGGCCGGCATCCCGGCGTTCAGCCCCGGGTGGCCTGGAACGGCCGGACCTCGATCGGGAGCGTGATCACCCGCGCGTAGCGGCGAGCCCACTCCAGCGCGGCGTCCAGGTCGGGCGCCCGGAGGATCAGGAGTCCGCCGATGTGCTCCTTGCCCTCCGCGTAGGGCCCGTCCGTGGTCAGCAGCTCACCGTCGCGGAGGCGGACGACGGTGGACGAGCTGGCCGCGGCCAGGCCGCCGCTGAACACCCAGACGCCGGCCGCCCGCATCTCGCCGACCAGGGCGTCGACCCCCTGCATGATGCCGGCCAGGACCTCGGGCGGGGGAGGGGGGCCATCGGGCTGCTGGATGCTGAGCAGGTAGTCCTTCATCGGGTGGTCCTCCTGGACTGTACCGCCGGCGCCGCCGCCGGCTCTTCACCCTCTACACGAACGGTCCGGAACCGGATCGACACTCGTGGCGCCTCTCAGTCGAGGCCGGCCGCCATCGCCTCCCAGGCCATCCGGACGTTGAGGCCCGACCCCAGGTCCGGCAGCTCCGCCAGGTCCTGCTCCGGGACGTCCGGGGGCGACGCGCCCAGGTGAGCCAGCTCGAGCGTGATCGCGTACAGCGTCTCCAGGTCCACCGCCGCGACCGTGGCCTCCTCCACGCTCCCGCCGGTCACCGTGATGCCGTGGCCCCGCTGCAGGCACGTTGGCGAGGCGCCCATCGCCCTGGCGAGCTCCTCGCCCAGGTCCCGCCGCGAGATGAGGATCGACCGTGGGTACACCGGGATCCCGGCGATCGCCATGCGCAGCGCGGGCATGTTGTACGAGCCGAGCACCGGCCGCGGGGTCAGGTCCGCCAGCCCGCACAGCAGGGCCGCGCGCGGGTGGGCGTGCACCACCGCCATCACGTCCGGCCGCGCCCGGTAGAGCTCGGTGTGGATCCACAGCTCCTTCGGGGGCTCCCAGCCTTCCAGGTCCTCCAGCGGCCGGCCGTCCAGGTCGATCAGGCGCACGTCCTCCGGCGTGGTGCGGCCCACGCCGCGCTCGTGCGGCCCCCGGCACCGGATCAGCACGCCGCCGCCGGGCGCGCGCGCCGAGAGGTGGCCGAGCACGCCCGTCACCAGGCCCTCCCGGGCGAGGATGCGGCACCCGGTCGCGATCCGCCCGCGGAGGACCTGGCTCACCGGACCGCCAGGCCCCCGTCGGAGCGGATGACCTCGCCGGTCACGCCGCGGGCGCCGTCCGACGCCAGCCACAGGTAGGCGCTCGCGTGGTCGGCCGGCGTCAGCGCCACCCGCAGCGGCGTCCGCGCCTCCAGCTCCTCCCGGCGTCCCGGCCGCTCGGCCAGCCGCAGCTCCGCGAGGCCCAGGCTGGCCGGGCCGCGCAGGTCGGTGTCCAGCGTGCCGCCGGGCGCGACGCCGTTGACCCGCACCTCCGGCGCTAGCTCGTGCGCGAGCTGCGCGACCACGCCCCGCAGAGCGAACTTGGTGGCGACGTACAGGACGCCGCCCCGTCCCGGCCAGAAGCTGGAGCTGGAGAGCGTGAGGACCAGGCTGCCGCGCCGGCGCCGGAGCTCGGGCGTCACCGCGCGGGCCGTCGCCAGCGCGCTCTTCACGTTGACCGAGAACAGCTCGTCGAACGCGGCGTCGAACCGGTCGGCGGGGATCTCCAGCAGCGGCAGGTACAGGTCGAACACGCCGACGAACGTCATCGCCACGTCGATCCGGCCCCACCGCTCCAGCAGGGCGGCGACGAGCCGCTCGTTCCGCTCCGGCCGGGTGGCGTCGCCCTCGACGGCCACCACGTCGCCGGGCAGCGCCCCGCACTTGGCGGGGTCGCGCTCCAGGACGCCCACCGACGCCCCTTCCGCCAGCAGCGCGTCCACCACCGCCCGGCCGATGCCCGAGCCGCCTCCCGTGACCAGCGCCACCTTGCCCGCGACGCCGCCCCTCACGTCGGGTCGGGCCCGAACGGCGTCTCCAGGAAGCGCGAGAACGTGCGCTCGTCCTGCCAGGTGAGGCTCTCCAGCGCCAGCGGGCACAGCCGGATCGCGCGGCCGAGCCGCGGCGAGCGGATCTCCAGCCGCTCGCCATTGCGTGTCCGCACCCGCCGGACGACGACCTGCGCGAACTCGTTGCCCAGCTCGATGGCGTCGTCCGGTTCGCTCATGCCTCCAGCGTATGGCAGATTGGTTCCTGTCATGCCGGAGATCGAACGCATCGTCGAGACGGTCCGCGAGGGCCGCGTCCCCGCCGGCATCTACAGCCAGCCGGAGGTCTTCGAGCGGGAGCGCGAGCGGCTGTTCACGCGCACGTGGCAGTTCCTGGCGCACGAGTCCGAGGTCCCCGAGCCGGGCGACTACGTGGTCCGGCGGGTGCTGGACGACTCGTTCATCGTGGTCCGCGACGAGCGCGGCCAGCTCCGGGCGCTGCTGAACATGTGCCGGCACCGCGGGATGCAGGTGTGCCGGGCGGAGCTGGGCAACGCCTCGCACTTCCGCTGCCCGTACCACGCCTGGACGTACCGCAACACCGGCGAGCTGGTGGGCGTGCCGTTCCACGCCGAGTCGTACGGGGGCGATGCCGTCCTGGACCGCGGCGACCGGGGCCTGGTGCCGGCGCCCCGGCTGGACACGTACCGGGGCATGGTCTTCGTCTCGCTGGACGAGCGCGCCCCCGACCTCCGGGAGTACCTGGGCGGCTTCGCGTTCTACCTCGACCTGTACCTGCACCAGAGCGAGGCCGGCGTCGAGGTCCGCGGGCCGCAGCGCTGGCTCGTGCAGGCCAACTGGAAGATCGGGGCCGAGAACTTCGCGGGCGACAGCTACCACACGCCGCACACGCACGCCAGCATCGTGGAGATCGGCCTGTTCCGCGAGCCGAAGGCGAGCCGCCGCAAGGAGGGCGCGCTGTACGTCGCGGACCGCGGCGCCGGCACGACGTACAAGCTGCCGACCGCCGACCTGGACGAGAACCTGGCCCACCTCGGCTATCCGCCCGAGATGGCCGCGCGCATGCGGGACGCGTGGAGCCCGGCGCAGCGGACGCTGGCGGGGGAGGCGGGGTTCATGGTGTCCGCCAGCACCGTGTTCCCGAACCTCAGCCTCGTGCACAACTGGCCCCAGGTGGACGCGGACGGGCTGGTGGTGCCGTTCATCTCGATCCGCCAGTGGCAGCCGGTGGGGCCGGCGCAGACCGAGGTGCTGTCCTGGTTCGCCGTGGACCGGCAGGCGCCGGCCTGGTTCAAGGACGCGTCGTACCGGGCGTACCTGCTGTGCTTCGGATCGTCCGGCATGTTCGAGCAGGACGACGTGGAGAACTGGACGTCCATCACGTCGGTGACGCGGGGCGCGCTGGCGCGGCGGACGCTCCTCGACAGCCGCATGGGCCTCGACCGCGACGGCGCGGTGCTGGCCTCGCCGGTGGCCGGCTGGCCGGGTCCCGGCGTCGCCTACACCGGCTTCGGCGAGTACGGCCAGCGCCAGATCCTGCGGCTCTGGTCGGAGTACGTGGCGTGAGCGCCGCGCTGACGGCCGAGCAGCGCCTGGCCGCCCACGACTTCCTGGTCGCGGAGGCGGAGGCGCTGGACGAGCGCCGGTACCGCGACTGGCTGCTCATGCTGACCGACGATGTCCGCTACCGGATGCCGGTCCGCGTGACTGTGCACGCGGGCGGGGACAGCCAGCTGGCCGGCATGGACCACTTCGACGAGGACCGGTACACGCTGGGCAAGCGCGTGGAGCGCCTGAGCGGCGAGCACGCGTGGACCGAGGACCCGCCGTCCCGGATGCGCCGGTTCGTGACGAACGTGCGCTGCGCGCCCGGCCCGGGCGAGGGCGAGATCGCGGTCCGGAGCTACCTGCTGCTGTTCCGGAGCCGCGGCGACACGCGGCCGCCCGAGTGGGTGGCGGCCGAGCGCCGCGACGTCCTCCGGTCAGTGGGCGACGCGCTGCGCCTGCGGTCGCGGGAGATCACGGTGGACGAGTCGGTGCTCCGGACCCAGAACCTGGCGGTGTTCCTGTGACCTCAATGGGAGGCCAGGCCCTGGCCCGTCCGCCAGGCGCTGCGCGCGGTCACGCGGGTGAACCGCCAGCCGGCCGGCGTGCGCCGGAGGGCGCAGTCGTACCAGCCGCCGGCCTGGCGGATGATCGCGCCGTCGTCCGCGACGTGGGTGGCGAAGTAGTGGGATCGCGTGCGGGCCGTGTCCCCGTCGATCTCGATCCCGGGGTCGTCCACCACGTGGTGGGAGGACGCCACGCCGGTCAGGATTCGCTCGGACAGCCCGGGCACCCCGTCGCGGCCGACGGCCGTGGCGCCGTGCTCCATGACGCCGTCCTCCGCGTACGTGCCCTGCAGCCCCGCCCAGTCCCGCTCGTCGATGCATCGCGCGTACCGGGCGAGGAGCTCCGCGATCTCCGCCCGGTCCACCAGCCACCGCACCTGCAGCTGCAGGCCCGTCATCTGTCCCATGTCGAGGATGCTAGGGTTCGCGCACTCGAGGCGTCGGCGGCGGAGGGTGACGGTCGGCGCTGGGCTGGTGGGCAAGTCCGGGCGAAGGGGGCTGCGGGTGCGCCCCCGCCTCCCAGCCTGGGTGGCAAAGAACGGCTGTCCAGGCTACCCTCCGGCGCTGCGCGGCCTGGACAGCCTCCGCCTGGGCGGCGGATGCGCTCATACGGACCAATGTGCAGTTCCCAGGGCGCGGGAATCGCTCGTGCGGACCAATGTGCGAATCCCGAGGCCGTCGCCGGACCGACCAGCGTGGCGGAACGGCGCCGACTCGGCGCCCCGCGAAGGCCCCGCCCCC
>Ga0070717_10001094_pt1 | contig 18222 bp, 16 predicted proteins | sample LARL113metaG_FD_71366 | JGI IMG/M metagenome (GOLD analysis project Ga0070717, IMG submission 71366) | Corn, switchgrass and miscanthus rhizosphere microbial communities from Kellogg Biological Station, Michigan, USA - LAR L11-3 metaG | ecosystem: Host-associated > Plants > Roots > Rhizosphere ... | reverse complement strand
CCAGAATGGGGCGATGTCACCGGTGATCTTTATCTGAACGACTCGATATTTCTAAGCAATGTCCCTGCAGAAATCTGGCGCTACGAACTGGGTGGCTATCCCGTTCTAAAAAAGTGGCTAGGCTATCGACAGAGCAACCGCCGTGGCGACTCGCCCCTCACGCTGAAAGAACTCGACGAGCTGCGCGGACTAATTCACCGCATGGCGGCGCTGCTCACATTGCGCCCACAGCTCGACGCTGCTTACGAAAAAGTACGCGGACACGCATGGCTAATCGATGATTTTCAGGAGCCGTCGTCGGAGACGTTTAGTTCACAGCTTATCGCCCAACTGTAGCGTTTCCTCGCGATTACTTGTCTTTGAGGTTGAGGTTGGTTCCACCGCATCGGCATCGCAGAGCTTCTGGGTCCCCTTTTCGAGGGCTTACATACAACCAAGATTCGCATCCCGCCTTAGCGCACCGAAACTGCTGAAGCAAAGATTTGAATGCTTCAACTACTGATCGGAATTCGGCTTTCGAGAAATTCTCCCACTCGTTGTAGTGCACGGCCTTATTCACAACCCAGTTCTCGCCACCGTACTTGTCCATGGCCTCAGCCCGTGCATTCTTGAGTACCTCCACCCTTTTCTTGGCGTCCTCGTCCTTCCAATGTTGCGCCGACTTGGCGGCGAGTTTCAGCACCTCCGCATGACGGCCGATAACAGCAGGTAACAAATCGCCAAGATCATATGAGAAATCACCGCGGAATACAGGTTTGGCACCAAAGTTGTCAGCGAGATCTGCCGCAACATATTCGAGATGACGGCGAAGGCGCGCAGCGGCCGCATTCACATCATTTTTGGCAAGGTCGATGTCTATCTTCGCCCACACGTCCTGCAGTTCTTGAAAGATCGGGCCCGTCTGTACGCTCCAGCTGTGAAAAACAATCCCCCCGTTCGAGTCCACGAGCTGCTCCGTCTGCATCTGCTTCGCCCATACTTTGTCATGTGTCGTGATTATGAACTGTGTATCAGGGAACCGGCTCTTCAAGAGCCGGCAAAACTGCTTCCTATGACCCTGATCCACCGACATGACGACATCATCGAGTACAGCGAAACGAAATCGGGATGCCAAAAGCCGCTTCATCAAAGCCAAGTACAAGCACACGCCCATGCCGTCCTGATGGCCTTCGCTATGGTAGGCGCCAGGCGGAAACATGCCTTTATCATAGAAGGCTACTTCAAGGTCGAGCTTGCCTTCCGAAGGTTCCAGTCTCGCCTTAAACGCTCCCTCGTCGTCGGCGTTGATTTCACTATAGTAGGTGGAAAAATCGCCCTCGACGGCGGCATATAAAGAGCCGAGCTGCTCCTCCATTGCGTCGCAATAGGCTTTGTACATTTCCTGTCCGCGTAGTTCCGCTTCAGCTGCTTGTTTCTCCGCCCGCCGCGCGGCGCGCACCGACTTCAGCCGGTCCTGCGCGAGTGTCAGAAATGTCTGTGCCGCAATAGTTGCGGTTTGATCGGGTTTGGCTTTCAAACTGTGGCTGAGAATGGAGAGGCTCTCGGCTAAACCCGAAGGTTCTCCCACCCAGCCCGTCTCGAAACTGCCCTTGTTACCTATGATGTCTTCCACCGCGGATAATCTTGTCGTAAGCCCAGCAAGACGCTCAGACCAAGCAACGAGATCATCAGCAAGCCCCAGCGGCCCGTCCGCCTTGGCCAGTTGAATGACGAGTGAAATCATCGAAATCAGCTTGCGTGCCTGAGTAGCAATTTCTGCAGCATTTCTTATAACCCGTTGTTGCAGCACCTCTGCTTCGTTGGACTTCGTCAGCTTCGCCCGGAGATGATCCTGGAGCTGCTGGGCGTCGTCCCATGCCGTGTCGCAAAGCGGACAATAAGGTCCGTCAACAAGTGAAAGGCCACGTTCCACGAAAGCGCGACGCGTCAGTGCCTGAAGGAGGGCGGGATCGTCCTCCAGAACCGCAATGTCCTTCAGGATGGCGCTCACTTCAATCTTCGCCAATGTTGGCAAGCCCTTTTTCGCTTCAGCTAGCGCACTCACGTCACGGAGGGCCGATTGCTTATTGAATGCCGGCTGTGATCCACTTTCCAGCACACCGGCGTTTAGCGCCGTTTCCGCCGTCATATCGTCAAGCGGCGAAAGGCCTAGTGCATTACGCCGTGGATTTATGGCCGCTAGTACGTCCTCCTTCGAGATCTTCTTAATATCCAGATGTCGGCGAAACGCGTCTTCCGAATTCGTTAAATCTCTTTGTGCGGTCGAATGTGCCGAAGATACTTTGTTTTTTGCCGTCTGTAGAATGCTCCGAATCTGCCCGACATCATCCAGCTTCAGTAACGCCTGGATTTCCTTTGAACGCTCGCCCGCTTCGACGAGAATGTACTTGATGATTTCCCGCCTTGATAGCGTGAGCTCCGGATGAAGAGCGACCTCCTCCATCACGGCCCTGATCTTCGGATCTTCTGGGGTCAACGTGAATGTCTTCCCGTCCTTCACGTTGCGCGTAAGCACAGCTGTCTTGCCAGTGTCCGGGACAAACAGTGTCACTGAAACTTCTGCTGCTTCAGGATCATCGCGCTTGTCCACGTGCGGCCCATGGCGCTGCACTGAAAGGCCGGCCGTCCCTTTACCGGAAAGACGAGAGATATCCCCGGTCAACCCGAACTGGATGGCATCAACGACACCGCTCTTCCCGGACCCGTTCGGCCCGGATATCACAAAATTTCTGCCGTCAGGCTGAAGCATCACCTCACGGATGCCTCGGAATTCCCGGATTGTGATCGATTGAATCTGTATCACAACCCGCCCTCGTGTTTTCCTTTGACCAGGAGCGCGGCGATGTCGTCCGCCTTAACTTTCTTGTCGGGTTCAAGCAGGTTGCGAAGAGCATCGATCATCCGCTGATCGAATTCGGTCGATTTGCTGAGCTTCGCGTAGAAGGCGGTGAGTATGTCTTGCTGGACCACGGACATTAACGACCTTTCGCGCAAACGGACAATGGCCCTTCGGCACAGCCCGATTGTGTATTTTTGTATGGGAATTTTTTCAACCCTACCAGAACACTTGGTCCATGTCAGTGACTGAAATGGCGGTCCGGGCTAGAAGGCTCTCCTGCAACTGTTTTCTCAGTGGCGCTTTGAGATCGTCGTGATCGAACGCCGAGCACATGCGGTCGATTTCGCGATTATCCATGCCGTGCCTGCTTCGTGGTCCCATCCCCGCGTAACGCATCCTTTATCTCCAGTGCTTCGTTCAGGCCTCTGAGAAGTTGCGCACGCTTGTCAGCGGGCAGCCTTGCAAGATTCTCGAGTTTCCATCGCACCGCCGGCAGATCCTTGGCGCCCGGGACGCCCAGCAGAGGCCAGTCGGGCTCGCCCTTTTTCACGGAAACGAGGAATCTCCTGTGCTCGTCCGGCATATTGCCGACGATCTCCTTGATGAGATCTTCGCGCGCTTTCAGAAGGTCATCGAGCGTGACCGGCTGGTCCACCATGCCCTCGAAGCCGCGTTTGTATTCGGCCGAGATATCGAGCCTTTGCGGCGCCAGAACCTCGGCCATCGGTCGGTTATGGCTGAGCAGATAAACTACGAACGCCTTGCGCAGCGTGTCGTCGATGCCTTCGTTCGCCAGCAGGTCGCGCACATCGAACAGGTCGCGCGGATGCTGGCGATCGAGTGCAGCCATGATCTTGCCGGCGTAAAGGTCGGCGAAGTGGACGAGCGGCATTTCGGCGAAACCGAATTGCTCTTCGACCTTGGGCGATACGCGTTTTACTGCCGGCTCGTAAACGCAACCGCGGAGCACCGGCGTCACCTCGATCTTGATTTGCGCGTCATCGGCCCGGAGGATGAGTTTCGTTGTGCAGGTCTCTCCTTTGCGCTGACTCGCGTTCAGCTGCACGCCGCGCATTCCTTTCGTGACTGCGTCCGCGATCCGCTTCATGCCGGCGTCAATCGCCTTCAACGACGTTGGACGATCTGCGACTGGCACATAGGTGAGATCGATATCGACCGAGAGCCGCGGCAGGTCTCGCACGAACAGGTTGATCGCCGTTCCGCCTTTCAATGCGAATTCTTTCTCTGCTGCGACGAAAGGCACCGTCCGGATCAGCAGTACAACCTGCTTCCGATAACTCTCAGCGATCGCCATCGAGCGACTCCGGAACCGTGATATTGAAGGTCGGGTCGAGCTTGCCGCCCTTCACGAGCATGCGTTTGCCTTTTCCCAGGTCTATTTCGCTGCGGTCAAGCGCCTTGAGCCACGGCGGCTGATGCCGCTCCGCGAACCACAGGAACAGCCGCTTTACCTTCACGCTGCGGCAGGCCTGCAGCAGCGGCTGTAGCTTCCGCGGACTCAGGTTGCGCAGACCCTCGAACAGCATGTCGGCCTGATGGAACGTCTCTCGCTCCGGAAGCTCGTCGAGCAGTTCCAGAATCGCGCGCTCGGACGACGACGTGACGAGCGGCCACTCCCACTTGCCCCATCGCTGGCGCATATAACTGCTGCGCAGGAGCGGATCGTTGGATTCGCTGTCGACATCGAGTACGACTTCATTGGGGAACAGCCGCTTCGCATTATGGAATACGAAGCGGCTCTCAAGATCGAGCTTCAGCGCCCAGCCCGGACGTTTGCCGGTGCCGTAAAGGTGAACCTCGCGCTGCGGCGCTGCGGACAGGTAATGCGCGAAGCCCTGCAAATCAAGGGCGGTCCGGCCGCCTACAACGAAATCCGCTCTCATGAGCGTCTGCAGGGATATCGCGACGCGTTCCCAAGACACGGTCTTCTCAGCTTCCACTCCGAGCGCGGGTGCAGGACGGCGGTACACGCCACGCGACACCCGGTCCAGCCAGCCATGCGTGACATACTTTTTTCGCAGGGGGCCGGAATAACCGTTCTTTTCAAGCCAGGCAGCATCGGCGACCAGTCCTTCGGGAAGGGATCGCTGCAGCCAGTTTAACTTTTCCTGGTTTTGTGTACCCACGGTACATAAATTAGCACAAACCTAAACCGCTGTCAGTTTGAAAATATCATGATTTATATACCCAAGGTTAACAAATTTACGCCTTCATAAACCGCAGACTGCCATCCTTTATTACAGCGCCGCAGGGCCCCATCCGGCTGCAGGCGGCCACCAGAACGACAAAAAGGCGCTGCTGGTGATCATGATCGTCCGCTGCTGGCTGTTTTCCTCAGCACGATGATGCTGCTGGTCACCATCATCGCCATGCCGATGGTGACCACCATACCCATGCCGACCTCGGCGCCCATGTCGGCGACGACAACGAAGACCATGAGAATGGCCACGACGACCATGATCATGACGATCACGATAACCTGATCGGTCCCGTTCTCCTTCGCGTTTCTAACCTGCGCAGCAGGAGCTGCGCGCGCCGTCAACGGCGGCCCGCTTTACTAGTCCGTATTGGCCATTGGCCACTCCAGGGATGTTCACGGGACACACTGTTCGCGCACATCGGCCACAAAACATGTGCGATTTCCGAGAGTGGTTTAAGACGCCTGACTTATCGGCCGTAACTCCTATTTCTGCGGAAAACGCCTCTAATATCCCTCCTGAAAACCTCGGTACCTCCACCCCGTTTGTTTCACTCCGCCTCTTCCGGATGGCCGCCGCTCGGCCGCGGCTCCCGCGGTCGCTCGGGCTAATGCGCCGGTGTCGCGCCAAACAAAACCTAACCCCGTTTGTCACACACCGCGCCGCCACTCGCGCCCTGCCACCCTCCTTAGGTCTCCGTTCTGTCCCTTGGCCAGTGTCGGTTTGTTTTTTCTCGCTGCCGCTCAAGTGAAAGAAAAAACAAGCCGACACCGGCAGAAGGGAAAAAATAATGAAGTTAGAAGACATCAAGAACAAAACCAAAGACGCTGTCGATTACCTCGTGCAATCGCTGGAGTCAGGGCAGAGCGACGTGCTCACTCAGTATCTCGCAGCAATGGCCCGGTTTCACACCTACTCCTTCGGCAACGTGATGCTGATTGCTAGGCAAAAACCAGAGGCGACAAATGTAGCGGGCATTCGGACATGGAACTCGCTTGGCCGCTTCGTCAAACGCGGGGAAAAAGGAATTCTCATTCTCGCACCGATGGTCGGCAAGAATCGCAATAAGCGCAACGATGGAGAGGTAGTCGAAGACGCAAAGGAGCAGGAGGCCCGGCTGTTGGGATTCCGCGCCGTATATGTCTTCGATGTCTTGCAAACGGAAGGCAAAGACCTACCAGCATTAGCCGAAGTGCAAGGCGATGTGAGCGGCTACCGTGAACGCCTCTTCAAGTTCGTGGAAGCACAGGGCATCGAACTGACCTATTCCGAACGGATTGGCCCGGCGAAAGGCTTGTCACACGGCGGGAAGATCACCCTGCTATTGGGAATGCAGCCTGCCGAAGAGTTTTCAACTCTGGCGCATGAGATAGCGCACGAAATGTTGCACAGAGGCGACCGCCGCACTCTCACGACCAAACAAGTCCGCGAAACCGAAGCCGAGGCTGTGGCGTTTGTCGTCTGCCAAGCGGTAGGACTTCAGACCGGAACTACCTCCCAGGATTACATCCGAATCTGGCATGGAGACGCCAATCTCCTCCGCGAGAGCTTGGAAGCTGTTCAGCAGATCGCCGCAGTGATTCTCGGGGGCATTGCTCCCGAGCCAGCGGCAATGACCGCAGCCGCTTAGCCCAAAAACCACCAGCCGTCGTGTTGCTCACGTCCGAAGTGTGCGGCGACAGCTAACCACAAATCACTTAAAGAAAACTACAAGGAGAACCGATCATGCAAAACACGCAGAATGCAGTCAACGGAAATGAATATCGCAGCATTCCCATTACGGCGCTCGTGGAGTCACCAAGTAATCCCCGAAAGCGATTCAATGAAAAGAGTCTTGAGGAATTGGCAGCCAGCTTCAAAACGCGAGGCGTTCTGGCTCCTCTCCTGGTACGTGAACTGGAAGAGAGCAAGTATGAGGTTGTGGCCGGAGCACGTCGTTTGAGAGCAGCTAGACTGGCTGAGCTTGAGAACCTTCCTGTCCGTGTAGTCAAACTCACGGATGCAGAGACCATCGAGGCCCAGTGCGTTGAAAATCTGCAACGCGAGGACATCCACCCGCTTGAGGAAGCCCTTGGTTTCCGGTCACTCTTGGACTTGAGCGAACCTACTTATACCATCGCCAACATTGCGGCCCGCACTGGCAAGGGCGAAGGGTACATCTATGGCCGCATTAAGCTCGCAGACCTAATACCGCCCGTGGCCGAGGCATTTCTGAAAGACCGGATCACCATCGGCCACGCGTTGCTGATTGCGAAGCTCCCCGCTTCGCAACAGCAGGAGGCATTTTCGGCTGCTTTTCGCGGGATGTGGATGAGCGAAGGCAACACCCAAATCCTGATCCCTGTGCGCGAACTCGCGGCCTGGATTGAGTCGAACATCTTGCTGCAACTGGCATCCGCGCCGTTTGACAAGCAGGATGAGACACTCGTCCCCGAAGCTGGGTCATGCGCCAACTGTCCGAAGCGCACCGGATTCAACAAGCTACTTTTCGCTGAGGTCCGTAAAGACTCATGCGTTGACCCGCAATGTTTTCGCGCCAAGATCGAAGCGTCGGTATCGAGGACGCTGGCAACCAAACCCAAACTCATCCAGATTTCATCAGCTTGGAACTCGCGCGAGGGGGCACCCTTGGGACGAAATCACTATGTGGAATTGCAGATCAAAAAGCCGAAGACAAACCGTGCAGCCACCAAGCTACCAGCTCACCAGAGGCCATGCGAAAAGATGGCGGACGCTATCGTGATGGACGGCGGCAAGCGTGGGCAGGTCGTCAAAGTTTGTGCCGACCCCACTTGTCGCGTACATCATCCCAACACCCCTTCTCCTCAACAGGTCGAGCGGGAGCGATTGGAAGAGCGGAAACGCATCGAAAAGGAAAAGTTGGCCATTACGGCTCGTCATCGAATACTGGCCACGATCCTCGAACGTGCGTCCGCTCCGCTCAAGAAGGCCGACTTGCTGGTAGTCGCCTATTACCTGATCGGCCATCTCGTCTACAGCCAGGTACCGACTCTAGCGAAACGGCACAAGGTGGAAACCAAGAAGGATTCCGAACCCGCGCAGGAACTTCTGGCTAAGCAGGTCAGAAGGTACGACGAATCAGACCTTTCGAAGTTGCTTCTCGAAATCAGCTTGCTCGATTCAGCCTACCAGCGTTCCGGCTCGGCAAGCGATCCGCTCATGGACGCCGCCAAACGGTATCGAGTGGATACCGAGAAAATACAGAGAGCCGTGGCAGAGGACTTCGCTGCTAAACAGAAAGGCAAGACGCAAGTCGCGAAGAAAGTCAAAGCAGCAACGCCCAAGGCTTAGTCAACAGTCCAGCAGCCATCTTAGCGGAGTTCCCTCAAGGGGGAACTCCGTTCTTTGTTATAGCCCTTCGCTATCAATTCGGGACGAAGAAGTCTTGGACTCTTCCGTTCTCGCCACCTACTCTCGGCGAGAACTCAATCACTTGCACCTTCCAGAAGACAAAACAGGAGAGTTTTCGAGTGAACAAGATTCGTCTGTCCTCGCCCAATTTTCTACCGCTCAAACTGCGACGCCCACTCGTCGGCGTCGGCACCGCACTGCTTCTAGTGTCACCTGCCTATGCGCAAACGGGTACTGATCCATGGGATAACGCCGTAACTGTTCTAAAGACCGCCTTCACCGGCACGATCGCCACCGGCTTGAGCCTGGTCGCAATCGTCGTTGGAGGCTTGATGTTCGCATTTGGGGAAGGTCAATCGAAACGGGTCTTTGCTGGCATCGTGTTCGGGATCGGCATGGCCGTGGGCGCCGTGAATTTCATGGCATGGCTGTTTGGCTAATCGGGAGACCCATGCGAACCAACCGGGTCTACAAGGTCATGAATCGTCCACTGACGATCCTGGGAGCGGAGCGGCGCTTGTTTTTCGTCGCTCTGCTCACGGGGGCCGGGGTCTTCAACTTGCTGCACAGTCTCATAGGTGGAATTTTGCTTTTCATCGTCGGTGTGATCGCGGCCCAGCAGGCGACCAAGTACGACACGGAGATTCTGCGGGTGCTACTGAATTCAGCCAAATTCAAGCCACGCTATGACCCGATGAAATGGGAACCCACGGAAATAAGGATCAGAGGAAATGTTTAGCTTGAGCGAAATCGTCAAGGACTGGAAGGAATCAGGGGCGTTGCAGGCGCACATCAATCTCTACGGATTCTGGGACGAAGAAACGTTTCTCACCAAGTCGGGCGACTTGGGCATGGTTCTTCGCGCAAAAGGCATTGACTACGAAAGCCTCGACCATGCCAGCCGCGATCATTCCGTGAAGCGGCTTGAGGCTGCCCTTCGGACCTTCGATCCGCGAGTTCGTGTCTACCAGGCGCTGTTCAAGACCAACGAACCCGCGATTCCCCATCAACAGTACAGCAATCCGTTGGTCAAAGCGGCCGTCGATCAGCGAATGGCCTATTTCGCCTCCAAAGCCGACAAGATGTACTCGATTGACCTGTATTGGATTGTCCTCGTCCAGGGCAGTTACGCGAAGACCACGCTGTGGCAGGCGCTCGGCAAGTTGCCAGTCGATATCGGCGGCTCCTTGCGCGATGTGCGTGCGCTTTTCTCCCAAGATAAGCAGCGCACATTTCTCCGCGCCCAAATTGAGCGCGATCATCTGCTCCTGCGGCAAAAAGTCCTGAGTTTGATTGGGCAGCTTAGCGATCTCGTCGAGATCCAGCTGCTAGGGGCCGAAGAAGCCTTCCGCGTATTGCGGCGCTTCATAAATTTCGGCCCCTTCAAAATTTTTAGTTCCTGCTTGCATGGCAGCCGCTATCTCGATTTCCAGCTTTGCGACTCGGAAATCGAGGCTCACCGCGCCTACCTGCAATTGGACGATTATTGGGTGCAGGTATTGACGCTCAAGGAATTGCCGAGCGAGACGCGGCCGCTTCTCTTGAAACAACTGTTCGAGATCGGAACAAATTTCCATGTCGTGACCGAATGGAAAGTCATCGACAACGCGCGGGCACGCAAGCAGATCGCCTCGCGCCGCAGGCACCACCACAACACCAAGACCACCTTCCTCTCCAATCTTGAGGACAAAGGGAACAGGGGACCGAAAGATGACCTAGTAGATGACTCGAAACAGGCTGCTATCGAAGAGCTCGGCGACTGCCTGAAAGCTATCGGCAACGATGGGAAATACTTCGGGGAGTTCACCCTTTCAGTTGTCTTGTATGACCGGCACGAGGCCAACATCCGCGAAGCGATTTCTGAGTTCCAGAAGGTTTTCACGACTCACGATGCTCTGCTCTATGAAGAGCGCTACAACCTGCTGAACGCCTTCTTTGCAACCGTGCCCGGTAACCATGCCTTCAACCTCCGCAAACTGGAGATGCTCAATACCAACTATGCCGATTTGTCGTTTCTGTTCACGATTGACCAGGGACGGCGGCGGAACGAACACCTAAACAGCGAATACCTGGCTGTTCTCGAAACCGACCACTCCACTCCTTATTATGTGAACCTCCACGACCAGGACGTTGCCCATAGCCTGATTCTCGGTTACACCGGCTCTGGCAAATCTTTCCTGCTGAATTTCTTGATCCAGAACCTGCAGAAGTATGAGCCGCTCACTTACATTTTCGATCTTGGCGGAAGCTATGAAAGCCTGACCCAAATTTTCGATGGTTCGTACCTAAATGTAGGCCTTGAGTCGCAGACGTTCACGATCAATCCGTTCTGCTTGGAGCCAACACGCGAGAACCTTAATTTCTTGTACTTGTTTGCCAAGGTGCTGATCGAGGGCAATGGCAAGTACGAACTCACAGGCCAGGATGAAAAGGGTCTCTACGCTGGCGTTGAACGGATGTACAAGCTGGAGCGGGATAGCCTGACACTGACCAACTTCGCCTCGATGATCGGTCCGCTTGGCGAACGGCTGCACCGCTGGACCCGCGCCGGCCAGTTCGGCTACGTATTCGACAACGCTCACGACACGCTCACGTTCAGCCGTTTCCAGACCTTCAACTTCGACGGCATGCAACAGTATCCAGACGTGCTGGAGCCGCTGCTCTTTTACGTCCTGCATCGGGCCTCCAACCAGATCGACGACGTGAAGCTGACTGCCACGTTTAAGGCATTTATTCTGGACGAAGCCTGGGTTTTCCTACGCAATCGCACGATCCGCGATTACATCACTCGGGCTGAAAAAACATGGCGCAAGAAAAACGCCGCCATGATCCTGGCCACCCAGTCCGTTCACGAGCTGATGCAATCGGACATGCTCGCTGTGGTAAATGAGTGCTGCGCTACGAAAATCTTCCTGGCCAATCCCAGTATCGACCACAAGCTCTATGCGGAAATCTTCCATCTCAATGACACCGAGCTTGATCTGCTCTCGACGCTCGTCCCCAAGCGTGACCTGTTGATTAAGCAACATGCGGGGTCAAAGAAGGCGCGCCTGAATGTCGATTCGCTCTCTTACTGGATGGCAACCAACAACCCGAAAGACAACGTGGTCAAACGCGATTATCTCGACCGCTACGGAGCCGTCGAGGGACTCTCGCGTTTGGCCCGCGAATTTCCATTTGTTTCTGAATCTATTTAACGGAGGAACCGTGAACCGTCCTGCTTTCCTTGCAGCATTATTAGCTGGGGCTTCCATCCTCAGCAATGCGGAGAACGCGACACGCGTTGTCCGCTACCACGCAAACGACATCGTCGCGATCCGCGCGAAGATGCGCTACACCACATTGATCGAAGTTCCGTCGGGCGAAAAGATCATGGAAGCTGCCACCGGTGACAAGGACTTCTGGATCATCGAAGCCGTCCAGAATTACTGTTTTCTCCATCCCGCGAAGGCGGGAATTCATTCCAACCTCAATCTGATCACCGACAAGGGGAACGTCTATTCCTTCACCATCGATGAGACTGGCGATGGTGAACCTGACCTGAAGGTGCTGATTGAGCCCAGTGATCCATCGCTAGTCTCCGCCATCAATCTTCCGTCCAGGTTTGTGCCGGCCAGTGATATTGAGGTTTTCAAAACACAGACGCAAGCGGTGGAGCTGCAGGCCAGTCAGCAGCTCGCGCGATTCAGGAGCGAATATCCGACCAAGTCGCTAAAGTTCGACTACTTCTATCGGAGTCAAAAACCATTTAACGTCGAAGCCATCTACCACGATGCGGACTTCACCTACATAAAGTCAGCAGCGGCGGAGAAATTTGCTGTCTATGAGCTGAAAGATGGGAAGCCAAATTCGATCACCTTCGAGCTGCGGGACGGAACCTACGTCATCCCCAAGGTCGTCGATCGTGCGTATCTCGAAATCGGCAAAAAGCGCATGAATTTCGTGCGCAGGGAGCAATAGTTCTTATGAGTGAACAAAATCCAGCGGCGAATCAGCACCAAGTTGATGACCACGCAAGGCTGCGAGATAGGACAGTCAGGCCGGAAGGCACGCTTCCCAAGCAGGCGCAGGCCTATGTCATTGCCGGTGTATCGATCGTGATCCTTCTGGCTGTGATGTTCTCGAAAAACCACGCACAGTCGGCAGCTAAGACCCAGCGAAAAGAGCCGACTGTGGTGATTACAGAAGGCAACGACAAAAAGATCAGCGACTTCGGACGGGAGATGACAGACGAGCAGCGCACGGCGCAAAAGGCGCAGCTAGAAAAGGAACTGAATGCCCAGACCCGCAGTCTCGAATCCATGTCTCCGCAAACGCAATCCGCCGATGCCCCCCATGTCGGGTCCATGCAAGGCACGCAACAGGCGGCACCGCCTCCGGACCCGATTGTCCAACACGAACGGGAATTGGCTTACAACTCACGCTTCGCTTCCAATTTTGCATTCGCTGTGGAACAGGCAAAGAATTCCGTGCTCCTGCCGCAGACGACTGCCTCTTCATCGTGGCCTCAGAGTGTTCCTGCCAACGCGCAGAGCGTCGCACCGTCTGTGGCGGCTACTGAACCGCCCGCCAAGCATGCGTTGGGTGTGAACGTGAACTCCGCGCAGGGGCAGCCCTACGTCTTGTTTGAGGGAACACAGCTGGAAACCGCCATTCTCAATCGGCTGGATGGCGATTTCTCCGGTCCGGTCAAAGTGATGGTGACCAACCCCGTTTACTCACATGACCGTCAGCACGTCCTAATTCCAGAAGGAACATTTGCGCTGGGCGAGACCAGCAAGGTGCAGGGTTTCGGTCAGCGCAGGTTGGCCGTGGTCTTCCATCGGCTGATTATGCCGGATGGATACACCGTGGACCTTGATCAGTTCCGTGGGCTGAACCAAATTGGCGAGACCGGACTTAAGGATCAGGTCAACAATCACTACCTGCAAATCTTTGGCTCCTCGATCGCTCTCGGCATCATTGCTGGAGCTGCCGAAAGCAGCGACGAAGGATATCATCCGGAATCCGCCACTGTTGCCTTAGATCTTTAAACGCTATCGTATTCACGACGAAATGAATGGGAATTTCGTTGGTGACGGGTATCTGAGTCGGATCGGCTCCGCGCAAAATTCGCGAGGCCAATTCTCCCGTTTGCTTGCCGATCTGGTAAAAATCAGTGCCGTAATCAAACAGCGTGCCGCGATCTGGTTTACCTGGTGTGATACTGAACACCGGAATGTGAGCTCTCCGCCCGACCAAAACCACCGAGTCGGCCGCAACACTGACTGTGACATCGCCTCCGATCCATAACGCTTCGGCTCCTCTGGCAACCAATGAATCTTCGGCTTCGAGCACAGAATTCGAATTTTCGACATTCGCTTCAAGTAACTTAATGCCCCAGCCTCGGCAAACCCCGCGTGCTTTTTCGACGAAAGCACGCGAATTAGCTTCAGCCGGATTCCACGCGACGCCCACTCTCTTCAGGTCGGGGAACATTTCCCGCGCGATTCGGAAAGCATCTTGTACGGGAAGAAAACTACCGATGCCAACCAAGTTGCGCGGATGATCCAGCGGATTGCTGCGACTGATCCCCACCCCAGCCACGACCGGATCGGCGACCAGGCCGAACACTTGGACCGTCTTGGCGTTGCGATTCGCACTCGCGACTGCCTGCAACGACAGGGTGCTCATTGTAAGCAACAAGTCATAACGGGCATTGACCATTTCCTTGGCGATGGAACTGCCGACAGAAATGTCGCCTTGCGCATTGAATTTATCGATCACAATCGTTTTGCCGTCAACGAATCCATTCTTGGCTAAGCCGTCTATGGCGCCACGTGTGCCCTCGTCCAGCAGCATTGTCGAAGCATGTTGGAGAAGGCCGACATGTGGAACATTCCGGGCAGTGGCGGTCCGCCGTCCAAGATCGGAAAGGAGCAGCGCCATAGAAGCCGAAACAATCAGAACGAGACCCAAAAGGAGACGCTTGACAACAAATCGCATCTGCAAACCCTGCGAAGGAAAATGTTAAAGTCTGGCGGTGAGTCTAACACTCCCGTGACTGTCGGTTACAGATGACAGAAAGCAATTGATTGAGCTCAAAACTCTTAGTTCTTGAACAATCGGGCTCATTCTGGTCGGATAACGGGCGACTCTGACCTTATCGGATTGGCGAAGAGTTGCCGACTATCCCGGCATGATCGACAAAGGCTATCGGATCTCGAAGTCGATCCCGGCCAGCGATATGATTGAAGGACGACGGCCGGCGACCAATTTGAGACATCGACCGTAGCAGATCAGCAGATGAAGCTTGTGGGTCGCTGATACGGACCGACGCAAAGACCGCGGAGTTCGCCCTGGTGGAGCACATGGAGCACACGAACATGAAGCCAAAGAACACGGTCTGCCTCTGGTTCGACAAGGACGCGCATGAGGCGGCGCGCTTCTACTCCGTCACCTTTCCGGATAGTAAAAGCAACCGCTGTTCACGAGGCTCCCGGTGACTATCCAGGCGGCAAGAAGGGCGATGTGCTGACGGTGGAGTTTACCGTCCTGGGCATTCCCTGTCTCGGTCTCAACGGCGGCCCTGCGTTCGGGCACACCGAGGCCTTTTCCTTCCAGATCGCGACGGAGAATCACGAAGAGACGGACCGTTACTGGAACGCGATCGTCGGCAATGGCGGCACGGAAAGTCAGTGCGGTTGGTGCAAGGACCGCTGGGGCCTCTCTTGGCAGATCACCCCGCGCGCGCTAACCGATGCACTTGCGGCTGGTGGCGGTGAAGCAAAGCGTGCCTTCGAGGCGATGATGACGATGAAGAAGATCGACATCGCCGCCATCGAGGCAGCGCGGCGAGGCTAACGTGAACACGCCGACACGTCCTTATTCGCCCTGGATCACGGGCTAACCTTCCATAGTCCGGCAAGGTAAGGTTTGCCGACCACACACTCGGAATGCCCCGCAGCAGCGAGGCTGAGTTCTTGGAGTAAATCACCCCATTCGCAAAGTCTGCATTGGGTCGATCGATGCGGCACGCCGTGCAGGAAACGCGGCAGCCACTAGTGCAACAGTTGCTAGAAGCAGTATCACTCCCACGTACACGGGTAGATCGATGAAGTGAACCCCAAAAATCTCGCTCGCAATTATTTGCCGTGTCAGAAGCGACATTGCCATTCCGATGCCGAGGCCGGAACCGGCCAGCAGAAAGGCCTGCTTTAGCACCATCGCCGTTACATCCTGCAACGATGCCCCGAAAGCCATTCGCAAGCCGATCTCTCCTTTGCGTTGAGTCACCGCGTAAGAAACCACTCCATAGAGCCCCACGGCAGCTAACAGCAGCGCCAGCCCAGCAAATGCAGCCAGAAGAAACATTTGGTATCTACGTGGCGCAAACTGGGTTCCTAGGAGTTCCTCGTATGTCGCCACTCGCTCGAGAGGAATGCCGCGATCTGTAGCACGAACGGCATCACGCAAATCGTTACCTACTCTCGCCGGATCACTTAGCTTCGTGTCTAAGACGAGTGTCATCGCCGCGGAAGGAGTCTGCGTCATAGGAGTGTAGATTTCTGGAAGGGTTTCCGCCGTCGCTCCTCCACTGCGTACATCGGCTACGACGCCCACAACAGTCAGCCATGGAATTCCCGGCCGCGGCGCTCCTAACATAAAGTGCTTACCAATGGGGTTTTCCCCTGGCCAGAAGCCCCGCACAAGCATCTCATTCACCATCGCTACGGGCTGCGATCCATCCTTGTCCTGGATGCTGAAGATCCTTCCCTCCCGCACTGCAATTCCCATCACCCGAAAATAATCAGTGCTCACGGCCTGATGATTCACGAACTGCGGAACACGCGCCGCCCCGAACGGTTGCCACGGGCGCCCTTCGATGCTGAAGGGATCGTGCAGCAAGCGGTCTGACGCCGGCAGCATCGTAGTCGCCGCCACACCTTTTGTTGCGGCTATTGACCGGGCTTGCTCTAGTACCCCCTCATAGAATTGGCTCTGTGCAGTTACTGTTGAGTACGATGGAGGTAAGTTGATTTGCGCGGTCAGGATCCCATTAGGCTCGAAGCCCAGCGGAACTTCCTGGAGGCGTAGAAAGCTGTGAATCAGCATCCCCGCTCCGAGCAGAAGTGTTACCGACAAAGCAGTTTCCACCACGACAAGGATCGATCGTAGCCTCTGGCTACACCTTTCGCTCAAAACCTGGTGCCCGGTTCGCGCGGCAACAGAACGTGCTCGACGGACGATCAGCAGCCCCGGCATGAACCCAAATATCATCATGGCGATGAGTCCAAGTCCCACGGCATATCCAAGTACCTTCGCATCCAAAGACACCGCTAAGAACCTTGCCATTTCATAAGGGCTCAGATTAACGAGCAATGCCGAAGCCGCCCACGCAACGCCGATGCCGAGGGTCAGGCCGGCGAACGCTATAACGATGGCTTCGGTTACCACTAACCTCACCAATCTCACCCGGCCAGCGCCCAGAGAAATGCGAATCGCAAACTCCCGTTCCCGACTGACGCCATGGCTTAGCATCAAGTTGGCAATATTCACACAAGCAATCAGGAAGATCAGCGCCGCCGCTCCCAGCATCAGCGACAGCGGCTCCCGAAGATTCCCGCTGAGTTCCTGATGGAGCGGCACCAACCGAACTCCATACTCCGGATCCTCCCCATGCGGTCCCATCTGGATGTGGTATTCACGTTCCAGTCGTGCCGCGAGAATTTCCATTTGGCGTTGGGCCTGATCTAACGATACCCCCGCTCGCAGGCGCGCAACCATCTGCAACTCCCCGGTATTCCTTGCTGGATCGGCGACCAGTGGCAGAGGTACCCAGACGTCCGGCATCTTTGGATGTCCGAGACTGAACCTCGCATTGTGCGCAAGCACGCCTACGACCTGATAGTTTTTTCCATCGAGGACAATGTCCTTCCCCAGGATGGTGCGATCAGATCCGAATCGCTCTCGCCATATGACATTGCTCAGGACAACCACATTTTCGTGGCCGGGTTGGTTCTCCAACACCGAAAATGTCCTCCCTAGGGCCGCGCGTAACCCCATCATCGGGAAAATATTTGCCGTCGTTCGGGCCGCGAAAATTCTCTCGGGATAGTCGCCAGCACGCAATACGAAGTGCGCGTCTTCAACTGCTCCCATGTCGTCGAACACTCGATTGTCATTCTTGTAATCGACGAAATCTCCGACCGGAGCCGGGAATGTGTCAATGCCGAGTACCCGCAACTGTTCCCAAACCACCACCAGTCGGCTCGCGTCTGGATACGGCAACGGACGAAGCAAAAATGCCTGCACCAGTGAAAAAACAGCTGTGCTCGCTCCAATTCCGATAGCAAGCGTTAGAACTGCCGGCAGGGAGAACGCGGGAGTGCGGCGCAGTTGCCGGAATGCGTAAAGAACATCGGAACAAATGCTATTCAATGACAGGAACATGTCTTCATCAGCAACACCCTCGTGCACCAGTCCGGTATTGCCAAAGCGCAGGATCGCCTCGCGTCGCGCCTCCTGCTCAGACGTACCTCGGCGGATTCCGTCCTCCACGGCCATTTCGATGTGCGACTGCAATTCCGCCTGGATGTCCGCGTCGACCTTGTGACGATTCCGCAAGTTGAGAATCCGCCGCATCAGGCTCATCAGTCACCTCAGGCATACCGTAGGATCGCGCGAATTCCTTTTACAAGTTGTTCGAAGCTCTCTTCCGCCACCTGCAACCGTTTCTGTCCCGTTCTTGTCAGCCTGTAATACTTTGCTTTCCGATTCGTCTCCGTCATGCCCCAATCGGAAGCAATCCAG
>Ga0070717_10001093_pt1 | contig 18235 bp, 21 predicted proteins | sample LARL113metaG_FD_71366 | JGI IMG/M metagenome (GOLD analysis project Ga0070717, IMG submission 71366) | Corn, switchgrass and miscanthus rhizosphere microbial communities from Kellogg Biological Station, Michigan, USA - LAR L11-3 metaG | ecosystem: Host-associated > Plants > Roots > Rhizosphere ... | reverse complement strand
CGTCCAGCAGAATGAAAAGTTCGAGGGCAGCGTGCTCTCCCTGTGCAGGAATCCATTGGGTCACGGTGTCGCGATCCTTGCCCTCATAGACCATGACATCCTCGCGCTTCACCTCCGGCACGTCTTTTCCGTGATGCGGCTCAACCGTCACCACCATGTGCGCCGGAACTCCATTGCCCGCCGGAGAATCCTGGGCACAACTCCCCGACGCGGCGAATACCCAGATCGCAAAACCTAATACTGTGTTAACCATAAAACGATATTCGTTCATAGTCGTTCCTTTCAAAAACGAGACGCTTCCACATGCGATACTTCATTGCAATAGTGGTTCTTACTGTGTCGTCCTCACCCTAGCCGTTCCAGGCGGAGGGAACAACCTGCCCTGAGCCCAGTCGAAAGGATCTTGTGCGCACGTTCAAGTGGGTGCGGCGAAGGCCCCTGCGAGTTTCCCAGCGCTCCCTCCCTTAGATGTTCCGAACCAGAAAAAGGCGAGGGCAGACGCAACTACCCAGCCAGACCGTCCGCAAGGACATCCTCTCCCAATCCACATGTTTTCAAGTTCTTCCCGGTTGATTTCTATTTGATGCCGGCTTGATACCCAGTGCATTGTCGTCCGCCCGCCGCTAAGCGAAAGTGGCAATCGATCTACGGACGCAACGATGGCAAACTCTCAATCCATACCCGAATTCAGCGAACCGCTAAACCCGCCCGCGCTCCTAGCCCCTCGAGATACGCGCCGCCCACGTCCCCTTCCCGATATGCTCCGTGTCCAGGAGAGTTGGGTCGCGTCGGCAGAAAAGCGCGCTCTCCTGTGGGTGGCCGCGCGCACTCCCAACCAAATCGGCCCCGACCATCTGACGCTGCTGGGTTTCGCGGCGCAGATCGGCGCCGGAGTCTGCTACGCGCTGGCCTCCCGCAACCGATACGCGCTCCTCGGCGTGATCGCCTGCCTCGCTCTCAACTGGCTGGGCGACTCGCTCGATGGCACTCTCGCCCGCGTGCGCCGACGCCAACGTCCGCGCTACGGTTTCTACGTCGACCACATGGTAGATAGTTTTGGCGCTCTCGTCCTGATGGGCGGCCTGGCCCTCTCGGGATACATGCATCCCCGAATCGCCATGGGCCTGCTCATCGCTTTTCTGATGCTCTCCATCCAGTCCTATCTGGCGACGCATAGCCTGGGCGAGTTTCGCCTCTCCTTCTGGCGCTTCGGCCCCACGGAATTGCGCATCCTGCTCGCGGTAGGAAACCTCGCCCTGTTCGGGAAGCCGATGGTGCGTCTTTTAGGCGCACGATACCGACTGTTCGACTTCGGTGGCGCAATCGGCCTCGCAGGCATGAGTTTGATGGTCGTCGTCTTCACTCTGCAGAACACCATCCGCCTCTATCGCGAGGAAAGGATCCAGCAATGACAAGCCCGATGACGCGAATGACAAGAAGGATCACAGCTGCTGCGTGCGGAACCGACGTGCCACCCTCCACGCTGTTGCGATGGTGCAAGTTCAACTTTGTGGGTGGGATTGGAATTGGAGTGCAGTTCGCCGTGCTCTTCCTGCTGAAAGGCGTGCTCCACTTCAATTACCTCGCCGCAACCGCGATGGCAGTCGAAGCAGCGGTGCTGCATAATTTTATCTGGCACGAGCAGTTCACCTGGTCCGACCGAACGACGCCTGGGAGAACGAAGTCTGATCCTTTACAGCGCCGCTCGCTGCCCCGCCTCCTGCGCTTCCACCTCGGCAACGGAGCCGTCTCCATCCTCAGCAATCTGGCATTAATGAAAGTGCTGGTCGGTCAAGCCCACGTGAACTATGTCGTCGCCAACGCGATTGCGATCCCCATCTGCTCGCTCGCCAATTTCCTGATGAGCGACGCTTGGGTCTTCGAGCAGAAGTAACGCCCGAATACCTGCGGCCTCACAATGTTTACGACATCTTTGCCTCCGGCCAACCGGGGATTCTGAAGGCGAAGACAATCACGTTTAATCACATTTTTGTATGGCGTAGCATGGATGCCGGGAGTCATTGGACCGCCAACTTAGTTTTTGAACTTCCCCCGCCGGCGACGTTCGACAATGTTTTTTCCCGCTCTGGCCGTTGACCCCTCGAATGGCAATCTGTATGCACTTTTTCGGAAGGGAACCATGTGTTTTTTTGATGTCGACCGATCAAGGAACAACCTGGTCCCCCCGCAGTTACGGTCAACATCGCACCCGCCACCACCGCGATTTTTCCATGGGTCTCGGCGCATGCAGGAACGGTGGATGTTGTTTATTACGGCACGACGGCGACGAGCAAGGATGATCCGACGGCAGTATGGAATGTGTATCTGGCGCAGACCAGCAATAACGGTGCGACCTTTACGCAGAGTGTGGCCAGCAACGCATCAAACCACACGGGCGTGATCTGCACCAATGGCACCGGCTGCGTGCCGGGTACGCGGAACTTGCTCGATCGGTTTAAGGTCGCGATTAATCCAGTGGATGGGCGTGCTGGGGTCATCTGCACCGACGACACGCTTACGAAAGACAGCAGCAGCGGCAACCCGTTACCGCAGATTGTATTGGCGCAACAGCAGGAGGAGGGAAATCTAGAAACGGCCAGACATTTCGGGCCGTCTTTTTTAGCTAGCGTCCGGCACATTCTTGCTCGGAGCCGGGTTTGGAACGTACACACCCATCGATTATGCTCGGGAGACGGTCAATGGGTGTCGTGGCGATATTTCCGCCGTCAAACCTTTTTGCGCTTCTCGCCGTACTCACACGGACTGAACCAGCCACGAAGCGGCGAAAGAATGCAGCCCACAGCGCAAGGCGTGGCTAGGTGGCGGGAGAATTCACAGGCCTCGAAGGGGCGAAAGAAAAGCTACCCGATCTTCAGCACGATCTTCCCATAGTTCTTTCCGTCCTGCAGCAACTTGTAAGCCTCTCCCGCCCGCTCCAGAGGAAGGACCTGACCGATCTGCGGCGTCAGCTTGCCCTGACCAATCCACTCGGAAAGCTGTTTCCACGCCGGTTCCATGATCTCGCGCTTCTGCGACAAGTAAGTCAGCCACAACCCCTGCACGCTCGCCGACTTCGCATACATCGCGCGCAAATCGATCTGCGGGTTCTTCCCCGTCGCCGTGCCATACTGGATAACGCGGCCGAAATCCCGCACGCATCGCAGGCTCTTGGCGGTGTGCTCTCCGCCCAGCATCTCAAAAACGGCGTCTACGCCTTCGCCGTGAGTAAGGTTTTTCACGTTCTCTTCGTAGTCGTGCCGCTTGTAGTTGATGCCGTGCTGCAGGCCGAGTTCTTTCACGCGCGCCAGTTTTTCGTCCGACGACGATGTCCCATACATGTCGACCCCAAGCAACCGTCCAATCTGCACCGCCGCAGTGCCCACGCCTCCAGCGACCGCATGAATCAGCACGCGAGGCGCCGCCCTCTTCTGGACAGCCGAGGGCGGCTGTCCCCATACTGCTCCCGGAGTCATGCCCGCCTGCCAGTATCCGAGGTAGGCGGTGAAGAAGTTGACCGGGAACCCGGCCGCCTGCTCGTCGGTCCACTGATCAGGAACGGGAAACAGCATGTTCGAGTACGCTGCGGTCGTCTCCGCGAAGGCGCCCCACTGCGTATAGCCCATGACGCGCCGTCCGCTGCTCTCTTCGACTCCAGCGAACTCGCGTCCCACAACCAGCGGCGGCGGCGGAGTTCCCGGATACCCGCCTTTGGTCGTCATCAGGTCGGCGAAGTTCAACCCTACCGCATGCACCCGAACCAGCGTTTGGCCGGCCTTCACCGTGGGTTCCGCAACGTCCTGCACCGAGAGGGCATCAGGCCCGGTCAACTTCGTGAGTACCAGAGCTTTCACAGAGGGAAAGTCTAGCAGGCAAACCAACACCGGTGTTGGGTCTTAGGTCGCAGGTTGTGAGATCCCGGGTCTTAGTTGGGAAGAGTTTGGCTAACACCCCACGCCTAAGACCAAGACCGAGCTTCGCCCGCAGTCCTCTACATCACCAGCTCAAGGGCAAGTCGCGCTTCAGGATGGCGCATATTAAATAGAAAATACTCGCCATCGATATAGTCAATGTAGCAATCGTGGCTGTAGGCCCAAGCTGGTGGCCAGGGATCAACAAGCACAAACGTGTAGCCGCCGTACTGGAAGCGGGGGCGACCCTCTACGACTTCGGGCCGATGCATGGCGAAGTGATGCTCTCGGCCGAACTCGGCGCGAAACCGCTCCTCGGGAATGTGGCCGCGATCTCCTCCAGAACGAGCATAATCCCGCTGCTGGCGACCCTCTTGTTGACCCGTTTCTTGTCGCCGGTCTTGCGGTCGAACTGTTTCCTGCCGACCCGATTCCTGCCTGGGTTCTTCCGGTCGAGCCGTTTCCTGTCGCCCCGATTCTTGTCGCCCTGCTTTCGGCCGCGCCGTTTCTTGCCGCTTCGGCTCTTGCTGTGCTGGCATCATTTCTCTTCGGGGCTGTGCTTCCTGTTGTCTTTGTTCCTGCTGATCCGGTCTCGCAGGCCTAGCCTCATCCTGCCGCTTCGGTTCTTCCTGTCGCGAGTTGTCTTCCTGTTGTTTTTCGTCTTGCGCGTAAAGAACCGCAGAACTCGCGATCAAAGCCGCGAGGATTCCTAGATTCAAAAATCTCAAAGCTCGCATCAGATCCTGCAAGAAGTATTTGACGGACTACGGGCTGGCGCAGTGCCGTGCTCCAGCTGTGCGCAGACTTGCCCTTGTCAGATGCCAAGCGCCACGCGCGCATCCTCGGGTCCTTGCTGGACACCGGGGCGGGACGAGACCGTAGGGTTGGATTGAGACGAGCCGCGAAAAACGAGTAAGCGGTCCCGAAGTCGAGAGTCTTGAGTCCGGGTCGAAGGTCCAGGGTCTAGGGTCCAACGTCCGATGTCCGACTTCCATCCAGTTCCCGTCCGTTCCCCCCGGGTATATACTCTTGGCGTTGGTTTACTGTTTCCCCGGCTGAGCCCCAACCGGCCGGGACGGGGCGTACATTCATCCCTAATTCATGCGCGCCCCGCATGCGAAGCGAAGGGCCGATTCCCGCCGGGGCGCGAGGAGTTGGCACGGGTGCATCGCCTGGTCGTATGGGCATGGGCAAGCTGCATCCGCGGGGAGGTTTACCGTGGATATTATTTTTGTACGCCTTCTTTTTATTGTCGTTGTAGCCATCACCTGCTTCCTGATCGAGCCGTTCGGACAGACCCGCTACATTGACGCGGGTTTGGGCGCAGTGATCGGCGCCGCTATAGTTCTGTTCGAATGGAAGTTGCGGATGGTCAGCCTCAAGCGTCTGATCGGCGCCGCCATCGGAAGCTTCCTCGGCATCTGTGGCGCGTACCTCTTCGCGCTCGTCATCCGCAGCAGCATTCCTCCAGGCAACACCCAGGGCTTCCTCCAGATTCTGGTGATGCTGCTGATGGCCTACGTCGGCCTGATCGTCGGGGCCAACAAGGGCGATCTGCTGAACCTGGCGGCTCTGGGCGGCATTTTCGGCGGCGAGAAGCAGAGCAAAAAAAGCTACAAGATTCTCGACACCAGCGTCATCATCGACGGCCGGATTGCCGACATCGCCGAAACTGGTTTCCTCGACGGTATCATCGTGACACCGCAATTCGTGCTGCGGGAATTGCAACTCGTTGCCGATTCGGCCGACTCGCTCAAGCGCAACCGCGGCCGCCGCGGCCTCGACATCCTGCAGCGCCTGCAGAAAGTCGCCAACCTGCAGATTCAGATTGTGGAAGACGATTTCCCCGCCGTGCGCGAAGTCGACCTGAAACTGATCGAACTGGCCAAGGTCTACGAAGGCAAGATCATCACCAACGACTTCAACCTGAACAAAGTCGCGCAGCTCCAGGGCGTCGAGGTCCTGAACATCAACGAACTGGCCAACTCCCTGAAGCCGATCGTGCTTCCCGGCGAGACCATGCGCGTCTTCATCCTCAAAGAAGGCAAGGAATACAACCAGGGTGTGGCTTATCTGGATGATGGGACGATGGTGGTTGTGGATAACGCGCGGAAAATGATTGGCAAGACCATCGACGTCTCGGTCACTTCGGTGCTGCAGACCACCGCGGGAAAAATGATCTTCGGCAAGTGGGACGAGCGCGCCGCCTACAGTCGTCAGGCAGCGCCCGTCTCGGCCGCGGTTGCGCCGGTGCCACTGAACCCACCGAGCCCAACGACGGTCGCCGCCCCCAGTACTTTGGAGACCAAGCAGACTTCGTGAGGGAAGGTTTTACTTCGTCGCAGCAGAACCCGCGCTCTTCGAGCGGCGCGAGATTCGCCGTCGTGAATACCTGCCCGTTCTTACCGGCTGCGCGTCTTTCATGGTTCCGTTATAGACGTAGACCCAGCACCGCAGGCGCTTGCCATCGTCCATGGTGACCGGCCAGGTCCGGCGAAGAAACAGGCTGGAACTCCGGTTGTTCGGTTCAAAGCCCTCATAGTTGTCCAGCGAGGTCAGCGTACCTTGATCGCTCGGCAATTCGAAAACTTCCCCGCGAATCACGGACCGCGACTTCTCGCTCAACACCGCCCCGGGATACTCCCCCAGATCGTAAAGCCGGCCGCGAACCGACGCCTGCCCCACCGGGCGAAGACGGCGAACTGTGGCGGCAATCTCCGGCGGCGCGTGGCGCGGAGATAGAGTGCCGTATACAAAAAGATGATGAGTCATTTTCGGATCTGTTAATCGCCAGCCGGAAAACGTCGCACAAGTTTCTTCAGATAGTCGTATCCGTTTCTGCCTTCAACTACATATTCTCGCACGTCTTTGTGTTTGGAGAGAAGGCGAAGGTAATAATCAAACAGAGCCACCACGTCGCGTTTAGTCAGTTGGCCGCACGCTTCGAGGTACGCCATGAATTCGAAGAAATTCAGGTAGTCGGTTAAGTCCGCATCTTCGTTTCGCACCAACTCTACAACTTCCGCAGCGCCCGGCGGATTGTCATCCAAAGCCTTGCGAATTCTCTTCAGGTCAGGTGCTTCGTAAAACTTTGAATACAGGCTCGACAGCCAGGTCACTCTCTCCAGCGCTGACTTTCTGTAATAGATGCGCACCGCCCCCAACACCGCGCCCGCCCCCATCAAGCTGGAGATCCGTCCGGCATTCCAAAATATCCACTGAAGAAATCGCAGGCCAAGGTGCATGGAATTGACTCCCGAGGGAAAGGATTCCGACATTGTATGTCGACCATGTACGTCGGAGAATAACTTGTAGGCGCTTCCTTCGGGTGACTTCGTGTCCTTCGTGGTCGTAGTCGTGAAATGTAGCCACCACCGCAAACCGTGCAAAATTTGAACTCCCGCGTCAGCACTCGTATACTTACACCCCGCCATGAAGGTGATCGTCATTATTCCGGCTGCTGGCCTCGGGACGCGAATGGCTCCCATGCCCAGCGCCCTCGACGCCAAGACGAAAAAGCCACATCCGTCGAAACAGTTCACCGAACTGGCTGGCACGCCCATCCTCATTCATACCCTGCGGAAGTTTGCCGCCGTCGATGCGGTCAAAGAAATCTGGATTGCCCTTCGGGAAAATGAAATCGAAGGATTCCGCGAACGTCTAGCCACAGAAGCGGGCGACGTCCTGAAGAAGAAAAAAATCGAACTGGTTGCCGGCGGCGAGCACCGCCAACAGTCAGTCGCGCAGGCGATCAACGCCCTTTCCGCCGCCCCCGAGGATGTGGTTCTAGTGCACGACGCTGTGCGGCCGCTGGTCACCGCCGAAATCATTCAAGAAGTGATCGAAGCGGCAAAGAAATATGGCGCCGCCATCGCCGGCCTTCCCGCAGTCGATACCGTCAAGCAGGTGGAACGCACCGCCGAAGGCGCCATCGTCAAAGCCACCATTCCCCGCGCCGGGATTGTGCTCGCCCAGACCCCGCAAGGATTTCACTACAGCGTGATCAAAAAAGCCTTCGACGAAGCCGCCGCCGACGGTTTCATGGGCACCGACGAAGCCTCCCTGTCCGAGCGCTCCGGACACGAAGTCGCGGTCGTCATGGGCTCGCCCCGAAACATCAAGATCACCACCCCCGCCGACATGGAACTCGCGGAGTTCTATTTAAGGAAATGAGCCACGGATTTGCACCGATTTTCACGGATAACTAGGCTCTTTGCGGCGTACACTCGCTGGTGATGGATCGTTTGCGCACCAAACTGAAGCACTCGGAATTGACAGCCAAGATCATTCGAGTGTTTTACGACGTTTACAACGAGCTTGGGCATGGATTTATGGAGTCCACTTACGCGGGCGCAATGGCTGTCGCGTTGGAAGAAGCGGGTCGGAGGGCAGGTCGGGAGTTTTCAGTGCCCGTATGGTTCCGGGGCAGGAAGGTCGGGCAGTATTTTGCAGACTTTGTGGTGAACCACACGATCCTGCTCGAATTGAAAGCCGCACGAAGTATCGAATCGGCGCACGAGGCACAGCTTCTGCACTATTTGCGCGCGACCGAAACCGAAGTAGGCCTACTTCTGAACTTCGGGCTGCGGCCCCAGTTTCGCTGCTTGCTCTTCGACAACGAAAGAAAAAGGATCCGTGAAAATCCGTGTGAATCCGTGGCCAAGGTCTTAGCATGAGGGTCGGATACGGTTTTGACTCACACGAATTCCGTTCCGGGATTCCGTTGAAGATTGGTGGGATTACGCTGCCTCATCACAAAGGCTTGGGCGGGCACTCCGACGGCGACGTTCTGCTGCACGCCATCACCGACGCGCTGCTTGGGGCAATCGCCGCGCCCGATATCGGTGCGCTCTTTCCCCCGTCCGATCCGAAATGGAAGGGCGCTGATTCAGTCATCTTCCTGCGCGAAGCGCTGAAACGAGTGCGCGACGCCGGTTACCTTGTGGCCAACGTCGATGCCAGCCTGATTCTGGCTGCGCCGAAAATCGGCCCGCGCGCCGTTGCCATTCGCACCCGAGTCGCCGAGTTGCTCGGCCTGCACTGTGATTGCGTGGGCCTGAAAGCCAAAACTCCTGAAGGACTTAATTTCGAGAACGCCGCCCTTGCCCACGTAGTAGTCCTGCTGGAGAACGCGCCGCGAGAGAAAAACTCAACATCGAACAAAGCAACGAAAACGAAGCGGAAGCGCCGCGGCGCAGTTTAACTGTTTTGCTAAACTCCTTATGATGGTGGCGGCATCCCGACCGGAGCCCTTCTTCGGCGAGGGAGGGATCTTGCGCGGATACCGGTGCTCTCCCGCAGAGTCCGCAAGAGAACCCTGATGGCGGTTCTACCCACGCCTAACAGCCGCCGCAATGAACGCCCGGAAAATTGCCTTCGAAGCCGGATCCTGCTCCACCCACCGCTCCGGATGCCACTGCACCGCCAGCACGAAATGATCCGGCGCGGTTCCCTCCAGCGCCTCAACGATGCCGTCGTCAGGGCAGCGCGCGACGATTCGCAGCCCCTCACCGATCGTTTCCGCAGATTGATGGTGGGAAGAGTTGACGGGCAGCACCAGCGGCCCTCGAACGGCCGACCCGTAACCCACGATTTCCGCCAGCCTTGACCCTGGTTCGATCTCGACCGCGTGCGCCATCGCGACATTTCTCCCAGCCTCGTGATTTACTTTCGCCCGCGCCGCCTCCGGCAGAAAATCCGGAATGTGCTGAATGAGCGATCCCGCGCGGTTTACGTTAAGACTCTGCAAGCCGTAGCAGATGCCCAACACTGGCTTGCGTAGCCGGGAGGCGCCCTCAAGCAACAGATCATCCACCGCGTCCCGCCGCGGATCTGCCGCTGCGGTGTGGTTCGATCGCGCGGCCCCGAACCTAGCCGGATCAACATCAGCCTTGCTTCCAGGCAGAAGCACGCCATCGCAACTCTCTATCAATTTCCTGATTTCGCCGGGTGCCTGATCGAGTCCTACGCGAACCGCTTTCCCTCCGGCCAGTTCGACCGCGCGCTGGTACTGTGGAATTGCCCGCTCCGCATACTCGCGGTCAGAAAAATGCGGCATAGGAATAGCAATGCGGGGAGCCACGCTAACCCAGCCTCTCGATCGCCGAAAGAGTTTTGCTCTGGCGGTAGTGGCGGATCTCCATCACCAACGCGAGCACAAAAATAATCCCTCCCGCCACCAACGCCACGGGCAGCGCGATCAGGCGATAGGCAATTCGCATGTCGGGATGCACTCCCCGCAGCGCGGAAACCAACACGGTGCCAAGGATGCCGAGCAGCAAGCCAACTGCAAAGCACAGCAGCGTCCCGATAAACGTCACCAGGCAGACGCGCACCGGAATGGTATACCAGCGGGGAGCGCGGGATGCGCGTACGAGGGCCATAAGCTCGGGATTCATTCTAGAGGTTCGAAGTATCATTCACCCGATTCGCGCGGTGACCGCCAAACGCGTTGATGGTTCTTGTCCCGGCCTCCACTTCGCCGCCGTGCAGCGTGCCGCGCGGAATGAAGCACTCCTCCCCCGCCCTTACAGCGATTTTCTTGTCGCCAATAATCAATGTGTAGCAGCCCTGAACGACCATTATGTATTCGTCGAAGTCGTGCACATGCGGCGCCGAGGGTGTTGTCTCGAAGCACGTCCAGAACGCCATCTGGCTCCCATCCACTCCGTCGAACACGTAGCCTTCGACGCCCGGAGTCGCCTGGCTGCTGACAGCGATCCGGTTGGCGGCATGCTTCATGAAGTCCGGAAACTCTTTCATGACGTTGAAACGCTCCCTGCAAAGCAAATCGGATTTCACCATCCTAAATCCAGGATCGGCTCCGAGCCAGTCGGTGGGAACGCGAAGTGATTCCCACCTGCCCCATTCCGAAATAAGGGGTTAGACGCAGTCTTTAAACAGCCACCTCCTGAAACGCAAAGTTGTCGTGGGAGTCTGCGCGCATGTGTGAGTTTGGCTCTTCCTCGTACTCTCGGTAAAGGTTGTTCGTCACAGGAACACGGATTCTCGCCGTGGAAGGCTGTGGAAAAAGGTCAGTTGCAGAGCGTGAAAAAAGGAGGCCTGTGCCCAGCGATACCCATCACAGGTGAGAAGGCCACGTGGACCGGGGTGCCGTCGCGCCTGTGTGTAGAATAAGACAGCATGTCGCAGGCCGCCTCCGCTATCACTCGCAGCCCCGCTGAAATCGTAAGGCTCACGCCGGTTTCCCAGGCGCAGAACGGAATTTGCTACGCCGTTGCCGGCGAGATCGGGGTCAACTCGTTTGACTTGGAACGCATGGTCGCCGCCGTCCCGACAAAGGTCGCGGCCGCGCTCGAACGCAAGGCTTACTACTTTGTCCCCTTGACCGTGAGCCAGGGCGAGGAAACTGTCATCGCCGATCGTTACGACGTGGCGCTCAGCGACAACGCCGTCTGCCATCGCAACCTGAACCTGGGCGATTCGCAGTGTGTGTTTATTTCGACGCGATTGATGGACGACAAGTTCTCCGTCGCCTTCGAGTTCTATATCAACGTTGGCCACGCCCTTGTGGAGCGCGCCGGGGTCTCGCGCGAGTTCAGCGAACTGGCGTGGAGCCAGGTGGAAGCGGGAGTGCGCGGCGAAACTTCTCTTGACGCCTGGGAAGCGCGCAAGCTGGCCACCGCCAACGGGCCTGACAGCGAGCGCTACAAGAACGAATATCTCGACGCCACTTTCTCCGATACGATTTCCATCTACCTGTTGTCGCTCTATCTCGACGTCGACTACTACGATCTGCGAGAGCGCGACTACCCGCTGCTGGCGCCCTCGGCGCTGGCGGAGCGCCTGCGCAAAGTCGCAGAGTTGTTCCCACCGAACCCCGGATTCGAATTCGCCGTCCTCTACAAGCGCCGCGGCTAGTCGAGATTTACAATCATCCTCCCATGAGCGTTACCGTTCGATCGTTCGCGAAGATCAATCTCGGGCTGCGCATTGGCGTGGCGCGGCAGGACGGATTCCACGAACTGCTCACGGTGTATCAGACGATCGGGTTGCACGACGTAATTCGCGTGAGTGTGAGACGGGGCAATGGAATCGAGATTCGGTGCGCCGATCCGCGGGTGCCGAAGGACGATACCAATACCTGTTTTCGCATCGTGGGAAAAGCGATGCGGGCGATGCGCGCGAATGGGCACGTGGTTATCGACATCGAGAAGCGGTTGCCCGTCCAGGGCGGTTTGGGCGGGGCGTCGGCGAATGCTGTGGCGGCTTTGCTCGGGCTGGAGCGGGCGCTGAAAAAAGTCTTGCCTGCCACCGACAGGCTGCGGATCGCGGCGGAAGTCGGGTCCGACTTGCCTTTGTTTCTTGTTGGCGGAACTGTGCTCGGCGTAGGACGCGGGGAACAGGTGTATCCGCTGGTCGACTTGCCTGCCATCGCTTGTGTGGTGGTGACGCCGGAGGTGGGCGTGTCGACTCCGAAGGCGTTTGCGGCGTGGGATCGCTTGTGTGGCGCGGGCACTCTTGCCCGCGAGGGTTTATACAACCTCAGGCTTGCCGCTCTCAGTCAAACTCCGGCCGAGCTTCGCTCGGCCCGGACGGGCGAGAGCGCCGATCCTCACACGAAATTGACGGTCTCCGACCTGTCCGATAGAATGAATGAGCTTGGTCGCGGCTTGTCGGCGTGGCTGAGTGAACCTTACTCCGGTGCTCCTTTTAGAAGGGGCCGGGCCGAGAATCACCTTCTCGAGCTTGTCCGGGCCGGGATTGAAAACGACTTCGAGCGGGTCGTCTTTCCTGAATATCCCGAGCTGAGTGATGGCAAGCGTGCGGTCTTGCGCGCGGGCGCGATGTATGCGTCGCTGTCAGGTTCCGGGTCCACGCTGTACGGGCTCTTTGCCTCGCGGGGGGCAGCTTTGCGGGCAACGGCTAAGCTCCGGAGGCAGGGTTGGTCGGCATGGGCCACGGCTACACTGCCGCGGCGGGCTTACTGGAAGCGGGTTGTGGCGGAGTGAGCTGGGTTACGGGCCGACAATTCCGGTTCTGTGGCGCTCGGCTTCGCCTCGCTTGGACAGCCGAGGCGGCTGTCGCTACATGAGTTGTGGTCGACGTAGAGTTTTTTGATTGTTGAATTTTGATTGTTGATTGACAATTGAGACGCCCCTCCCGGGGGTTCAATCCGCAATCGAAAGTCGACAATCAACCATTGGATTCACTGGGCCGTCGACTAATGGTAGGTCAAGTGCCTTTGGAGCACTTTGTCTAGGTTCGAATCCTAGCGGCCCAGCCAAGAATAGCTGTCAGCTTTCAGCCATCAGCTCTCAGCTTAGGAACGAGAGGCTGAATGGCGGTTTGGTCGAGGGCTTGGAGCTGACGGCTGAGAGCTCAAAAACTATGGCTACATTGGTGACGCCGACCGACAAGACGGTAGAGAAGAAGAGCCCGCCAGTGACTGACGAAAAGGTCGACCGGAGGCCGCGTCCGCGAACTGACGAGAAGTTCAAGATCTTCAGCGGCACGGCGAACGAGCCTCTGGCCGATGAAGTCTGCAACTTTCTCGGCATGCAGCGCGGGCAGGCGCAGGTGATTCGCTTCCGGGATGGCGAGTGTTACGTCCAGATCCAGGAGAACGTGCGCGGGGCGGATGTGTTCGTGATGCAGCCAACGTGCCGTCCGGTGGACGAACACCTGATGGAGCTGCTCTTGATGATCGATGCGCTGAAGCGCGCTTCGGCGCGGCGCATCACCGCGGTGATGCCATATTTCGGCTATGCCCGGCAGGACCGCAAGGACAAGCCGCGCAGTCCGATCTCGTCGAAGCTGGTGGCCGATCTGCTGACTACCGCGGGCACGCATCGGGCGTTGATTGTGGATTTGCATACGCCGCAGTTGCAGGGCTTTTTCAATATTCCGGTGGATCACCTGTTCGCATCGCCGGTGCTGGTGGATCACTTCCGGAAGCTGGCTTTGCCGAATTTGACGGTGGTTTCACCGGACGCGGGCGGCGTGGAGCGGGCGCGGTTTTTCGCGAAGAAGGTGGATGCGGCCTTGGCCATCGTCGACAAACGCCGCGTGGAAATCAACGTGGCCGAAGTGATGCACGTGATCGGCGACGTCGAGGGCCGGACGTGCTTGATCATCGACGATCTGATCGATACGGCGGGAACCCTGGTAAAGACCGCGGACGCGTTGATGGAAAACGGGGCGACTTCGGTTTACGCCTGTGCGTCGCACGCGGTGCTGTCGGGGCCGGCGGTGGAGAACATCACCAACTCGGTGATTAAGGAAGTCGTGGTGACGAACACGATTCCGTTGAGTCCTGAGGCGGATGCGGCGCGAACTCAAAAGGGAGGAAAGATCAGCGTCCTCTCGATTGCAGGACTGATTGGCCGGGCGATTCAGGCCAATCACGAAGAGACTTCGGTCAGTAAGTTGTTTACGTAGTAGTAGGGAAGCGAGCCAAACACGTGATATTGCGTCGCACAAGGCGCGACGCATCGCGCGGCTCGCTCGGATCCTTCGGCGACGAGAAACCTGTCGCCTCAGGATGACAGTTTAATTTTTTCAGACAGGAATTGAAATTTATGGCGACTACATTGGAACAGAACGTACTCGAAGCGCAAGCGCGCGAGGCGGGCACTAAGAATCACGCCCGGCGTGTGCGCCGCGAAGGGAAGATTCCGGCCGTAGTATACGGAGCCGGCAAGGATTCGCTGCCGATCACCGTGGATCCGCGGCACGTGATGCGCATTCTGAACTCGGAGACCGGACACAACACGATTTTTGATCTGGCCCTGAGTGGCGGCGAGCGCAGCAAGGCCATGATCGTCGACTGGCAGTACGAGCCCATCAAAGGCAAGCTGCTGCACATCGACCTGAAACGCATCGCGCTCGACAAAGTGCTGCGGGTCAGCGTTCCCATTTTCCTGATCGGCGAATCGGCGGGCGTGAAGCAGGAGGGCGGCATCATGGAACAGATGCTGCGCGAGGTCGAGGTCGAGTGCTTGCCGGGAGACATTCCCACCCACTTCGATGCCGACGTCAGCCACCTCACGTTTGGCAAGGTGCTGCGCGTTTCGGAATTGCCGCATTCGGAAAAGATCAAAATTCTTACCGATCCGAACCAGCCAGTGGCGCACGTAACCTCGGTTAAGGAAGAAGTGGTGGCGACTCCTGAAGCGGTTGCGGCGGAAGCGGCGGCTCCGGCTGAGCCCGAAGTTATCAAGAAGGGCAAGCAGGAGACTGAGGAAGAGGGCGCTGAAGCTCCCGCGGGCAAGGCCGAGAAGGCCGAAAAGCCTGAGAAGGCTGAGAAGAAGGAGAAGAAGTAAGGAAGCGAGCCAAACCAGCGATTATTGCGTCGCAAATGACGCGCCGCATCGCGCGGTTCGCCCAGGTCCTTCGCGAGACAGAAGACGTCTCGCTCAGGATGACAAATGGTTTGGCATGAGGAAGCGAATTAGGCGTGAAACTGATCGTCGGTCTCGGCAATCCCGGTATCGAGTACCAGTTCACGCCGCATAACTTGGGCTTTCTGGCGATTGATCGCATCGCGGGAAACCTGGGAGTGGATGTGAGAAACCGGCAATGCCGGGCGCTGACGGGGCGGGCTGTGATTGCCAATCAGCCGGTGCTGCTGGCCAAGCCGGAGACGTTCATGAACTTGAGTGGCGTCTCGGTGCGGGAGTTGTTGCAGGAGTACGAGGGGAAGCCGGAGTCGGACCTGATTGTGATTCAGGACGAGCTGGATTTCCCGCTGGGCACGTTGCGCATTCATACGCGGCGAAGTTCGGCGGGGCACAACGGCATCGAGTCGCTCATCGCGGCATTGGAAACGCAGGATTTTCTGCGGATCCGGATCGGCGTGGGGCCTGAGCGGAAGGTGTCCAGCGGCAAAGAGTATCTGCTGGCGCCGATGCGGAAAGCGGACTTGAAGGTCGCCGACGGAATGCTGGACACCGCGGAAGAAGCGGTGAAGGTGATTCTGAAAGAGGGTACGGCGGCGGCGATGAACCGCTTCAACCGGAAGGAGCCGGGCGAAGGAAAAGATTAGCCACGGATCTGGACGGATTTTCACGGATCAAAAAGCTTTCGTAGAGTTTTATCCGTGCAGATCCGTGAGAATCAGTGACCAGGAATTTGGAGATAACGAATGAATCGCATCTATGAGCTGATGTTTATTGTTCGTCCGGATATGACGGACGAAGATCTGGATAAATTGATTTCTACACTGCAGTCGGTGGTGCCGGCCTCGGGCGGAAGCGTGCAGCGCGTCGACAAGATGGGCAAGCGCCGGCTGGCGTACACCGTACGGCGCTTCCACGAAGGCGTCTACGTGTTGATGGTCGTGGAAGGTGGAGGCCCGGTGATTCACGAACTTGAGCGCCGCTTGCGCGTGACCGAGCCGGTGATCAAATTCCTCACCGTGCGTATTGATGAGGAACAGAAGCGGCTGGACAAAATCAAGCAACTCCGCGACTCGCGCAAGAAAGTAAGCGCGCAGCCCGCAGCGGCGGCGGCGGAGCCGGCTGCACCGGCGGAAGCTCCGGCGACGGCGTAACGCAATTTGTGAGCGGGTTTCTGTGCGTTCTTCGCGTCGTTCTTTGCGGTCAAAAGCTTTTAACCGCTGAGAACCCGAAGAAATCGCAGAGGCCACTGAAAAACGCCGATGCGGTGCCCGGGACAGACATCGAGAGAAGAAATTAGAGGAGAAATATGGCTGAAGAGACGAAAGCAGCAGAGCAATCGGCACCGAGCGAGAGGCCGCGTTCCAGCGGGGATCGTCCGGGCGGAGATCGTCCGCGATTTGGCGGCGGCGGTGGTGGCGGACGCGGGCCCGGCGGGCCTCCGCGTGAGGGCGGTGGCGGACGCAAGTTTTTCCGGCGCAAGAAAGTGTGCAAGTTCTGCGTCGAGAAGATTGAGGACATCAACTACAAGGACTACCGCATGCTGGGGCAATTCGTCGCCGAGAGCGGCAAGATCGTGCCGCGGCGTCTGACCGGCGTGTGCGCGCCGCACCAGCACCGGCTGTCGGCAGCGATCAAGAAGGCCCGCAACATCGCGCTGCTGCCGTTTGCCGGGCGAGCATCGTAATAACGCAGCTTCTAGCTCCTAGCTTCTAGCCCTTAGCCAACCCGGGGCGAAGCTTTGATTGGCTAGAAGCTAGCAGCTAAAAGCTAGGAGCTATCATGGAAGTCATTCTGAAAGAAGATGTAGCGAAACTAGGTTCCCGCGGCGACGTGGTGAAGGTCGCGGAAGGATATGGACGGAATTACTTGTTGCCGCGCAAGCTGGCCATTCAGGCCAACGAGGGCAATAAGGCTGTCATCGCGCAGATGAAGGCCGCTTCGGTGCGGCGTTCCGCCAAGGAGAAGACCCAGGCCGAGGAACTGGCCAACCAGTTTGAGGGCGTGTCGGTGTCGTTCCAGCGGCGCACGGGTGAGCACGAACAGCTTTTTGGTTCGGTTACGTCGAGCGACATCGGCGACGCGCTGACCAAAAAGGGCTTCAACGTGGATCGGCGCAAGATTCAGCTCCACGAACCGCTGAAGACCGTGGGCGAGTTCAGCGTCCCGGTGAAGCTGCATAAGGACGTGACCGCCCACTTGAAAGTGGTTATCGAGAAGGAAGCGGCCGCGGAGTAACCCCACTCGAGCCTTGCTTGCAACGTCTTTTCTCGTGGCAAGAGAGAGGTAGCGAGCCACGTCTCTACAGCGGGATTTGCATTATTATCAGGGCACTTTCCTTGCCAAATCCCCGGCGGGGGCTTGTCCACCGTTGTTCTGTTTCCTTCTAAATCTTTGCCCCTGAATCACCTAGCCTCCAAAAAAATCTGCTTCCAGCCTATAATTTTTGCTCACGGTTTGCTCGACGTCTCGTCTATTCCTGTGCAAGCCCGGATATGGCATGAATACCGGGTAGGTCGAGGACAACAAAAATGCCGGCCGGTGTATGGGCAATATCTATTGCCGTTGGCGGACGGGCCCACTCGAAGGCAAAGAGTGAGAGAGTAGAGAGAGTCGACGATAACCATGACCCCACGCGGGGCCGCATGGCTGGGCAAGAACGCCGTATAGACGACACGATGTTGATCCGAGAGGCCCAGCGCGGAAACCGCGCCGCCTTCGAGGAACTCGTCCGTCACTACGATCAGGCGGTGTTGCGGCTCGCACTACATCTCACCGGAACTGAGCAAGACGCTCAGGACGTCTACCAGGATGCCTTCCTGAAGGCCTATAAGAACATCGGAAGTTTCCGGTTCGAGTGTTCCTTCTACACGTGGATTTACCGGATTGTGACGAATCTGTGCCTCGATCATTTGCGCAAAAGAAACGTGCGCAAGGAAGACGCGCCGGTCGTGAAAGACGGCAACG
>Ga0070717_10001091_pt1 | contig 18238 bp, 18 predicted proteins | sample LARL113metaG_FD_71366 | JGI IMG/M metagenome (GOLD analysis project Ga0070717, IMG submission 71366) | Corn, switchgrass and miscanthus rhizosphere microbial communities from Kellogg Biological Station, Michigan, USA - LAR L11-3 metaG | ecosystem: Host-associated > Plants > Roots > Rhizosphere ... | reverse complement strand
CGGACGCAAGTTGATGTTCCAGCGCCGCTTGGTGACGTTGTGGGCGTGGCTGATGCGGTTTCCCGCTTGCGGCTTCTTGCCGCAGATATCGCATTGTTGTGCCATGACGACTCCCGAAGAATTCAGATCTTGTAGGGCAAACCTAGATTTTACAGGAACTTGGCCATATCCGGCAATTCCGGTTGGCGCAATCGGAGACATTGAAGCAACATCTCAACGACCGGGAAAAACCAGAGTGCGCACTATTGTTCGCGGAGCACATTTGCCGGATCGATGCGCAGGGCGCGTCTCACGGGACCGGCGACCGAAAGCGATCCGGTGAGCAGCACGGTAAATACAACCGCTGCTAGCACGACTGGATCCTGTGCCGACGCTTGGTAGACAATCGCCGAAAGCACTCGGCTGGCGGCCACACCAAGCAACAATCCAGACACTGACCCCGCGGCCAGCAGGATCAGCATACGACCGAGCGCCGCTGAAAGAATCTGCTTCGCCTGCGCGCCGAGAGCGACACGAATGCTCAGTTCGCGCAGCCGCTTGCTGACGGTATAGGAGGCGAGTCCGAACGTGCCAGTGATCGAGAGCAGTAATCCAAACGCGCCAAACAGGCCGAGGGCGACGGTCGCCACCTGCGATACAAAGAACGTCAGGCCAAGCTGGTTCTTCCAGGCACTCGATACCCGAACTGGGATGGCGGGATCAAGATCGCGGATCACTTTGCGAACGGTGGCCGCCATGTCGTCGGTGGCCGAGTCGGGAGAATCGGGCCGCATCCGGACAAGGAACGACGTGTGGCCAGTTGGTCCTTGCGTGATGGGGAAGAACGCGACCGCCTCCTGATCTTCCGTGAGCGAAAAGTATTTCCCATCGGCCACGATCCCGACGATCTGGACCGGCTGTCCGGAGCTGTTCTTGAAATAGCGACCGACGGCGTCACCGGAGTGGAACAAGCGTCGGGCGAATTCCCGATTCACAACCGCAACGGCTGGAGTCTTCGGGGTGTCGGTAAAGCTTACATCGCGCCCCGCAAGCAGCGGTGTTCCAGCGGCGCTGAAGTATCCGGGCGAGACCCAGTAGTCGTAGGCATCAAAGGCGCGGTGTGAGGGCTTGAAGTCGGTGGCTTGTTGAGAGAAGACATTCGAATCAGATGTATCCATGGAAAGGGGCGTGGTGGTCCCGTAGGCTGCCGCTTTTACTCCTGGCAAGTGCGAAACCTTTTCCAATAACTGGCGCTGAAAATGGTCGGCAGCCTCCGCCGAATAGCCGGCCTGGCTGAGCTCAAACTTCGTCAGCACAGCATGCTGCGGATTGATACCCATGTTCATGGTCATGGCTTTTCCCAGGCCACGCAGCGAAACAAAAGCAGCTGTAACTGTGACGCAGCATAGCGCGACCTGTGCCGCCAGCAGGACATCGCGAAGCGCCCAGCGGCGACCTGCAGAAGATTGAAGTCCGCCGCTCTTAATCGCATCGTTTGGATCTGTCTTGAAAATCTGCCGCAGTGGCATCATGCCGAACACCACGCCGGCGAGGATTGAGATCAACAATCCCATCAGGATCAACGATGCCTGCGGCTGTACAACGTAGAAACTCAACGGGTATTCCGTGGGAGGGTGCCAGTTGGCCAGGCCCTTGAGAGCGATCCAAGCTAAAACGCAGGCGCAAGCGCCGCCGCAAATCGAAATCACAACGGCCTCGACAAGAATCTGGCGGACGACGCGCCAGCGGCTCGATCCAATGGCCATGCGGATGGCAATCTCGCGCGTGCGGTCCGCCGTACGCGCTGCGAACAGTCCGCCGAGGTTGGCGCAGGCCGCGAGCAGCACAATGCCCGCCAAGCCCAGCACTCCGGCCAGAAAGGCCCGTGCCGGCGCGCCGAAAAAGTCGCCCATCAGGCCAGGGCGGGTCAGCTTGAAGGATAACTTTTCTTCCTCCTTCGGATACTGTCGGGCAATGCGCGCAGCAATCGTGTCCAATTCAGCCTGCACCTGGGGCATGGCGATGCCGTCCTCGATGCGGACGATCGAATAGACATGCGGCTCGCTCCGCGATTCAAGCCAGTCGACATCTTCCAGCGAGGCTTCATTCGCGAGGGGAACGAAAAGGTCAAGCTGCCCCATTTTTTCGGTCCCGTAGAAGCCTTCCGGGGTAACGCCTACGATCGTGTACGGATGCTTGTCAATGCGTACGGTCTTTCCTACGACGTTGGGATCCGCGCCAAAATCATTCTTCCATGCTGCCCAGCCAAGCACTGCAGCGTCTGAGGCTCCGGGATGATCGTCATCGGCGCGCTGCAGCAGCCGTCCGAGATACGGCTTGATGCCGACGACCTCAAAGTATTGCCCGCTCACTTCGCCTCCCCAGACCGGCCTGGTGACGCCGTTGGCTTCCAGGCCAAAATTCTGGATCATCTCAGCGGAAACCGCCGAAAACACCGTATTTCCATCGCGGACATCGCGCACTTCCGGATAGGAAAAAAATGGGTAGGGCTGACCCTTGTGCGCCAGCGTCATCACTCGGTCTGCATGAGGCACATTAATGGGCCGCAGGATCAGTGCTTGCAGCACACCGAAAACGATGACGTTGGCCGTGATCCCAAGCGCCAGAGTCAGTACAGCGGTGAGGGCAAAGCCGGGAGAATGGCGCATCTGGCGTAGGGCGCATCGCAGGTCCTGCAGCAAGGTGGTCATGATCGGCCTGGGAGTAACGACAAGGGCTACAAGGAAAGAAGGGCAATTAGACAACCAAAGTATGGCGACCGCAACTCTATGGGAATGGAATGACTTGCAGAACCTCGCAGCCGCGTGGGACGCCAATTGAATGTTCGCTTTCGCCGGACGGTGTCCGTGAATGAACAGGATCGGACCTCGCCAATGCTGTGCGATACTTATCTCATGCAGTCCCCGCTTCAAGCCGCCACTGCGGCCACCGATCCTAAGTCGGTAAAGGTGAATCTCACTTCCGGCACAGGTGTAGATATCGAATGGAACGATGGTCACGTCTCGCACTATAACTTCGCTTACCTGCGGGACGCCTGCCCTTGCGCCATGTGCGAAGACGAGCGCGGCAAGGCTGGACGCCGGCCCGGCGATCCCGTTACCGTGACCCCAGGCGCGTTACTGATCTTCAAGCCTCATGCCAAGCCGGTCTCCGCAGAAGGCGTGGGCAAGTATGCCATCAAATTCTCCTGGAACGACAACCACGACCTGGGCCTGTACTCGTGGAAGTTTTTGCGTGAAATCTGTCCATGCGCAGAGTGTAAAGCGGCGCGGCCGGGGTAGAGACGCAGTCACGTCATGAGTTCGACCAAGCTGATTTCCGTGCAGTCCGTAGTGAATGAACTGCTGGCGGATCTCTGCGCCAAAAGCGGCTGCGAGAAGATAGGTCTGACGCGCGAATCCTTCGCCGCGATTCTTTGCGAAGTTGGCTCGAAGCACGCCACGGCAGCCATTTCCGAGAGCGAAATCCGCACGTTTCTGCTGAGCCTGCGGGCTGACGAACTCGCTCTCGCCCGGGCCTGCGCTGCTGGCAGCAACTCGGCGTGGGAGATCTTCCTGACGCGTTACCGCGAAAAACTGTATCTCTCTGCGCTTCGCATTGCGCGCCAAGATTCTGCCGCCCGCGAACTGGCCGATACTCTTTACGCCGATCTTTATGGGACGAATACTCGCGACGGCCAGCGGGTTTCGAAACTTGCCTCCTACACCGGGCGCGGATCGCTGGAGGGCTGGCTGCGCACGGTTCTGGCGCAGGAATACGTGAACCGCTACCGGCGCACGAAGCGCCTGGTGAGTCTTGACGAGGAATCCGAAGACGGCGTTCAGTTCCGCGCCCCCGATCCCGATCCGGCCCCGCCCGCCGATCAACGCGTGGCACAAGCCACCGACGAGGCCCTCGCCACTCTCTCCGCCGAAGATCGTGTGGTTCTGAACGCGTATTACCTTGACGGCCGTACTCTGGCCGAGATTGCCCGCATGCTGGGCGTACACGAATCCACGATTAGCCGCAAAATCGATAAGCTGGCAAAGTCGCTGCGAAAGCAGATTGTTGCCGCGCTGGCGCGCCGGGGCATGTCGCGTCGCCAAGCCGAAGAAGCGCTGGAAGTAGACGTCCGCGATCTGCAGGTGGATATTCGCCGGAGTTTGACGCAAGAATCGTCTGCTCCAGCGTTCTCTGAGAAGAGCATTGAAGCCCGGGTCCGGGAAGGACCGGGATAGACACCGTCGTACCGTTAGGCACGGGTCTCAACCGGCAAGCTGAAAACCAGGAATTGGTAGTTAAGCTGAAATGCAAGACGTCCCTAAAATCGTTCGCGAGCGGCTGCTGGCGGCAACGCCCGCGACCAATCTTGTATCCGCAAATCATCCTGACGCGGACGCGCTGACGGCATTCGCCGAGCAGTCGTTGCCCGAACGGGAACGGGCCGTCGTGCTCGAGCACCTGGACCGCTGCGGGGAATGTCGCGACATCGTGGCCTTGGCTTTACCTGCGACCGAGCCTGTAGAAACGGCCACCAAGCCTCCTGCAAGAGGATGGCTGACTTGGCCGGCATTCCGTTGGGGATTGGTAGCCGCCGGAGTTGTTGCCATTGCTTCGGTGGGGATCGTTCGGTACGAGCGGCGGCCGGAAAAGATGGCGTCGAAGTCCCCCACCCGCGTGGAAGTTGCTGCGAATGAGCCTGTGAATCGGACTGCCGCCGATCGAATTTCTAATCAAGCCAGAGAAAAGTCGCTGGCTCCGCCTGTTTCTAACGCTCTGGTCGAGAAGGCGGAAAATCTTCCGGGTCCTTCTGCTTTGGCCGACTCTGTGAGTGCTGGGGATTCGAGCGTTTACGACAAGAAACGCGCTTATCGCCCAATTGCACCCCAAGTTCCTGCCGCGCAGCCGCGGCCTGAGACACTTCATGGCGCAGCTCCGGTCGTGGGCGGGCCGTTGCCTCATGGCCCCAGGCTAGCGAACTCGTGGCAGTCGCAGCAAAACGCACTTCAAAATCAAAATCAAGTTTCCGCGCCCGCGGTGTCTTCGCCATTCGCAAAGCAGCAAGCTGCGGGCGATCTGACCGCGAACCTGCGCGTTCCCGCTCCTTCCGAGCCCGTGCAGGTTGAGACTCAGTCAGCCCAACTCGAGATGAAAGGTAAGCATTCGGATGCTCTGAAAGACCTGCCTCCGGCGCCACAGCGGCAAAACGAGGAGTTTGCCTCAGCGCGGATCGGCAAAGCCAAACCGGTGGTGACTGCGCAGACCGCGAGCGGAGGCGCGGTAGCGGCTCCTGCGCCACCCCAGCCAAACATGGCACCGATGTTGGCCTCCTCGACGCCCGTGCCCCGTTGGACGATCAGTTCCACCGGAAGTCTGCAGCGCTCCTTTGATCAGGGGTTTACCTGGCAAGTTGTAAATGTGAACGCGCCGCCGGCGTACGTCCTGGATGCGACGGCCATGCAGACGAGCGAGAAGACTTCGCGCGCGAAGACTAAAGAAGCCGGCAAAGCGTTCAAGCGGGACGATTCTTCGCCCATCTTCCGCGCCGTGGCGGCGACCGGCGCAGACGTCTGGGCGGGCGGTTCCGGAGGGGCGCTCTATCACTCACCCGACGCTGGTAACCACTGGACTCGAGTTACGCCCACTTTTTCTGGTGTGATGCTAACCGGTGACATCGTCAGCCTGGAATTCCCTGACACGCAGCACGGAAGGGTCTCGACCTCTACTGGCGAAATTTGGACCACGAGCGACGCCGGCCAAACCTGGCAAAAACAATAAGGCCGTTTGAGTATCGGACGGCCCTACCACGGTTGCTTCGCTGTTACTTTCGTCAGGTTTTCCTTAACTCTGAAGCAATTGAGTTACCGAAGTGACGTTTACTCAAAATCGGTAGGACCCTAATATCCATCTCGTGGTTTGGCAGTTCTGGGGGAGGGCTGCCGAGGCGTCCTCGATTGCAAAGTCGAGGGCGCTGTTTTACTTGTGCCGAATCCGAGAGCGCGTCTACTTCGACCCCCGGCACGCCGCACAATAGCCGCCGATCTCAAGCCGCGAAATCAGAACTCGGAACCTGCAGTCTCTCTCTACTTGCTGTTTGAGCTTCTCGAAACTGTCACTCACAAACTCATGGATCTTGCCGCAGCGCAGGCAGGCCATGTGGATATGGTCGCGTTCCAGTTTGCGTTCGTAATAATGCCCCTCGCCGTTGAGGTGCATCAGGTCGAGTTCGTCAATTAATCCGTGCCGCTTCAGCAGGCGCAATGTCCGGTACACGGTGCTGCGGTCCACGCTGGCATCGATCCGCTGCGCCTTCCGCAAAATCTGGCTGGCATCCAGATGCTTAGTGGCCGTCTCCATTACGCTCAAAATCGCGCGCCGCTGCTGCGTCATTCGGATTCCGCGCTCGGCGAAGTGCGCCTGCAACCGGCCCGGCATCTCTGTCTGGGGGAGTGGCATTGAAATCCTCGGCTGTCGCAACTAGTCGCAATTGGGTTGCGACGAATTCTTCCGCCAAGTCTTGACCGCTGCGCGGCCTCTGGCAGTATCATCAATGTAACAGATGCGACTCAGTTGCAACTAGATCGATAGTGACCGACGTCCCCACCTATCTCGCCTTGTGCTTCTGGCTGTTCGCGCTTAGTCTGTTTTTGGTCGCCGTCCCAGCGCAATCCCAGGAGAGTCCCTACTTCGTGACCTATGATCACTATCTCGAGGAGCCCGGCAGCCTCGAGCTCGAGTACTCCTCCACCTTCGGCACCCAGCGCGGCGGCAATGACTTTCACGCGTTCTGGGGTGAATTCGAATACGGCGCCACCGCATGGTGGACGGCGGAGTTCTATTTCGACGGCCAGACCACGTTCAACGAGAGCACGATTTTCACGGGCTTCCGTTGGGAGAACCGAATCCGCGTACTTCAGCGCGAGCACTTCATCAATCCCGTTCTTTATATGGAATATGAACACATCAGCGGCGCGGATAAGATATTAAAGGAGATCGAAGGCCACGATGGCGAAGCGGACAACGCTGTTCCAAATGTTTTGGCCCGCAGGGAGCACAAAAACGAATTGGAACTCAAGCTCCTGCTTTCGAAAACGCTCAAGGGCTGGAACATCGCCGAGAATACCCTCGCTGCCAAGAACCTCGCCAACTCGCCTTGGGAGTTCGGCTACGCCATTGGAGCCAGCCGCCCGTTGGCGCTGAAGGCGTCCGCTCAGCGCTGTAGTTTCTGCCGCGAGAACTTCGTCGCTGGATTGGAAATGTATGGTGGTCTCGGCGACCGTCATAGTTTCGGGCTGCACGATACGTCGCACTACCTGGCGCCGGTGGTCGCCTGGAATCTGCCGTCGAACTGGACACTTCGCCTATCCCCCGGCTTCGGTCTCAACGACAACAGTCACCGCTTTCTGCTACGGTGGGGCGTCGCACGCGAATTTTCCGGCTTCGGTTCCGCAATCGCTCGTGTGTTCGGAGGTCGCCCATGATGGCGAGCGCAGGCTCTTATCAGGGAGCGCGAAGGTGAGAAAGCCGAGGGCTCATCATGGCCGCATTTTGAGGCAAGCCTTCGCCGTGCTGCTGACGCTTGGCGCAGTGAACGCACAGACGGGCAGCAAAGACTCCGTCTATGCAGAGCTGGCGAAGGCTCCGAGCAAGGCGGCCGCTCGCCGTAATCCTCTCCAGTCGGATCCCGATGCGGTGGCCGCAGGGGCCAAGCTTTTTGCGTCGCATTGTACGGAGTGCCACGGAGATACGGCCGATGGCGGGAAAAAAGCTCCCAGCCTGCGTGCTCCCGAGGTGCAACAATCCACCCCGGGAGCCCTCTTCTGGCTGCTGACGAATGGCGTAGTCCGCCGCGGCATGCCCGTGTGGTCCAAGCTTCCTGAACCCCAGCGTTGGCAACTGGTTAGCTTCATTAAATCCCTGACTCCAGCGACCCAGCCCAGCGCCAATGACGAGAAGCACCCGATCACTGAAGGGCAAGCCTTGCGACTTTCTTACCCCCCTCGGCATCTGATTACGGTGGTACCATAATAAGTTCGGCTCCCTTAGGGGACGCACTTATACCGATCGCCCGGCAGCGCCGCCCGAAGGAGCGTCCGCCGACAGCGCGACGTTCACAACGAGGAGAAACAAAATGGCAGGTAACGGAATCGTCGAAGTCACTGATGCAAACTTCGACCAGGATGTTTTGAAATCGGAACAGCCCGTTCTAGTCGACTTCTGGGCAACATGGTGCGGCCCCTGCCGCGCCATCGCCCCCATTGTCGAAGAACTGGCCACGGAGTATCAGGGCAAGATAAAAATCGGCAAGATGGATGTCGACTCCAACAGCGCGACTCCGATGCGCTACAAAGTCACCGGCATTCCCACACTGTTAGTGTTCAAGGGAGGCCGGGTCGTCGAGCAAATCGTCGGCTACAAGCCGAAAGACGCCATCGCCCAGGCTCTGAACAAGCATCTCGGGTAATTAGTTTTCAGCCTCTAGCTAAATCTTCAACGCACGCTGACTCTTGAAGAGCAGCGTGCGTTTTTATCTGTGGAACACCGTGCTAAATCGCACTAAAATGTGCGGCTAATGCCCGTTCGTTTCTTGCTAGTACTGACCCTCGCATTCCTGTTATCTGACGCTCAGTCACAAACAGTCGCCCTTGAGCTGCAACTTCGAGAGCACTATCAGGGCAAGACTTTTCTGCTCCGTGGTTTTCTCACCGGTGATCATTTGTACTACGCCTCCTCCGGTGCGACGCTGGTCAATGACACTCCTGGAGATTGGACAGTCGACGGATTCGTCAAGATCAACAGTGCTCAGATTCGTCGACAAAGCTTGATTTTTAAGGCCAGGCGACTGGTCGCAGTTTACAGCGATCGTAAGTTCCAGCTTCTTCCCGCCGAACAAAGTTTGCCTGGGGAAAAGAAACGAGCTCGGCATTTGTGGAGATAGCGGTTGACTTAGGCGGGGATACGGCCTCGATTGCGACAATCGCAGCTGTGACATCAAAAATATTTCTTGATGCGCGGGACTCTTTGGCAGACTTGGTTCCCGACTATTGGAAATCCTGTATTCAGTCCGGCCTGAGTGACAAATCCAAAAATTGCCAATTCTCTCCGGACCTTCTCTCAATCCCAGGAGTGATACGTTCTGATGAAATTCAACCCGCGCTTCCCTTGATGAACCGGCGTTCCCTAGTCCCGACCCAGTTGTTTCGTGTTGGAAACGGGGTCAGTCTCCAAGGCAGACCTATCAACGTGAACCGGAGTTTAGCGAAGCCGCTCGGGGTATAAAGTTTCAGGGCACGGGGATTCTCGGGCTCACGGTCAGTGCCGAGGGAACGCCCACCAGCATTCACATCCTTAGCCCTCTGGGAGCTGGCCTGGACGCCAACGCTGTGCATGCGGTCGAGGGTTGGAAATTCAAACCCGCCGAAAAAGACGGTCAACCTGTTGCAGTAGTAATCGCGGTAGAAATTGATTTTCGTCGGTACTGAGGAAATTCATGAGGCAGTTAATCTGATGGTGGTTGAAAATCGAAACTGAAAACTCAGAACCGCTAGTACTTCCGCAGCACCCCAATCACCCGCCCCTGCACATCCACTGATGCGGCTGGAACGATGATCGGCTTCATGGTCACATTCGAGGGCTGCAGCCGGATGTTGTCGCCTTCGCGGTAAAAGCGCTTCAGCGTGGCGTCGCTTGAATCCACCAACGCCACGACGATATCTCCATTGTGGGCGCTGCGGGCTTTCTCCACCAGCACGTAGTCGCCGTCGAGGATGGCCTCATCCTGCATGGAGTCTCCGCGCACCTCGAGCACAAATACTTCTTTCGAGCGCACGAAGTCTGCCAGCGAAATGGTCTCGTTGCTCTGCACCGCTTCGATCGGTTGCCCGGCCGCGATGCGGCCCACCAGTGGCAGCACGACCGCGGTGTTCACGCTCATCGCCTGCTTGAGCCGTCCCTTGGGAGGCAGCAGGTCGATCGAACGGCTGCGGTTGTAGTCGCGCGTCAGCAGGCCCTTTTTCTCAAGGTTCGTGACGTGCTTGTGCACCGTCGCCAGCGAGGTAAGCTCCAGCCCCTTGCCGATTTCCTCAAACGAGGGGGAATATTGGTGCTCCGCCACGAATCGTGAAATAAAGTCGTATACTTCCCGTTGCCTGCGTGTGATGGCCATGCGCCATTATTGGCGAACAGAAGGCGAAAAAGCAAGCAGGAAATTCCAAGCGTAGAGACGTAGCTGGCTGCGTCTCTGCCTGCGCGCCCCACGACCCTTGAAACTTTTCGACCAGTCGCAACTCCAATCTGGAAGGCCGTATGTTGGCCGCCGAGAGGGAATAAAAATGACATTTTCTACTCGCCTCGCCTGGATTCTCTTCACCACACTACTGGCGATCACTGCCTGCAATGCCAAAGCAAATCCCGCCGCCGCAGTGCCCGCGCCCGTGCAGGACGCCCCGCGCGCTGCCGCTCCCGGACAACAAACCGCGGTGCTTTCCGGCGGATGTTTCTGGGGAGTTCAAGCGGTCTTCCAGCATGTGAAGGGCGTAATCAGCGCGACCTCGGGCTACGCGGGAGGCTCCGCCAAGACCGCTGAATACGAAATCGTCAGCACCGGCGAAACCGGACACGCCGAGTCCGTGCAGATAGTTTACGATCCTTCGCAGATCACCTACGGCGAGTTGCTGCGCGTTTTCTTCTCGGTGGCGCACGACCCCACGCAACTCAACCGCCAAGGCCCCGACGAGGGCACGCAATACCGATCGTCGATTTTCTATAGCAACGATGAACAGAAGCGCATCGCGGAGGCCTACATCGCGCAACTTGACCAGGCCAAAATATTTTCACGTGCGATCGTGACAAAGATCGTGCCGCTGCAGGCTTTCTATCCGGCGGAGGCCTATCACCAGAACTATGCAACGCTGCATCCCAATCAGCCCTACATCGTCTTCAACGATGCTCCCAAGGTTGAGCACCTACGCCAGCAGTTCCCCGATCTTTACACCGGAAAGTAGAACCGAGCCATGCGTGATCATGATCACAAAACGGTGGACGTTGGGCCAGCGGCCTCTGCGGTCGAGCAACGTGCGGATGGGTCGCCACCCAACATTCAGCGGCGTGTCTTTCTTGCAACGTCGGTGGCTACGATTGCAGGCCTAGCGTTTTGGCAACGGAGAAAGCCTGCCGTGCTGGATGCCGTGCCCATCGCTGACGGCATGCCCAAAGACGTAACAGTTGTTCTTTTTTCCGACGCGGGCCAGCGGCTCAAGCGAGTTCGTATCGCCAAGGTCGTCAAGACGGCGGCCGAGTGGCGCAAGCAACTTCCCGCCGGAGTCTTCGATATCACGCGCAACGCCGACACCGAAATCGCTTTTTCCGGCAAATACTGGAACCTGCACGACTCCGGTATCTATCGCTGCATCTGCTGCGACAACGCGTTGTTCGATTCCGCCACCAAATTCGAATCCGGTACGGGATGGCCGAGTTTCTGGGCGCCGATCGCTGCCGAAAACGTGACGGAGATCCGCGACACCAGCTTCGGCATGGTGCGCACCGCGGTCGCCTGCACCGAATGCGACGCTCACCTCGGTCACGTCTTTGACGATGGCCCCGAGCCCACGCATCTCCGCTACTGCATGAATTCTGCGTCTCTGCGGTTCGTTGCAAGAACCTAGCGCGCATACAATGCAGTCATGAATTCCACGCTGCCGGTTTTCCGCGAACTCAGTGCCGGCGAAAAAATCTTCAACCGCATTTTCGGATTTCTCGTCCGCCTCGGGCTGGGCTTCTCTTACAACTACCTGCTAGAGGTTCGCGGACGGAAAACTGGCAAGCTCTATTCCACTCCCATCAACCTGCTGGAGTTGAATGGCAAGAAATATCTGGTGGCTCCGCGCGGGCGAACGCAGTGGGTGCGCAACGCCGAGGACGCGGGGGAAGTCACACTCAAGAAGGGAAGCAAGCGGCAAAACTTTCGCCTGCGTCCGCTGCCCGACACGGAGAAGCCGGTGATCCTAAAAGCCTACCTCGACACCTTTCGCCGCGAAGTGCAGCGCTACTTTCCACTTCCAGCAGGTTCGCCTGAGAAAGATTTCGCGGCGATCAGCGGAAGCTATCCGGCGTTCGAACTTCTTCCCGCCTGAATTTGTTGTTCGAATGTCGCTCAGCGTTTCGTCGTCGCTTCTCGCCTGACCAGATCCTTGCTGCCGAGGGCAAGATGCCGGCGCTCCATTGGCACGGTATGTGGCCGCCTACGGGAAGCTGGCTTCGCGGTAGTTAACTTACTTATTCTTTCTGAGTTGCAGTGCGCGATCCTTGAGAGCTTTGCCGCCTGCGTCCGCAGGCGCTTCGAAACCAATGCGGCGACGCGAGGGCTCTTCGGGAGTCATGAGTTCGCGGATCGTGTCCATCAGCTCCAGGATCTCGGCGTCATGACTCTCCAGGCGGCGTTCCAGTTCTGCCAGCTTCGTCAGGATATGACGATTGCCGGCGATGGCACGGCGCATACGCACAAACGCAAGGACGACAAACACGCTCATTTCGATTGCGCGCTCAGAGTTCAGCACGGTCGCCGCCATGATGGCGCCGTGTTCAGTGAAGGCGTAGGGACGATAGCGCGCGCCGCCATGTCCTTCACTTGAGATCACATTTTGTGATTTCAAGATCTTCATTTCGTGTGGCGAAAGTTGAAAACGAAAGGCGGCAGGAAAGCGTTTCTCATTACGCTTGGCCTGCTGATTCAGGTGCCTGACTTGTACGCCGTACAGTTCGGCGAGGTCGGTGTCGAGGATGACCCTCTGTCCACGAAGACCCAGGATTTTCGAATCCACTTTTCTTGCGACCACGATTGCAGTCTTCGACATATTTCAGTGCTCGCCTCAAATTTGAGATCACAAATTGTGATCTCAAGTCCCAGAGAGTGATCAGCAGCAGCATAGCAGTCGAGCGGTAGGTTGAGGGACCGCGGAAGTTCATGCGAGTATCGGCGAGTTCCGAGCAGAGGCACGAACGTGAATTAAACGCGGAATCGGCGTGCCCCTGAAAGCATGGGGCACCGCCGGAACGCTAGATTACCGCACGTGGCTTCGTTGTCGTTACGCTTCGGCCGCAAAGGCGCTTTCGTCCGACTTGGCTCCGGATTCGTCCGGGGCGGCATCGGCCGACACGTCCTGGGCGAACTCACGGCGGCGCTCGGGGCCATCGCGCTCGATCTGGCGCACACGACGGGCCGGCATGGTGCTGGGTTCGAGAGTGGTAATACGGCCGTCGCGCACGGTAATCTGCGCCCGAAACCAGTCGGTGCGATACATCCGGCCCGCGGCATAGAAGGTCATCGACGCCGCGATGGGGCCTTCAAACTCTTCGCCCGTGCAGGCCAGAATGCGTTTCCCCATTTCCTGTGCCCACGTCATGCCACCGACCAGAGGATCGTTCAAGCGGAAGCGCTCGAAGGGCACGGCATGCGAAAGCTTGCGCAATTGCAGCAACTGCAGCAGGACCGACGTCTTCGCCAGATTGGTGACGATGATCTTGGCCTCGCTTGCCGAGACGCGTTCCATCTTGATGTGGATGTCCGGCGACCACTCGCGCTCGAATTCTTCGCGGGCCAGGGCCAGTCCCTTGTCGGTTGCCTCGACGTAGCGCAGGGTGGCGCGCGCCAAAATCACACTGAAAAAACAGGTCACGACCGTTGCAATGACGGGAATATAGCTGATCAGCGTAGTAAACGGGATGCGGTACGAGTTCACCAACTGCATGTGCATAGACGAGCTGCTCCTGCGGAATGTGGTTCGAACGGGGGAGCGATCTCGATGAGTCTAGCGGGAGAGTGGACAGTGCTCCAGATGCGGATGGTGACTGGCAGAAAGCTGGTGCGGGGCAGGGTCTTTGGTAACCTGTGCGCGTCAGTCGCGCTCGATGTTGGATGTGACAACTTTAAGAGATGCGGGAGAGTGCGGCGGCAAGTTGACGCCGCGACAGCCGGCGAGGCTCCGGCGCTACGTTTACTCCAATACGCTGTCGTCTAGCTTTTTCTTGCCCCAGTCGGCGGCGGCTTGCACGAAGGCGAGGATGATGGGGTGGGGCTTCTTTTCCGTGGACGACAGTTGCGGTTGGAACAGTGTTGCCAGGTAGAAGCGGTGCGTCGGCGACTCGATTGCTCGGATTTCGCCCTGGGCGCCGCGCGCGACGACCGGGAATCCCGCTTCCATGGCCGCCCATTCAAACTCGGGATTGATTTCGAAGTTGCAGAAAAACTCCTCGGTCACGGTGTCTTGGTCTTTGCCGTAAAAAGATTGCAGGTAGGAGCCGGGACGGAGGCGAATTTCCGGAACTGCGCCCGACAGTTTGGGGGCGTCGCCTTTACGATGGGGCACGGCGCAGGCCACCGGAAAGATGATGATGTTCTTGGAGCCAGAGTTATTTTCGGCGCTGTCGGCGTCTTCGATGTGGAGAACGTTGCGAGCGAATTCGATGAAGGCGTACTGGAATCCAGCGCACGTGCCCAGGTATGGCCAATCACGGCGGCGGGCAAACTCGATGCCTTGGAGCATGCCGTCGAAGCTCTTGAACGGGCTACCCGGCGCGCCCCATAGGCCATCGAAACTCTCGAGCTTCTTTTCGGCAGTATCGGCGGTCAGAGACGAGGTCGGCACCCATTCCCATTCGACCTCCATGTGGAGCTTGCGGGCGGCATGTTGCAGCGACTCCGTGGTGGCGTGATGGGAGCGGAAATCAGCGTTAAAGTCGCCCAGAATTCCGATACGAACGGCGTCGCTCACGGGTTTGATTGTACTAGACGAGTCGCGGCGGGCTAGCGGTAGCGGGTGGCGGCAAGGTTAGAAGCGTGATGCCTCAATCGATCGGTCAGCGCAGGTGCTTGGCGCCCAGAAAGATGTAGAGCGAGAGCAGAGCGAGCGCGGGCCCGCCCCAGATCATCAATGTGCATTTCCATCCCAGTGAGTGAGCGACTTCCTGCTGGCTGCGCCAGGAAATCAGAAATGTTTTGTTGTTGGTTCCCTTCATCAGCACGACGGGCGGATGGGGATCGAAAGTTTTTTCATGGTCACTGTTGTCAGCGGGCACAGTTGCGGCTGGGTCGGCGAGGACCTGGACTGGGGGATTCGTCAGATCGGCAGGCATTCCCGCAGCCGACCAGGCCGCGGGGTTCGAAATTCCCGCCTTCAGCAGGGCTGCGGCGATCTTTTGTTGTTGCGACGTTTCCACAGTCTGGGCGGTAGCGTTTTCCGGGGTCAGTCGAATCAGCCGAGCCGAATTGTGGGATTGTGTAATGATTCCGTTTGCGGGGAAGTCGATGCTTTGGTCGCCCAATCCTCCCCGCATTGAAAGTGAAACGGAGCCGATTGAGAATGAAAAGGCACCGGACGAGAGTGAGTGCAGCGTTTCGTTGTCCTGCACCGGCTGCGGGGTGACTTCGAGCCCGGGATTTTCGCTCAGCGTGCCCAGAATGAACAGCGAGTTCTTAGGCTTGATGCAAAACTCCTGCACCTTGATTTTGTTGTTGGTGACAATGCCGTGCCGCCCCAGAAAGCTTCGCACATTATTCGGCGCCGGATCTTTTGTGGTGAAGAACGAATCGCAGAATTGCTCTTCGAAATCGCAATGCAGGTCGAGGTCCGCGCCGCGCGGATCGACCAGCACGCGCCCGGTGTTGTCGTCGACGAAGAACGGCACATGCATGCGCTCCCCAGCGACTTTGACCCATTGTTTATTCTTGCCGCTTTGTTTGTACTCCCAGACCAGCGTGCGGTAGTAGTAGCAAGGCCGCGCCGTGATGGGCGCGATCATGGTGTAAGGCCCGACAGCCAGGCCGCTGACTTCGACCATTCCCATTGATGCGCTACGAATTTTGGAGAACGGAGTGTCAAGAATCAGCCGTCGTCGTTGCAGCAAGCGGAATCCGTAGAAGAAGAGGCCGATGCCGGCGCAGAATCCGATGCCGCACCAGAGCAGCAGTCCGGTGGGGTCCGACGAGCGAAGGATCAGGACGGAAAGGCTCACCGACGAATTCCACGGGGAGGCTGGGACCCACTCCCCACAGTCAGCCTAGCGAATGGAGCAGCGAGAGGAAGCAGAAAACCGCGTGAAGCGCTTACGTTGGTAATGCTGTCAGGGCTTCGTCTTCGAACCTGCCTAAGGCTTCGCGTGTGTTGGCTAAATGATTTAGCATCCTGTTGCCATGTATGCATTCGTCTCCGAGCTCACGGCAGACCAGGTCTTGCAGGCCTTTCGGCGCGACGGGCCTTCGCTTTTTCTCGGCGCCATGATCATGGCGGTGGGGTTGGTCGCTGCGGCGTTTTACACCCTGCGGCGCAAGCATGATCCGATCTTGGTCTACTTTGCTTTCTTCGCGGGTCTATACGGCCTTCGCATGTGGATCAAAGCTGATCTCATTTCTTTCACCCTGCGGGGATGGCCGCTTTTCCCGAGATTCAGGTCCGCGATCGACTTCGTCGTACCCATTCCAGCGTTCCTTTTCTTCAATGCCGCCGGGTTCCTACACCGTTGGGTTAAGGCCGCGACTTACGGTCTTGGAGTCGTCGTCGGTGTGTTCGCACTAGCGACGCTAGCTATCGGTCCGCGCGGCATTTTTTATCAGATCACAGGCGTCTTGATTATTGGGGCGCTGCTTGTTTTGGTGGCAAGGTCGAAGCAGACCAGTCCAGCCAATCGGGACCTCGTGGTGATCCGCCGCGGACTGCTGATCTTTGTGCTCTTCGCAGTTTGGGAGAATGTCCGGGGCATGCTCGGCTTGCCGTTGCCCAATGTCGAAGCGATTGGTTTTGTGGCGTTTCTCGTGGCTCTAGGATATGTGGCAGCCCGGCAAACGCTGGAGCGCGACCAGCAACTCCACGACATTCAGAAGGAACTTGAGGTTGCGCGGCGCATTCAGCTATCGATTCTCCCGGCGGAGTTTCCCCGTTCGGCCAATTTTCGCGTGGCCGCGCGTTACGTTCCCATGACTTCGGTGGCCGGGGACTTCTACGACTTCATCGTCGCCGACGACACTCGCGCGGGACTGCTCATCGCCGACGTTTCCGGGCACGGAGTGCCAGCGGCGCTGATCGCCTCCATGGTGAAGCTGGCGGCGACGGCGCAGCGAGCGAATGCTGCCGATCCCTCGGGTCTTTTATCGGGTATGAACGCAGCCTTGTGCGGCAACACACAGAATCAATTTGTGACGGCCGCGTATGTGCACCTTGATTCTGCATCGCGGGAGCTGCGCTATTCGGCGGCGGGACATCCGCCCATGTTGCTGTTGCGAGCGGGGAAGGTAATGGATGTCGCGGAGAATGGGCTGATGCTGGCAGCTTTCGACTTTGCCACGTACTCCACGGCTGCGCAGCCGCTGCAGCCGGGCGACCGACTGTTGCTCTACACCGACGGAATTGTGGAAGCGGCGAGTGCCAGCGGGGAATTCTTCGGACAGGAATCTCTGCGTTCGCTGTTGCGCCAGACCTCCGGAAGTGCGCCGGCGGATGCGGCGGATCGGATCATCGCAACGGTTCAAAAGTGGGCGGCGTCGCAGGACGATGATCTCACCGTGCTGGTGTGCGACTACCTGGGAGCTGCGCCGCAAGCGGCTAACTAGGATGGTATTGGCTGATGTGAAGGGTACTCGCGCCGTAGGCGAGACGCCCCCGGGACAGCCGGCAGGATGCCGGCGCTACGAAAAGCGGCGCTACGAAAAACGAAAAACTCTAGCCGCCCGCTTTCAGCTCGGTCAGCACCTGCTTGGCAATTTCTTTCAGGGTTTCGAAGACGCCCACACCTTGGAAGGCGACCGCCTCGACGATAGGTTCATTTTTCTTGCGCAGTTCGGTGGAGAGCATATCGACGGGCAGAATGTTTGGCAGGTCTCGCTTGTTCAATTGCAGCACGTAAGGAATCTTGTTGAAGTCGTAGCCGTGCTCCTTGAGATTCGACATCAGGTTTTCCAGCGCTTCTACGTTGGCGTCCATGCGCTGTTCCTGGGAGTCGGCCACGAAGACAATGCCATCCACGCCACGCAGAATCAGTTTGCGGCTGGCATCGTAAAAGACCTGCCCGGGTACGGTGTAGAGGTGAATGCGGGTCTTGAAGCCGCGCACCGAGCCGAGGTCAAGCGGGAGGAAGTCGAAGAACAACGTACGCTCAGTCTCGGTAGCCAGCGAGATCATCTTGCCCTTCTGCTGGTCCGCCGTTTTCTGGTAAATCACCTGCAGATTCGTGGTCTTGCCGCCTAATCCGGCGCCGTAGTACACGATCTTGC
>Ga0070717_10001089_pt1 | contig 18269 bp, 15 predicted proteins | sample LARL113metaG_FD_71366 | JGI IMG/M metagenome (GOLD analysis project Ga0070717, IMG submission 71366) | Corn, switchgrass and miscanthus rhizosphere microbial communities from Kellogg Biological Station, Michigan, USA - LAR L11-3 metaG | ecosystem: Host-associated > Plants > Roots > Rhizosphere ... | reverse complement strand
GCGGCCGCGCCGGCTCGACGGCGAACGTCCTCGTGTGCGGCATCGCCTACAAGGGCCGGCCGGTGACGGACGACGTGCGGGGGGCGGCCTCCGGGGTGGTCGCGAACCTGCTCCGCGGGCGCGTGGCCGCGCTCCGGGGCCACGACTTCGTCGTCCCGGCCGCCCGCGTCGAGGCGATGGGGTTCGTGCCGGTGGACCTCGAGCAGGGCCTGGAGGAGGCCGACGTCCTGCTGCTCCTGTCCGACCACCCCGGCTACCGGCAGCTCACCGCCGCGACGCTGCGCGAGCGGATGCGCCGGCCGGCGATCGTCTTCGACGGGTGGGGCCTGCTGGAGGCCGAGCTGGCCCGCGCCGGGAACGTGGAGTACCTCCGGCTGGGCGTCGGCCGGTGAGCGCCGGGCGGGCCCTGATCACCGGCGGGGCTGGGTTCATCGGCTTCCACCTGGCCCGGCGCCTGGTCGCCGACGGCGCCGAGGTCGTGCTGGTGGACGACCTCTCGCGCGGACGCGTGGACGGCGAGCTGCGCGGCCTGCTCGGGCACGTGCGGCTCGTCGAGCACGACCTGCGCCAGCCGGTCCCGGAGGGCCTGCTGGGCGACGGCTTCCAGGTCGTGTACCACCTGGCCGCCGTCGTCGGCGTCGACCGCAGCACGCGCGACCCCGGCCACGTGCTGCGGACGAACGTGCTCTCCACGCTGCACCTGCTCGACTGGTGCGCCAGGACGGAGCCGGAGACGGTGTTCCTCAGCTCCACGAGCGAGGTGGCGGACGGCGCGGTCCACCTGGGGCTGGGAGCGCTGCCCGTCCCCGAGGACGTGCCGTACGCGATCCCCGATCCCCGGCTGTCGCGCTCCTGCTACGCCCTGAGCAAGATGCTCGCCGAGTCCGCGCTGCTGCACGGGGCTCCCGGGACGCGGGTCCGGATCGCCCGCCTCTTCAACGTCTACGGGCCGCGCATGGGCAGCGCCCACGTCATCCCGCAGCTCATGGAGCGGATGCTCGCCGGGGTGGACCCGTTCCCCCTCTACGGCACGAGCCAGACCCGGTCCTTCTGCTACGTGGACGACGCGGTGGAGGCGATCACACGCCTCGTCCGCGCCGGCGGCGACGAGGCGATCGTCGCCAACGTCGGGAACGACCGCGAGGAGGTGACCATCGGCGAGCTGGCCGAGCGGATCTTCGCGCTCCACCGGCGGCCCGCGCGCGTGGAGGTGCGGGAGCCGCCTCCCGGGTCGCCGGAGCGGCGCCAGCCCGACCTGGGCGAGCTCCGCCGGCTGACCGGCTTCGAGCCTCGGTGCGGCCTCGACTCCGGCCTCCGCCGGACGTTCGAGTGGTATGCGGGGGGCCGGCTGACGTGAGAGGCGTCGTGTACCAGGGGCCGCGCCGGGTGGAGGTCCGCGCCGACCTCCCCGAGCCGGCCGTCGCCGGGCCGCGCGACGCGGTCGTGCGGGTGACGTGCGCCGCCATCTGCGGCACCGACCTGCACCCCTACCGGGGCGAGATCCCGGGCTTCGGTACCGGCACGGTGCTGGGCCACGAGTTCGTGGGCGTCGTCGAGGAGGCCGGGCCGGAGGTGCCGTTCGCGGCCGGCCAGCGGGTGCTGGCGTCCGACGTCGTGGCGTGCGGGCGGTGCGCGGCGTGCGCCAGGGGCTGGCACTACCAGTGCCCGCACGTCAGCCTGTTCGGCTACTCGAACGTCGTCGGCCAGCCCCTGCCCGGCGGCCAGGCGGACTACGTGCGGGTGCCCTATGCCGACGTGGTGCTGTGCGAGTGCCCCGGCGGGCTCGCGGACGAGCAGGTGCTGTTCGCCGGCGACGTGCTGACCACCGGGTACACGGCCGCGCTGCACGCGGACGTCACCCCGGGCGACGTCGTCGCCGTGATCGGCGCGGGCGCCGTCGGGCTCTTCGCGGGCCTGTGCGCGTGGCTGGTGGGGGCGGCGGCCGTGGTGGTGGCGGACGGCGACGAGCGCCGGCGGGCGGCGGCCGAGGCGCTGTCGCTGACGGCCGTGCCGCCGGCCGAGCTGGTCCCGACCGTGCGGCGGCTGTCGGGCGGCCGCGGCGCCGCCGCGGTCGTGGAGGCGGTCGGCTCGGACGCCGCCCTGGCCTGCGCCCTGGAGGCGGCGGCGCCGCGGGCGACGATCGCGGTCGCCGGCGCGCACCACTCCCACGCCATGCCCTTCTCGACCGAGACCGCGTTCGCGCGCGAGCTGACGATCCGCTTCGTCGTCGGCGACCCGATCCGGTCGCGCGAGGAGGTGCTGTCGCTGGTGCGCGGCGGGCGCATCGACCCCACCCGGGTGATCTCGCACCGGCTCCCGCTCGACCGGGCCGCGGAGGGCTACCGGCTGTTCGACGAGCGCCTGGCGACCAAGGTGGTCCTGACCCCGTGAGCGAGATCGGGGCGCTGCGCGCGCTGCTGGCGACCGCCGCGGCCCGTACGCCCGAGGCCGCCGCGGTCCGGACCCGGGTCGGCGACGGCTGGGAGACGTGGAGCTGGTCGCGCCTGCACGAGTCCGCGCTGGCGGCGGCGGGCCGGGCCCGGGCGCTGCTGGACGGCCGGCCGCTCGCGATCGTGGTGGTGGACAGCACCGCGGCCTGCGTCGCCGGCCTGCTCGGCCTCCTGCTCGCGGACGTCCGGGTGCTGCTGGTCGAGCGCGACAGCTCCTACCTGCTGGACGCTCGCTCGGCCGTCCGCCGGGCCGGCGCGGCGGCCGTGGTCGGCCCCGCCGGCACGGCCGCGCCGGCGCCGATGCGGCTCGTCGGTCTGGCCGACCTGGTGGACGGGGCGAGCCCGGACGCCGGCGGTGAGCCTGCCCTGGAGGGCGACCCGGACGTGCTCCAGCTCACGTCCGGCTCCACGGGCGAGCCGCGCATCGCCGTGCAGTCGCTCGGGGCGGTGCTGCGCGGCGGCCGGATCTACCGCGACCGCTACCGCCTGTCCCCGGCCGACGAGGTGCTCGTCAGCGTGCCGCTGGCGCACTCCTTCGGCCTCATCGGCGGCATGGCGGCGGCGCTGGTGGCGGGCGCCTCCCTGCTCACGCTGGAGCGGTTCAGCCTCAGCGGCGTCCAGGCCGGGCTGGATGCCGGAGCGACCGTGCTGCTCGGCACGCCGATGGTGTACGAGCTGGTCGGGTCGGCGCTGCCGCGCGCGGCCGGACGGACGATCAGGACGGCGCTCTCGTCCGGCGGCGCGCTCTCGCGGCGGACCCGCGAGCGGGCGTCGGCCAGCCTGGGCTGCGCCGTCCACCAGATCTACGGCAGCACCGAGATGGGGCTGGTCGCCTCGCAGTTCGACCGCCCGGCGCCGTGGCCGGACGACTGCGCCGGCCTGGCCGGGCCGGGGGTGACCTGGCGCGTGGAGCCGGGCGGGCCGGGCGAGGCGGGCGCCGGCCGGCTGCTCGTCCGCACGTCCACGATGTTCCGCGGGTACGCCCATGGCGCGGGCGCCGGCACGTTCGTGGACGGGTTCTACGACACGGGCGACCGCGCCCACGTGGACGGCGCCGGGCACCTGTTCATCGACGGCCGCAAGGCCACGTTCATCAACGTCGGCGGCCGGAAGGTGAACCCGGAGCGCGTCGAGCGCCTGATCGGGGAGCACCCGCTGGTCAGGGAGGTCGCCGTGTACGGGATGGAGGCCGGCGACGCGGAGGAGGTCCACGCCGCGGTCGTGCCGGCGGCGGCGCTGGCGGTCGAGGACCTCCTGGAGTGGTGCCGGTCGCGGCTGTCCCCGTACGAGGTGCCGCACCGGGTCCGCCTGCTGGAGGACCTGCCCCGCACCGGGCTGGGCAAGGTGGACCGGCGCGGCCTGGCCGCCGCGGAGCTCAGGGCATGACCGGGATCCGGCTGAGCGTCGCGATCATGACCCACCCGCGCCGGCTGGCGATGGCCGAGGCCCTGGCGGAGCGGCTGGGCTGCCAGCCGGCGATCGCGCTCGATCCGGAGCCGGACGGTCCGCCGAGCTCGAGCCGGAGCGCCGCCGTGGCCTGGGGGCTGGCGCCGGCCTGGGCGACGCATCACCTCGTGCTGCAGGACGACGCCCAGCCGGCGCCCGGCTTCCTCCCGGCGGTCCACGAGGCGGCCGCGGCGCACCCCGCGAGCCCGGTGTCGCTGTACGCGCACTGGAACTCGTGGAACGGCGCCCTGGCCCGGCTCGCGCTCCGCTGCGGGCGGGCGGGGAGCGAGCTCATCCCGACCGAGCACATGCCCACGGTCGCGCTGGTGATGCCCCGCCCGCTGGCCGCCGACTTCGCCGGCTTCGCGGCGCGGGTGCCCGCGGAGGTGCCCGACGACGAGGCGGTCTCGATCTTCGTGCGGCGCCACGGGCTGCGCGGCTGCCTGGTCGTGCCGAACCTGGTCGAGCACGCCGGCGTCGAGAGCCTGGCCGGGAACGACCGCCGGGACGAGGAGCGGCGGTCGGCGTGCTTCCTCTCCGAGCGGCCGCTGCACGCCGCCGGCATCCTGCGCGTGGCCGAGGTCCCGGTCCTCCCGTTCCTGCGCTGGGGCGAGCCGGCCGCGGTGGTCGAGGACGTCCCCGGCCGCTGGATCACGGTGAGCGGCCCGGAGGCCCTGTGGGCGCTGGGCCTCGATGAGGAGCCGCTGTGGGACGGCTGCGCCCGGGCGGTGGCCGCGCTGCCGGCGGCCGCCGCCGGGCTGGCCGCGGCCGCGGGCGGCCGGCTGCTGTCGTCCCTGTGGCTGACCGGGTACCTCGAGGGGGCGGTGCTGGCGGACCTGGGCGCCGGCCCGGCGGCGGCCGGGGGGCCCTCCTCGACGCGCAGCCTGGTGCTCGGGGGCCTCGGTGGACGGGGCGTTCGTGACCAGGTTCACCGGCACCTGGACGCGCTGGTGGGCCTCGCCGACCGCGCCACGGAGCTGGGCGCCGCGGCGCCCCGGGGCGAGCGGATTCGTATGCGCGCGGCCTGGCAGCTCGAGGTGCGGCGGAAGCCGCGAGCGCCCGCTCCGGCCTAGATCGAGAACGGGGCGGCGCCGAAGTGGCCCACGGCCACGCCCTCGTTCCCGCGCAGCGCGAAGCTGACGCCCGTCTGACGCTCCCACTCCTGGACGACGGCCCGTTCGCCCTCCCGGTCGGCGTCGTCGAGCACGACCGTGCACGAGGGGCTGAACCACCGGCGCAGGACGGGGACCGCGGGCAGCCGCGCGAGGCCCCTGCCCGCCTCGTGCGCCGGCGGCCCGTCCACGACGAGCAGGTCGCACTCGCGGCCCGACATCGCGCCGGCCGTCGCGTCCACGTCGTACCAGTCGAGGGCGCCGACGGGGGCCGGACGCAGCGCCGCCTGGACCAGCGTCACGACGTCCTCCAGCCCCTCCCGCCTGAGGAGCCGGCCGACCACGTTCGCCCAGGCCGGGTCGTGCTCCAGCGTCACCAGGTGCCCACCCTGCTCGGCGAGCACGCGCGCCAGCACGAGCGTGGACAGTCCGCTCCCGCACTCGACGACGCATCGCCTGTCGTGCAGCACGACGTCGTTGGCGATCACCACGAGCGCGGCCGGCCGCATGCTCGCTTCCGAGAACGGCAGGTACTGGCTGCCGAGGAGCGGTCTGAGGACCTGGAGCGCGTGCGCATCGGCGACCAGCGCCCCTCTCGTCACCATCGCGACAGCACGGTAGTTGCACGTGGCGCCGGTGGCAAAACCGGTTCCGCCGTGGAAGTAGTAGACGCCATTTCAGCGGTTTGACCGGGCTCCCGGAGCCGCTGGTACAGTCGGGCCGTCTTGGGGACGGCTGCCCTCTCCTCACCCTCTTTCGACCGGACGAGCCCGCTGCGCTGGTTCCTGTCTCATGTCAGACGGTTCTGGCTCGAGATGACGCTGTTCCTGCTCGGAGGCCTCATCTGGGAGGTGTGCAGCGCTGCCGTTCCGGTCATCACCGGCCGCGCGTTCGACGCGGTGCTCGGCGGCCGGCGGGACGCGGTCGCGCTGGGTTCCGCCGCGGGCCTGCTGGTCGCCGTGCTGCTCGTCCGCGGCGTGGTCGCCGGGATCGGCGGCAAGTTCGTCCAGGAGACGATGGGCACCGGGTTCGTGCGCGACCTCCGCGACGAGCTGTACCTCGACCTGCTGCGCAAGGGCCAGTCGTTCTTCGACCGCCGCCCTGTCGGCGACATCATGGCGCGCGTCACCAACGACGCCGAGCTCGTCTACAACCTGTTCCAGCCCGGGCTGGAGTTCCTGATCCTGATCGGGCTCTACGGGACGATCGTGCCGCTGGTGTTCATCGCCGGGTTGGGACAGCAGCTGCTCCTGACGCCGCTGGGGTTCATCGCCGCGTTCGCAGTCGCGATCCGTGTGTACAACCGCCGCCTCGGGCCGGCGTCGTCCGCGTCGCGCGCCGCGTTCGGCGCGATGAACGAGCCCGTCACCGAGGTGATGTCCGGCGTCGAGTACGTGCGCACGTCGCGGCAGGAGGCGCGGGAGGAGGCGCGCTTCGGGGAGCGGGCGCGCGCGTACCGCGACGCCAGCGTCCGGGCCAAGCGCGTGCAGGCGTTCTACGTGGCCCCGCTGCTGCTGGTCGTCGCGCTCGCCGCGGGCCTGCTGCACGGCCTCCTGCTGGAGACGCGGGGCCAGCTCTCGATCGGCGGGCTGGTCGCCTACCTGGGCCTGCTGGCCAGCCTGCAGCAGCCGGTGGAGGCGTTCGGCAACGGCCTGTTCTTCCTGCGCATGGGCCAGTCCAGCATCGAACGGATCCTCGAGCTGCTCCGCGCCGACGTGCCCGCCGACCAGGCCGCGGTCCACAGCCAGGCGATCCGCGGCGAGGTCGTCTTCGACGGCGTGACGTTCGGCTACGACGGCGCGCCCGTCCTCCACGACGTCTCGCTCCGGGTGGAGCCGGGGGAGACCATCGCCCTGGTCGGGCAGACCGGGAGCGGCAAGAGCACGCTGCTCCGGCTGCTCAACCGAACCTATGACCCGGACCGCGGCAGCATCCTGGTGGACGGCGTCGACCTGCGGACGTGGGACCTGCGCTCGCTGCGCTCCCAGATCGCCGTGATCGAGCAGGACGTCGTCCTCTTCTCCCGGACGGTCGCGGAGAACATCGCGTTCGGGGTGGGCGCGGACGCGAACCCCGAACGCATCGAGCAGGCCGCCCGCGACGCGCAGGCGCACGAGTTCATCACCGGCTTCGAGGACGGGTACCGCACGGTGCTGGGCGAGCGCGGCGTCACGCTCTCCGGCGGCCAGCGCCAGCGGATCGCCATCGCCCGCGCCCTGCTGACCGACCCGCGCATCCTGATCATGGACGACTCCACGAGCGCCGTGGACAGCGCGACCGAGCTGGAGATCCAGCAGGCCATCGCGAGGCTGGCCACGGGCCGGACCACGTTCCTGATCACGCACCGCCTGTCGGCGATCCGGCGGGCGAGCAGGACCCTGGTGATGGAGGCCGGCCGGGTGCTCGACGTGGGCAGCCACGACGAGCTGCTCGGTCGCTGCGAGCTCTACCGGCGCATCTTCGCCGCTCATCGCTGAACGACGACATGGGGGAAGTCGCTGTGCCGGACAGGACGCTGCGCCTCGCGGGCGACTCGTACGACCGTGAGTACAGCGAGCCGCAGATCGCTCGCCGCTTCGCCGCGTACGCCCGGCCCCACCTGGCCGCGGCGCTGGCGGTCACGGCGCTGACCCTGGCCGGCGCGGGGCTGGGCACCGCGTTCCAGGTGCTCATCGCGCGCGGCGTGGACACGGTGGCGCGCTCCGTGACGCCGGCCGCCCTTGCCGCGCTGATCGCGGCGGTCGTGCTCGTCGGCGCCGCGGAGTGGGCCGGGGGCGCGCTGGCCGCGTGGCTGTCGGCCCGGCTCTCCGCCGACATGATCCTGGGCCTCCGAAGGGACGCGTTCGCCGCCGTGCTGAGGCAGGAGAGCGCGTTCTTCGACCAGCACCCGGCCGGCGGGCTGGTCAGCCGGGTCACGACCGACAGCGAGGCCGTCTCCGGGCTGGTCAGCCAGACGTTCGCCATCGCCGGCCAGGTGGTCCTGATCCTCTGCATGCTGGGCGTGCTGCTCTCCATCGACCTGCTCCTGGCGGGCGTGACGATCCTGCTGATGGCGCTGATCGTCGTGGTCTCGTTCGTCCACCGCCGCGTGTCGCGGAGGTGGTCGCGCCAGGAGCAGCGGGCGGTGGGCCGTCTCAACGCGCTGCTCCACGAGTCCGTCGGCGGCCTCCCGGTCGCGCGCAACTTCGCCCAGGAGGGCACGCTCTACGCGGCGCTGGACCGGGCCAACCGCCAGTGGTTCGCCGTCTCGCGCTGGACGCGCCTCCTCCAGAACTCGTTCTTCCCGACGATGCTGACGGCCACCGGGCTGGGCACCGCCGCGATCGTGTTCTTCGGCGGCCACCAGGTGCTGGACGGCCGGCTCTCGCCCGGCCAGTGGTACCTGTTCATCCAGACGCTCAGCCTGCTCTGGTGGCCGCTGATGAACCTCAGCTCGTTCTGGGGCCAGCTCCAGCAGGGCACGGCGGCCGCCGAGCGCGTCCTGTCGCTGGCCGACGCGGAGCCCCGGGTGCGGCAGAGCGGGCACGCCCGGCTGGACCGGGACACCTCGATCGAGTTCCGGAACGTCGGCTTCCGGTACGGCAGCCGGGAGGCCGTCCTGGACGGCTTCGACCTGCGCATCGCAGCCGGCGAGACGGTCGCGCTCATCGGCCACACCGGCGCCGGGAAGTCCACGATCGTCCGGCTGATCGCCCGCGCGTACGAGTTCGACGCCGGCGCCATCCTGGTGGGCGGCCACGACATCCGCGGGCTGGACGCGGACGACTACCGGCGGCGGCTCGGCATCGTGCCCCAGGCCCCGGTGCTGTTCAAGGGCACGGTGGCCGACAACATCCGGTACCCGTGCCCCGAGGCCACGGACGAGCAGGTCCTCGCGGTCGCGCGCCTGGTCGCCCGCGGCGACTGGCTGGCGCCGCTGCCCCGCGGCCTCGAGACGCCTGTGGGTGAGCTGGGCCGGAACCTCTCCGCGGGCCAGCGCCAGCTCGTCGCGCTCGCGCGGGTGCTGCTCCAGGACCCGTCGATCCTGCTCCTCGACGAGGCGACGGCCAGCGTGGACCCGCTGACCGAGGCCCATATCCAGGAGGGGCTCGAGGTCGTGCTGCGGGGCAGGACCGTCGTGACGATCGCGCACCGCCTGACGACCGTGCGCCGGGCGGACCGGATCGTGGCGCTCCGGCAGGGCCGGATCGTCGAGGAGGGCAGGCACGACGACCTGCTCGCGGCCGGCGGCTACTACGCCGACCTGTACGACCGCTACTTCCGCCACCAGGCTCCGGACTTCGACCCCCAGTCGCCGAAGCAGGCGGTCCGGTGACAGGCCGGGACCTGCCGGGCCAGGGCCTGACGGGCCAGGGCGCGACCGCGCCGCTGTCGTTCGCCCAGGAGGGCTGCTGGCACCTGAGCCGGCTCCTGCCGGACGACACGTCCTACAACATCCGCGCCGGCCTGCGGCTGCGCGGGGAGCTGGACGTCGAGGCGCTCCGTCGCGCCCTGGCCGACCGCATCGCGCGCCAGGAGATCCTGCGCACCACGTACCACGAGAGCGACGGGGGCGCGCCGGTGCAGGTCGTGGGCGGGCTGCCGGCCACGGTGCTCCTGGAGCTGGACCTGGGCGACGTCCCGCCGGACTGCCGGGAGTCGGAGGCGATGCGCCTGGTGCTGGCGGAGGTGGACCGGCCGATCGACCTGACCGCCGGCCCGGTCCACCGCACGGTGCTGGTCCGGCTGTCGCCGTCCGAGCACCTGCTCGTGCAGGTCTCGCACCACATCGCCGTTGACTGGCTGTCGTCGATCGTGGCCGACTGGGAGCTGGGGACGCTGTACGCCGCCCACGCGGCGGGCCGGACGGCCGAGCTGCCCCCGCTGCGCGCGCAGTACCGGCACTACGCCGAGCGCGAGCGCGCGCACGCCGGCGGCCCGGCCATGCGGCGAGGGCTCGGCTACTGGCGGACGAAGCTGGCGGGCGCGCCCGGGGGACCGCGGGTCTGCCCCGGCTACCGGGACCCGGCGGCGGCCGTCCTCGAGGCGGCGATGGTCAAGTTCCCGCTCCCGACGGACGCGATGCGGCGCCTGATCGCGCTGGCCCGCGCGGAGCGGACCACGCCGTTCGTGGTGACGCTGGCGACCTGGGCGGCGACGCTGTTCCGCCACACCGGCCAGGACGACATGGTGCTGGTCAGCGACGTGTCCACGCGAGCCAACAGCCAGTTCGAGGGGCTGATCGGCATGTTCGTGAACGCGATCGCGCTGCGGGTGCAGACGGACGGCGGTCTCTCCTTCCGCCAGCTCGTGGCCCGGGTGAGGCGGACGGTCATGGAGAGCGTCATGCACGCCGTGCCCTTCCAGCGGATCGTGGAGGAGTCGCATTCGGGCCGCGACTGGGGGTGGGACTGGAAGCACCTGAACCACCTCGGGTTCGTCGTGCACCCGTACGGCACCGAGTCGTCGAGGCGGGCCGGGCCCGACTGGGGCCTGGAGCTGCGGTGGCTGAGCGTTCCCGTCGCCCGGTCGCACGTCGAGCTCAACATGCACCTGGTCACCACGCTGGGCGGCGACTGGTGGGGCCACCTCACGTACCGGCCCCGCACCATGCCCGCCGCGGCCGCGGCGCGCCTCGCCGGCGGCTACGCGACGCTGGTGGCCGAGGCCAGCCAGGAGCCGGACGCGCCGCTGGCGCGGCTGGCCTGCGAGGCCTGAGATGCACGCGGCGCCGGAGGTCCGCGAGGTCGTGACCGAGGAGTGGCGGGCCGCCCTCGACACCCACGACGTGAGCGCCGACGACGACTTCTTCGCGCGGGGCGGCAACTCGCTGATGGCGATGGCCATGGCGCGGCGCATCGAGAGCCGCCTGGGCATCGCGTTCCCGATGGACGTGCTGTTCGTGGACAGCACGCTGGCGGCCGTCCTCACGGCCTGCGAGGCGGCAAGTGCCCGGCGCTGATCTGCCCCGCGTCGGGGTGTTCCACGCCCCGTACGCGGCGATGAGCCTCCGCGACCTGCTGATGGCCGCCCGCGGCCTGTGCACCGTGGTGATCCTGCTGCGGGAGAGCGTCGCGGCGGCCCATCCCGACCTGGTGGCCGTCGCCCGGGCGTTCTTCGAGGTCGCGATCTGCCCGGACGACCGCACGGATGACGCCGTGCCCGACCTGGGCCTCGCCGGGGTCACCACGGTCCACGACGCGGAGCTGGCGGCCGCCGACGCGGCGGCGGCGCGCTGGGGGCTGCCGGGCGCGCCGGCGGTCGCCGACCCCTGGGACAAGCTGCGCCAGCGGGTCGCGTTCCGCGGCGCGGGCATCTCGCCGCGGCGGGCGCTCGCGGTGGACTCGCCGGCCGGGCTCCGCGAGGCGGTGGCCGCCCTCGGCCTGCCCGGCGCGCTGAAGCCGCGGCGGGCCACGGCCAGCTTCGGGGTGTCGCTGCTGCGGAGCCGCGCCGACGTCCGCGAGCAGGAGGTCCTCCGCCGCGGCTGGAGCGGGCTGGTCTTCGAGGAGCTCCTGCCCCCCGGCGAGCACCCGTCCGGGGTGCCCTGGCTCGCCGGCTACGTCTCGGTGGAGACGGTCTCCGGCGCGTCGGGTCACCGGCACGTCGCGGTGTTCGACAAGGTCCCGGTGGCCCCCGTGCCGGCGGCGGACGCGCCGCTCGGCCACGCGATCCGGGAGACCGGCGACCTCCTGCCCAGCCGCCTGCCGGACGCGGCTCGCTCGGCCGTCCTGGCCGCGGCGACCAGGGCCCTGGACGCCCTCGGCGTGCGCCGGCGCGTCACGCACACCGAGCTGGCCGTCTCGGCCGCCGGCGTGGACGTGATCGAGGTCAACGGCCGGCTCGGCGGCGAGGTCCGCCGGATGGTGGGGATGCTGGGCGGGCCGGACGTGGGCCGAGCGGTGCTCGAGGTCGCGCTGGGCGGCGATCCGGCCCCGTCCGCGGCGCTGCGGGACGGCGCCGTCGCGACGCTGTACGTGCCGTTCCCGAGGCGCGACGGCGAGGTGCGCTCCGACGCCTCGCGGGCGGACCTGCGCGAGCTCCCGGGCGTGGTCGCCGTGGACGAGGTGGCCGCGCGCGGAGCGCGCCGCGCGGACACCGGCTACCGGGCCGTGAAGCTCACGCTGGCGGCGCCCACGGCGGACGCGCTGGACGCGGCGGCCGGCGACGTGCTGGACCGCGTCGCCGGGCTGTTCGCGCCCGACGGGCTGGACCGCGACCCGTGGCTGTGCGGCCTCCGCGACCGGGTCCGGCGGCGGAGCGCGGTCGGGTGACGCGGCTGGCGGTCGCCGGATTCCGCGGGACGCTCCTCGCTCCCGGCGACGACGGCTACGACACGGCCCGGCGGATCTGGAACGGCCGGTTCGACCGCCGGCCCGCGCTGATCGCGCGGTGCCGCGACGCGGCCGACGTCGCGGCCGCGCTCCGCCATGCCGCCGACGCCGGTCTGCCCGTCACGGTGCGGGGCGGCGGCCACAACGTGGCCGGCACCGCCGTCGCCGACGGAGCCCTGATGGTGGACCTTTCCCTGCTGCGCGGGGTGGTGGTCGACGCCGGGGCGCGTCTCGCCCACGCCGGCGGCGGCGCGCTGCTGGCCGACGTGGACCGCGCCACGCGGCCGCTGGGCCTGGCCTGCCCGACGGGGGTCGTGTCGCGGACGGGCCTGGGCGGGCTCGCGCTCGGCGGCGGCTACGGCTGGCTGTGCCGGAAGTGGGGCCTGACGTGCGACCACGTGGCGGCGGCCGAGGTCGTGCTCGCCGGCGGGTCGATCGTCCAGGCCGACGACGCGACGCACCCGGACCTGATGTGGGCCCTTCGCGGCGGCGGCGGCAACTTCGGGGTGGTCACCCGGTTCACCCTGCGCCTCCGGCCGGTCGGCGACGTGGTGCTCCACTCGATGGTGTTCGCCGCGGACGGCGCCGCGGACGTGCTCGGCGTCTACGGCTCGTTCGGCGCCGGCACCCCCGAGGACCTGCAGGTCCTCGGCGCCCTGCGCCGCGCCGAGGCCGACTGGCACCCCGCCGCCGTGCGCGGCCGCCTCGTGCTCGGCCTCGACGCGATCTGGCTGGGCGACCCCTCGGAGACCCCGGACGAGGTGACCCGCCTGCTGGCCGCGGCGCCCGTGCTGGCGCGGCGCCGCCGGGTCCTGCCCTTCGCCGACCTCCAGGCGTCGGCGGACGACGCCGAGCCGGCGGGCCAGCGCTACTTCACCCGGTCGTCGTACCTGGACGCGCTGCCCGGCCAGGCGGTGCGGCACCTGGTCGAGACGGCGCGGCAGTGCCCGTCCCCGCTCTCCACCGTGGACCTGAGCCACCTGCTGGGCGCCGTCGCCCGGGTGCCGGCGGCCGCCACGGCCTTCGCGCGGCGGCGGGCGCCCTTCCTGTGCTCCGCCTCCGCGGCGTGGACCGATCCCTCGGACGACGCGGCGAACGTCGCCTGGGCGCGCGCGGCGATCGCGGGTCTCGCCCCCTGGGCGCACGGCGGGACGTACGTCAACTACCTGGACCAGGCCGGCCCCGACGAGGTGGCCGGCCTCTATGGCGATGCGCACTACGCGAGGCTCGCGCGACTGAAGGCGGTCCTCGACCCCGCGAACGTGTTCCGCGGCAACCAGAACATCGCCCCCGCGGGAGGAACGCGATGACGACCACCGTCACCTTCGGGTCCTGGCCGGGCGCGGACCGCCCGGTCGTGCCGCCGCCGACCCGGGCGGATGGGCACCGAGACTTCGTGGCCACCCTCCGGTCGCCCTGGCACGCCCTGGTCGTGGAGGTGGAGGACGTGGTCGTCCGGGCCACGTACGAGTACGGTCACGGCCGCGGGCTGCGGTCCGTGCAGGTGCCGATCACGACGCGCACCGTGACCTGCCCGAGCGGGCTGGGGAGCGACTCCCGCCCGGTGCCCGTCAGCGTCAGCGGCAAGAGCACCTACCTGTCGGACTCGGCGCAGTTCCTGCTCGAGTACGGCTGCCGGGTGGCGCCGGCCGGCTGCTACACGATCCTCCCCTCGCTCCGCGAGGAGACGCCGGACCGCACCCACCTCAGCGAGTTCGTCCACAGCGAGGCCGAGATCGCCGGCGACCTGGACGACGTCATCGAGTACGTCGAGGGCTACGTGCGCCACCTGGCCCGCCGGATCCTCGACTCGTGCGAGCGCCGGCTGGGCGAGGCGATAGGCGACGTGTCGCACGTGGAGCGGGCCGCCGCGGGCACCGGCGGCTTCGAGCGGATGACGTTCGACGAGGCCGCCCAGCTCCTCGACCACGACCCCCGCCTGGTCCGCGACAGCGGCCGCGGCCGCCTCCTCACCCGCCTCGGAGAGGCGCGCCTGATGGACCTGACCAGCGAGTTCCTGTGGGTGACCCACTTCGACCACCTGAGCATCCCCTTCTACCAGGCGTTCGGCCCGGACGAGACGGTCGCCATGAACGGCGACCTGCTGTTCGGCGTCGGCGAGGTGGTGGGCAGCGGCCAGCGCCACGCCACCGGGGACGACCTGCGGCGGGCGCTCGCGCTCCACAACGTGCCTGCGAGCGAGTACGCCTGGTACATGCGGATGAAGGACGTGGCCCCGATGCCGACCTCCGGGTTCGGGCTCGGCATCGAGCGGTTCCTGCTGTGGGTCCTGCGCCACGACGACATCCGCGACATCCCCCTGGTGTCGCGGGTCGGCGAGTCCGCCGAGTGGCCGGAGAGCGTCGATCGGCCCTGAGCCGGATTCCACCGACGGAGGCGGACGTGGCGCCGAGTCGCCGACTGTTCGGCGGAATCCGGCTGAGGCGCCGCCCGCGACCCTCTACGGGTGGTTCGCGCGCGCCGCGCTGCGCCACCCGGGGCTGACCGCGGTCGACGTGGACGGCCGCGCCGTCACGTACGGGGAGCTGGAGGCGGCCGCGGCGGCCGTGGCCGGCGCGCTCGCCGCGCGGGAGGCCGGCCGCGGGGCGCGGATCGGGCTGTGCGCGGCCCGCAGCCTCGGGGCGTTCGCGGGGTACCTGGGCATCCTCCGGGCCGGGGCGACCGTCGTCCCCCTCGGGCCCGGGCAGCCTGAGGCCCGCGGCCTCGCGATCGCCGGGCAGGCCGGGATCCGCCTCGTGCTCGTGGACGCCGGCGGTCGGGCGCGGGCCGGCGCCCTGGCCGGCGCCGGCGTGGAGGTGCTCGACGTGGACGCCGTGACGGCCGGGTCGGGCCCGGAGTGGTCCGAGGCCGGCGTGGTGCCCGACGACGTGGCGTACGTCCTGTTCACGTCCGGGTCCACCGGCCGGCCCAAGGGCGTGCCGATCACGCACGCGAACGCCGGCGCGTACGTCCGGAACGCGATCGACCGCTACGAGCTGGGCCCTGGCGCGCGGCAGTCGCACGCCTTCGAGCTGACGTTCGACTCCTCGGTCCACGACCTGTTCGGCGCGTGGGGCTCGGGCGCCACCCTGGTCGTGCCGCCCCGCAAGGCGCTGCTCGACCCGGTCCGCTGCGTCCGCGACCGGGGCATCACGCACTGGGCGTCGGTGCCGTCCGTCATCTCCCTGGCCCGCGCGCACGGACTGCTGCGCCCGGGCGCCATGCGCGGCCTCGCGTGCAGCGTCTTCATGGGTGAGCCGCTGCTCCTGGACGACGCCGCCGCCTGGCGGGAGGCCGCGCCCGGCGGCGCCCTGCACAACGCGTACGGTCCGACCGAGATGACGATCAACTGCACGGCCTTCCGGCTGCCGGACGTCCCCGGGAGCTGGCCGCGGACCAGCAACGACACCGTCCCCATCGGCCAGGCCGATCCGGGGGTGGAGGCGCTGGTCCTGGACACGGCCGGCCGGCCCGCCGCCTGTGGCGAGCTCTGCCTGCGGGGGATCCAGCGGTTCGCCGGCTACCTGGACCCCCGGGACGACGCCGGCCGGTTCCTCGAGCGCGACGGGGCGCTCTGGTACCGCACGGGCGACCGCGTCCAGCTGGAGGCCGGCCAGCTCGTCCACCTGGGCCGGATCGACCGCCAGATCAAGCTGCACGGCTACCGCATCGAGCCGGGCGAGATCGAGGTGGCGCTGCGCCGGCATCCGCGGGTCCGGGAGGCGGCGGTCGTGGCCGGCGACGGCGGCCTGCGCGCCGTCTACACGGGCGACCGGATCGACGACGCCGAGCTGGCCCGGCACGTGCGGGCGCGGGTGCCCGACTACATGGTGCCGGGCGGGTTCACGTGGGTCGCCGGGCTCCCCCTCACCGCCAACGGCAAGGTGGACTACCGCCGGCTGGAGGAGCAGTGCCGATGATGGGCGTGCGCACGATGCGGCACGTCGTCGACGAGGTGCACGCCGGACGGACGCCCGAGGCGGCGGCCGCGGCCGCGGCTCGCTGGAACGGCGGCTCGTTGACCTGGGTCCGCAGCAGCGCGAACCACGTCTTCCGGCTGTCGCGTCCAGATCAGGAGTGGTACCTGCGGCTGGCGCCGGCGTCCGAGCGCCGGCGCGACGCGATCGAGGCGGAGCTGGACTTCGTCCGCCACTGTGCGGAAGCGGGAGTCGCCGTCGCGCGGCCGGTTCCCTCCGCGGGCGGCGCGCTCGTCGAGGAGGTCCTCTCCGGTTCCGCTGGCTGCTGCGCGGTCGTCTTCGAAGCGCTGTGGGGCCGGCAGGTCGACTGGGACGCGCTCGACGAGCCGATGGCCCGCGCCTGGGGTCGAGCCCTGGCGCGGCTGCACCGGGCGTCGGAGACGTTCCCGGCCGCCGGGCGCCCGGCCTGGGCCGACGAGGCCCGGGCGGCGCTGGCCTCGGTGCCCACGAACGAAGGCGGCATCGTCGCGGAGCTGGAATCGGGGCTGGCCTGGCTCGGAACCATGCCCACGGGCGAGTCCGGGCTCCTCCACGGCGACTTCGAGCTGGACAACCTGGTCTGGGACGGTGCGCGGTGCCAGGCGTGCGACTTCGACTCGTGCGTGTACGGCCCGTACGCGCTGGACATCGCGATCGCGCTCCAGGACGTGTGGGAAGGGCGCGGAGCGGCGCGGGACCGGTGCCTCGACTGGTTCTTCGCGGGATACGGGGAGGTGCGGCCCGTGCCCGACGACTCGCGGGCGATGCTGCCGCGCCTGGTCCGGCTGCTGTCGGTCGTCAAGGTGGCGGGACTGCTGGGCGCGTATGCCGGCGTGGATCGCGACGGCGCGCCCGACTGGCTGACCGCGATGCGCGCCCGGCACGAGCGCTGGCTCGGCTCCCGGCGCGCCGCGCTCGGCATCGCGTAGCCGCGATGGCGTAGTCGCGACGCGTGGCGCGTTTCCCCTGAGATTCGCCGGAACTCGGGAGAGGAGGCCACGTGAAGATACGCAGACTGCTCGGTGCCCTCGCGGCCGCGACCATGTTCGCGCTGCCCGCGGCGATGGTGCATGCAACCAGCGACCCCACAATCGGTTCCATCGGCACCCAGGGCTGCGCCGACGACCGCGTCTGCGTCACGCTCGAGGTCGACAACCCGGTCGCGGGGACGATCACGCTGAAGCTGACCGGACACACGCCCGCCTCGTCGGACTTCGTCGACACCGGCGCCCGGCTCACGTTCACGATCGTGCCCGGGACGACGACGTACATGGACTGCTTCGACAACGTGGCCTCGTTCGTCGAGCCGGACTTCAACACGCTCCGGGTCGAGTTCGCGTCCAGCGACATCCCCAACCTCCAGGGCACGACCACCAAGAGCGACAGCTTCAAGCCGTGCACGTCCACGTCGCCGACCCCGACCCCGTCGGCGACGCCCACTCCGACGCCATCGGGCACGCCCACCCCCACCCCGTCCGGCACTCCGACCGCGTCACCCTCGGGAACCCCCACTCCGACGCCAACGGCGTCCGCGACGCCCACGCCCACGGGATCACCGACCGCCACGCCCACCGCGTCGCAGCCGGCGGGGTCGACGCCGACCCCCACCCCGTCCGGCGGCGGCGCCGGGCTCGCGATGACGGGAGGCTTCGACTTCCGGTTCCCGCTGGCCGGCCTGGTGCTGCTGGTCGCGGGCCTGTCGGTGCTGGGCGTGAGCCTGGCCCGGAGCAGAGCAGCGGCGCAGCCGCGCCGCTGACGGTGTGAGGCGGACGGCGCTCGGGGATCACCTGGTCTCCGAGCGCCAGCTCCGTTTCCGCGGCAGGTGGCGATGTGGCACGCTGGCGGGGTCGAGAGGCGCTGCGACGGGCCGGGTCCGCCCCAGAAGGGCGCTGCCTGTCTCTTGGCACAATTCGTTTCGTGAGCGGCGATGCTCCAGGCAAAGTCCGGTCGTTGGCGACGGCCGCTGCGTTCGTCGACCGCGTCGGGCTGGCGCTG